>Ga0209048_10002551_pt1 | contig 18029 bp, 13 predicted proteins | sample FrelakmetCRP12CR_FD_187146 | JGI IMG/M metagenome (GOLD analysis project Ga0209048, IMG submission 187146) | Freshwater lake sediment microbial communities from the University of Notre Dame, USA, for methane emissions studies - CRP12 CR (SPAdes)... | ecosystem: Environmental > Aquatic >... | reverse complement strand
GCGATTTTCGTGCGCGCGTGGTGGAACAGCACGGCCAGGCGCAGCGCGGCGATCGCCGCGCGGACCTGCGCGTCGGCAAGCGAGCCCTCGATCTTCGCGAGCCCGCCGCGGCACCCGTAGACCAGGAGCGCGAGCCGGCCCTGCTCGCCCGCGGAGAAACCCGGCATGTCGGCGTTCTGCAGGATGTAGGCGCCGTGCTTGTGGAACCCCGTGTGCGACACGGACATGCCCGCCTCGTGCAGCAGCGCCGCCCATCTGAGCAGCTGCTCTCCCGCCGGGTCCGCCTTGCGCGCTGCCCGCCGGTAGAGCGCGCCGGCGAGCTCGGCCACGCGCGATGCCTGCTCGCGATCGATGCCGTAGCGGTCGATGAAGCGCTCGACCGTCACCGCGCGCGCGTCCTCGTCGAAGGAACGCCCGAGGAGATCGTAGAGAACGCCGAGCCGCAGCGCGCCGCCGACCGGATCGATGCGCTCGACGCCGAGCTGCGCGACGGCCACGGCCATGATCGCGAAGCCGCCGGCCAGCACCGGTGCGCGCTCGCCCTTCAGCGCGTTGAGCTTCAGCCGCGAGATGTGCCCGGCCGCGAGCAGGTGCCGCCGCAGCCGCGCGAGTCCCGCCGGCGTGATGCCTCCCGCCGAGAATCCGTTCTGCTCGAGCATGTCGGCGAGCGCCACCGCCGTGCCCGACGATGCGTACGCTTCGCGCCAGTGAGTGGGCCCGAACTCGCGCGCAATCGCCTCGATCTCGACGCGCGCCACGGTCTCCGCGGCGTCTAGAGCCACGGGCGTGATCTCGCCGCCGGCGAAGAACTGCTGGGTCATGCCGACGCAGCCGATCTTCAGCGACTCCAACCGCTCCGGCTGCAATCCGCGGCCGATGATGAACTCGGTCGAGCCGCCGCCGATGTCGATGACGAGCCGCGGCTCGTGCGAGCGGGCCAGCTCGTGCGCGACGCCGAAGAAGGTCAACCGCGCCTCCTCGTGGCCGCTGATGACGTCGATCGGGAAGCCGATGGCCCGCTCCGCGCGCACCTGGAACTCGCGTGCGTTGCGGGCGACCCGCAGCGTGTTGGTCGCCACCACGCGCACCGCCGAAGGGTGCAGGCCGGACAGCCGTTCACGGAAGCGTGCAAGGCAGGCGAGCGCGGCGTCCATCGCGCCCGGCTTCAACCGTCCGTTGGCGTCGAGGCCGGCACCCAGCCGCAGCGTCTCCCGCCAGGTATCGAGCTGATAGATCTGGTCGCCCTCGACCCGGCCGATCTCGAGCCGGAAGCTGTTCGATCCGAGGTCGACGACGGCGAGGGTGGTGGGCGGCACGGCAAACCCATGCGGGAGCGAGGGGGAAGGCGAATCGGAGCGTAGCAGAAAAGCGCCGCCGACAGCGCCTCCGGCCGCGCGCGGACGAAGGGCGTCGGCGCTGTCGCATCAATGTCATAATCGCGGACCATGCTCATGATCCGCCATGGCCGCCTGCGGCATCGGTGCCGGCGCGCCCGCCAATGAACCCGCCCGCCGTCTCGCCGACCAATCGCGAGCTCGCGCAGCTCGCATTCAACCGCCGCGTGCTCGCCCTCGCGCAGGATGCCGCCGTTCCCCTGCTCGAGCGGCTGCGGTTCCTGTGCATCGTCGGGAGCAATCTCGACGAGTTCTTCGAGATCCGCGTCGCGGGGCTCAAGCAGCAGCTGCTGGCGAAGATCCCGCCGCCGGGCATGACGTTGCCGGGTCTCCGGACGCTGCTCGCGGAGGTCGGCGACGAGGCGCACCGGCTGGTCGACGAGCAGTACCGCGTATTGAACGAAGGCGTCCTCCCGGCGCTCGCCAGCGCCGGCGTCCGCCTGCTGCGGCGCGCGGATCTCGATGCGGCCCAGCGCGCCTGGATAAGCGACTATTTCCAGCGCGAGGTGAAGCCGCTGCTCACGCCCATCGGCCTCGATCCCGCGCACCCGTTCCCGCTCGTGGTCAACAAGAGCCTCAATTTCGTGATCGAACTGTCGGGCCAGGATGCGTTCGGCCGCGAGACGAACGTCGCCATCCTGAAGGCGCCGCGGCTCCTGCCCCGGATCATCGCCCTGCCGCGCGACGTTGCCCGCGCGGCAAACACGTTCGTCCTGCTGTCGAGCGTGATCCACGAGCACGCGCACGAGATGTTCGAGGGACGCAGGATCGTCGCGTACTCGCAGTTCCGCGTGACCCGCGATGCCGATCTGTGGTTCGACGAAGAGGAGGTCAAGAACCTCCGGCAGGCGCTCGAGGGCGAGCTCCCGCAGCGCCAGTTCGGGCTGGCCGTTCGGCTCGAGGTCGCCGCGAACTGTCCCGCGCACCTCGCGCAGCTGCTGCTCAAGCAGTTCGAGCTGTCCGAGGCGGACCTCTACCCCGTCAACGGGCCCGTCAATCTCGCGCGGATGAGAGCGCTCGTGGAGGCCGCCGACGGCGACGAGCTCAAGTACCGACCGTTTCGGCCCAGCCTCCCCGATCGGCTCGGCGACTCGGCCGACCTTCTGGCGACGCTGCGCGACCGCGACGTGCTGCTGCACCATCCGTACCAGTCGTTCGATCCCGTCATCGAGTTCATCCGCAAGGCGGTCGAGGACCCGGACGTCGTCGCGATCAAGCAGACCGTCTATCGCACCGGCACGAACTCGCTGCTGATGGAAGCCCTCATCGACGCCGCGCGGCAGGGCAAGGAGGTCACGGTGGTCGTCGAGCTGCTGGCGCGGTTCGACGAGGAAGCGAACATCAACTGGGCGGAGCGGCTCGAGCAGGCGGGCGCGCAGGTCGTCTACGGCGTCTTCGGACTCAAGACGCACGCCAAGCTCGCGCTGCTGCTGCGCCGCGAGAAGGACGCCAAGGGCAAGGTCCGGCTGCGTGCGTACGCCCACCTCGGCACCGGCAACTACCACTGGGGGACGGCGCGCCTCTACACGGATTTCGGACTGCTCACCACGCGCGCGGACATCTGCGCGGACGTGAACGAGGTGTTCCTGCACATCACGAGCCTCGCCCGGGCCCGGCGGCTCGGAAGGCTGTGGCTCGCGCCGTTCACGATGCACGCGCGCCTCCTCGCCGCGGTACGCCGCGAGGCGAAGCACGCGCGCGAGGGCAGGGAGGCGCGCATCGTCGCGAAGATGAACGCCGTGCTCGAGGAAGGCGTGATCAAGGCGCTGTACGCGGCGTCGCAGGCCGGCGTGCAGATCGAGCTGATCGTGCGCGGGGCCTGCGCGCTGCGGCCGGGCATCAAGGGCCTTTCCGAGAACATCCACGTGCGCTCGATCGTCGGCCGCTTCCTCGAGCACAGCCGGATCTGGTACTTCGAGAACGGCGGGCGCAAGGATGTCTGGCTCGCCAGCGCCGACTGGATGGGCCGCAATCTCTTCCGCCGGATCGAAGTCGCCTTCCCGGTGCTCGATCCCGCCCTCAAGGCGCGCGTGATCGGGGAAGGTCTAGTCCCCTACCTCGCCGACAACCGCGATGCCTGGACGCTCGGGGCCGACGGCAGCTACCACCGTGTCGCGAGGAAGGGGCGGGCGCGGCCGTTCTCGGCGCAGCAGGCGCTGATCGACCGGCTCGCGGGCGGGGTCGAATCCAAAGCCGGGCCGGGAGCTGACTGATGGACCTCATTCTTTGGCGTCACGCCGAGGCCGAGCCCGGCGAGCCCGACCTCGGGCGGCGGCTCACGGCGAAGGGCATCCAGCATGCCGAGCGGGTGGCGGGCTGGCTCGACCAGCATCTGCCCGCGACGACGCGCGTCCTCTCGAGCCCCGCCGACCGGGCGCAACAGACCGCGCGCGCGCTGAAGCGCAAGTTCCGGGTCGTGCCCGACCTCGCGCCGGGCGTCACGCCCGCTTCGGTGCTGGCCGCCGCCGGCTGGCCCGATGCGCGGGAGCCGGTGCTCGTCATCGGGCATCAGCCCACGCTGGGCGAAGTCGCCGCCCTCCTGCTGTCCGGCGAGGAAGCCCCGTGGAGCGTGCGCAAGTGCGGGGTATGGTGGCTGTCCAACCGGGTCCGCGGCGGCATGGCGTCCACGGTGCTCAAGGTCATGATCGGCCCGGATTTCGTCTGACCCCGTGGTCGGCGGCCCCGGGCACCGGACCGGTGCCGGCGCGCGTGGGAAGCGTTCCCGCGCCGTATCGCCATCATTGCGGCGAGTGCAACATGCCCGTCATCTGGCGCGTGTAGTCTCGACACGTGGACGTGACCGCCCGATCGGGCGGTGCGCGGACCCGTATCGGGGAGCTGCCATGCAATCGACGACATGCGCCCGCGGGCTCGCCGCCGGGCTTCTCCTGCTTTGCCTTGCGGGCCCCGCCTTCGCTGCGGCGATATATCCGATCGACCGCGCGCGAATCCTTGCCGGAAGCCGCTTCGACGTCAAGATCGAGTTCGACCGGGTCGTTCCGGAGGAAAGTGTCCGTGTCACGGTCAACGGCGTGGACCACGCGACGGTGCTGGGCAAGTCCGCGCATTTCCTTGAGAACGACGACGGGACCAACGCTTCGGCGGTCGTGCTGCGCGATGCATCGCTCTTCGAGCCCGGACGTTACATCGTCGAGGCGAGCGCCGCGGGGCAGACGCTGCGCGTCGTCTGGGACGTCTACGGCACGGGGCCGCGCAAGGCGAAGAACGTCATCCTCTTCATCGGCGACGGCCTCTCGATTGCGAACCGGACCGCGGCCCGGATCCTGTCGAAGGGGCTGAAGGAGGGCAAGTACTACGGCCAGCTCGCGTTCGATGACATGCCGCACATGGCGCTCATCGGTACGTCGGGCGTCGACTCGATCATCACTGACAGCGCCAATTCGATGAGCGCCTATACGACGGGGCACAAGTCGAGCGTGAATGCGCTGGGCGTCTACGTCGCCCGCAACAAGGACAATCTTGCGCACCCGAAGGTCGAGACCCTCGCCGAGTTGGTCAAACGCAAGACGAACATGGCGGTGGGCATCGTCACCGATGCCGAGGTCCAGGATGCGACCCCGGCGGGAATGGTCGCGCACACGCGGCGGCGCTCGGACAAGGACGTCATCACCGAACAGCTGTTCCTGTCGAAGGCGGATGTGATTCTGGGCGGCGGGTCGGCCTATTTCCTGCCCAGGACGACGCCGGGCTCGAAGCGCAAGGACGAAAGCGATTTCGTCGGCCTCTTCCGCCGTGTGGGTTTCCGGGTCGCCACCGACGATTCGGAGCTCAGGTCGGCGGCGGCCGATCCGGGGACACGCCAGCTGCTTGGGCTCTTCCATCCCGAGAACATGGACGGCGCGCTCGACCGCCTCTACCTCAAGAAGGGCACTGTCGAGACGTTCCCGAACCAGCCCGACCTCACCACGATGACGCGCGCGGCGCTCGCGGTCCTCTCGCGCAATCTGGAGGGCTTCGTGCTGATGGTCGAGGCCGGCCTGATCGACAAGTACAACCATCCGCTCGACTGGGAACGCAGCGTCTACGACACGATCATGCTGGCGAACGCGGTGCAGGTGGCGAAGGACTGGGCGGCGGGTCGTGACGACACGCTGATCATCGTCACGCCCGACCACACGCACGGCGTCTCCATCGTCGGCACGATCGACGGCGCCAAGCCGGGGCCCGAAATGCGCGAGAAGGTCGGCGTTTATCAGGACGCCGGTTTTCCGAACTACCCGCCGGTCGACTCGAACGGCTACCCCGGGGCGGTCGACGTGTCGCGACGACTAGTCTCCGGCGGAATCCGTGGGCCGCGGCGGCGCCGGCGCGCGGCACCGGAGTAGGGGGAACTCGAGTTCGGGCGCCTGCGCCGTCTCCCCCCTCGTGGCACGTTCTATGCATGATGCTGCCTCCCCGGCGGCCTATTTCGTCCCGACCGGGCACGCGCAGAACGGGAGGTACCTCATGTACTGGATGCTGCTACCACTCGGCGCTAACGCTGGACGGCACCTTGCCGACGATGCTGGGCACTCGAGCGGGACTTGGGCGCTTCGGTTGAGGGCGGCCTGGAGCGTGATCCTGTACCAGCTCGGACTAGGTCGCCCATAGATCGAGCCACTCGTTGCACGCGCGTTTGGCGCATTCGGGCGACGCTGTGGAACGAGTCCCGAGGGGCGCGCAGTCGTCCTTGCGTCCGCATTCTCCGCGCGGTCGCGCTCCTCGGGACGTACGCTTCCCGTGGTGGCCTTTGCCTGTGCCTCGGTTCGGTACGGCGCTGATCAGCTCCCGCGTTGCAGCCTACGATATTCCCGCGGCATCAGCGATTGAATCTCCTCCAATCTGCGATGCAGTGCCGTAGCGCGCACGAACGCCTCGTGATCGCGACCAGGATGCAGTCCGATCAAGACCTCGTCCATGTCATCGAGGAGATCGCATGCCCGGGCGAGCAGCTGGCTCAAGGTCGGCCCGAACATCCTGGCCGCGGCGAGTCTGCGCGCTTCCGTCAATGCACCGGAGCAGAGCTCGACCTTCCGCTCCAGGGTGTCGTGCGCAACGCGCCGTGCCTCGGAAGGCCCAATAGCTTCCATCGCGCTAACGCAGAGACCGGCGAGAGCAGTACTCGCGGCCGTTCACGAATTGTGACAGTCTGGCCGCCGGGATTTTGAGATAATGTGATCGCATTGCAGTGCGGACGCGGGCGCCGCTCTCTTGGCCCCTGGCTCGGGTGGTCTGCCGGCTGCTTGGGTAACCACAAGCGTCACAGGGCTGCTGGCAATGACGCTGTACGCGTGAAAATCATCGCAGGCCAACGTTGCAATCGAAAGACAGCTGTTCCACACCGGTATCTCGTGCGTCGCAACGGAAGCCGAAGGCAGGGGTCGCCGGGATCTTTCTCAGGGTAAACGGGAGCTCAGCATGAAGGACGAAGAGGGACAAACGCGCAAAAAGGTTGACCTTGGTCGTTGCGGTGAAGTCACGCTGCATCTTTCGGCAAACAAGAAGCGCCTCCTTCTCGAATTCGACTGTCATCCGGAGGGTCTCGACAAGACCGGAGTCAACGGCCTCATCGACGCGCTCAAGAAGGTGCGGGAGAAGATGGATCGATGAGTTCGGGCGCCCGATGGCCACGGTGGGGTGTCGGGTGCTGCGGTCAGCCATCAGGCGTTCGTCGAACGGGAGGCATTGCCAATCTTGCGGCGGCGACGGCGAAGGACGAGCGCCGCTACTGCCGCTCCGAAGAGGATGCCGACAATCGGCCAGCGTCCGATGCGGTTGAACGCTCCCAGAAGCGGCTCCACGGACTCCCCGAGCACGTAGCCGGCGCTGGTCCAGCAAAGTCCCCACATCGAAGCCGCGAGCGCATCCAGTACGGCAAATCGGAACCAGCCCATGCTGCCCGCGCCCACGACCGCGGGCCCGACGGCGCGCATGCCGTAAAGAAAGCGAATGCCGATTACGGCCGTATTGGGCAACCGTTCGACGAGACCGTTCGCCCGTGCGGCCGAGGGCGCGAGCCTGGGGAATCGTGTGAGCAGCGCGGGACCGAGCAATCGGCCCATCGCAAAGAAGAAGTTGTCGCTGACGAATGCCCCGGCCGCGCTGACCACGAACAGGACAGGCATGTCGAGGAGGCCGCGGTGCGCGGCCAGCCCCGAGAGAAGGAGGAATGTTTCTCCTTCGAGCAGCGTGCCGACGAACGTGGCGGCGTAGCCGTATTTTTCGAGGAGCGGCAGGAACTCGCCGTGCATCGAGTTTCCGGGAGATTCCTGCGCGTTCGCGCCACCAGGCGTTCCGTCACCCCGCCCGCTGCCGGCGCGCCAGTTCCATGAGCCAGGCATGCGTGCCGACGCGCGCGGGACCGACGGCGCCCAGCGGCGGCTCGCATTGGATGTAGTTCCCGTCGGACCCGAGCTCCCACGACTGCCGGGAATCCCGCAGCGACGTGTCGAGTATGTCCCAGAGCTGGCGGCGCGCGCCCCGGTCCTCTATAGGAGTGGCGGCTTCGACGCGGCGCGAGAGGTTCCGGTACATCCAGTCGGCGGATCCGATGTAGAACTCGCCGTCGAGCGGGTCAGACGCTCCGTTGGCGAAGTAGAAGATGCGCGAGTGCTCGAGGAAGCGGCCGATGATCGACCGCACGCGGACATTCTCGGTATAGCCTGCGACGCCGGGACGCAGGCAGCAGAATCCCCTCACGATCAGGTCGATCGGCACCCCGGCCCGCGAAGCGTTCGCCAGAGCCAACGACAGTTCGAGGTCCTCGACCTGATTCATCTTCGCAACGATACGGGCTGCGCGACCGGCGTGGTGATGCTCGACCTCGCGTTCGATCATCGTGCGGAATCGGTTCCGCATGTTGAACGGGGCGACGAGGAGCTTCGCGAATTGCGGCTGCGTCGAGCGCCCGGTCAGATGATGGAACAGCGTGACCACGTCGGCGGTGAGGACGGGGTCGCAGGTCAGCAGTCCGACATCCGTGTACAGACGCGCGGTCTTGACGTGATAGTTGCCGGTGCCGATGTGCGCATAGCAGCGCAGCGTCGGCCCCTCCTTGCGGACGACCAGCGCGACCTTGGTGTGGATCTTCAGGCCAAGCACGCCGTACGTCACGTGCGCGCCGACCTTCTCCATTTCTTTCGCCCAGTGAATGTTGCGGGCTTCGTCGAAGCGGGCTTGCAACTCGATGACGCAGGCGACCTGCTTGCCGCCTTCCGCAGCGCGGATCAGCGACCGGACGAACGGCGTGTCGTCGCCGACCCGGTACACGGTCATCTTGATCGCCACGGTCTGTGGATCGTTCGCGGCGTCGTGGATGAACTGCTCGACGCTCAGGTCGAAGCTCTCGTAGGGGTGGTGAACGAGCACGTCTGCCGCCCGGACGACCGCGAATATGTCCGTTTCCTCGGTCGGTATCCGCGCCGGCGCGAGCGGCGTCCACGCAGGATCCCGCAACTTCGGCACGTCGAGCGCGGCAATCTGGAACAGGGTCGTGTAGTCGAGCAGCCCGCGCACCTCGTAGACGTCCGCTTCCCGCAGGTGGAATCGTTCGGTCAATGCGCGACGCAGGTCATCGTTGGCGCCCGACTTGAAGTCGATGCGCACGACGGGCTCGAACCGGCGTTGCCGGATCGCCTCGGTTACGGCTTCCCGCAGACTGTCGGGATCGTCTTCGTCGAGCTCGACCTGCGCGTTGCGCAGAATCCGGAACGGCGTCGCGTCGACGATTTCCAGCCCGGGGAACAGCTTGTGGGCGTTGGCGCGGACCAGGTCGTCGAGCTGGATGAAGAGCCGCTCGCCGGGACCGACGTCCGCCGCGAGCTCGACCCACGCCGACATTCCGGTCGGTATCTTTATGCGGACCGTCGCCAGCTCGTTCGCGGCCGGATCGCGCAGAACGATGCCCCAGTTGGTCGACTGGTTTGACATGAATGGAAACGGGTGCGTCGCATCCAGGCCGAGCGGCGTCAGCGCCGGCGAGATGTTCCGGTCGAAGTGGCGCGCCGCCTCGTCGCGCTGGGCGTCCGTCAGTCCGTCCCAGAGCTCGAGCCGGATGCCGTGTTCGGCCAGCGCCGGGCGCAGCGTGTCGAGATAGCACGTGGCCTGGCGATCCAGCATCGCCGACACCTCGGTGCGGATCTGCGCCATACGGGCAGGAGCGTTGCCGCCGCGCGTGAGCGGGTCCTCGTCGTCTTCGGGCACCTCGCTGCTGCGCAGGACGCTGACGCGCTTCATGAAGAACTCATCGAGGTTCGACGTGAAGATAGCGAGGAACTTCAGGCGTTCGAGCAGCGGGTTCCGGGCGTCGAAGGCCTGGTTCAGCACCCGCAGATTGAACTGCAGCCAGCTCACGTCGCGGTCGATCCAGGCGTGCTTCAGGAGCTCCGATTTCGTGAGCAATCTGTCGCGGGCGGCGGGTGCATGTTCGGCTGTCATCGCGATCCGTTTCCTCGGGCGTTTGGAACGGCGCGCCATCGGGTGCGGCCCATCCGTCGCGGCGAGCCCCGCGCGAACGACGGAGCCGCCGATTGACCGCCCTCGCACCGCCGCGAAGGCGCCGCCGGTGCAGGACGGCGGTCGTCGGGCGGCGACCCCCCGATGTTCGCGGGCGGGAACCCTTTCGCGATACCCGCGCGCGGTCACGTTCGTGCGTGCATGCTCGGTGAGCTCGATGACGGTATTGTGACTGCGGCGCCGCGGCCGCCGCACGGGCGCACCCACACGGCGACACCCGAGCCGACGCGCCCCCTGCGTGCATCGCCGTAACCCAATCGTCACATTCAATGCGCATGCTTGCGACGGCGGACGCGGCGGACGTTGCGATGGCGCGCCGCCGATCCCATCCCTTCCAGAGGAGCACCATGAGGCAGACCGTATTCGCGGCAGGAGTCGCTGTGCTCGGCGGCGCCGCGTTGCTGGGCGGCTGCGGTACACCGGGGAGCCATCGAAGCGATGCCGAGCCGGCCGCGCGTGTTCTTCTCATCAGCGTCGACGGGCTCCACCACGCCGATCTCGCGAACTGGGTGAGGGACAATCCCGCCTCCGCACTGGCGCAGCTCGCGTCGACGGGTGTCACCTACACCAACGCCCGGTCGCCGATTCCCTCGGACTCGTTCCCCGGCCTGCTCGCACTGGTCACCGGGGGCACGCCCAGGGTCACCGGGGTCTATTACGACGATAGCTACGATCGCACGCTGTACGCGCCCGGAAGCAATTGCGCAATTCCCGCCGGCGTCCAGGTGATCTACGACGAGACCATCAACTTCGATTCCGGCGTCGTATTCGGCGGCGGCATCAATCCGGCCAATCTCCCGCTGAGGAAAGACGCCTCCGGCGCGTGCAGGCCCGTCTATCCGCACGACTTTCTGGCCGTGAACACGGTGTTCGAGGTCCTGAAGGCGAAGGGGGCCACGGCGTGGGCCGACAAGCATCCCGCCTACGACCTCGTCAACGGGCCATCGGGCACCGGCGTGACCGATCTCTACACGCCGGAAATCAACGCGAAGATCGCATCGGCGGGTACCGTCAACGGCGTGAACCTCGCGGCGGCTGCCGCGCAGTGTGACGGGACGAACTCGCTGCCGGTCGCAAGGGTTTCCGCGTTTCCCGATTGCATTCCGGCGGTCGAGGCCTACGACGACACCAAGGTCCAGGCGGTGCTCAATCAGATCGACGGCACGAAATCGGACGGCAGCGCAGCGCAACCGGTGCCGGTGATCTTCGGGATGAACTTTCAGGCGGTGAGCGTGGGGCAAAAGCTCCCGGTCGGAGGCTACGCAGACGCGAACGGGACCCCGACCGCGAACCTGAAGCACGCACTGAACCATACCGATCAGTCGATCGGACGGATCGTGGCGGAGCTCGGGAAGCAGGGCCTCCTCGCCTCGACCATGATCGTCATCACGGCGAAACACGGGCAATCGCCGATGGACAGGAAGACGCTGGCCATGCAGAAGGGCGGCAGCGGCAATGCGACGGTGCTCGATCCGCTGGTCCCCGTCAACGCGGCGGACCCGGGCGTCGACCGGACCGTCTACGTCAACAACGACACGACGGGACCGACGAAGGGCGCCAAGTACGCGGTCGCCGGTCATCTGCAGACGGACTCGGTCGGCGTTCTGTGGCTGCAGAACCGGTCGGCGTCCAACGTGGCGGCTGTCGTCTCACAGCTGCGCAGCAACGCGACTGCGATCTTCTCCGACCGGCTTCCGGCGGATACGACGCTCACGGGCAACATCGTCTCGGGGCCGGAACTGGCGGCGATCTTTGGTGATCCGGGGTCGGCGGACCCGCTCCTCGCAGCGCGCGCACCCGATGTGTTCATCCAGCCGAACGCCGGCGTGGTCTATTCCGGAAGCAGCAAGAAGATCGCCGAGCACGGCGGGGCGACGCGTGAGGACACGTCGGTCGCGCTCCTCGTCGCGGCTCCCGGCGTGACGTCGGCGCGCACTGTGTCCACCGCGGTGAACACCACGCAGGTCGCGCCGACGATCCTGAAGGCGCTCGATGTCGATCCGACGCTGCTGCAGGCGGTCAGGAGAGAAGGTACGGCGGTCCTGCCGGATCTCTATTGAGGCCGGAACATCGGCCGGCGGTGCCCTGGCGTCCTGTTCCGCGTGCAGGGCCTGGCCAAGATCCCTCGACGTCGGCCCCGGACCACACCGCAGCGACGCCCCGTTCGTCAGGCCGCCTGGCGCTCCTCGACGAACTGCCGCGCCTGACGCGCGTCGATGAGCGCGCGCGGCAGGAACATGAGCAGGTCCGCCGAGTTGAACTCGGGATCCCACGCAGGTTCACCGCCGATCCATGCGCCGAGGCGGAGAAGGCCCCTGATCAGCGGAGGGATGGTCGCCGTGGAGGGGAGCGCGCGCGCGAGCGCCGCCAGCCGGGTGAGATCGAACTCGCGCTCGGCGCAGAACGTTCCCAGCCGTTGCGCCCGCTCCGCGGTCAGCAGCCGGCAGGTGCCGACGACGTCGCCCGACGCCCGGTCGCGGACGATCAGGTGTTCGCACCACGGGTCGAAGAAGTCGCGCTCCCGCCCGCCGTCGCCCGCGACCGCACGTGCCCCCATCTCCCCGACGAACACCCGGTGGCGGAGGCGTTGCGCCGCGGCGACGTCGTGGGACGTGATCGCGACCTCGACACCAAGGCGCGGCATGCGGCCGGCCACTGGAGCAGGGCGGGAAAGGGTCGGCACGACATTCTCCTCGAAGTTTCAACACCGACGAACGCTAGCCTCGTCCCGCGACGCGCGCGTGACGCGGGCGTGACGCGGCAATGACACAGGAACCTGTGGCCGCACGAGGATCGAGCATCGCCAGCAAGAGGGCGAAGTACGGGAACGAGCGGCCGCGCGCCGCTCGAGCACGGGATTGCTGATCGGGCCGGCGGAACCGCAGCGAAGCGTCGCGCTGCGTAAGGACCCGCGTGTCGTCATCCGCGCGTCATGACGCACGCCCAGACTCGCTCCAGCGACGCGCGCCCCGCGCGCCGGCCGGAAGACTCTGCAAAGGCAAGCCGTGGCGCCGATGACTCGTCCAATATCCGAACCACGCACTGTCGCAATCGTGCTGGGCTGCAGCGATGTGGGTTCCGCCGTCGCGCTCGCGCTGCACGGCGCCGGACTTTCCGTCGTCCTGGTGGACGAGGCCGATCCGGCCTGGCACCGGCGCGGAATGGCGTTCACCAACGCGTGGTACGTCGGCAATGCCGAGCTCGAAGGCGAAGGCGCCTGTTTCTGTGCATCGGTGAAGAGCATCCCGAGCGTGCTCGTGCGGAGAATGATTGCGGCGACGACGTGGTCCTGGCCGGGCGTAGCCAGCGCGCTCGAGGTCGGCATCCTCGTCGACGCCCGCGGACGCAAACGGCGTGGCTCGGACGGCCTTCTGGGGCGCGTCCCCCTCACCGTCGGCATCGGCCCGGATTTCGTGGAAGGGGGAAACGTCGACGTTGCGATCGGGTTGCCTTCCGGTTTCCTGGGCAGGTCCGACGATGCGAGCTGCGGAGTGGGCGCCGACCGCGACGTGGGCTCCGGCGACGTACGCGATGCCGGTCTCGTCGTTGAAGCCGCCCGTTTCGGCCGGTTCATGACGGAGCGGCGCATCGGCGACAGCGTGCGTGCGGGGCAGATCGTCGGCGGATTGGGCAATACGGCCATCGCAGCGCCGGCGGCGGGTGTGCTGCTCGGCCTGGCCGCGCGGGGCGCGCGCATCGAGCCCGGCGACACGCTCGTCGAGATCGATCCCTGCGGCGCAGCGTACGCCTGCTACGGCGTCGGCGAGGGTCCGCGACGCGTCGCGGATACCGTGGTGTCGGCGCTGGCGGCCCGGCGGGAGCGTGTCCGTGACGATGGGGGGCGGACCTATTCGGTGCGCGCTTCGGCTGCAACATCTTGATTGGCGTGAAGTTTCTGGTCGTCCAACCCCGCTTTCGCCCGACGTCCCTGTTGACGCCGATGTCATGCAGTTGTAACAACGGACTGTAACAATCGGGCAGTCCGCAAATTACGAGGAAGCAGCAATGCGCAAGTACCTGACCCAAAGCCTTCTCGCTGTCGCGACGATCGCGTTCGGCGTCTCCACCGCGACGGCCGTCGACATCACCGGCGCCGGCGCGACGTTTCCGTACCCCGTCTATTCGAAATGGGCCGAGGCCTACAAGCAGAAGACGGGAGTCGGCATGAACTACCAGTCGATCGGCTCGGGCGCAGGGATCAAGCAGATCCAGGCCAAGACCGTCGATTTCGGTGCGAGCGACGCTCCGCTCAAGCCCGACGAGCTGCAGAAGCAGGGACTTGTGCAGTTTCCGGCGATCATCGGCGGGGTCGTGCCTGTCGTGAACCTCGACGGCATCGCGCCCGGGGCGATGAAGCTCACCGGGCCGGTACTCGGCGACATCTTCCTCGGCAAGATCAAGAAGTGGAACGAGAAGCCGATCGCCGATCTCAACCCGACGCTCAAGCTTCCCGACGAGAACATCACCGTCGTGCGGAGGTCCGACGGGTCGGGGACGACCTTCCTCTGGACCGACTACCTGTCCAAGGTGAGCCCGGAGTGGAAGGAGAAGGTCGGCTCGGCAGCGTCGGTGTCGTGGCCGGAAGGGGTCGGCGGCAAGGGCAACGAGGGCGTAGCGTCGTACGTCCAGCGCATCAAGGGCGCGATCGGTTACGTCGAGTACGCGTACGCGAAGAAGAACAAGATGATCTACGCAGCATTGCGCAACCGGGATGGCGTGTTTGTCCAGCCCGACGATGCGACGTTCCAGGCGGCGGCGGCGTACGCCGACTGGAAGGCCGAGCAGGGCTTCTACCAGATCCTGACCGACCAGCCGGGCAAGGACAGCTGGCCGGTCACGGGCGCGAGCTTCATCCTCGTCTATGCATCGCCGGAAAAGCCGGCCAATGTCGCCGAGGTCCTGAAGTTCTTCGACTGGGCGCTCAAGAACGGCCAGAAGATGGCGGCCGATCTCGACTATGTCCCGTTGCCTGACAACGTCGTCAAGCTGATCAACGCCGCATGGCACGCCCAGATCAAGGACGTCTCCGGCAAGGCGCTCTGGAACTAGCCAGCGGCGCGAGACGGTAAACCGAGTCCCCACGGCGGCAAGCATCGACTCCTGGCAGTACCTTTCTTCCTCCTCCAGAAGAAAGCCTCCCGGCCGCGGGCGCAACCTCGCGGCCGCTTTTTTTGACGAGGTATCATGTCGACCACTTCGGCCACCCTGCCGTCAGCCATGACCACCCGACAAGATCGGCTCGTCGAGCGCCGGCCCACGCCGCCGGCCAGCCATCAGGGCGCCGCGCCGTGGCAGGACTGGCTGTTCGAGCGTACGACGCTGTTCTTCGCGCTGTTCGTGCTTCTTACGCTGGTCGGCATCCTGGTCTCGCTTGCGATCTCTGCAATTCCCGCATTCCAGAAATTCGGGCTCGGATTCTTCTGGACCAACGTCTGGAATCCGGTCACCAAGAATTTCGGGGCGCTGGCGCCGATCTACGGAACGCTGGTGACCTCGGCGATCGCGCTCCTCGTCGGCGTTCCCGTGAGCTTCGGCATCGCCCTCTTCCTGACCGAGATGTGCCCGCCCTTGCTCAAGCGGCCGCTCGGCACGGCGATCGAGCTCCTGGCTGCGGTGCCCTCGATCATCTACGGGATGTGGGGGCTGTTCGTGTTCGCGCCGCTCTTCGCCGAGTACGTTCAGCCCCTTCTGAAGACGGCCCTGGGGGACCTCTGGATACTCGGCCCGCTGTTCCAGGGCGCGCCCAACGGCATCGGCATCCTCTCGGCCGGCATCATCCTGTCGGTGATGGTGATCCCGTTCATCGCCTCCGTAATGCGCGACGTGTTCGAGATCGTCCCGCCGGTGCTGAAGGAATCCGCTTACGGGATCGGCGCTACGACCTGGGAGGTCGTCTGGAACGTCGTCCTGCCTTATACGAAAGTCGGCGTCATCGGCGGCATCATGCTCGGGCTCGGCCGCGCGCTCGGCGAAACGATGGCCGTCACCTTCGTGATCGGCAATGCCTACCGGATCAGCCCCTCACTGTTCGCGGCCGGAAACTCGATCGCCTCCGCGCTCGCGAACGAGTTCAACGAGGCCGCGGATCCCGTCCACAGCGCCGCGCTGATCACGCTGGGACTGATCCTGTTCCTGCTGACGTTCATCGTCCTGGCGTGCTCGCGCCTCCTTCTCGCCCAGCTGGCCAAGGGCGAGGGCAAGTCGACGTGACGAGGCGCCCATGACCAACATCTATCGCAAGCGGCTGTTCGTGAACCGCTTCAACCTCGTGATGTCGCTGTCGGCGATGGCCTTCGGCATGACGTTCCTGCTGTGGATCCTGTACGTGCTGTTCCTGCGCGGCTTCGAGACGCTCTCCCCGGCGCTGTTCACGCAGATGACGCCCCCGCCCGGATCTGCTGGCGGTCTCGCCAACGCGATCTACGGCAGCATCGTGATCGTCACCGTCGCGACCTTCGTCAGCACGCCGATTGGGATCCTCGCCGGCATCTACCTCGCCGAGTACGGCAAGGACGGTCTGATCGCGCGGGTCACGCGCTTCATCAACGACATCCTGCTGTCGGCGCCGTCCATCGTGATCGGCCTCTTTGTCTACACGGTCTATGTCGCGAAGGTCCAGCACTTTTCCGGCTGGGCCGGGTCCATCGCACTGGCGCTCATCGCGGTTCCGGTCGTCGTGCGCACGACGGAGAACATGCTGCGGCTCGTGTCGAGCAGCCTGAGGGAGGCGGCCGTGGCGCTCGGCGCGCCGATGTGGAAGGTCATCCTGAAGGTGACGCTGCGGGCCGTGCGCGGCGGCGTGATCACCGGCGTCCTGCTCGCCGTCGCGCGAGTGTCGGGCGAGACGGCGCCGCTCTTGTTCACCGCGCTCAACAACCAGTTCTGGAGCTTCAACATGGATGCGCCGATGGCCAATCTGCCGGTGGTCATCTTCCAATTCGCCATGAGCCCGTACGAGGAATGGCAGAACCTCGCCTGGGCAGGAGCGCTGCTCATCACGCTGACCGTGCTCGTCATCAACATCCTCGCGCGGACCGTGTTCCGCCAGTCGGCCGCCCGCTAGCTAGCGATGGGAATCCCCAGGGAGAATGCAATGAACTTCGAGGCCATCGCGGCAAGGCCGCCGGCGGAGGTGCAGAGACCGCAGGAATCGGGTCCCAAGATGTCGTGCCAGGGGCTCGACTTCTTCTACGGCAAGTTCCAGGGCCTGAAGAACATCAACCTCGACGTGGCGGAGCGGCGCGTCACGGCGTTCATCGGACCGTCGGGCTGCGGCAAGTCCACGCTGCTGCGGACGCTGAACCGGATGTACTCGCTCTATCCGGGGCAGCGTGCCACCGGTAAGATCCTGTTCAACGGGCAGAACATCCTCGACCGGGGCGTCGACCTCAACATGCTGCGGGCGAAGGTCGGCATGGTGTTCCAGAAGCCCACTCCGTTCCCCATGTCGATTTACGACAACATCGCCTTCGGCGTGGGCCTGTACGACAATCTTTCGCAGCGGGACATGGACGAGCGCGTCGAGTGGGCGCTGACGAAGGCGGCGATGTGGGGCGAGGCGAAGGACAAGCTGAAGCAGAGCGGGATGGCGCTCTCCGGCGGGCAGCAGCAGCGGCTGTGCATCGCGCGGGCGGTGGCCGTCAAGCCCGAGGTGCTCCTGCTCGACGAGCCGACGTCTGCGCTCGATCCGATCTCGACGGCGAAGATCGAGGAGCTGATCAGCGAGCTGAAGGAGGACTACACGATCGCCATCGTCACCCACAACATGCAGCAGGCGGCGCGCGTATCGGACTTCACCGGATACATGTACCTAGGCGAGATGGTCGAGTTCGGCGCCACCGACGACATCTTCCTCAAGCCGAAGCGGAAGGAAACCGAGGATTACATTACGGGGCGCTTCGGCTGAACCACCATTGGGGCCGGCGGCGTCCGGCAACCGGGGCCAACAGGGAACACCGCGATGAATGAGCACACGCACAAGCAGTTCGACACCGAGATCGAGGCGATCAGAAGCGGCGTTCTTTCGATGGGAGGTCTCGTCGAGTCGCAGCTGAGCCGCGCGATCGCGCTGCTCGAGGACGATGATCACGACGCGATCGACCAGGTGGGCGCCGACGAGAA
>Ga0209048_10002550_pt1 | contig 18030 bp, 16 predicted proteins | sample FrelakmetCRP12CR_FD_187146 | JGI IMG/M metagenome (GOLD analysis project Ga0209048, IMG submission 187146) | Freshwater lake sediment microbial communities from the University of Notre Dame, USA, for methane emissions studies - CRP12 CR (SPAdes)... | ecosystem: Environmental > Aquatic >... | reverse complement strand
GAGATGATCGATCTCAAGAAGGAGAAGAACTTCTTCGAGACGCGGGTCATCGAGTATCAGACGGGTGGGGCGTTGAGCTGGGATTAGGTCGCTCGGTGTCGTCGTCGCACCCATTCGACCCCTAGCGCGCTGCCTGGACCTGGCGGGATTCCCAACCAACCTGATTTCGCCGGATAGCGAAACGCCGCAATGCCGCAGCCAGATCCATGGTGCCTGGTTCGTTGCCTTGTGGTCGTCTTCCTCGGTATCTGCGCGGTGCCGACATCGGCGGCGGCCGCCGAATATCCGGACCGGCCGGTTCGACTCATCGTGCCGTTTCCAGCGGGCGGCGGTGCCGATACGCTCGCCCGGATCATCATGCCGCGCGTCGCGGATGCGCTGGGCGCGCCGATCGTCATCGACAACCGGCCCGGCGCGGGAGGCAATGTGGGCGCGGAAATCGTGGCGCGCGCGGCGCCGGACGGCTATACGCTGCTCTATGGCACCAACGGAACGCATGCCATCAACCAGAGCCTTTACGCAAGCCTGCGTTTCGACCCGGTCAGGGACTTCGCGCCGGTTTCGCGAATGACGGTGATCGCGGCGATGCTCGTCGTGAACCCGGATTTCCCCGCGATTTCCATCGGGGAATTGATCCAATACGCCAAGGCGCACCCCGGAACGGTCAATTTCGCCTCGGCGGGCAATGGCACGACGTCTCACCTCGCCGGCGAACTCTTCCGGACGATGGCCGGCATCGACATTGTGCACATCCCGTATCGAGGCGGCGCGCTCGCGCTCATGGATGTCGTGGGCGGGCAAGTGCAGATGATGATCGACGTGATGCCGAACACTTATCCGGCCGCGAAAAGCGGCAAGGTGCGCGGTCTAGCCTGCACGACCGCGCAGCGCTTTCCGGCGGCGCCCGAGTATCCGACGATCGCCGAGAGCGGCTTGCCCGGCTATGAGGTCAGCGCATGGGACGCGGTCTTTGCCCCGGCCGCAACGTCCGTCCCGATCATCGCCAGGCTGAATGCCGCCATCCGACGTGCGCTCGAGGATCCCGAGGTGGCAGAATCCCTGATCAAGCACGGGGCGCGGGCCGTTCCCGGAACGCCGGACGAACTCGCGCACCATGTCGCGGCGGAAACCGCCAAGTGGGCGAAAATTGTCCGACAATCCGGCGCGAAGATCGACTGACTGCGATCGATTCGCAGTTTCCAGTTTCCAGTTTCCAGTTTCCAAATGGAGAGCCCGATGGAAGTACCCGCACTGCCCCCGCTACCGTCCTGGACGACGGTTCCGGGCTACGTCGACATCATCTACGCCAAGGCCAACGAAGGCATCGCCAAGATCGTCATTAACCGGCCCGAGGTGCGCAATGCGTTCCGGCCCGAGACCGTGCGGGAGATGCAGGCCGCCTTCGCAGATGCGCGCGACGATCCAGAAATTGGCGTCGTGATACTCACAGGCCAGGGCCGCGACGCGTTCTGCTCCGGAGGGGATCAGCGTGTCCGCGGCGAGGGCGGATACGTCGGCAGCGATGGCGTCCCCCGGCTCAATGTTCTCGACCTGCAGCGGCAGATCCGGACGTTGCCGAAGCCGGTCGTGGCGATGGTCGCAGGCTACGCGGTCGGCGGCGGACACGTGCTGCACATGATCTGCGACATCACCATCGCGGCGGACAACGCGCGGTTCGGACAGACGGGTCCGCGCGTCGGCAGCTTCGACGGGGGATACGGTGCGTCGTACATGGCGCGCATCGTCGGCCAGAAGAAGGCTCGCGAGATCTGGTTTCTGTGCCGGCAGTACGACGCGCGTCAGGCATTGGAAATGGGCCTCGTCAACCGTGTGGTCCCGTATGCGCAGCTCGAAGCGGAGACCGTGCAGTGGTGCCGCGAAATGCTCGACAACAGTCCGATCGCGCTGCGCTGCCTCAAGGCCGCGCTCAACGCCGACTGCGACGGACAGGCGGGACTGCAGGAACTCGCTGGAAACGCGACGCTGCTCTATTACCTTTCCGAAGAAGGCCAGGAGGGACGGGACGCGTATCTTGAGAAGCGCAAGCCCGATTTCCGCAAGTTCCGGCGGCTGCCGTGAACGTCGCGCGCGCGTTGGCGGGAATACGCAGACGATGAGCGAGCTTCTTTCGGTCTTCGCCGCCGGGCGGGACGCGGCCAATGCGCCAGCGCTGCGCTTCGGCGAGCGGCTGTACACATTCGCGCAGCTCGCGGACATGACGAAAAGGCGGCTTGCCGCGCTAGCGCTCGAGCTGCGGGACGGCCTGCCCTGCATGCTGGTGGGCACCAATACGCTCGAGACATTGATCACGCTGTACGCGCTGCTCGAGATGCACGTTCCGGCGCTGCTCGTTCACCCGCGGCTGACAGCGCCCGAGCATGCCGCACTGGTTGCCACGGCAGCACGCGCCGGCCCGGTGCCCCACCCGGATGCCGCCGCGATCATCTACACGTCCGGAACGACCGGCGAGACGCGCGGCGCCGTGCTGACCCGTTCGGGGCTTCTCGCCTCGGCGGCGGCGAGTGCGGCGAATCTTGGATGGCGCAACGATGACGCGTGGCTGCTTTGCATGCCAGTCGCTCGCGTCGGCGGACTCTCGATCGTCACCCGCTGCCTCGCCGCGCGCCGATGCATCGTCCTGACCCATGGATTCGACGCCGATCTCTTTCCGGAGTGGGTCGCCAGGCAACGCATAACACTGGTTTCCCTGGTTCCGACGATGCTCACCCGCGTGCTCGACTCCCATCCGGACTGGAGGGCTCCGGCGCACCTTCGATGCATGCTGCTGGGCGGCGCGATGGTGTCGCCAAGGCTTTTTCGCAGCGCCGAAGACCGGCGGCTGCCGATCGTCGTTACCTATGGCCTGACCGAGACGAGTTCGCAGGTGGTCGCAACGCCCTACGCCGAGCGATTCGCGCCGGCCAATTGCGGCGCAGGGACCGCACTCGAGGGTATCGGCGTACGCGTCGACCAGGGGCGGGTCGAAGTCCGCGGACCTACGCTGATGGCCGGCTACTGGAACGAACCCGCACTCGCCCCCGACGCGTGGTTCGACACGGGCGATCTCGGCGAACTCGACAGCGCGGGATGCCTGCATGTGCATGCGCGGCGCGCGGACCTGATCGTTACCGGCGGAGAGAACGCGTATCCGGCCGAAGTGGAACTGGCGCTGGAGGCCTTTCCCGGCATCGCGGCCGCCGGCGTTTTCGGTGTTCCCCACGACGTGTGGGGCCACACGGTGGCGGCAGCGCTCGTCGCCGAGTCGAAACCTCCTCCGGACGCGATGTTGTTCGAATACATCACCCGGCAGCTCGCGCCGCACAAGCGGCCGCGTCACGTCTGCTATCTGCCCCGGCTTCCGCATGCACCTTCGGGCAAGCTCGACCGCCGCGCGTTGGCGGCGAGCGCGCCGCTCTTGCGACCGCTGTCGCCGCCACTTGGCGCCCCGGACTCACCGGACGGATAGCCCAACGGCTCCAAGGGCCGCGTCGATCCTCCGTGGCGCCGTGCCGGGCGCAAGACCATGCCCAGCGCGTCGCGAGAAAACTTCGACACGCGTCACTGCGTCTTCCCCAAGGTGTTGCAGAATATGGCGGTGACGCTTCCCTATCGAGGCCCCATTCCATGACCACCGCCATCTGGCATCGCCGGCCGACGCCTGCCGACCTCCAGGCAATGTCCCGGGCAACTGCCGTCGAGCATCTCGGCATCGAGTTCACCGACGTCGGAGACGATTTCCTTAGCGCCAAGATGCCCGTCGATAGACGAACGATCCAGCCTTACGGGCTGTTGCACGGTGGGGCGTCAGTGCTGCTCGCCGAGACGATAGGCAGCGCTGCCGCACATTGCTGTGTCGACGACAGTGTAGTACTGACCGTCGGGATCGAGATAAATGCGAATCACGTCCGCGGCGTTCGCGGGGGGTGGGTGCACGGGACTGCACGGCCGCTGCACATCGGACGAACTTCACAGCTGTGGGAGATCCGGGTCGTCGACGATGCCACGCGGCTCGTATGCATTTCTCGCCTTACGATCGGAGTCATGCCCCGGGAGGCTATCCGCTGACCCGTGTGTGCGCGACTTGCGCCGGGGGAGGCGCCCTTGTGCGAGCGTTTGGAGATTTGCGGCATGGATCTCCGACTGCGACATCGTGGAGGATGACATCGGCAGGTCCCTTTCCCTGATGGTTAGCAAAAATGCTAACTCGGCGCAAAGGGCAGTCCCACCCTCCATTCGGATGAGCCTGACCGAGCTGGCCGTCAAAGCCCCATCACATGTTTTTGAAAAGGGGCATGAAGGTCAAACTCACCGGCAGCGTCTCCGGCCGGTTCTTGAGCCGCATCGTGCCGCGCCCGCTGTCGTCGCGCACGATCGCCGCGACCATTCGCATATTGACGATCGTCGAGCGGTGAATCTGTTTGAAATGGTTCGGGTCGAGCTTCGCCAGCAGCTCGTGCAGCGGCGTGCGCAGCAGTGACTCGCCCTGCGCCGTCATCACCGTCGTGTACTTGTGGTCGGACTGGAAATAGGCGACGTCGTCGACCATGATGAGCCGCGTCTCCTTGCCCGCGCTCGCCGTCAGCCATACGAGCGGCGCCTCGGTCGGCTTCGCCGCGGGTAACGCTGCACCAAGTTCCTTGATCAGCGCCGCCAGCGTCGCGCCGTGCTCGCTGCCCTGCCCCACCCTACCCTTGATTCGCGCAATGGTCCCGACCAGGCGTTCGCGCGCGATGGGCTTCAGCAGGTAATCGACCGCGCCGCGCTCGAACGCCTGGATCGCGTATTGATCGTAGGCGGTGACGAACACGATCTGCGTGGCGGGGCTGACCTCGGCCGTCGCCGCGGCCACGTCCAGGCCGGTCAGGCCGGGCATGCGGATGTCCAAGAATGCAATGTCGGGCTTGTGCTCGCCAATGGCCTCGAGCGCGGCGCCGCCGTCCTCGCACGCCGCCAGCACCTGCAACGCCGGCCACTCCTCGCGCAGCAGGGCCAGCAGCGCCTCGCGAAAGAGCTGCTCGTCTTCGGCGACCACGCAGGTGACGGGTTCTGTCACGGCGAAACCTCCTTGGGCCCGGCCGCGGGCACGGTGATGGTGGCCGCCACTCCCGCGGGGAAGTTGACGGCGATGTCGAACGTGGCGTCCGGGCCGTACGCCAAGTTTAGTCGTTCGCGCACGTTCTGGAGTCCGATGCCGCTGCCGGCCGTCTCCGTGCCGAATCCGTTGCCGTCATCGGCCACGGTGATGGCGACGCGCCCCGCCTTGTCGGCCGCCAGCACCCAGATCGTTCCGCCGCCCGACTTGGGCTCCAGTCCGTGCTTGATCGCGTTCTCGACCAGCGTTTGCAGCATCATCGTCGGGAACGGCACGGACTTGAGCGCATCCGGCACGTTCAGTTCGGTCGTGAGGCGTGCGCCCATCCGGATCTGCATGATCTCGAGATACGCGCGCACGCGCTCCAGTTCGTCGCCCAGCGTCGTCAGCGAATTGTCGAGCCGCGGCAGCGAATGGCGCAAGTACAGGATCAGGTTGTCGATGATCCGCTCGGCCCCGGACGGATCGCTGCGGATCAGGTATTTGGCGCTGCCCAGCGTGTTGTAGAGGAAATGCGGCTCGACCTGCGCGTGCAGGAGCCGCAACTTCGCCACCGCCAGTTCCTTCTCGATCTCCGTTTCCTTGGTGGCCGCCTGTTCGCCGCGGCGCACTTCGGTGGTGCCGAGCGAGACGGCGCGGCTGATCCCCTCCGCGTTCTCGAGGTTGGTGGCGCTGTCCACGGTGAACCAGTCTCGCCAGGCGCCGCTCTCCGGCTCGCAGGACAGGTTGACGGTGGACGTCTCGCCGTGCGGCGTGATGACGGCGTACACGATGTTGTGGTCGGTGCCGAACCAGCCGAGCATTTGCTGCAACAGCGGCACCGAATGGCCCAGCGGATAGACGCGCAGGACGCGCGCGTGGATCTGCAGCCGGTCGCGCGCGCTTTCCACCGTCTTGGCCTGGGGCAGGTCGCGGATCGCGCGGTCGAGGAGGTCGAAGGCCCGGCCGGTCTCCATCGGCACCTCGATCTGCCGGCGCTGGCGGCTGGCAAGCGCGCTGGCGGTGACGCTGCCGTTGACCAGGCGCACGCGGCGGATGTGCGTCGCTGCGGACGCATACACGAAGCACATCAGCACCAGCCACAGCAGGAAGATGCCGCCCTTGCCACGCTCCGTGACCGACGACCAGATCATGAACGTGAAGATGAGCAGCAGCAGCCACGAGAGGGTCAGGCGGACGAAGAAGAAGAAGCGGGGCATGGTCGGAACCGGAGTTTGAGTGGACGTTGCCAGAATAGCGGCCCGTTACGCAATGTCGAGACAGCGTCCGACGAAACGAGGACAGCGGGTACGAAATGGGGCCAAGGCGCCGCTAGCGATACCCAGCCGCCTGCAGCTCGAACAACTCGGCATACCGCCCGCGCAGCGCCAGCAGCTCGCCGTGGGTGCCCGCGGAATCCACCGCGCCGTCCTTCAGCACCACGATTCGGTCGGCCATCCGCACGCTGGAAAAGCGGTGCGAGATCAGCACCGCGGTCCGGCCTTCGCTCAGGTCCTTGAAGCGCTTGAACACCTCGAACTCCGAGCGCGCATCCAGCGCGGCGGTGGGCTCGTCCAGGATCAAGAGCTGCGCGTCGCGCATGTACGCGCGCGCGATGGCCACTTTCTGCCACTCGCCGCCGGAGAGGTCGACGCCGGAACGGAAGCGCTTGCCCAGGACCTGGTCGTAGCCGCCGGGCAGCTTGCGGATGACCTCGTCCGCCAGGCTGCGCTCCGCGGCCCTGACGATGCGCGCGCGGTCGTCGCGCGCCTCGATGCGTCCAACGGCAATGTTGTCGGCCGCGGAGAAGAAGTAGCGGACGAAGTCCTGGAAGATGACGCCGATGTTGGCGCGCAGCGCGAACAGGTCATACTCGCGCAGGTCGTGTCCGTCGAGCAGGATGCGTCCCTCGTCCGGATCGTAGAGTCGCGCCAGCAGCTTGACGAGCGTCGTCTTGCCGGCGCCGTTCTCGCCGACCAGCGCCAGCGTCTCGCCCGCGCGCAGCTCGAAGGTCAAGCCGCGAACGGCCCAGCGTTCGGCGCCCGGATACCGGAAGCCCACGTTCTCGAACATGAAGCCCGTCCGGATCGGAACGGGAAACGGCCGCGGGTTGGGTGGCGGCACGATCTCGGGCGTGATTTCGAAGAACGAGAACAGGTCGTCGAGATACAGTGCCTGCCCCGCAACCTGCGAGAACCCCAGCAGCAGGTTTTCCAGCAGCGTGCGCAGGCGACGGAACGAACCGGCGAGAAACGTGAGGTCGCCGATGGAAAAATCGCCGTGGAGCGTGCGCCACACGATGTAGGCGTACGCGACGTAATAGGCCACGGTCCCGATGGCAGAGAGAAGGCTGCCCCAGCCTGCGCGGCGAAGGGCTATGCGCCGGTTGGCCTCGAAGAAACTCGTGGCGAGCACGCGATAGCGGTCGATCAGGAACCCGCTCAAGCCGAAGATCTTCACTTCCTTGGCGGTTTCGGCGCTCGCGCCCGTTTGCCGGACGTAGTCGAGCTCGCGCCGTTCGGGCGTGCGCGCATAGTTGAGTGAATAGCTCTGCGCATTGAAGTGCGCCTCGCCGATGAACGCCGGCAACAGCGCAATGGCGAGCAGCACGATGAGCCACGGCGCGTAGACGAGCAGCCCCGCCGCGAAGCTTGCGATGGTGACCACGTCCTGCGCCTGGCCGAACAGTTGCCCGATGAGGCTGGAGCGGCCGCTGGCCTGCCGCCGCGCACGTTCCAGCCGGTCCTGCAGCTCGCTGTCCTCGAAGTCCTCGAGGTCGAGTGTGGCCGCATGCTCCATGAGTCGCAGGCTGGTCTCGTTGCTGAACTGCTCAGACAGCAGCGAATCGAGCAGCGAGACGGCGCGGCCCAGCACGTCCGAGAGAACCGCCAGGCCGAATTCCAGCGCGAGCAGCAGGCCGATGCGATCGAGCAAACCGCTGGCGATCCATTGCTGCAGGTCGGCCGCCGGGTGCGGCGCCCGGACCAGGACGACGACCTCGTCGATGATCAGCTTGCCGACAAAGAGCGTCGCCACGGGAAGCAGAGCGCGCACGATGCGCAGCAACCCTTGGCTGACCGCGAGAGACGGACTCGTCCTCCAGACCAGCGCAAGGAACGGCGGAAGATTGCGCAAGGCTCCGAAGCGCTTCCGCCACGACTGACGTTCCGGTACGGGCCCGATGTTTCCCGGCGTTGCCGATGGCGACCGGCCACCCATCGTATAGTTCTTGGGCATCCGTCATTATGCCTACGCGAAGCCACGGCCGAGCTTCAACTTTCGCCGCGACTGTGCAAGACTGGCTGTGCAGCCATCCCAGTAAATTACGACGAGTGCCCCGACGATGCTCAAAGTCCCGCCCGGCTCCTGCGACTGTCACATGCACGTTTACGACGTCCGCTATCCGGTCGACCCGCGGTGGACGGTGCCTCTGCCCATTGCGCCGGCCGTGGAATACCAGCGCGTGCAAAGCGAGCTCGGGCTCACGCGCGCCGTCGTGGTCCAGCCCAATGCCTATGGTTTCGACAATCGGTGCACGACGGACGCCATCCGGGACCTGGGACCGCAGGCCCGCGGTGTGGCGACGGTATCGCCCGATGTCACGGAGGCGGAATTGCGGCGACTCCACGAAGCCGGCATCCGCGGCGCGCGATGCTACCTGTTGCCCAGCCCGTTTCTCACCTGGGACGACGTGCCGGCGATCGCTGCGCGCGTCGCGCCGCTGAATTGGCATCTGCAAGTGCAATTGGACGGCCGCCAGCTGCCGCAATACGAGGCGCTGCTTCTGGGATTGCCCACCGCCGTCGTCATCGACCACAACGGCAAGTTCATGGAGCCGGTGCCAACCGACCATCCGGCGTTTCTGTCGCTGCTGCGCCTGCTCGACTCCGGCCGCTGCTGGGTGAAGCTGTCGGCACCGTACGAGACGTCGCAGAACGGCGCGCCGCGCTACGAGGACGTCAGCGTGCTGGCGCGCGCATTGGCCCTGCACAATCCGGAGCGCTGCGTGTGGGCGAGCAACTGGCCGCATCCGGGCCGCAATCCGCCGCCAGACAACGTCGACATCCTCGACCTGCTGCTGGATTGGGTGCCCGGCGAGGCGCCGCGCAAGCGCATCCTGGTCGAGAATCCGGCGCAACTCTATGGCTTTTGATCGCATCCTGCTCGCCTTGGCGGCGGCGTTGTGCTGCGGCGTCGCCGTCGCCGGCCTGAACGAGGGCCTCGATGCACTGCGCAGGAACGACTTCGCCTCCGCAGCCAGGGAATTGCGGCCGCTGGCCGAGGCCGGCGATGCCGAAGCCCAGTATCGAATCGGGTTGATGTACGAGTACGGCAAAGGGTACCCGCAGGACAAGGCCCAGGGCATCGTCTGGTTCCGCAAGGCGGCGGGCCAGAACCACGCAGCGGCGCAAACGGAGCTGGGGATCCTCTACGTCACCGGCGACGGCGTGACGCAGGACGATGCCCAGGCCGTCGCCTGGTTCCAGAAGGCGGCGCCGCTCGGCAATACGACGGCGCAATACAACCTCGGCCTGTTGTACGCCAAGGGTCAGGGCGTCAAGCTGGATGTCGCGCAGGCGATCGCCTGGTGGCGCAAGGCGGCCGCGCAAGGCATGATCGTCGCGCAGTTCAAGCTGGGTGTGGCCTATGAAAACGGCGAAGGCGTAGCCCGGGATCCCGTCCTGGCGCTGGCGAACTACACGATCGCGGCGCGCAGCGGCAACAAGGAATACGCGGAATATCGGGACGATATCGCCAGGCAGCTCACGCAGGAGCAGCGGCGAACCGCTAACACGATGGCCGACGCCTGGACGGTGGGCCAGCCAATGCCAGGGGCCGCCGGCGCGCCCGTGAAAGACCGATGCTCCGCGACCGGCATGCTGGGCGGGGAGAAGTTCACGGCCACCCATTGCGTCATCTCGCTGTACGGCGATCAGCACAGCGTCGCGATCTGGTTCAACGAAGATCCCGTCACCCTGCAGGAGGCCGAGAGCTTCCAGATGTCGTCCTACGCCGATGGCGCCAAGGGCGGCAAGCCGCGCACGATGGCGACGATCATGTTCTGTCCGGGCGGCGGTCAGGCCACGGCCTCTGCTGCAGCGGTCAAGGCGATCGACCTCAATACGAACCACGCCAAGTCGCCGCTGGCGGGCGTGCAGTGGGTGGTCGAGGCGACCAGGGACTTCCGAGTCGAGAAGATGACCGGAGACATCAGGCCCGGCGGAACGCTCTCCGGCAGAATCGTCGGCGCTCGCGACAAGACGTCGTTCACTTTCGATTTCGACCTCAACCTGCCTGCCAAGGACGCCGCCGCGGGGATGAGCTGCGGGAAGTAGCGCAACCCCCCGGGTAGCCGCCCGTGGTTTGACGGCCACGGTGACGGAGACTGCACTCAAGGCGACTTGACGCAATCGCAGACGTCATTCCCCTTGTCGAAGATGATCCGCCAGACGCCCGGCGCTTCCAGCCGCCAGATCGACGAAAACGTTGCAATCTGCTTGCCCGAAGGGTCGTACACGGGACCGGAACTCGACGCCAGCGTGCCCGAATCCAGCACCTCGACCTGCTCCGGCTTCCACGAGAACGGCGCCTCCGGCTTTTCATAGAAGCGCTTCCACGCGTCGGCCACGGCCTGCTTGCCGCGCAGCGCCCTGGGACCACTGAAAAAAATGGTCTCCGCGGACAGGAAACTGGTGAACGCGGCGAAGTCGCGGTCGGACATCGTCCTGGCGAAGGCACGCTCGGTATCGGCCACCTGCTTCTGCAGGTCGCTGGCATTGGCAATGGTCGGTGAGTTCTGCGCAGCGGCGGACGTTGCCAGCAAAGCCAGCACCAGCAGCAAGGTCGTTCTCATGGTTTCTCCCGGAACCGCCCACGATTCGCACGAGCGGCGATTGTAGACTGCCCGCAATGTGACGAGTCGGCCCGCCGCCGTTGCCCGGAGAGGCCGTTAGAATCCGTTCATGTCGCGCTCCCCCAAGGCCATCCGCAGGGCCAATCTCGATCCGTCGACCGTCAAGAAGTACCTGCCGTGGGTGGTGGCGACGGCGCTGTTCATGGAGCAGCTCGACTCGACGATCGTCAATACCGCCGTCCCGTCGATGGCGGCCAGCCTGGGCGTGACGCCACTGAGCCTCAAGGCGGTCGTCACCAGCTACATCCTGAGCCTGGCCGTGGGCATCCCGATCAGCGGCTGGATCGCCGACCGCTACGGCACGCGCCGCGTGTTCACATTCGCCGTGACACTGTTCACCGTGGCGTCGGTGCTCTGCGGGCTGGCGGGCAGCGTACCGATGCTGGTCGCCGCGCGCATCCTGCAGGGTTTCGGCGCGGCCATGATGACGCCCGTCGGCCGGCTGGCCATCATCCGCACGTTTCCCAAGTCCGAGCTGCTGGTGGCGATGAACTTCGTCATCATTCCTGCGCTGATCGGGCCGCTGCTCGGACCGACCGTCGGCGGGCTCATTGTGCACTGGTTCTCGTGGCGCCAAATCTTCTTCGTCAACGTGCCGATGGGCGCGGCCGCACTGTGGATCATCTACCACCACATGCCGGACTATCACGGCGATGCGCCGCGACCTCTGGATGTCGTCGGGCTGGTCCTCTTCGGCACCGGCACGGCACTCCTGTCCTGGCTGCTGGAGATTTTCGGCGAACACTCCATCGACATCACGTCCGCCGGCGTGCTCCTGGTACTGGCAATGGGTCTCCTCGCGGCCTACGCGTGGCATGCGCGCCAGGTCGCCTTCCCGCTCCTGCAGCTTGCCCTCTTCACCCGACGCACGTTCCGCGTGTCGGTGGCCGGCGGCTTTGTCACCCGCCTGGGGATTGGCGGCCTGCCATTCCTGCTGCCGCTGCTGTTTCAATTGGGCCTGGGATTGCCGGCGTGGGAGTCGGGCCTGCTGATGATGCCATCCGCAGCCGCCGCGATGGGCATGAAATTCCTGAGCTCGAAGATCCTCCGCCGCTACGGCTTCCGCCAGGTGCTGATCGTGAATACCGTCCTGGTGGGATTGACGATCTGCACGTATGCGCTGGTGACGCCGGCGACGCCGCTGGCGCTGATCGTCGCACTCGGCTTGACGCAGGGTCTCTTCAACTCGCTGCAATTCTCGAGCATCAACGGGATGGCCTATGCGGATATCGAACCGTCCGAGTCGAGCATGGCCACGTCCATCGCGAGCACACTGCAGCAGCTGTCCCTGAGCTTCGGGCTGGCGTGCGGCTCGCTCATCGCCGGCTGGTATCTGGGCGGCGTGCCGCAGACGCAGCAAGTGGCCGTGACCAGCGCGTTGCATCATACGTTCGTGACCATCGGCATCCTGACGATCGTGTCGTCGCTGTCGTTCTGGACACTGCGCCAAGGAGACGGCGACAGCGTCAGCCGTGGCAAATTTCCCGTGATCGCGTGAAAGGAAACCGGCGCCGGGCAAGGTAACATGCCGCTACATCGACCGTCCGCCCCCTCGCCATGAACCCTTCCCAGAAAGCCGGCATCCTTGCCGAAGCGCTCCCCTATCTGCGCGCATTTCACGGCAAGACGCTCGTGATCCGCTTCGGCGGCCACGCGATGGCCGATCCGGCACTGAAGGAAGGCTTCGCGCGCGACGTGGCGCTGCTCCGCCTCGTCGGCATGAAGCCCATCGTCGTCCACGGCGGCGGCTGGGGCATCGACGAACTGATGAAGCAGATGGGCCTGACGAGCAAGCGCTACCGCGGCCACCGCATCACTGACGAACGCACGCTGACCGTGGTCGAGATGGCATTGGGCGAGCTCAACCAGGAGCTGACGTCGCTCATCAATCGGCATGGCGGCCGTGCGGTCGGCCTGAACGGCCAGGACGGCCGTTTCATACACGCCCGCAAGATGGCCACCCCGGCCGACGACCCCGACGCGCCTGAACTGGGTTTCGTCGGCGACGTGGAGAGCATCGATACGGCCCTCATCGAACTCCTCCTATCGCGTGACTTCATCCCGGTGATCATGCCCATCGGCGTAGCGGCCGACGGCTCGACGTACAACATCAACTCCGACCTGCTCGCCGGGCGGCTCGCGCGCGCGCTCGAGGCCGAAAAGCTGGTCCTGATGACCAACGTCGCCGGCGTGCTCGACCGCGACGGCAAAGTCGCCCCCATCCTGACGGCGACCGCCGCGGACGCACTGCTGCGCGAACACGTCGTCCATGGCGGCATGGAGCCGCGCCTGATCGCCGCGCTGCGCGCCGTGCGCGAGGGCGTGCGCTCCGTGCATATCATCGACGGCGGGGTGCCGAGCGCGCTCCTGCTCGAGGTGCTGACGGCGGCAGGCGTAGGCACTGCGGTGCGCTCGGATGCCGGGCCGCATTTTTTCGTCGACAGTCGCGCCTACCTGCTGGAGAAGTGACGCACGTCGCGTTTCGGGCAATCATGCGCATCGACCAGATTCGCGGGCGCCTGCGCGCCGCAGGCGCCAGGACCTGTCACGAGGACGCCGTCCTGCGGGCATGGACCCATGCCTTGCCGCTCACCAGCGGCGCGCGCGCCGCCGAGCATTTTCTCCCGCTGTCGCTGCGCCAGACGCTGCCGGCCATCGCAGCGGAACTCGACATGCTCGCACGCGTGAGCGAAGAGCACCTGGGCAACGACGGCTCGGCGCGACTGCTGGTCGCACTGTCCGATGGCAGGACGGTGGAGAGCGTGCTGCTGCCACCCCACGGCGTGTGCGCGTCCACGCAGATCGGCTGCGCCGTGGGCTGCGCGTTCTGCATGACCGGCCGCGATGGGTTGCAACGCCAGCTGGGCAGCGCCGAGATCGTGGCACAGGTGGTCCTGGCGCGCTCCCGGCGCACCGTCAGGAAGGTCGTGTTCATGGGGATGGGGGAGCCCGCGCACAATCTGGAGAACGTGCTGGACGCCATCCATGTGCTCGGCACGCTCGGTGCGATCGGCCACAAGGACCTCGTCTTCTCGACGGTCGGCGATCGCCGCGTGTTTGCGCGCCTGCCCCGGGGACCCGTCAAGCCCGCGCTGGCGCTTTCACTGCACTCGACGTTCGCGCAACGACGCGCAGAACTGTTGCCGCACGCCGCGCGCATCGACCCTGCCGAGCTGGTCGAATTGGGCGAAGGCTACGCGCGGGCGACCGGCTATCCGATCCAGTACCAGTGGACGCTGCTCGACGGGATCAACGACGGCGACGACGAACTGGACCGCATCGCCGCGCTGCTCGCGGGCAAATACGCGGTCATGAACCTGATCCCCTACAACACGGTGGCCGGGTTCGGGTTCCGGCGTCCGCCGCTGGAACGAGCGAAGTCGATGGCGCGCCGCCTGTGCGCCCGGGGCATCCTGACCAAGCTGCGGCAATCGGCCGGCCAGGACATCGATGGCGGCTGCGGACAGCTGCGCGCGCGCAGCATTGCGCCCCCGACCCCCTTGGACACGGTCCGGATCGTTGCCGCGTGAAACCGGCCCGACCTCAGGATATTTTCCATCATTTGTGCGCTAGCGCACAGACGGCGCGCCGCGTGCCGTTCCAACTACGGGTTTCGCCAAACGCGGGGGAACCGGGGCGCAGGGATACCTGCTGCGCCACATGGGCCCGGCGCAATGGAAAACGCCGTGACCGCTGCCCATCTCCTTCACCGCAACGACCGCCGCGCCGCGGCCAATTCACCGGCGCCGGTCGAGATAATGCCGTTGCAACTGCCGGCATGCTCGCGCCGGAGCGTGCGCCGCGGCGAGGCCCTTTGCTCGGCCGGAGAATCCTTTCGGATGCTCTACGTCGTCCGTTGCGGCACGCTCAAGAGTTTCCTCATGTCGCACCACGGCCTGGTCCAGGTCACCGGCTTCCGGATCGCGGGCGACATCGTCGGGCTGGACGGCATCAGCACCGGAGCGTATCAAACCGACGCGATCGCGCTCGAGGACACCGAGGTATTCGTGCTGCCCTTTCCGCAATGCGAGCTTTGGTCGCGGGAGTCCGCCTATGGTCAGCATCTGCTGATGCGCACGCTGGCGCAGGAGATCGCCGGTAACCGGAAACACATGCTGGCGCTCGGGACGATGCGCGCCGAGCAGCGCATGGCGATGTTCCTGCTCGATTTCTCTCGGCGTTATGAACATCTCGGATACTCGCGTTCCCGATTCCTTCTGCGCATGACGCGCAAGGATCTCGGCAGCTATCTGGGGCTGACGCTCGAAACGGTCAGCCGTCTGCTCTCACGCTTGCAACGGGAGGGCACCATCCAGGTTCAGGGCAAGTCCGTTGCGCTGCTCGATTTCCCGGCGCTCTGGCGACTGGCGGGCGTTGCATCCGATTGCCCGAATCCGATACTGGAACCCATCATCGACCGGCTCGGAAATTTTCTGTTCGCAGCCCGGGCCCGTTGACGCTTCCTTTGTGACGGGTGGCACCGGCGCCGACCGCGGGCGCGTCGTGGCAGTCATCGGAAGCGCCATCAGCGCGTTGACCTGACTACCAAGTACACTGGCAGGGTTTCCGCGATCCGGATGCCGGCTTGAAACAGGCGCCTTCCCCTCACGTCACGACGATTTCGCTGCGCGAACCGCTGTTCCGTGGCAAGCGGCGGCTGCGCATCGCGCTCGTTGGCCTCCCCAACAGCGGCAAGAGCACGATCTTCGCGGCCGTTGCCAGCACCTCGGTGCAGACCGGCGCCCTGGCCGGGACGCACCAAGCGTACGACGAATGCGCCGTCCAGATCGGATTGGACGAGGCGCGCGTGATCGACCTGCCGAGCATTCGCTCGCCGCACCATCTCGAGTCCGATGACCGTGCGGCTCTGAAATACCTGTTGTGGGGCGACGAGCGCCCGCCCGTTTCGCTGCACGATCCGGAGGGCCCGCCCGCGCCGTTTGCGCCACCGGACGTCATCGTTCAGGTGGTCGATGCCACGGCGCTCGAACACCACCTCGAACTCACGCTGAAGCTGGCAAAATTCGGACGGCCCCTGGTCATCGCGCTCAACAAGATGGATGAGGCCACGGAGCGCGGCATCTACGTCAATGCCCGGGAATTGGGCGCGCAACTGGGCGTGCCCGTCGTGTCCACGTCGGCGCTCATCGGCCAGGGGATCGCGGAGGTGTTCCGCGCAGCCGTGCATGCAGTGCGCGAAGGCGTGTGTCCGGTCGCCCGGCCGCCAAGCGCCCACCTGGCCGACGCGCTGGCACCGCTCGCGACGCTGCTGAGCGCGGCCGAGATCAAGCGGGCGTTCCGTGTGCCGACCCAGTTGCTCGTGACGCAGATCGCGGAAGGCGACCCGTATTTCAAGGACGAGATGCGGCAGCATTTTCCCGGTTACCTGCCGGAAGTGCAGCGACTGCTCGCCGTTGCCGGGCAGGCGCTGCCGCGTCCACTGCCGGACGAACTGCACGCCGATCGCCACCATCGCGCGGCCGTGCTCTTCGAAGCGGCGACCCGGCTCGGTGCGCCGAACGAGGGCCGCGGCTGGCGTTACTGGCTCGATCAATTGTTCCTCAGTTCCCGCTGGGGATTCGTCGGCAGCGTGGCGGTGTTCGCCGCGGTGCTCTTCGTCGTCTTCTATGTCAGCGGGTGGATCGACAGCGAGACGTCCGCGCGCCTGGTGACCTGGGCGTCCGGTTGGCAGCCGGAGTCCACGGCCGGCGTCGTCGGGCGCGCCGTAGTCGACGGCCTCATCGGCCTGGTCGGCATCGTGGTGCCCTACATGATTCCGCTGGTGCTGCTGCTGGTGGCGCTGGAGGAGGCCGGCATCATGGCGCGCATTGCCTTTGCGGTGGATCGCGCGTTTCACCGCGTCGGTTTGCATGGGGGCGTGGCGGTGCCATTCCTGCTCGGGCTCGGATGCAACGTGCCGGCGCTCGCGGCCATCGGCAGCACGACGACGGGCCGCGAACGCGTGATGGCCTCGCTGCTCGTGACCTTCGTGCCCTGCTCGGCGCGCTCGGCGATCATCCTGGCCCTCGCCGGCAAGTATCTGGGCGGGCTCGGCGTGGTCGTGATCTTTCTGCTCACCATGGTGGTCATCGGCGTGCTGGGGCAGGTCCTGCGCCGCCGCTATCCGCGCGGCGGGCCGGGACAGGTACAGGAAATTCCGCCGTATGCGCTCCCACGGTGGCGGCCCATGGTGAGGGAGACGTGGGAGCGCACCAGCGACATACTGACCATCGTCACGCCGTTGCTGGTCGGCGGCAGTGTCGTGCTGGCGCTGCTCGCGCACGTCGGGGCGGATCGCTACATCAACGCTGTGCTGTCCCCCATCACTTCGTGGTGGCTGGGCCTGCCGGTGGTGCTGGGCGTGCCCATCCTGTTCGGCGTGTTGCGCAAGGAGCTGTCGCTGCTGATGGTGTACCAGGCGCTCGGCAGCTTCGATGTCGGGCAGTACCTCGATCACGTGCAGTTGATGACGTTCCTGCTGTTCCTGACGTTCTACGTGCCCTGCATTTCGACCTTCGCCGTGATGCTGAAGACGATTGGCCGCCGCGAAGCGCTGTTCTCCGTGGTGCTGTCGGTGAGCGTGGCGCTGCTGGTCAGCGGTCTGGCGCGATTCGGACTCGAAGGCGCGCGGCTGTTCCTTGCGTGACCCGCCTCCGAAGCGCAATGATGGTCCTGGCGCAGAACGTGACCGGCGCCAACATCACGATCATCTCGGTCGCGATCGCCAATCCCTCGGTGGGGCAGTCCATCCAGACGCCGCCGACGACATGCGCTCCGGGACTCGTCCTGGCGCCCGGACCGACCTGCCTTATCCTGGTGGACATATCGTCCGGCTGACCTAGGACACCCTACGAAGTGGGGCAAGGTCAAGCCGCGGCGCTTTGCAGGGCAATGCAGCCTAGTGTACTGAGTCAGAAATTCACTTGATAGGTCGCGGCGCTCATTTGCCAGAATGCGCAGCCGCCATGCTTTGTTCCTCGGCCTCACCGTACCACGAGGTACGCTCTCGGCCTCGCGCCTCGCCTGACGACTGATTTCATCCGCT
>Ga0209048_10002549_pt1 | contig 18047 bp, 16 predicted proteins | sample FrelakmetCRP12CR_FD_187146 | JGI IMG/M metagenome (GOLD analysis project Ga0209048, IMG submission 187146) | Freshwater lake sediment microbial communities from the University of Notre Dame, USA, for methane emissions studies - CRP12 CR (SPAdes)... | ecosystem: Environmental > Aquatic >... | reverse complement strand
CTTTTCGCCGCACTTCTGGCACCGGATGTCTTCCGGCTTTGGCGACCGTATCTCAATGCTTCCTGGACAACCTTCTTTAAACATGACCCCACTTTACACCCATTGCGATAACGGGGCTATGACCTAAATCATATCAGAGAGCAGCCTTCGGCCGCAGCCAATGCAAAATGCAAATTGTAAATTTCAAATTGCAAAATTGCGGTATGCCCGTAGGTCATGGTATCTTATCCTCCGTTTTGACTTTTACATTTTGCACTCTGCATTTTGCAATTTTGTTTCAAACATTCGCTCAAACATACCCTGTTTTATAACAAATAACATATGTCAACTGCCGGGATCACTCCTTGATGGCCTCCTTAACAACGTCCGTTACCTCGATCTTGAAATTATAGGGGATAACCTGGCGGTTGATCTCCACCGGGATAAAGAGGTTGATGTTTTTTCCCTTCAGTCCTGCCGCGACGTCGCTCCCGACCGGGATCAGGGGACGGACATCATACCCCTTTCCCTGCGGCAACACATACACATTGCCGCTCGGGATCACGGTCACCTGCACGGAGCTCCGGGATAGCACAAACTGGTCGGGAATAGGGTTGTTCCGGTCCGGGAAACGAACACCGGTATGCATTAGCCGCTGCTTTTGCCCGTTCACATTCGTATACTCGGCGCGGTCCCACAGGATCTTCGCATCGTGGGCGCTGAGGTTCTCGAAATGCATCTCGAATCCCTTTTCGCCGACGGTAAAGGCGATGGATATGTTCTTATCCCGGAATCGGAGCTCCGGGGACACCGCGGGGGTGATGAGCCGATACGACAGTTTGTATCTGACGATATCACGCATGATCTTCTCCAACTTGATATTCAGGGTATCGCCATCCGTGATGTCACGAAGCAAAATGGTCTTCTTCTGATAGGTGTCCTTGCTCACCTCGAGGACCGCCTTTGCTGCTAGCGCAGGATCCTTCGGCACTCCGGCGGTAATGGTCGCGGGCGAGTGATAGAGCATCTCGTTCAAGTCCGCGCCCGAAACGACCCTGATGGTCGAATCCGGCGGGTCCGCGAAAACCTTGAAGTTCTTTGCCGCCACGCTTGAACATCCCGACGCAACAAATGCGGCAACGAGTGCAACGAGAACATGTTTTTTCATCAGTCCCTCCTCCAGCATGAACCCAAGCAATATAGGATTGTGATATAATAGCACATCAACCGCCGCCCGTCATAAAAAAATACGGTTGACCAGAAGAGGGGTCATATGGCATCTTTCCCCCTTTCTATTGCAAGTTTTGATCGATCTAAAACGGGTAAATTTTTTTTCGGTTCCTGACAAATTGTCTTGAATTTAAGTTAATACATTACTATAATACCTTTCCAAGTTGCCTACACTGAGCAGGAGGGAGTAATATTATGGCTGTAAAAAAAAGCGCGATGAAGAAAAGGGCTGCTAAGTCCGCGAGACCCACGGTAAAAAAAACGGCTAATAAAACCGTGAAACGATCCGGAGCAAAGAAAAGCACGGTCAAAAAGAAAAAGGCCACGAAAGCCGCCGGAACGGTCGCCCCAAAAACAGCGAAAAAAACCGTAAAGCAGGAATCCTCCGTAATGACCGCACAACCCAAACGACGAATATCCGTTGCTGAGCGAAAACGGAATGAGCTGCTGAAAAAATTACTGCTTAAAAAAAGGAATGAGGTCGTGGAAGGTCTGGAAACCCAGATGGGCCGGAAGCTGGTCCGGGAGACAGGACAGAAGATCGACTCGGCAATGGACAGCGCCGACCAGTCCTCGCTCGACATGGACCAGGGCATCGATTACTCGCTCCTGGAAATGAAATATGAGCAGTACAAGGACATCGCCGACGCCTTCCGCAAGCTCCAGAACAATACGTATGGCCAGTGTGAGGAGTGTGGTGAAGAGATCGATATCAAACGTCTCGCCGTGAATCCTCTTGCCCGATACTGCGTCGCCTGTAAGACGAATAAAGAGAAACTGGAAAATATCCAGAAGGAAGAGACGAGATTTAAGGAATAAGCATCATGAACCTGTTGCACGAATGCCGAATCGGTACAGTTTGTCATTCTGAGCCCTTCGGATTGTCATTCTGAGCGGAGCGAAGAATCTCGATTTTACGGGCCTCAGGATAAACTCCGCGAAGAATCTCGTTTCCCCTGATAGTTCATAGACCCTTCGCGAAGCTTATCCTGAACGAGATTCTTCATCCCTATCGCTCCTTCAGCATGACGGAGGGAAGGGCTCAGGGTGACGGTATCTGAGAACCGTCACTTTTTCTTGACAAATCGGTCATAATACAGTATGTTGTGCCTCTGATTTTTCTCATGGCGGTGTAGCTCAGCTGGTAGAGCAGGGGAATCATAATCCCTGTGTCCGGGGTTCGAGTCCCTGCACCGCCACCATTTTCTCTTCTCTTTTTCTCATCATAATCATAATTGACTGACCGCATATAAATTATGAAAAATCATCGGATGCCATATCCGGTGGCAAGCTGCGTTCAACGTTCATGCTGCTAACCAAAGTCAAAGAAACCATAAAGAAATACTCTATGCTCAACCCCGGAGACCGAGTGCTTGTTGCCGTCTCGGGCGGGCCGGACTCGGTCTGTCTTCTGGGTGTTCTGCAGGTGTTAGCGAAGGATCTCGATCTGGACCTGCATGTTGCGCATCTTGACCACATGTTCCGGGGAAAAGAATCCGCTGACGAAGCGCTGTTCGTCGGGGAACTTGCAAACAAGTTCGGCATCCCCGCGATTATCGAGAAGTTTGACGTGCCGGCCTACTGTCTTGAGCGCGGCCTGTCTCCGCAGGAGGGCGCTCGGGAGGTACGGTACGATTTTTTGCAGAGGACAGCAGTGGCAATCGATGCTTCTCACATCGCTACCGGCCATACGGCAAACGACCAGGCCGAGACCTTTCTCATGCGGCTCATTCGCGGCGCCGGCGCCTCCGGTCTATCGGCCATCCCGCCGGTGCGGGAGAACATTATCAGACCGCTGATCGAAGCCACGCGGGACGAGGTGCTGGAATACCTGAAAAAGATGGGGCTTGCGTTCGTAACCGACCCGTCAAACGCCAAGCCTGTGTATACGCGGAACAGGGTAAGGCTGGAGGTGCTGCCCGTCCTGCAAAGCTTCAATCCGCGGATCGTCGCGACGCTTGCGGCCGAGGCCGGCCAGCTCAGGGACGAGGATGAGGCGGTCGAGGGGTATTGCGCAACACTCGCCGACAGCATCCTGGTACAGAAGGATAACACCGTCTTTGTGAAGAGAAATGAGTTCAATACGCTGCCCCCTGCGTTCAGGCGCAGACTGCTGAAAAAGGCAGCTGACCTTGCCGGGGCGGCATCCTCGGAGCTGTCCCGGATACAGGTCGATGAGGCCATCTCGTTCATGTCTACCGCACGGACCGGCAGGACCATGGACCTGCCCCCCGGCCTTACCATCGGGCGCGAGTACGACCGGTTCGTTATCAGCGCTCAATCGGGAACAGCAGACTTCTCCGAGGTGATCATGATACCCGGTGTTACCGTGATATCGGAGCTCCGCATGGAGATCAATACGCTGGTCACCGACCGGCTCCCGGAAGAGCAGGAAGATATAAATTATATATGGCAGGCCCTGTTCGATTATGATAAGATAGGGCCGTTTCTGGCGGTCAGGAACAGGCATCCCGGTGACTGGTTCTGTCCAACCGGGATGGGCGGCAAAAGCAAGAAGATTCAGGACTACTTCGTGAACGAGAAGGTCCCTCGCAGGAAACGCGACCTCATTCCCCTGCTCTGTTCGGGTGAGGATATTCTGTGGGTAGTGGGTATGAGAACGGACGAGCGGTACCTCGCCAATGCAGAGACAATAAAAGTGCTCGTCGTACGTGTGCGGGGTGCGGGATAATGTAGGGGCAACCCTGCGTGGTTGCCCTCATTCGGGCGGCCACGCAGGGCCGCCCCTACAAGTTCATTCGTGTCCGATTCTTTCTACAGGAGGATCCCCAATGGTAGGCATCGATTTCGGAAAACCGCTTTTCACCCGCGAGGAGATCCAGCGGAAGATACAGGAGATCGGCCTGCTGATATCTACAGACTATGCCGACAAGGACCTGATCGCGGTCGGGGTCCTCAAAGGCGCGCTATTTTTTATGTCCGACCTGCTCCGTTCGCTCAGGATCTCCGTCAGGATGGACTTCATCCACTGCACGAGTTCCGCCACCAAAGGTCAGGACGGCAATCCGGTACGAATGCTGTGTGACATGAAAGAAGAGATCAAAGGTAAGCACGTCCTGCTGATCGAGGACATCATGGACTCCGGAGTGACCATCGATTACCTCAAAAAGATGCTCCTGGAACGGGGGCCGGCGTCGCTCAAGGTATGCGTGCTGCTCGATAAGACCGGCCGCCGGCAAGTGCCGATCGAGGCGGACTACGCGGGCTTCCGCATCCCGAATAAATACGTGGTTGGTTACGGACTGGACTACAAAGACCGCTACCGCAATCTGCCCTATATCGCCGTGCTCCCCGTGGAGGAGCGGCAGGTCCCGTAAGGACCGTATGACGGTTCTGCGGCAACAGGGCATTTGGCGTGACAAATCAGCCGGTTGCCCGATAGTAGTATCAACAGAAGGGCTAAAACGGATAAACTGTTGTCAGACGCACGGGAATATGTTACTATCCACGGCGGATAATGAAGGTTTCCAGGTGAATCGTGTACGTGATGAAAACCATCACTATTCGCCATTCAAACTTCACTTCCCCATTTCCAGGCACGAAAACATCGGAGGTTTCCATCAGTGAACACATTCTATAAAAATCTGGCGCTGGTCCTATTGTTCGTCGTGGTATCGGTGCTCATCTTCAATCTGTTCAATCCCGTCAGCCAGACCGCGGTCCAGATACCCTTCAGCGATGTCATGGACAAGATCTCGAGCGGAGAAGTGAACGACGTCACGATCAAGGGCGCCGAGATGCTCGGCACGTACAAGACCGGCAAATCCTTCAAAACCAACCTGCCAGACTATCCCGACCTCGTCAAGGACCTCCGCTCCAAGGGCGTGAAGATCAATGCGGAGCCGGTGAAAGAATCCGCATGGTACAACTTCCTCGTGGTCTGGGCCCCGCTCATTCTCATGGCGCTCTGGTTCCTGTTCATCATGCGAAACATGCAGATGGGCGGGAACAAGGCCATGTCCTTCGGCAAGAGCAAGGCCAAGCTCCTGAATGAAAGTTCCAAGAAGGTGACCTTCAGTGAAGTGGCCGGCATGGATGAGGCCAAGGTCGAGGTTCAGGAGATCATCGATATTCTGAAAGATCCCCAGAAATTCCAGAAACTCGGCGGCAAGATTCCGAAGGGTGTGCTGCTCGTCGGCCCCCCGGGCACAGGTAAGACCCTCCTGGCACGGGCCATCGCAGGCGAGGCGGGCGTACCGTTCCTCTCGATCAGCGGCTCTGATTTTGTCGAGATGTTCGTCGGTGTGGGCGCGTCGCGCGTCCGCGACCTCTTCGAACAGGGCAAGAAGAACGCGCCGTGCATCATCTTCATCGACGAGATCGATGCCGTGGGTCGGCACCGCGGCGCAGGCCTTGGCGGAGGCCATGACGAGCGCGAACAGACCCTGAACCAGCTCCTTGTGGAGATGGACGGGTTCGAGAGCAACGAGGGTGTGATCCTCGTGGCAGCCACGAACCGTCCCGATGTGCTCGACCCGGCGCTTCTCAGGCCGGGAAGGTTCGACCGCATGGTCGTGCTTCCACGGCCCGACTTGAACGGCAGGATCGGCGTGCTCAAGGTGCACACGCAGAAGATCAAGCTCGCGCCGCACGTGGACATAGAATCCATCGCGCGCGGCACGCCCGGCCTGTCCGGTGCGGAACTGGCGAACCTGGTGAACGAAGCTGCTCTGCTGGCCGGCAGGATGGGCAAAACACAGGTTGAAAACGACGATTTCGAGCGCGCCAAGGACAAGATCCTCATGGGCCTCGAGCGCAGGTCCATGCTGATCAGCGATGAGGAAAAGAAGAATACGGCCTACCACGAGGCGGGCCATACCATGGTGGCAAGGCTCATTCCCGGGACCGACCCGGTGCACAAGGTTTCGATCATCCCGCGCGGCATGGCTCTGGGTGTCACGCTCCAGCTCCCCACGGCCGACCGGTATTCCTACGACCGCGAGCATTTGCTCAATAATATCGCCATCCTGCTCGGCGGCAGGGCCGCGGAGGAGATCGCGCTCCAGCATATGACCACCGGCGCAGGCAACGACCTTGAGCGCGCCACAACGCTCGCCCGGAAAATGGTCTGCGAATGGGGAATGAGCGATGCCATGGGACCGCTTTCCTACGGCAAGAAGGAGGAGGCGATATTCCTCGGCCGCGAGATCGCGCAGCACCGTGACTACAGCGAGAACACGGCTATCGAGATCGACAAGGAAGTAAAGCGCATCGTCATGGACAACTACCACCGGGCCAGGACCCTGATCCAGGACCGTGAGTCCCTGCTGCATAACCTGGCAAACGCCCTGCTCGAGAAAGAGACCCTCGATGCCACTGACATCGACGCGATCATCAACCCTCAGCCTGCAGCAGCATAGGAGGGCGGTATGGAGCCTGTCCTCCGGATCTCCGGCCATGGGGCGCTTGCAATAACCCTGAACAATCTCACCTCCGGGCAGACAGCCGTCCTCGATACGATCGTTCGATCATCCGATTGCGGAGCAGGATCAGACCCTGCTCCGTTCTTTTTTTCTTCAGAACACAATACCGCCGCCGGCGAGACCCCCCCGGCAATGGTCCTGACCGGCAACCCCGGCCAGTTGAGAATACTTTTTTCTCTTCTGGCTGCTGATCATCGCATCCCGCCATCGCTTTCACAAAAAGGTTACTCTCTGCTTGACAACTATCTGCGCTCGGATTATAAGATTGATTGCAGGGGGAAGGTCCTCGACCTCGGCAGCCGCACGCACGTCATGGGCATTCTGAATGTAACCCCGGATTCCTTCTCCGATGGCGGGCGCTATGCCGATGCGGAGCCGGCCCTTGCACATGCTCGTGACATGGCTGCCGCGGGCGCGGACATCATCGATATCGGCGGAGAGTCCACCCGGCCCGGAGCAGCTCCCCTGGCCCAGGAGGAAGAGCTCCGCAGGATCATCCCGCTCATCGAACGCCTTTCAGCCGAGCTTAGGGTCCCGATATCGGTCGATACCTACAAATCATCAGTGGCAAAAAAGGCGATCGAGGCGGGCGCGGCGATCGTGAACGACATCAGCGGGCTCCGGTTCTCGCCCGACATGGCGAACGTGGTAGCGGATACCGGCGTTGCCGTGGTCATTATGCACATCAAGGGGACCCCGCGCGATATGCAGCAGAATCCGGTGTATGACGATGTGGTCGGCGAGGTCATGGCCTATCTTGAGGAAGGGATCGAGATCGCCGTGAAGGCGGGCGTGGACCGTGAGAAGATACTCATCGACCCGGGTTTCGGATTCGGCAAGACACTTGAACACAACCTCATCATCCTGAACAGACTTCAGGAATTCCGCGCCCTTGGCAGGCCGATCCTGCTTGGTCCCTCGCGAAAAAAGTTCATCGGCACGGTCCTCGGTATTCCGGTGCCCGAGCAGCGCGTGGACGGCACCGCCGCCGCCGTTGCGCTCGGGATCGAGCGCGGCGCCCGCGTCCTGCGGGTCCATGACGTGGCGCGTATGGCGCAGGTGGCGAAGATGACGGATGCGATTGTTAAACAGAAAACAGTAAATAGAGACTGAAATATTAAGTTAAAGCATAATCGCTGCCCCCCGAATCTCTCTTTACTCAATCTCTAGTTACTGAATCACTATTATCTATATTACGACACAATGACTAACTTGACCGAAATACGAGAGGCCCTGACGCACTATCGCTGGTTCAATGATACGGTGGACATAGCGCTCGTCTACTATATCATTTACCGGCTGCTGCTCATCATCAAGGGCACGCGTGCCTTTCAGATGCTCATCGGCATCGGACTCATCGTGCTGGTACTCATTGCCTCGCAGTCGTTTGAATTCTACACCCTCGACTGGCTCATCCACAGCTTCTGGTCGCAGATCGTGCTCGCTGTCGTGATCCTGTTCCAGCCCGAGATCAGGCGCACCCTGGCCCGGGTCGGGGAACGCCACATGTTCCGATCGCTCTCCGCGGTAGAGGGCTCCAAGTTCATTGAAGAAACGGTCAAAGCAGTCGTCAACATGGCCAACAAGCGTATCGGCGCACTCATCGTTCTTGAACGCGACACAGACCTTACGACCATTGTGGAGATGGGAACCGAGCTCGATGCCAAGGTCACGAAGGAGATCCTCATAAGCATTTTTCTCCCCTATTCGCCGATCCACGACGGTGCCGCGATCATCCGGAGCGGCAGGCTCATAGCAGCCGGGTGCTTTTTGCCGCTCACGTTGTCCTCGAACATCTCCAAATCGCTCGGTACGCGCCACCGCGCGGCGATAGGCCTCACCGAAGAGAGCGATGCCGTCGTGGTGGTCGTTTCCGAGGAGACGGGGGAGATCTCAATGGTCGTGAATGGCGTGATAGAGAACAATGCGGATGCGCCCGCGCTCAGGAAAACGCTGTCCGATATTTTTGTCAGGAAAAAGGGGTAATGACCATACCATGAACATCCGAAATGTCCTGTTCGATAACTGGGGCATTAAGCTCGTATCGCTCGGACTCTCACTCACACTCTGGGTCTATGTCACTTCAAAAGGGAAGACCGAGATGACGCTCACGGTCCCGCTTGAACTGCGGAATATTCCCCAGGACATGGCAGTGGTCGGCAATGTCGCAGGGTCCCTGGAAGTGCGCATCCAGGGTCAGGAACGTGTCCTGAGAGACATCAAGGATACGGGTAAAATGGTCGGCATCATCGATCTGTCCCTGACGAAAGTCGGTGAAAATACCGTGCATATCTCTCCTGACGATATCAAGCGGCCGGCGGATGTAACCGTGACCCATATGTCGATGTCTGAGATCAGGGTGAAGCTGGAACCGTTGGTCCGGAAGGCATTTCGATTGCAGCCGGTCCTGCACGGAGCTCCCGCGGCCGGACATCGTCTCGCCAGGATCATTGTCACGCCGCCGAAGATCACGGTCGAAGGTCCGGAGAGCCTGATGACGGCCTTGAGCCGGCTCCAGACCATGCCGATCGACATCCAGAATGCAAATGAGACCCTGACCGTGGAGCCCAAGATCGACTACCAGGGCCAGCCAGTGAAGCTCCTTGAAAAAAACATTATGATACGGATTGTCATTGAGAGGGTGAACAGATGAAAAAACTTTTCGGGACTGACGGCGTGAGGGGCGTGGCGAACCAGGACCCCATGACCTCGGAGATGGCAATGCGCATCGGCAGGGCGGCGGCGCACGTGTTCCGTGATTCAGCCCGCAGGCATCGGATCGTGATCGGCAAAGATACACGGCTCTCGGGGTACATGATCGAAAGCGGTCTCACCGCCGGTCTTTGCTCCATGGGCATGGACGTGCTGCTGGTCGGTCCCGTGCCGACGCCGGGGATCGCGTTCCTTACGCGCAGCCTCAGGGCGGACGCCGGCGTCGTGGTCTCGGCATCGCACAACCCCTATGAGGACAACGGTATTAAATTCTTCGGCAGGGATGGGTTCAAGCTCCCGGACGAGGTCGAGAAGAAGATGGAGGACCTGATCTTCTCCGGCGCCATAGACTCCGTCCGTCCCACGGCCAGCGAGATCGGCAAGGCCTTCCGGATCGACGATGCCATCGGCAGGTACAACGAGTTCGTGAAATCGTCCATCCCCCGCGGCATGGACCTTTCAGGCCTGCGCGTGGTTGTGGACTCCGCCAATGGCGCGGCATACAAGATCGGGCCGCGCATCCTGACCGAGCTCGGCGCCGACATCATTTCGCTCCATGACCAGCCGACCGGCATGAACATCAACCAGGGCTGCGGTTCGCTCCACCCCGAGGTCATTTGCAGCGCCGTGGTCGCAAACAAAGCCCAGATCGGGATCGCCTTTGACGGCGACGCGGACCGGGTGATCCTGTGCGATGAGAATGGCGTCGTTATCGACGGTGACGCGGTCATGGCCATCTGCGCGCTCCAGATGATAAAACACGGCAGGCTCAGGCACAACACGCTCGTGGCCACGGTCATGAGCAATCTCGGGCTGGAGCTGGCAATGCAGCAGGCAGGCGGCAAACTCGTCCGGGCTGCCGTCGGCGACCGGTATGTTATGGAAAAGATGATTGCGGGAGGCTACAACCTGGGCGGAGAACAGTCGGGGCATCTCATCTTCCTGGACAACAATACCACGGGAGACGGGCTCATCACCGCGCTCCAGGTCCTCGCGATCATGAAGCAGACCGATAAACCGCTGTCGGCTCTGGCGACCTGCATGAAGACGTATCCCCAGATACTCGTGAATGTAAAGGTGAAGGAGCGGCGCGACCTCGAGTCGATCCCCGAGATCGCGCAGCGGATGTCCGAGATCGAGAAGAAGCTCGACGGCACCGGCCGCCTGCTCGTGCGCTACTCAGGCACCGAGCCCAAGGTGCGCGTAATGATCGAGGGGGAGGACCAGAACGAGATCAAGACGCTTGCCGAGGGCCTTGCGGGGATCATCAGGGAGAAGCTGGGATAAATAACTGATAAAAGATTCACCCGTCACCGTAACAGCGCCCCGCCGCTACCCTCGAAACGTTCGCCATGGATGGAATGATATTCTCATACAGCATAATTCGCGTGGTCATGGTAGCGCTCATCCTAGCCCTGCCGGGATGCACCTTCACGAAACTGATGACCACTCATTTCGAGAATCCGACCTTCACCTTCACGGGGTCCGAACTGGTCGAGGCCTCGCAAAGCAGGGCCATCGTGCACTTTCTGTTCAATGCGCATAATCCGAACAAGGCAGGATTGAAGAATGTAACCTGCTCATATGAGCTTTTCGTGGAAGGGAAAAAGTTCATGACAGGACAGGATGTTCCCTTGTCGCTTGACGCGAACGGCGACACGGCGATCAAGGTCCCTGCAACGATTGCCTATGCGGACCTTTACCCCGTTCTGGGGTCTGTCGTACGGAGGATGTTGTCCGGCCAAAAAACAGTACCCATCACAATCGACGCCCTCTTTTCCGGAAAACCCGCGATCTATAGCGAAGCAGGAAAAGAAACCCCGATTTCCTTCGAGAGAAGATTGGTCAAGACCGCCGAGATTCCTTTGAAATAAGAGAGAAGAAACAAGGAGTATTAAAATCTGCGCTCCCTCTTTTTTACCATAAAATGGAAAGTGACCTGTATAAACTGATGAAGTCGATTGCCGTCCTCGGGATCGTAATGTGCTGCGCTTGCAGTGGTGGTGGAACTGCCGGAACGCCAGTCACGAATCCACGCACGGACCCGCTGCAGGGTCCGCCTGCCGGGAATCCATCCGGGCACTACCTTGTCCCCTCTGAGGCCGAGGCTGAGGACGTCTCTTCACCGGACCAGGTCATCGGCACCGGTACGCCCGAGAGCTGCACGGCAGAAGCATTTATCCAGGCAATTGCCCGGGGGGGTAAGATCACGTTCGATTGCGGACCCGATCCACACACCATCACCCTCGATCGCCCGGCCAAGATGCTCAATAACAAGCCGGATGTCGTGATCGACGGCAACGCGTTGGTCACCCTCAGTGGCGGCGGCGCCACCCGCATTCTGTACATGAACACATGCGATCAGAACCAGGTGTGGACCACGTCTCATTGCGATAACCAAGATCACCCGACGCTGACCGTCCAGAACCTCACGTTCATCGACGGCAATTCACAAAACGAGTCCCCGTACGACGGCGGCGGGGCCATCTGGGTCAGGGGAGGAAGGTTCAAGGTCGTCAACAGCCGGTTCTTCAATAATGTCTGCGCCAGTCTGGGGCCGGATGTCGGGGGCGCCGCCATACGGGTCTTCAGTCAATACAACGGTCTGCCCGTTTACGTGGTGAACAGCACGTTCGGCGGCGCTGCAGGTTACGGCAATATCGGCGCGAATGGCGGCGGCATCAGCAGCATCGGGGTTTCCTGGGCGATCTACAACAGCCTGTTTTCCCACAACCGGGCGATCGGCAATGGCGGTAATCCCGCCCAGTCCGGGACTCCGGGCGGAGGCAGCGGAGGTGCAATCTACAACGACGGCAATACCATGACGCTTGCACTGTACGGGACCCTCGTCAAAGACAATGAAGTGAACAGCTATGGTTCTGCGATTTTCTTCATCTCCAACGACCATACCGGCACGCTCCACATCGAGGATTCGGTGATAAGCCACAATCTCGGCGGGTCCTGGTACGAGTTGCCCGGTATCTCGATGCACAGCGATACGCACCGCGAGATCATAAACTCGGCCATCGAGTAGTGATCGCCGAGGGGGACTAGAGGATGTCCCGCCGGTATCTCTCCTTTTTTGAAATATGATCCAGGATAAATATCAATGATGATTCGGCAATAACTGTATGTCAAGATTTCCGAAAGAAAGTTGCGGTGGTCAGTACATCCTGAAGTCCGAATCAGTTTCATCTTTTTGAAATTGCAGAATACACAAAGTCATGGATAGTCAGTTGGGAATAAAATCTTGGCGTACATATTTCAGAGAGTTTTAGCAGGCTGTTGAAAAACGCTCCGTTTACCCTTCGACTGGCTCAGGGCGAATGGAGCAGGTATTGAAATTATTCGTATTTATCCGTTCGTGGTGAGCCTGTCGAACCACAAAATAACTTTTTCAACAGCCTGTGAGGATAACAAGCTGCATTTGCGGCTAGGGCCTGAAATAAAAACGTCGGAAACAGTATCTATGAAGCTTCCGACATTAAGGGAGGCAAAGGTTTCGGGCCCGCGAGTATGGCAGGGGGCGTATTGCCCATTTAGGCCAAACCATTTTCACGGTACAAGGCTCTTTGTATATACTCATTTCCCAAAGACAAGTTGCAACGCGGCTTGGTTTACATCTCAGATCCGGCTTGCATTGCCATGGGAAGGGCCCGACTGTTTTCGATCGGCAGAAGATTAAAGAAAGACGATACAAGATAGTGTAAAAGCTTTCGTCTCTCTGCCGGAGACATGCCCAGGTAGAGCGAACTGTCGGTCAAAATATTGTTGATCTCTTTTTCCTGTGCCCTGGTAATTTTAATGAATTCTTGTTTGCTCATGGTACCCACCGAACGTTTATTCCTTCGACAGATTTTATTAACATATATTGCATTCTCTATGCCACGGCAGTAAGCCACAGAATATCAAGGGATTATGGTGCGGGAGGTCCTGATGGTGATATTTGCGTGGGTCAATTTCCCACATTGATTGGTGCTATAACCTTAAGAATGAGTCCTTTATCATTAATAACCGATATACACCAGCATACCCCATTTTTGTTCTTTATATTTCCGACCAATATCGTTATAATTTTTTATGTGTTAGGCAAAACGAATCTTCTTGTATTAATTTCACCGAACCATGGCATTCACCTGACGGCGAGAAGCAGTCGGCCAAGGATAACGAGGGACATGCTTTTCTACCTTGTGTTGTGTCTACGCGCAACCCGACGAAAACGATGAACACATATCTGATTTAATGGGGCAGTGTATATTATGCATGACTCAACCAATATCCGTTAGAATTTCTATCTCATGAAACTCGTTAAGTTGTAGATGAAACCTGCACCTGAGCTTATTTTGACACACGCCAATTGTGCCCCGGCATTAACCATACAACCCTATGCAGAAACCCATCATCCCCCTCACGCTGGCGTACACCGCAGGCCTTCTGCTCGGACACGGGTTTCTCTACTTTCCCTATACGATCAGCATCATAGTTCTATTCTGCATCCTGATTGCAGGCATCCTCATATGCTTTGACAGGCTGACCCCCCGGCGCGCACTCCTGATCATCATCCCCGGCCTCATAGGCATGACCGCGTACATTTACTCGGCTGCATGGTCCCCGGCAGACCATTACACCCGCCATTTCACGCCTGATAAAGCCTTTCACGAGATCATCGGCAGGATTGCGTCGCCTCTTGAACGCGATCCTGACCGGACCGGCTTTGTCATGGAGATCGGCGAAATAGACGGCAGCGCCATGACCGGTAAAATACGCTTCAGTGTAGGCGGGGAGATGAACTCAGCCGGATACGGCGATATCATCCGCGTAAGGGGAAAACTGTTCGAGCCGACAGGATTCAACAACCCTCGGGGATTCGATTACGCCGGATATCTTGCCCAAAGCAATATCTCTGCGATGATGTATATTAAGACTCCCGACGCGATCCGGGTCATCAGTCGCGGCGCCGGCATATTCAGAACGATCCAGGATTGGCGGGAGCGGATCCGCCAATCGTTTCTGGAGTCAACTACGGGGGACGGATCGGCCATCCTCCAGGCCATGGTGCTCGGCGAGGAGGGCAGGCTCACCGACGAGCTGCGCGACCGGTTCATGGCCGCCGGCGTCACGCACATCATCTCCATCTCCGGCTCCCACCTCGGCATGGTGGCGATCCTCTGCTTTGGCCTGATCAGGTGGTTATTGTTCATGATGCCGGAACGGTACTATCACCGTTTGACCTTGTATACGGAACCTAAAATAATCGCCGCATGGCTTACGCTTCCGCTCGTGGTCTTCTATACGCTGCTCGCCGGGGGACAGGTGGCAACGGTCCGCTCCCTCATCATGATCTCAGCCGGACTTCTGGCGATCATCCTGGATCGGGAGAACGCGCTCATGCACGCACTCGCCCTTGCCGCGCTCATTATCCTCATCTGTAGCCCACAGGCGGTCTTCGACATCTCGTTCCAGCTTTCGTTTCTCTCTGTCCTCGTCATCGGATACGTCGTCTCGCTCTGGAACGAGCTGCATTTCAAGACAGAGACCCGTTTCCAAAAGATGAGGAACAGCGCTCTGCTCCTGATCATCATATCCCTTACCACAGGCCTCGCGACTGGACCGCTTGTCGCGTACTATTTCAACCAGATCTCATTCGCCGGCATCGTCTCGAACCTCATCATCGTCCCTTTTGCGGGCATGGTGGTCGTTCCGCTCGGACTGTTTTCAGGGATACTCTCCCTCTTCACGCATCACCTGCCGCTGGGTTGGCTGAACCAGGCCGTATCGGATATGTTTATCAGCGCTGTCTCATTCTTTTCCCGGCTCCCCTTTGCTGAATTTCATCCCCCGGCGCCCACGCTTCTTTGGTTATCGTTCTACGCTGTTTTTTTTCTCTTGTTGTTCATGTACACCAGGGCGCGACTGCGCTGCCGATTCAAGCCGTTCGAATCATCGTCACGGGTTTCAAAACTGCCAATCATCGGCATAGCGTTTGCGGGAGTGTGTTTGATGCTTTTGCTTGCCCTCTCCTTCAAACCAGAACAACGCTTGCTGGTCAGCTTTCCTGATGTGGGCCAGGGCGACTGCGCTCTCATTCAGATCCCCGGGGGAAAGACAATCCTGATCGACGGCGGAGGCACCCGCGATAACCGCTTTGATATCGGGCGGCGAATCCTTGCCCCCTATCTCTGGAACAAGGGTATCCGCAGGTTGGACCTCGTGGTCCTGTCTCATCCCCATCCGGATCATATGAACGGGCTTGTCGCGATCTTGAAAAAATTCGAGGTCGATTCTGTCTGGGAAAGCGGACTGGATACGGACCTGCCGGGATACGATGAATTCCGCGCAGTGATGCAGGAGAGAAAGATACCCCATCGCCCTGTCTCCGCCGATGAACCGCCAATGATGCTCGGCCAGGCGATGATCTCCGTGCTCCATCCGCGCAGGGGATTCGACACACATGGCCGGCAGGCATATTCCGCGGAGAACAACCGCTCGCTTGTCGTGCAGATCAGGTCGGAAGGCAAAACCCTTTTATTCACCGGTGATATCGGGATCGAGGTGGAAAGGAACATCATGAAGTCGATGCAGGGAATGAGAGCCGACCTTATCAAGGTCCCGCACCATGGAAGCAAAAGCTCGAGCAGCGAAGACTTTGTATCACAAACACGGCCCGCGGTAGCGGTCATGACCGTCGGCAGGGGGAACCAGTATCATCATCCGTCCAATGAGGTCCTTGCGCGTTATGAGAAGATCGGGGCACTGATCTGCAGGACGGATCGTGACGGCGCGGTGACGATAGCGTTGAATAAGGGGAAGTTTGGCGTACAACGATGGAATGATCTGATACTGCGGCGGATCGTGCTCGCCGACCGTGCGAACTGGGGCGAACAGGAAAAGGTAAACGGGGGCAGGCTCCGGATCAGGGCATCGGGGCTTTGATGGGGTATACCTTCAGGAAGCCCAGGAACTCCTTGGCCGTGTGCGTGCAATAATTGCGTTTGGGTGAGATAATGCTGAAGTTCCGGTGGAACTTGACGTCCTTGAAGGTCAAGACCTTCAGGACGCCGCACTTGATCGCCTGGCGTGCGGCCCAGGCCGAGACGATCGAGACCCCGACGCCTTCCTCCACGGCGCTCTTGATCGCTTCGGTGCTGCCGAGCACGAGCGATATCTTGAGGTCGTCCAGTTTGATCCCATGATCTTCAAGATGCTTCATGATGATCTGGCGGGTGCCGGACCCTTCTTCACGCAGGATAAGAGGCTCCTTGATCAGGTCCGTGACCGGAATATTGCGGCGCTCGGCCCAGGGGTGCGCCGGAGACACGATCACCACCAGTTCGTCCGAGATCAGGGTATCGACGGCAAAGCGTTGTTTGCTCACATCCCCTTCCACCAGGGCAATATCGATCTCGCCGGCATTCAGTTTCTCGGTGATGGTCTTGGTGTTGCGCACCATGAGCGAAATGTTGACCCGGGGGACCTTTTTCTTGAACGCCGAGATGATCGAAGGAAGAAGGTAGTTGCCGATGGTCGAGCTGGCGCCGATGGAGAGGGAACCCTTGATCGATCCGGTGATCTCACTGATGTTCTTCTGCGCCTCGGCATAGAGCGCGAGTATCTCCTTGGCCCGCTTATACAGGATCTCGCCCGCCGGGGTCAGGTTGATGGAGTTGCCGGACCGGTCGAACAGACGGGTCTCGTAGAGCTCCTCCATGGCCTGCACCTGAAGGCTCACCGCCGGCTGGGTAAGGTGAATGAGCTCCGATGCCTTGGAAAAGCTTTTCGTATCCGCGACCGCGCAGAATACTCTAAGTTTATGATCTTCCATAGTAAGTTAAATAATCGAAATAGTATTGGTGAAGATATTGGATATTAGACCGGTTGTCTTTCCTATTAATATTATTTATAAAGCATCCCCTTGGTATTGTCAAGAGGTTTGTCGCGAACCATTCCATTTTTATTGCGGCAACGTTTGCAAAAAAGTGCAAAATTGTCTTGACATTTCCCCGTTTACAGTTAAAATGCACGGGTTTCGTACTATTAAACCGGAGGTGAATGTATCATGGCAGAAATGAGTAAAACCGCCAAGGCAGCTACAAAAAAGGCAATCGTGAACCTGAACGTGCCCCAGTGTTGCGCCAAGCCGATGCAGGCGGCAAAGATGATGTCCACGAGCGGCAAGGTCCGCGGCATGATGTGGTTCTGCGATAAATGTTTTAAAGAAAAGGCTCTCTAAGCCGGTTTTTCTATCGTTTCTTTGCAAGGCGGTGGACTTTTCACCGCCTTTTTTTGCGCACGCTACCTGGGTTCCAAACCGGTCACTGCTTCCGCTTTTTCCTTCTCCATGAATATGTCGGTGCTTTCTCTCGCAAAAAAAATAAAGGATACCCCTGCCGATCGCATGCTCTTCTTTTGAAATCGAAACCGCAGGTATATCAAGCCGCCCTGCCTCGTTCTGGAGCTATTTAATGGGGAACATATCATCGCATCCCTACGTGATTTGATATATAAAGAGGATCAACAAAATAGTGATGCCCAGGGTTGACAAAACATGAGTTAACATGAGTTAACAGTTGCAAAAAATTCCCGTTTATGCTAATTTAGCTCCGCAAAACAGGCTTGGCATCACCCACACGACTGCACCCCTATCCTCTCACCCTATCTCAAAAGGAGCGTTACGAAAGACCT
>Ga0209048_10002548_pt1 | contig 18049 bp, 22 predicted proteins | sample FrelakmetCRP12CR_FD_187146 | JGI IMG/M metagenome (GOLD analysis project Ga0209048, IMG submission 187146) | Freshwater lake sediment microbial communities from the University of Notre Dame, USA, for methane emissions studies - CRP12 CR (SPAdes)... | ecosystem: Environmental > Aquatic >... | reverse complement strand
GAGTAAGGTCAGCGCGCTCACGAACACCGCAATGATTAGGTTGTCGCGTCTGGATTTCATGACTTGAGTTTCCGGTCTCTTCTGTCGATCCTGGCAAGCTTTTTATGATACGGCAAAACGAGGCGCCTACGGGCCTACCGGAGCGGCACTTTCTCGCCAGCGGGTCGTCATGTCCGTTGTCCACTAACGTCCATCTTGACAGGGATCAAGAGGGTAACGGTTGAGGCGCCTCGCTATCCCAAGTCGTTGACCGTCTGCTACGGTCGGTCACCAGGACTGCTTCGCGGAACCTTGACCGTCGGGTCAGGGTCGTGAGTACGCGTTGGCGACGTTGCGACGAAGGTCGGCTTCACCTCGACAAACCGACGCGCTCTGCGACCCGAACAGCTCCACAGACTGAGCTGCCCTTCCGCGGCCAGGGCCGGCAACAGGCGTTCCGCTTGACGGAATCCTTGTAGCGGATCACAATCGCACATGATCCGCTCGTTCGCGTGCGCCGATACCGATGCCTTGTTTCATAGCCGCGCGGTATCTCGCTTCCGCAACATCGAGCGCGTCGCCCGGCGCAAGTTGCTTCAGATCCACGCCGCCACGGAACTCGCCAGCCTGCGCATTCCTCCCGGCAACCAGCTGGAGGCGTTGAAGTCCGACCGCAAGGGCCAGCGCAGCATTCGCATCAACGAGCAGTGGCGAATCTGCTTTGTCTGGAAGCCGGATGGGGCGCACCGCGTCGAGATCGTGGACTACCATTAGGAGTGCGAAACATGGCCAAGTTGCTTGAAGAGATTCATCCGGGCGAGATCCTGCTGGATGATTTCATGAAGCCCATGGGCCTCAGCGCCCGCCAACTCGCGGCGGACATCGACGTCTCGCCGAGCAGGATCAGCGAGCTGGTGAATGGCCAGCGCCCCATCACGGCAGATACCGCGCTTCGGCTCGGGATGTTCTTCGGCATGGAGTCCCGGTTCTGGCTGAACCTGCAATCCGAGTACGACATTCGGGTCGCGGATCGGGAACTGCGCGCCAAGCTCGCGCCGAGGATCCGCGTCTATCAGCCGGTCGCGGCGTGAACGCATGCTCTCGACGCTGCGCGCGATCGCGGGGTGAGAGCCGTCCCGCGCTCGCAACTGACGTGGTGCTGGCCCTTCGGGGCCGCGACAACCTTGACGGTAAAGAAATCGGCGAAAACGCTATGCGCGATAGGCACTGACCTCATGTGGTGCCGCGGCGGCTCGATGCCCTTCCGAGGCTCTGACACAGGGTGCTGCGGACAGGGCGCGGATGCTCAAGGAGCCGATAATCCTCGATAGATCTCGAAAGGTGGGCTTCTTCGAAATCGCCCGCAAACCCGCGCCAATGCTGGTGCCTGGGAAGTTGACGGTAAGAATGACGGTAAAAACCTCGGAGGCAGCAGAAAGTGCGTTACCAAGCAATAGCTTAGAAGGCTCGTTGATGATTGAGTGGGAGTAAGGCCGTTGGCCCAAGGGCGGACATCATGATGAAACAGGTTTCTGCGGTCGATCGCTTCGCTGCGCTGTCCGTGCGGACCGGGTTGTCCTTAGGCGTCATGCGTGCGTCGCGCGTCGCCGACTTCAATCTGATGCTCGCGGCGGCAGCGCAATCCTTCGCTGCCGGCCGCTGCTATTCCGAGAGTGAAGTCAACGCCGTCCTGCAGAACTGGCTCACCCACGAAGGCTCGCAACTCGCGGTCGACCACGTCGAATTGCGGCGCTGGCTCGTCGACTGCCGCGTCCTCGCCCGCGATGACTACGGACGGGCCTACGTGCTGGCCACGCCAGCGCCGGAAATTGCGGCGCTCGTCTCGGCACTGTCCGGCGTCGATCTTGCCGGCCTTGCAGCCGCTGCGCGCGCGGCGGACGCGGTGGCGCGCGAGGAGCGCAGGCAAAAATGGGTCGAATCCCCACGGGACGGTGCCCGTGGTGTCTGACGTACTAACGCGGCCGGAAATCATCCGGGTGGAAGCGGCCGGCTTGCGCGCGCGGTCCGGCGAGTTCGTCGCGCTGCTGGACGATGCCGTAGCCGCCGGCGCGTCGGTGGGCTACCTGCTGCCCGTGCCGTCGGCAGATACGGTGGCGTACTGGCAGGGAATTCCCGCCGAACTCGAGTCAGGGCGGCGGGTGCTGCTGGCCTGCGAACACGACGGACGCATTGTCGGGACGGTGCAGGTCGCGCTCTGCGCCAAGCCCAACGGCCGGCATCGCGCCGATGTGGAAAAACTGCTCGTCTTGCGCGACTTGCAGCGACGAGGCATCGGCGTGGCGCTGATGCGCGCGGCCGAGGACGTCGCGCGCGCCTGCGGCCGCTGGCTGCTGTTGCTCGACACGAGGAAGGACAGCGCGGCCGAAACGCTTTACCGCCGCTTGGGCTGGACTGCTTTCGGCGACGTTGCCGACTACGCCCGCGACCCCGACGGGAAGCTTGCGGCCTGCACATTCTTCGTCAAGCGCCTGGAGGGATTGCCGGCATGAATCGCGTGAACGTTTCCTCCGGCGCGCCGTGGGAGCCCATCGTCGGCTACTCACGGGCCGTGCGCATCGGCCGCCACGTCTGCGTATCGGGCACTACGGCGACCGACGCCGACGGCAGCATTGTCGGCATCGGTGATCCCTATGCGCAGACCCGGCAGATCCTCGAGAACATCGCGTCAGCGCTGGAGCGGGCCGGGGCGACGCTCGCCGATGTCGTGCGCACGCGCATATTCGTGACCGACATCGGGCAATGGGAGGCCGTCGGCCGGGCGCATGGCGAAGTGTTCGGAACGATCCGCCCGGCATGCACGATGGTGCAGGTCGCCAAACTCATCGCGCCGGAGCTCTTAGTCGAGATCGAGGCCGATGCCGTCATCGCGAAGGATCCAGAATGACCTCACCAGCATTCATCGCCCATCCCCCCCCGTTGTCCAACCGCAACACATTCTTCGCGCGGGTGCGCCGCGCGCTGGCGCTGTCCGGATCGCTGATCGGCGCGACCCTGGTGATCGGGACCATCGGCTATCACCTCGTCGACAATTTCAGCTGGCTCGATGCATTCCACCAGTCGTCGCTGCTCTTGTCCGGCATGGGTCCGGTCAAGGAGAACGCGTCCGTTGCCGGCAAGCTGTTCGACAGCTTCTACGCGCTCTTCTGCGGCGTGATCCTGCTGGGCGCGACCGGCATCATGTTCACGCCGGTGATCCACCGCATCCTGCACCGTTTCCACATCGAAGATGCCGGTGCCGGCAAGTGACGAGGCCTGGATGGACGAGGCACTCGCGCTGGCGCGCGCGGCGGGCGCGCGCGGCGAAGTGCCGGTGGGTGCCATCGTGGTCAGGGACGGCGTTGTCCTTGGCCGCGGCGGCAACGCCCCCATCGCGGCCAGCGATCCCACCGCGCATGCCGAGCTGGCCGCACTGCGCGACGCAGCGAGGTTCGTGGGCAACTATCGGCTGCCCGGTTGTGCAATGTACGTGACGCTGGAGCCCTGTCCGATGTGCGCCGGTGCCATCATGCATGCGCGCATTGCCCGTCTCGTGTTTGGCGCGAGCGATCCCAAGACCGGGGCGTGCGGATCGGTCGTCGACCTCTTCGCGGAGGCCCGGCTCAACCATCATGCCACCGTGACCCGCGGCATTCGCGCCGACGAATGCGGCAGGCTCCTGTCGGATTTCTTCGCCGCGAGGCGCTGACGACATGTCCCGCACCTGGGGAATCGGCCTCTATGCACCGGCGGGCTTCGCGCAGGACCCGGCGGCATTGACGCGCGCGGTGGCGCGCCTCGAGGCATTGGGCCACCGGGTGGTGGTCGACCCGACGTGCCATGGGCGCTGGCAGCGCTTCGCGGCGCCGGACGACGAACGCCTGGCGGCGGTCCAGCGCATGGCCGCCGATCGGCGCGTCGAACTCGCGATCACGCTGCGCGGAGGCTACGGCTGGACGCGTCTGCTGCCCCGCCTTGATTTCAGCATGCTGGCCCGGGCAGGCAAACGTTGGCTGGGGTACAGCGACTTCACGGCGTTCCAGCTCGCAGCGTTGGCGCGCGCGGGCATGAAGACCTTTGCCGGGCCGTCGGCGACCGGCGATTTCGGCGCGCAGGAACCGTCGGCATTCACACTCGACCATTGTTTTGGATTGCTCGATGCGCAGGCGCATGAAGTGAAGTGCGCTCTCGACGGACCGGCGAACTTCGCGGCGTCGGGAACGCTGTGGGGCGGCAACCTGGCGCTGGTCGCGCACCTGGTAGGCACGCCGTATTTTCCGCGCATCGACGGCGGCATCCTGTTCCTGGAGGACGTTGGCGAGCATCCTTACCGCATCGAACGCATGCTCTATCAGCTGCACCATGCCGGCGTGCTGGCGCGGCAGTGCGCGATCCTGCTGGGGCAGTTCAGCGAGTACGAACTCAATGGCAACGACGGCGGCTACGACCTCGCCGGGGCCGTCACGCAATTGCGCGCGACATCGCCGGTTCCCATATTCACCGGTTTGCCTTTCGGCCACGTTCCGGACAAGCTGACGCTGCCGATGGGTGGACACTGCGCACTCGTCGTGAACGACGGGCACGCACACCTCGCGTTCTCCGATTATGGTCGTTGAGGCAAACGCGCACCCGTTCACCGTTCGCCTGGTCGACTGGTCGGACGCCGGCGAGGGGCTGCGCTCCGTGCGCCGCGCCGTGTTCATCACCGAGCAGTCCATACCGGAAGAGATGGAGTGGGACGAGTTCGACGCGGTCTCCCGCCACGCGATCGCCGAGGATGCCGCTGGTGCAGCTATCGGCTGCGGGAGGCTGCTTCCCGATGGGCATATCGGCCGCCTGGCCGTGTTGTCCACCTGGCGGGGGCGGGGAGTAGGCGCCGCGCTGCTGAGGCACCTGGTGGATCTCGCGCGCGCCCGCGGCCACGCGCGTGCGATCCTCAATGCGCAGACGCAGGCCATGCCGTTCTACGCGCACCATGGGTTTGTCGCGGTGGGCGACGAATACCTTGAAGCCACGATACCGCACCGGACGATGGCCAGGGCGTTGTAGGTGCGGCGGTTCAGGAATTCTGCGCGGGTCGAATTTCGAAACGGAATTCCGCGTCGCCCGTCGCATTCCCATTGGCGTCGAACGAACGCTCGACCATGCGCGCGTTACCGTCGTGGCCGATCGCCAGCACGGTCGAGCAGCGCGTGCCATAGTCACCGCTGACGATGAATGGCGCCGACAGCAGTCGCTCCCACGCGAGCGGCACGCCGGTCGAAGGAAGATCGGCATCGGCCGCCCGCGTCCGGTCGGCGAGCGCCGCGAACAGCGGCTCCAAGTCTTCGTCGCCGCGCGTCGCCCACGCGGAGAGTGCGGACTTGGTTCGCGCAAGTTTCGGCCATGGCGTGTCGAGCCGCGCGTTGGACAGGCCATGGATCCCCTGCAGCAAACTCTGCGCTTCGCGCGCACGATTGGACATCCACATCGCGCCTCCGGCATCGCCTGCCAGCAGGTTGAAGCCGTTGTAGGCCGTTGCCCGTTGTCGGAGCGCGGGCAGCGCTGCCACCGGCGCGGACGCGGCGTTGAGGATGCCAGGCACGAGTTCGCCGCGCGACGGCGCCGACGCGTCGTTGTCGCGCCCGTCGCGCACGTTCGTGACCAGCGCCCAGCGTCCGTCGCGCCGCACCCCCATCCAGGTACCGCCCCCTACGAGGTCGCGGCCCGCAAGCATGCCTGCATAGGGTGCGCGGTCTCCCCAATGCGCGGGCAGCGCTGCGCGGGCGTGGAATTCGTCGCGGTTGGCGGCAACCACCAGCGAATACCGCGGATGCGCGGCCAGCGCGACGACGACCAGACACATCGTGGTCAGCCCGGCGCGACGAATGCTTCGATGTGGCGCGCGCCGGCGCTAATGTGCTGCGCGAGGCCGTTGCGCAGTACCGCGGCGGCGATTGTGCGTTCGAACCGGGGTGCGTCGGCGACGTCGGCGTAGATTTCCATCCACGTCGTCGGCCGGTCGCGACGCGTGAGGAGGCGCCCGTGGACGCCGGTCGCACGCGCGACCTCGGCCATCATGGCGTCGACCGCCGTGCGTGCGGTCCGTGGATCACCGGCGATTTCATACCAGATGAAGTACTGGACGGGCATGGGATGGACAGCGGAAACCCTGCGCTACAGCCTGGGTCGCTTGGGGGCGGCGGCCGCGGGAAGTGCATACGGCAGGGCGAGCGGCGCCAGCACCGGCCCCCCCGCTGTACCGATGTGCAAGGGACCGTCGAGTGCGCTCAATTGCACGACGGCCAGCAGGTCGCTGCCTCCGTCGGGCGACGATGCCGCCTCCACCACCGTGCCGCAGGCCTGGTCGCCGAACACCGTGCCGAACACCCTGTTTCCCGGCGGCGGCGGCGGACCCTCGGCGTGGAACAGATGCATGCGCTCCTTGAGCCTGCCCAGGTATTGTGTCCGCGCGATGATCTCCTGCCCGGTATAGCATCCCTTGTGGAAACTCACGCCGTCCAGCAGATCCCAATTGGCGGTTTGCGGCACGAACAGGTCGCTCGTCGCGGCACCGATGTTCGGGACGCCGGCCCGGATGCCGAGCCAGCGCCAGACTTCCGGCGGGACCGCTGTCGCTTCCATTGCGAGCCTGTTGCGCAGCAGTTCCGCACGGGCCGTCGATGTCACGACAACGATCCGGCCATCGGGCAAGGCAATGATCGTCGCCTCTTCGCCAACATGGACGTGACCGGCTTCGGGCACAGCGCCCATTGCGGCGCGGGCCGCGTGGCCCGCGCGGGCGCCACCGACACCGGTGAGCGCATGGTCAGGCGAGAGGTCGGTCACTGTCACCTTGGCACGCAGGACATACATCGCCAGGCGCTTGCGCAGCGTTTCCGCCATGTCCGCGGCCACCAGCGCGCGAAAGGACTCGCCGCCGTCGCGCCAGACCACCAGCGTCGCCAGCATCCGCCCCTTGGCCGAGTTGCAGCTCGATAACTGCACGGCGCCGGGCGCCAATGCCTTGAGGTCATTGGATAATTGTCCCTGCAGAAAAGCCTCGGCGTCCGGTCCGGTGAAGGCGAGCACTCCGAGTTCCAGCGCCGTGCAGTACACAGGGCCAGGGGCACCGGAGACCGATGCCTTGGGTGCAGGTTCGGCGGCGGGGACGTTCATGTGCGGAGATTGGGGGCTGCCGCGCGACGGCGCAAGTCCCGCGATGATGGGAGGGGTGGCTTCCGGGGGCGAAACCGTGCTAGAATAACGAGTTAGCTCGACGCGTCATGCCGGAATAGGTCCGGTGAGGCGGTCGCCGAGACAATCCACACACCCGCGGACTTTGGGGTGTCCTGCCTTCGCGGCAAGGCCAGAGCGCGAAACCAGGATCACTTCCGTGGGTGGAGGGTGGCCGCTGATGGCAATCAGCTGCGGCCACGCCAACCCTGAAGGAGTTCCGCAATGTCCGTCACGATGCGTCAAATGCTGGAAGCCGGAGTCCACTTCGGTCACCAGACCCGTTACTGGAATCCGAAGATGGCGGAATACATCTTCGGCCAGCGCAACAAGATCCACATCGTCAATCTCGAGAAGACGATGCAGAACTACCAGGACGCAATGAAATACGTGCGTCAGCTGGCAGCCAACCGTGGCACCGTCCTGTTCGTCGGCACCAAGCGCCAGGCACGCGAAATCATCGCCGACGAGGCGAAGCGCTGCGGCATGCCTTTCGTCGACCACCGCTGGCTGGGCGGCATGCTCACCAATTTCAAGACCGTCAAGGTGTCGATCAAGCGCCTGAAGGACCTCGAGGTGATGGCCGAGGATGGCACGTTCGACCGCATGTCGAAGCGCGAGGCGCTGTCGCTCAAGCGCGAGCTCGACAAGCTCAACAAGAGCCTGGGCGGCATCAAGGACATGAACGCATTGCCGGACGCGATCTTCGTCATCGACGTCGGCTACCACAAGATTGCCGTGACCGAAGCCAAGAAGCTCGGCATCCCGCTGGTGGCGGTGGTCGACACCAACCACTCGCCGCTCGGCATTGCCCACGTGATCCCGGGCAACGACGACTCCAGCCGCGCGATCCGCCTGTACGCGCGCGGCGCCGCCGACGCCATCCTCGAGGGCAAGAGCACGGTGATGCAGGAAATCGTGCAGGGCGGCGACGAATTCGTCGAAGTGGCGGAAGAGGCTTCGGCCTGACGCGACAACACAACCCACATGGAGTACTGGACATGGCGGAAATCTCCGCAAGCACGGTGATGGAACTGCGCCAGCGCACCGGCCTCGGCATGATGGAATGCAAGAAGGCGCTGGCAGAATCGGCGGGCGATCTCGCCAAGGCCGAGGACCTGCTGCGCATCAGGAGCGGCGCCAAGGCCTCCAAGGCAGCGGGCCGCGTGGCCGCCGAAGGCGTCGTGGGCGCCTATCTGGCGCACGACGGCAAGCTGGCCGCGATGGTCGAGCTCAACTGCGAGACCGATTTCGTCTCCCGCAACGAGGACTTCGTTGCCTACGCCAAACAGCTGGCACAACTGGTTGCGGAGAAGAACCCCGCGAACGTCGAGGCACTGTCGGCGCTGCCGCTGACCGGCGGCACCGTCGAGTCGGCACGCGTGGCGCTGGTGCAGAAGATCGGCGAGAACATGACCATCCGCCGTTTCGTGCGGTTTGCCACGCCGGCGAAGCTCGTGCAGTACCTGCATGGCGGCGGTCGGGTGGGTGTGATGGTCGAGTTCGAAGGCGGCAACGACGCCGTCGGCAAGGATGTCGCGATGCACATCGCGGCATCGATCGCCAACATCCGTCCGGTCTGCGTTTCACGCGACCAGGTTCCCGCGGACCTCATCGAGAAGGAGCGCGCGATCTACACGGCGCAGGCCGCGGACAGCGGCAAGTCCGCCGATATCGTCGCCAAGATGGTCGAAGGCCGCGTCAACAAGTTCCTTGCGGAAAATACGCTGCTGGGGCAGCCGTTCGTCAAGAATCCCGACGAGACGGTCGAGAAGCACCTGAAGGCCAGCGGCGCGACGGTCAAGTCATTTGCGCTGTACGTCGTCGGCGAGGGCATCGAGAAGAAGAAGGACGATTTCGCTGCGGAAGTGGCCGCCATGGCCAAGGCCTAGCGCTGCATCGCCGGGACGCTTGCATGCGTCCACCCGCGCTGCCCGTGCGGGGCGCGCGTTTGGACGGGCACGACAACGAGCAGGAATCCGCCGCATTCCGCAGGGCATTGACGAGGGAGATCGCATGAATTCGCCGACCGCCGCAGCACCGCTCGCTTCGGTTCCCGCACCGGCCCATTCAGCCGTTTCCGCTGCCTCCTCCGCCAGGCCCGCCGCGGGCCCCGCCTACAAGCGCATTCTGCTCAAGCTCTCGGGCGAGGCGCTGATGGGCGACGACGCCTACGGCATCAAGCGCGAGACCATCGACCGCATCGTTGCGGAGATTGCCGATGTCCAGCGGCTCGGCGTGGAAATCGCCATCGTCATCGGCGGGGGCAACATCTTTCGCGGCGTCGCCCCCGGTGCGGCCGGCATGGACCGCGCCACCGCCGATTACATGGGCATGCTGGCGACGCTGATGAATGCACTGGCGCTGCAGGACGCACTGCGCCGCGCCGGTGTCGAGTCGCGCGTGCAATCCGCGCTGCGGATCGACCAGGTCGCCGAACCCTATATCCGCGGGCGCGCGTTGCGCCATCTCGAGGAGCACAAGGTCGTCATCTTTGCCGCCGGCACCGGCAATCCGTTCTTCACGACCGACACCGCCGCCGCGCTGCGCGGTCGGGAAATGAGCGTGGACATCGTCCTGAAGGCGACCAAGGTAGATGGCGTCTACACGGCCGACCCCATGCAGGACGCGAAGGCTACCCGCTATCAGACGCTGACCTTCGATGAGGCCATCATCCGCAATCTGAAGGTCATGGATGCCACGGCGCTGGCCCTTTGCCGCGACCAGAACATGCTGCTCAAGGTGTTCTCGATCTTCGTGCCCGGTGCGCTGAAGCGCGTCGTCATGGGCGCCGACGAAGGCACGCTGGTGCATTGTTAAGCGCAAGGAGGACGCATGATCAACGACGTCAAGAAATCCGCCGAGCAGAAGATGGGCAAGTCCGTCGAAGCGCTGAAGGTGGACCTGGGCAAGGTACGCACGGGGCGCGCGCATACCGGCCTGCTCGATCACATCCAGGTCGATTATTACGGCTCGATGCTGCCGCTGGCCCAGGTCGCCAACGTCACGCTGGCGGATGCGCGCACCATCGGCGTCCAGCCGTGGGAAAAGAAGATGATCCCGGTGGTGGAAAAGGCCATCCGGGATTCCGACCTCGGTCTCAATCCCGCGACCAGCGGCGACGTCATCCGGATTCCGATGCCCGCGCTTACGGAGGAGCGCCGCCGGGAACTCACCAAGGTCGTGCACAAGGAGGCCGAGAATGCCCGGATCGCCGTGCGCAATATCCGGCGTGACGCCAACGAGCACCTGAAGAAACTGCTGAAGGACAAGGCGTGTTCGGAGGACGACGAGCGGCATGCACAGCAGGATGTCCAGAAGCTCACCGACCGTTTCATTGCCGAAATCGAAAAGCTGCTGCAGGCGAAGGAAGCGGACCTGATGGCGGTCTAGGGAATCCTGACCGGGGTTGCGCCCCGCCAGCGGCCGGCGCGACAGCGTCTTGCCGGCTGCCGGAGGCGAATGCGGCTCCGATCCTGTACCCATACGCCGTCAAACGCCGCCAGATTGCCCATCGTGTTCAAGAGTTCAACGCGCGACATACCCGAGCCGCTGGCCATGCCGCGGCATGTGGCGATCATCATGGACGGCAACGGGCGCTGGTCGAAGCAGCGGCTGCTGCCGAGGGTAGCCGGCCACCATCGCGGCGTCGAGGCGGTGCGAACCACCGTCCGCGCCGCCATCGAACGCGGGATCGAGTATCTGACGCTGTTCGCATTCTCGAGCGAAAACTGGCGCCGCCCCGCCGACGAGGTGTCCATCCTCATGGACCTGTTTCTGCGCTCGCTCGAGCAGGAAGTGGCGAAGCTCCATGAAAGCGGGATTCGCTTCAGGACCATCGGCGACCTTGCCCCATTCAATCCACGCATCCGTGATCTGGTCGCCGCTGCCGAGACCATGACCGCGCAGAACACCCGGCTGACGCTGACGGTCGCGGCGAACTATGGAGGGCGCTGGGACATCGCGCAGGCGGCGCAGCGGTTCTTCGCCGCGCACCCGTGGCGCGCGGCCGGCGAACCGATTCCTCCCGAGGCGCTGGAGCCTTATCTTGCGCTGGACTTTGCTCCCGAGCCTGACCTGTTCATCCGTACCGGCGGCGAGCAGCGAATCTCCAATTTCATGCTTTGGCAGCTGGCCTATACCGAGCTGTATTTCACCGACCTGCTGTGGCCGGACTTCGATGCGGCGGCGCTCGATGCCGCGGTAGCGTCGTTTCGCACACGCGAGCGGCGGTTCGGCCGAACCAGCGAACAGGTCCAGGCGGCCGCGCGCCAGGGATGACCTGGCCTTCGCGCTGACCCTCCGCGACGATGCTGCGAACGCGAATACTGACTGCGCTGGTCATGGCGCCACTGGTGCTCGCGGCGCTGTTCCTGCTGCCTCCGCGCGGCTTCGGCGTCGCATTGCTGGCGGTGATCTTCGTCGCTGCGCGCGAATGGTCGCGTCTGGCGGCATTTTCCGGCAAATGGCAATGGTTGTTCCAGGGCGGCATCGTCTTGTTTTGTAGCGGACTGCTCTTCCTTCCGGCCGCAGGGTTCGATCGCGGCTGGCCTGCTGCGCTGGTTCTTGCGATCTGCGGCGCCAGTGCGCTGTTCTGGCTGCTGGTGGCGCCATTCTGGGTAGGGCAACGCTGGCCGACGACCGGAAAGGGCACGATGGTGCTTGCCGGCTGGATCGTCCTGATTGGCGCGTGGGCGGCGCTGGTCGAGCTGCAGTCGCGCTCGCCGTGGCTCGTCCTCGCCGCGATGGCGATTGTGTGGGTCGCCGATACCGCGGCCTATTTTTCCGGACGCGCTTTCGGCCGGAGAAAACTTGCGCCAGCGATCAGCCCCGGCAAGACCTGGGAAGGCGTCTATGGAGGACTCGCCGCGGTCGCCGTCTATGCGCTCGGACTCCTGCCGTTTGCGCGCGAGGCCGGTTTCGCTCCTGTCGTCGGCGTGTTGGCGGCGGCCGTGTGGCTCCTCTTCGCATTGCTTCTGGCGGGCGTCTCGGTGATCGGCGACCTGTTCGAATCGCTCCAGAAGCGCCATGCAGGCGTCAAGGACAGCGGGACGCTGCTTCCGGGACACGGCGGCGTGCTCGATCGCATCGATGCACTGCTGGCGGCGATGCCGCTTGCCGCGCTGGCTGCGCAACTGTTCCTGGTCAGGCACTGATGCGCACGCTGACGCTCCTGGGCGCGACCGGCTCCATAGGCGCGTCCACGCTCGACGTGGTTGCCCGGCATCCGGATCGCTTTCGCATCGCGGCGCTCGCGGCCAACAAGGATTGGGAAAAGCTCGCGGCCTTGTGCCGGACGCATCGCCCGCACTACGCGGCCATGCAGGACTCCGCGGCAGCCCACGCGCTCGCGCAGGCGCTCGCGGCGGATGGCCTTGCGACCCGCGTGCTGAATGGTCCCGCGGGACTCGCCTTCGTCGCCAGCCTGCCGGAGGTCGACACCGTGCTGGCCGCGATCGTCGGTGCCGCCGGACTTCCGCCGACGCTGGCCGCAGCCCGCGCCGGCAAGCGCATCCTGCTCGCCAACAAGGAGGCGCTGGTCATCGGCGGCGAACTGTTCATGCGCGCGGTGGAGGAGGGCGGCGCGGTGCTGCTGCCGATCGACAGCGAACACAACGCGATTCACCAGTGCCTGCCGCCCAACTATGACCGCGTCCCCGGCCGAGCCGGCGTGCGCCGACTGCTGCTCACCGCGTCGGGAGGACCGTTCCGGACCCGCGCACTCGCTGATCTGCCGCACGTGACGCCCGACGAGGCCTGCGCGCATCCCAATTGGCGAATGGGGCGCAAGATTTCGGTCGACTCGGCGACGATGATGAACAAGGGGTTGGAAGTGATCGAGGCGCACTGGCTGTTCGGCGTACCTGCCGCGGCCATCAAGGTGGTGATCCATCCGCAAAGCGTCATCCATTCGCTGGTCGAATACATCGATGGTTCGGTACTGGCCGAATTGGGACACCCGGACATGCGAACGCCGATCGCCCAGGCGCTGGCGCTTCCCGATCGCATCGAATCCGGCGTGCCGCCGCTCGAACTCGCGAAGCTGGCCGGACTGGCCTTCGAGGAGCCGGATGCCACGCGCTTCCCGGCGTTGCTCCTTGCTTACGAAGCGCTGGCGGCCGGGGGAACGGCGCCGGCGATCCTCAATGCGGCCAACGAAGTCGCGGTCGCCGCATTTCTCGACCGCGTGATCCGGTTCACCGACATTGCCGCGGTCTGCGCGGACACGCTGGCCCGCGTGCCCGTGCGCCCGTCGGCGTCCTTCGACGACGCACTGGCGGCGGACGGGGAAGCGCGGCGGGTGGCTACGGGATTGCTCAGGCGTCCCGCGGATAGTGCGAAAATGGCCTCATGATCGACTTGGCCTACAAGGTTGCGGCATTTCTGTTCACGCTCGGCGTGCTGGTCGTGTTCCACGAACTCGGCCACTACCTGGTCGCCCGGTGGTGCGGGGTGAAGGTCCTGCGTTTTTCCGTGGGGTTCGGTCGAGTCATCCTGTCGCGCCGGGTGGGGCCCGACCAGACCGAATGGGCGTTGTCTGCGATACCGCTTGGCGGATACGTGAAGATGGCCGACGAGCGCGAGGCCGACGTCGCGCCGGCGGACCTTGCGCGTGCGTTCAATCGCCAGAATGTCTGGAAACGGATTGCGATCGTCGCCGCGGGGCCAATCGCCAATCTCCTGCTTGCGACAATGCTCTATGCCGGCACGTTCATGGTCGGCATCCCCGCCCAGCGTGCGCTGCTTGCGGAGCCCGCATCGGACACGGCGGCCGCGGTCGCCGGAATGCGCGGCGGCGACCTGGTCGTCGCGCTCGACGGTGACGCCGTGCAAAGTTGGCAGGACTTGCGGTGGCGATTGCTGCGTGCCCAGGGTCGCGACGAGGTGGCACTCGCCGTTGCGCCGAGGGATGCCCGCGAGGGCGACGCATCCGTGATCCGGATGCTGTCGCTGAAAGGGGTCAAGCCGGCCGACTGGGAAGGCAATGCCACGGCGGTGCTGGGCCTGCGGCCCGACCTCGGGGCGCCGCTCGTGGCGGAGGCCGTCCCGGGCAAGCCGGCCGCACTGGCCGGACTGGCGAAGGGCGATCGCATCACGTCCATCGACGGCATCGCCATGCGCTCGCCAGGCGATGTCGCGCAGGCGACGAATGCCAGCGCCGGCAAGCCGCTCGCATTGCGCATCGAGCGCAACGGCGCGGTCATCGATGTCGCCGTCACGCCAGAGGCCGCGGAGCAGGGCGGAAGGACGATTGGATTGGCCGGGCTACGGTTGTCCGTGGATCCGCAGGAGGCCAAGCGGCTGGCGGTGACCGTGCGCTTTGGTCCCGTCGAGGCGGTCGTGCAGGGCGCCCGCAAGACCTGGGAGTTGTCGGTTTTCACATTGAAAATGCTCGGACGCATCTTCACCGGCGAGGCATCCGTGAAGAACATCAGCGGACCGTTGACGCTGGCCGATTTCGCCGGGCAGTCGGCACAGGCGGGGACACTCGTCTTCGTCGGCTATCTTGCGCTGATCAGCATCAGCTTGGGCGTGCTCAACCTGTTGCCGGTTCCGCTGTTGGATGGCGGTCATTTGCTGTATTATTTCGCTGAAGTCGTCAAAGGCAGTCCCGTCTCCGACCGGGTTTTCGAGGTCGGCCAGCGCATCGGCATGGCGATGCTCGCCGTACTGATGGCCCTCGCACTCTTCAATGATTTTTCCCGACTGTTCTGACCGCCCTCGCGCGGATCGTGCTCCGGCGCAACTTGCCAGGCGCCTTGCTCGCCTCACGCTTCCGCGCGGACGCGCATCCGTGCTCGCGCGCGCTTTGGCCTGCGCGTTCCTCGCGCTGCCCGCGGCTGCCTGGGGCTTCGATCCGTTCACCGTTCGCGACATCCAGGTCGAAGGCGTCCAGCGGACCGAGGCCGGCACCATCTTCTCGTATCTGCCGATCAAGGTCGGTGAGCGCATCGACGACCAGAAGGTCGCGGAAGCCGTCAAGGCGCTGTACGCCACAGGATTCTTCCGCGACGTCCGCATCGAAGCGCAGGGAGACGTCCTCGTGGTGGTCGTGCAGGAGCGCCCGACCATCTCTTCCCTCACCTTTGTCGGCAACAAGGAATTCGACAGCGACACGATCAAGAAGGCGCTGAAGGACGTCGGCATCGGCGAGGCCCTCATCTTCGACCGGTCGGCGCTGGAGCGCTCCGAGCAGGAACTGAAACGGCAGTACATCACGCGCGGCAAATATGCGGCGACCGTGCAGACCACGGTGACGCCGCAGGAGCGCAATCGGGTCGCGATCAACTTCACCATCGTCGAAGGCGATACCGCCAGCATCGCGCGGATCAACATCGTCGGCAACAAGGCCTTCACCGAGTCGGAGCTGCGCTCGGAGATCCAGCTGACCACGCCCAACTGGCTGTCCTGGTACACGAAAGATGACCAGTATTCGAAACAGAAGCTGACCGCCGACCTGGAGGCGTTGCGCAGCTTCTACCAGAATCGCGGCTACCTCGAATTCAACGTCGAATCCACGCAGGTGTCGATCTCCCCGGACAAGGAGGACGTGTTCATCACGATCAACCTGGTCGAGGGCCCGCGCTACACGGTCTCGGCCGTCAATATCCTTGGCGATCTGGTGATCCCCGAGGCGGAAATTCGCGGTCTGATCAAGGTTCGCCCGGGCGAAAGCTTCTCGCGTTCGAAACTGCAGGCCTCCGTCAAGGACATCAGCGAACGCATGGGCGTGGACGGCTATGCCTTCGCCAACGTCAACGCGGTCCCGGACATAGACCGGGCCAAGGCCACGGTCGCCTTCGCGTTCTACGTGGATGCCGGTCGCAGGGCCTATGTCCGCCGCATCAACATCTCCGGCAATGCGCGGACCCGCGACGAGGTCATCCGGCGCGAGCTGCGGCAGCTGGAAGACGGCTGGTACGACGGCGCAAGGATCGAGCGCTCGAAGGTGCGCGTGCGCCGCCTGGGCTATTTCGAGGAGGGCAGCGTCAACCTCGAAACACCGCCGGTGGCCGGGACTTCGGATCAGGTGGACATCGACATCACTGTAGGCGAGAAGAACACCGGCAACATCCTCGCGGGCGTCGGTTACTCCAGCTCCGACGGCGTGGTGTTCAACGCGTCGGTGTCGCAGCAGAACATCTTCGGTTCGGGCAACGCCCTCTCGCTGGCGATCAACACCAGCAAGATCAACCGGACGATTTCGGCGACCTTTGTCGAGCCGTACTGGACGGTCGACGGCATTTCGCGGCTGATCGAGGTCTACAGCAGATACACCGATCCGAGCTCGCTGGCGGTCTCGCAGTATTCGGCATCGACGCTGGGCGGTGCGATCAGCTTCGGAATTCCGGTGTCGGAAATCGACTCGATCAACCTCGGCTTCCGGGCCGAGCACACGGACATCACGCTGTTCCAGCAAAGTCCTCCGGTCTACTACAAGTTCGTCCGCGACTTCGGCAATCCCACGTGGAGCTACGTCCTGTCCGGCGGCTGGGCGCGTGACACCCGCAATGACATCCTCTATCCTACGTTTGGCCGGCTGCAGAGCTTCCTGGCGGAAGTCGGGTTGCCCATCGGTGATCTCGACTACTACAAGCTCAATTACCTGAACCAGGCGTTCTGGCCGGTGTATGGAGACTTTGTCTTGATGCTGCGCGCGGACCTGGGCTACGGCGACGGCTACAATCAGAAGCCGTTCCCGTTCTTCAAGGCTTTTTACGCCGGGGGTGTGGGATCGGTGCGCGGCTACGAGGCCGGGACGCTTGGGCCTCGCGATGTCAACGGCAACACGCTGGGCGGCAAGCGCAAGATCGTCGGCAATGCGGAGATCGGTTTTCCACTGATCAAGGGGGACAAGGCGGTGCGCCTCAGCGGCTTCTTCGATGCGGGCCAGATCTACGTCAACGGCACGCAGCCCGAGTTCGAGAATTTCCGATACTCCTCCGGGGTCGCGCTGGCCTGGAATTCTCCCATAGGGCCGCTCAAGTTCAGCTATGCCTTCCCGCTCAATTCGATTCCGGGCGATCGCATTCAGCGCTTCCAATTCCAGGTGGGATCGGCCTTCTAGGTCGCGGACCCGCCACATGCCGCAGGAGATTCCCTTGAAACGCAGTCAGATCCTTGCCGCCGTGATGCTGTTTGCCATCGCGGGCCATGCAACCGGCGCCGATTACAAGATCGGCTTCGTCAACGCCGAACGGCTCTGGCGCGATTCCGCGCCGGCCAAGCGCGCGCAGCAGAAACTGGAAAAGGAATTCGCGCCGCGCGAGGCGGACCTGCAAAAGCAGGGCAAGCAGGTGCGCGAACTGCAGGCTGCGCTGGACAAGGATGGCCCGACCATGGGCGAAACCGAACGCCGCAACAAGGAACGCGACCTGGCCAATCAGACGCGTGACCTGCAGCGCATGGAGCGCCAGTTCCGCGAAGACGTCAACCTGCGGCGCGCCGAGGAACTCGCCGCTGTCCAGGAGCGCGCGAACAAGATCCTGATGCAGATCGCCGAGACCGAGAAATTCGACCTGATCCTGCAGGACCCGGTGGTGTTCGCGAGCCAGAAGATCGACATCACCGAAAAGGTGATCAAGGCGCTCGCCGACAAGTAACGCACGCCTGCAGTGGGCGCCCATCGCTTCGTTCCGTAACTGGGGCCTGTTAACGCTATGAACGCAATCGCGAACGGGTGGTATGGGGCGCCAATTGCGGCAGCCGACGAAGCAAAGATTAGCAGTCTTTGCGAGGAGAGCAACAAAGAGTGGCGCTCCATGCCACCCGTTCCCTTTGGGTTGCTGCCGAAAACGCCCATCGCTGCGTTGCGAAGGCTCGCCGGGTTCCCGACCCGCCTTCGCCTTCACGCCTT
>Ga0209048_10002546_pt1 | contig 18055 bp, 14 predicted proteins | sample FrelakmetCRP12CR_FD_187146 | JGI IMG/M metagenome (GOLD analysis project Ga0209048, IMG submission 187146) | Freshwater lake sediment microbial communities from the University of Notre Dame, USA, for methane emissions studies - CRP12 CR (SPAdes)... | ecosystem: Environmental > Aquatic >... | reverse complement strand
TCTCCCACCGAAAACATGCGCGCCATTGGTCGTTGATCCGGATGCTCCACTGCCCCTCGCGGTCTCCCGACAGTTTTTCCAGTCGGTTCCCCGGCGGAACGCGCAAATCATCGATTACCTTCGCTGCGTCGATCGCCTTGAGTTTGCGCCGGGCCACGTCCTGCATATGCGGGCCGAAGGCCCTTACCCTGTGGCCATCGAATACCGCCGCAGTGTGCTTGTCGGCGAATGAGCGGATCACTCGCTAATACTAGCGCAGCACATTAGTACTGTCAATCGTTATTATCGACGACAGGGGATTGGGGTTGCCACTCGGGGCGGCGAGAAGTAGCGGGGCTACCACCGCGAAGCTTGCCTGATTCCTAGGCCACTCGCTGACTGGGAACTGACCAAAACAGTACAGTTAACAGTGAAAAATACGTTTGAATATAAGCAAAATGTTTATCAAAACAGCGACTGGGAAATTACATGTATGTCATTGTTTTATAAAAACTAATGGCGGAGAGGGCGGGATTCGAACCCGCGTTAGGCTATTAACCTAAACACGCTTTCCAGGCGTGCGACTTAAACCGCTCATCCACCTCTCCGGACCGCGCATTTTAACCGATCCGCAGGGGCCTACGGGGGCGGGCGTCCGCGATGTCGCACCCGCGCTCGACGACCCCCCGTGTCGACGCAGCGGGCGCCGTGGCCGGGCGCGGCGCACCTACGCGCCGACCTCGAACCCGTATTCCGCCGCCGCGTCTTCGAGCCAAAGCCACAGGTATTCGGCAAGACTGCGGCGAACGATGATCTCGAACGCCGGCTCGCCGGCGAGGGGGCGCAGGAGGATCGGTGCCTTCGCGAGGTGGCTCTGCGCGCACTGCCCGAAATCGAATGCCTTCGGATGGAGGTCGAGCGGGCAGCCCTTCGCAAGCAGGTCGCGCACCGGCGCGCCGCGCACGACGACGACGGTCTGGCCGCCGCTCACGTCCGTCAGCGCGAAACGCATTCCCCGCAGCGCGCTCCGCAATCCGGTGTCGACCGGCACGCGGCGCTCGTCCGGCGTGACGATCAGCCATTCGTCGGGGCCGAGCCAGTACACCGTATTGCGCTGGGCTTCGTTCACCGTGTTCGCGGTGATGGGTGGAGCCACGCCGAGCATCGCGCGGACCCCCGCCACGAACCGCTCGTCCTGCGCATCGCCGCGCAGGTTGAGATGGCCGTGGAACGCGTGCTCGCTCGCCGTGATGCCGGCGTTGCCCCGCGACGTTTCCGCCCCTGCCGGAACCGCGTGGCGCACGAGCGGACTTTCGCGCTGGATCGGGTCAGACATCTTGCCGGGCTCCTTCCGGATCGATGAAAACGGGGTTCGTGATTTTCGCACGCAACGCGCTGCCGCTCGCCAGGGGGACCTCGACGCGCTCGCCGATGCGCTTGCGTCCGCCCTCGACGAGCGCAAGCGCGATCGAACGACCCAGGGAAGCGCTGAAGCAACTCGACGTCACGTGGCCCAGCATCGGCACGGGCACGGCCGCCTTCGCGTCGGCGACGATCTGCCCGCCTTCGGGCAGGATCTGCGTCGCGTCTTCGGTGAGCAGGCCGACGAGCTGTTTGCGATCGTCGCGCAGCATGTCGGCGCGAGCGAGCGAGCGCCTGCCGATGAAGTCCTTGTCCCTGGCGACGAGCCGGTCCATCCCGAGATCCGCCGGTGTCACCGAGCCGTCGGTGTCCTGGCCGACGACGATGAATCCCTTCTCGGCACGCAGCACGTGCATTGCCTCGGTGCCGTACGGGGTGATGCCGTACCCGCCGCCCGCGGCCATCAGCGCTTCCCACACGTGCCGCGCCTCGTTCGCGCACACATGGACCTCGTATGCGAGCTCGCCCGAGAAGCTGATTCGCATCACCCGCGCCGGCACGCCGGCGACGGTCCCTTCGCGGCACGCCATGAACGGGAACGCCGCCGGCGCGAAGTCGATCCCGGCGCACACCGCCTGCACGACCATGCGGCTGGCAGGACCCGCCACCGCGATCGTCGCCCAGTGGTCGGTCACCGCGGTCAGGTAAACCTCGAGGTGCGGCCACTCGGTCTGCAGCCACCGTTCGAGCCACAGCACCACACGCTCGGCGCCGCCGGTGGTCGTCGTCATCAGGTAGTGCTGGTCGGAAAGCCGCGTGGCGACGCCGTCGTCCATCACCATGCCATTCTCGTCGAGCATGAGGCCGTAGCGGCAGCGGCCCGCGTCGAGGTTCCCCATCGCATTCGTGTACACCCGGTCGAGAAGCGTCGCGGCGTCGCGCCCCCGGATTTCGATCTTGCCGAGCGTCGACGCGTCCAGCATGCCCACGCCGTTGCGCGTCGCGAGGCACTCGCGCCGCACGGCCGCGTCGAGGTCTTCGCCCGCCTTCGGGTAATGCGACGGGCGCTTCCACTGGCCGACGTTCTCGAACAGCGCGCCGCGGGCCTCGTGCCACGCGTGCAGCGCGGTCCTGCGGACCGGCTCGTACCGCTCGCCGACGTCGCGCCCGGCGATGGCGCCGAACGTGACCGGCGTGTAATTTGGACGGAAGGTCGTCGTGCCCGTGCTCGCAATGTCGTGGCCGAGCGCGTGTGCGAGGATCGCCATGCCGTTGACGTTGCCGAGCTTGCCCTGGTCGGTGCCGAAGCCCATCGCCGTGTAACGCTTGACGTGCTCGATGGAGCGATACCCTTCGCGCGCCGCGAGCGCAATGTCCGACGCCGTGACGTCGTTCTGCAGATCGACGAACTGATGGGGCCCGCGCCCGGCCGGCGCGGGCGACGGCACCACCCACACCGGCGCGAGCGGCTCTTCCGCGAGCTCGGTGACGGCGCGCACGGCGGGAACAGCGACGTTGCGCAGACCCGCGAGACGCGCGACCTCGGCGCCCGCAGCCAGGCCGTCGGCCACGCACTCGCCAAGGGCGAAGCGGCCGTTGCACGCGCCGACGGAGCGCTCCGCCTGGACCGAGGCGCCCGGCACGAAACACGCCATGCCGTCGACGAAGCGCGGCCTCCCGCCCGACTGCGCGTGCAGGTGGACGACAGGGCTCCAGCCGCCGGACAACGCCACGAGGTCGCACTCGACGACGGTGGGCTTGCCGATGACGCCATCGCCATGCGCGTCGAGCGCCATCACCTTGACCGCGCGTACGCGTCGCCCGCCTTCGACATCGACGACAACCGCATTGGCGATCACGTCGATGCCCGCCTCGCGCGCGAGCTCGACCCAGTGTCCGCGCGGGACGCGGCGCACGTCGACCACCGCCACCGGAATGTCCGCGGCCGCGAGGTCGAACGCGGTGCGATAGGCGCTGTCGTTGTTGGTGAACACGACGGCGCGCGAGCCCGGCGCGACGGCATGGCGATTCAGATAGCTCGACACCGCGGACGCCAGCATCACGCCCGGGCGGTCGTTGTTCGCGAAGACGAGAGGACGCTCGTGCGCGCCCGTCGCCAGCACGACCCGCCCGGCACGCACGCGCCAGATGCGCTCGCGCGGTCCCTCGCGCTCGTGCGGCGGGAGGTGATCGGTGCGCCGCTCGGCGATCGTCAGGAAGTTGTGGTCGTGGTACCCGAAGACCGTGCTGCGCGGCAGCAGGCGGACGTCCGGCATCGTCTCCAGCTCGGCCACCGTGCGCGCGACCCACGCCGTCGGCGAGATGCCGTCGATCTCGTCCTCCATCCACGGATCCTCGTCATCGGCATCGGCATCGCGCTGCGCGAGGAGGCTGCCGCCGAATTCGGCGTCCAGGTCCGCGACGATGACGCGCGCGCCCGCCCTGCCCGCAGCCAGCGCCGCGGCCAGCCCGGCCGGACCGCCGCCGACGACCAGCACGTCGCAGTGCGCGTTCATCTTGTCGTACCGGTCGGGATCCGGCGCATCGGGCGCGGTACCGAGGCCGGTCGCCTTGCGGATGAAGTGCTCGTATTTCGCTCGGAAACGCTGCGGGAGCATGAAGGTCTTGTACTGGAAGCCGGCCGGCATGACACGGCCAAAGAGTCCGGCGAGCGCCATGACGTCGACGCCGACACCCGGCCACGCGTTGACGCTCGCTGCAACGAGACCGTCGTAGAGCGCCACTTCGGTCGCCCGCGCGTTCGGCACGGTGCGGGCGCCGGTGTCGAGCTGCACGATCGCGTTGGGCTCCTCGACGCCACTGCCGACGATGCCGCGCGGCCGGTGATACTTCGAGCTTCGCGCGACGAGCGTCACGCCGTTCGCGAGCAGCGCCGAGGCCAGCGTGTCGCCGGGGTGGCCCGCGTAGCGCCGGCCGTTGAAGGTGAACGTGAGGGTGGTCGCGCGGTCGATACGCCCGCCGCCGGGCAGCCGGTGAGTCTGGCTCATGAATCGCCCCCCGGCGGTTCGTCGCCAGCCTTGTACACCCGGGTGATCCGATACGTGACGGTATCGCGCTCGACGTTGAACCACCGCCGGCAGCCGTGCGCGTGCACCCATTGTTCGAGGCAGCGGCCGCGCGGATTCCTGCGCATGAAGAGGTAGTCGCCCCACGCCTGGTCGGTCAACGTGTCGGTGTCGGCGGGCCGGGCGCTGCGCGCCTCGCCCCCGCAGGAAAACTCCGTCTGCTCGCGCGGGCCGCACCAGGGACAGTGGATCAGCAGCATCGGCGCGACCTCGGGCGTCAGTGCGCGACGCCGGCTGCGCCGTGCTCGTCGATAAGGCGGCCGGTGAAGAAGCGATCGAGCGAGAATGCCGCGTTCAACTCGTGCGGCCGGTCCCGGGCGATCGTGTGCGCGAACACCCAGCCGGATCCCGGCGTGGCCTTGAAGCCACCGGTTCCCCAGCCGCAGTTGAAGTAGAGACCCTTCACCGGGGTGAGCCCGATGATCGGGCAGGCGTCGGGGCACACGTCGACGATGCCGCCCCACTGCCGGTTCATCCGCACCCGGCTCAATGTCGGAAACAGCTCGACGATCGCCGCGAGCGTGGCCTCGATGACCGAGAAGCTGCCGCGCTGCCCGTAGCCGGCGTAGGCGTCGACCCCCCCGCCGATCACGAGCTCGCCCTTGTCGGACTGGCTGATGTAGCCGTGCACGGCGTTGGACATCACAACCGTGTGCAGCACCGGCTTGATCGGCTCCGATACGAGCGCCTGCAGCGGGCGGCTTACGATCGGCAGCCGCAGATCGAGCATTGCCGCGAGCACGCTCGAATGGCCCGCGGCGACGACGCCGACCTTCTTTGCCTTGATGAATCCCCGGCGGGTCTCGACGCCGACCACCTGTGCGCCGTCGCGCCGGATGCCGGTGACCTCGCAGTTCTGGACGACGTCGACCCCGCGCGCGTCGGCACCGCGCGCGTACCCCCACGCGACGGCGTCGTGCCGCGCCACGCCCCCGCGCCGCTGCAGCGAAGCGCCGAGGATCGGGTACCGCGCGTCGGGTGCCGTGTTGATGATCGGCACGATCGCCTTCACCTGCGCGGCGGTGAGCACCTCGCCGTCGACGCCGTTCAGGCGGTTCGCGCCGACGCGGCGCGTGATGTCGCGCATCTCCTGCAGCGTGTGGCCGAGGTTCAGCACGCCGCGCTGGCTGAACATCACGTTGAAGTTGAGGTCCTGCGCGAGCCCTTGCCAGAGCTGCATCGACTTCTCGTACAGGTGCGTCGCGTCGTCCGACAGGTAGTTGGAGCGGATGATCGTCGTATTGCGGCCCGTGTTTCCGCCACCGATCCAGCCCTTCTCCAGCACGGCGACGTTCGTGACGCCGTGCTCCTTCGCGAGGTAGTACGCGGTCGCGAGTCCGTGCGCGCCGCCGCCGACGATCACGACGTCGTACTCGCGCTTCGGGTCGGGGTTGCGCCACGCGGCCTGCCACCCCTCGTGGCGGTTCCGCGCGTTGCGGACGAGGCTCCGGAGCGAATAGCGGTTCATGCGAGCTCGGCGCGGCCGCGTCTACCGGGCACGGATCGCTTGCGCGCCCGTCAGCACTCGATCACGTTGACGGCGAGCCCGCCCCGCGCCGTCTCCTTGTACTTGAGCTTCATGTCGGCGCCCGTCTCGCGCATCGTCTTGATCACCTTGTCGAGCGAGACGAAGTGCTTGCCGTCGCCGCGCAGGGCCATCCGCGCCGCGTTGATCGCCTTGACCGAGCCCATCGCGTTGCGCTCGATGCACGGCACCTGGACCAGCCCGCCGACCGGATCGCATGTGAGGCCGAGGTTGTGCTCCATGCCGATCTCCGCGGCGTTCTCCACCTGCTCCGGCGTGCCGCCCATCGCCTCGGCGAGCGCACCGGCGGCCATCGAGCACGCGACACCCACCTCGCCCTGGCACCCGACCTCCGCGCCGGAAATCGACGCATTCTCGGTGTAGAGGATGCCGATCGCGCCCGCCGTCAGCAGGAAGCGGATAACGCCTTCGTCGTTCGCACCCGGGATGAAGCGATGGTAGTAGTGCAGCACCGCCGGGACGATGCCCGCGGCGCCGTTGGTCGGCGCCGTCACCACGCGTCCGCCCGCGGCATTCTCTTCGTTCACCGCGAGCGCGTAGAGATTGACCCAGTCGAGCGCGGTCAGCGGATCGCGCAGCCCGGCTTCCGGCGCCGAACTGAGATTGCGGTAGAGCTCCGCGGCGCGCCGCTTTACCTTCATGCCGCCGGGAAGGACGCCGGTAGCGTGGCAGCCGCTCTCGACGCAGCGCTGCATGACGTCCCAGATCGCGATGAGCCCGCTCCTGACCTCCGCCTCGGTGCGCCAGGATCGCTCGTTCTCCAGCATCAGCTGGCTGAACGGGAGCCGGTGCTCGCGGCAGATCCGCAGCAGGTCGTCGCCGCTGCGGAACGGGTGCCGCAACGGCGTGTCGTCTTCCTTGATGCGGTCGGCGCCCGCTCCCTCCTCGTTCACGACGAAGCCGCCGCCGACCGAATAGTAGACGCGGCTGCGCAGCTCGGCCCCCGCACCGTCCTGCGTGACGAAGCGCATGCCGTTCGGATGGAACGGCAGCGCGCGCCGGCGATGGAAGACGAGATCGCGCGCCTCGTCGAAGGCGATCCGGCGCGCACCCAGAAGGGTCAGCGCCTTCGCCCCGCGGATCGCCGCCATGCGGCCGGGGATCGTCGCCGGATCGATGAGGTCGGGCGCCTCGCCTTCGAGACCCAGCAGCACCGCCTTGTCGCTGCCGTGGCCCTTCCCCGTCGCGCCGAGCGAGCCGAAGAGCTCGATGCGGACCGCGCCGACGCGATCGAGCAGCGCGTCGTCGCGAAGGCTCCGGGCGAAGCGCAGCGCGGCGCGCATCGGCCCGACCGTGTGCGAGCTCGACGGACCGATGCCGATCTTGAAGAGATCGAAGACGCTGATGGCCACGGGAAGCTTTCGGCTATGGAGCCGCAAGGTTACCGCATCGCGGCGAGCGCGTCGGCCGGGACCGCACTTTCGGGACCGCCGGCCCCGAAGCCGGCGCCCTCGGTGGCCCGTGGCGCACCGGCCCGCCGCAAGGGGAGTTGTCTTCGGACGCAGGGTCGCTACACTGGGCGCCGGCACCGCGATCCCGGACGGCAACGGAGACGACGATGGAACGGTTGCGGAACTCGATGGCGCGATGCGCGCTGGCCCTGCTGCTTTCGGGACTGACCATGATTGCCGCTACGGACACACATGCTGGCGAGGTTACCGTATTCCACGCGGATTCGCTCGCGGGCCCGATGCGCGAGCTCAAGGCTGCGTACGAAGCGAGGAACCCCGGGGTCGTGCTGCGCCTCACCTCGGGCGTGTCGCGGCAGCTCGCGGAGCGGATCCTCAAGGGCGAAGCCTGCGACGTGTTCGCGCCCTCCTCGCCGGCGGTCATCGACGAGGACCTGATGGCAAGGCGCATCGAGGGCACCGGCAAGGAGGCCGCCCTTTGGTACGTGGTGTTTTCGGCGAACGAGATGGCGGTCATCACGGCCAGGGGCAACCCGCTCGGCATTCGCCGCGCGAGCGATCTCGCGCAGCCCGAGGTCCGCTTCGTACGCGTCACGGGCGAGCGCGACCTCGCCACGGGCCGCACGGTCGAATTCCTGAAGCGCGCGACGGCTGCGGAAGGCAACCCCGATCTTGCGCAGACGATCGTCGGCGGCGCGATCACGCTCGACGCCGGCAAGCCGGTCGCGGTGCCCGATGCCGTGAACGCAGTGCGCGACGGCAGGGCGAACGCCGGCGTCGTCTATTACTCGGCAGCGGTCGCCGCCCGCAACGACGTCGACATCGTGCGCTTTCCCGACAGCGTCAACATGAGCGAAGCGATCCGCAACGCCGCCACCGTGCCGGGAACGGCCCGCAATGCGGCAGAGGCGACCGCGTTCGTCGCATTCCTGCTGACGCCGGACGCGCAGAAGATCCTGCAGGAAACGGGACAGCCGCCCGTGGTTCCGGCAATCCGCATGGGCGCCGTTCCGGCCGGGATCCGGTAGATCCTCCGGCAGGCACGCCCGACCGACATCACGAATGCCCGCCGAGGCCGCCCGATGAGCGCGCATGGCCCGGTACAGGACGCCGTCAAGACAGCGGTGCCGACGCTCGCCGGCACGGTCCCGCGCCCGCACCTCGTCTCCCGACTGGCCGCGATCGCCGCGCCGGCCAAGTGGCTGACCGCTCCGACCGGCACGGGGAAGTCGACGCTCGTCGCGAGCTACGCGACGGGCGCCTCCCGCAGGATGGTGTGGTACCGGCTCGACGAACGCGACGACGACCCGGCGTTCTTCTATCGCCATTACGCATCGGCGGTCGTGGCGGCGCTGGGAGCCACCGTCGTCATGCCGACGTTCAGCGCCGACGACGGCGAGCGCGAAGGCCCGTTCGCCGAGCGGTTCATCGCGGCCGTGCGTGCCGGCTGCGCGGCGCCGCTCTTGCTGGTGTTCGACGATGGGCACAGGATTCGCGAACCGCGCCGCCTCGAGGCGCTTGCCCGATTCGTCGGGGCCGCCGATGCCGCGCTCGAGATCGTCTGCATCTCGGAGGAACCGGCCCCGCCGGCCCTCTTCGATGCGATCGCCGCGCGGCGGCTCGCCCTGTGCAACGACCTTCACCTCGCGTTCGAGCCGGACGAGTGCCGGTCCCTGGCGGAAATCCTTCGCCTGCCCGGTTCCGACGGGGCGGCGCTCGCCGCGCTGACGGGAGGACATGCCGGAGCGCTGGTCCTTGCGTGCGAGTTCCTGCGCGGCGCGACCGCGCCGACCGGTGACGACAGCCGGATCGCCGAGCAGATTCACCTGCACCTGCTGGAGAAGCTGCTCGACCGTGTTCCGCCCGCGCGCCGCGAGCTTCTCGAGCGAACGGCATTCGCGCCGGAGGTGACCCGCGCGCTCGCAGTCGATCTCGCCGGCGAGACCGCGGCGGCGGAACTCGAGCCACTCGTCGCGCGCGGGCTGCTGCGCCGCATCGCAACGACCGAAGGCACGATCTACGAAGCGCACGGCCTCGTCCGCCGCGGCATGCAGACGATGCTGAGGAAGCGGCTCCAACCCGCGCAATTCCGGCAGGAGGCGCTGACGACGGCAACCGCGCTCGTCGCCCACGGCACACCGGAGGCGGCATTCTCGCTGCTGATCGAGCACGGTGCGCCGGAAGAAGCGGCAGCCGTCCTTCACGGACTTGCGGAGCGCCACGCCCGGGGCGGTCAGGCTGCCCTGCTGGCGCGATCGGTTGCACAGCTTCCGCCGGCGATGCAGGACCGGGATCCCTGGCTCTGCTTCTGGACCGGACAGGCGCTGCTCGGCGTCGACGAGGAAGCCGCGCGCGGATGGTTCGAGCGCGGCTACACGGCGTTCGAGGCCGCGGACGATCGCGCGGGCATGCGGCTCGCCGCCGCCTGCGTCGTGACCGCCTTCGGCCTCGAGTACGGCGACATCCGCACGCTGGACGCGTGGCTGGAACGCCATGCGCGTGCGGGTGGCGAAACGGCGGTCGAGCCGGGATGCGCGCACGAGGCGTCGCTGTGCCTCGGCGTCGTGTGCGCGGCGATCGCGCACGGTTCCTTTCCGCCGGGCTTCGATACCGACGCGCTGATTGAGCGGCTGCGCGTGCTCGTCGACGATGCGTCGGCGTGGCTGACGCCGGACCAGCCGCTCGAAGCGGCGCGCCTCCTGATCGACGGTGCGCGAATCTTCACCCGCAACGAACAGGCGCAGGCGATAGTCATCGCGACGCGATCGCATGCGGAAAGCGAAGCGACGAGCGCGCTGCAGCGCGGCCGCTGGTGGATCAGTGCTGCGCTCGCCTATCTGGCGGACGGCGCGCACGCTCCGGCCGCCGATTTCCTGTCACACGCGCGATCGCTGGTCGCGGAAACCGGCTCGCGCCGGCTCGCGTTCGAGCTCGGAATGACCGAGGTCGACGCCGCACTGAAGCGCAACGACCTCGACGGTGCGGCGAAGCACCTCGCCGCGCTCGAGGCGATCGCGATCAACGCGCCGCCGGCGCAGCGGGCGGAGCACGCGCGGTTCACGGCCAGGGTGCTGCTGCTCCGGGACCGCGCGCAGGAGGGATTGCGCTGGGCTGAGGAGGCGTTGCAGACCGCCGCGCTCGCGGGCTACACCGGCGGCCACGCGCGCGCCTTCCAGATCGAATGCGTCTACGCGCTCGCGGCGAATCGTCGCTATCCCGACGCCGTCGCGCTCAGCGCCGCGATGCTGGAGTCGCTGGACGGAGCGCAACGCGATGCGGTCCTTGCGCTAGAAGAGTGCCTTCGATTCCTCGCCGACGGCAGTCGCGACGTCGGCCTGTTGCAGCGCGCGTTCGCGCACGCCGCAAACTCCGGGTTCGTCTACCTGCTCGCGCGGGCACGGGATTCGATTGCCCGGCTCTGCGAGCGCGCCCTCGCGCACGACGTCGAGCCCGAATTCGTGCGCCGCGTGATCGCGGTCCAGGCGCTCGATCCGCCCGAGGGTGCCGGCCCCTCCTGGCCATGGCCGGTGCGCATTCGCACGCTCGGCGGCTTCGAGCTCGAGATCCGCGACGAGCGATACCGGCCGGCGCACAAGGCGCAGGACAAGCCGCTCGAGCTGCTGAAGCTGCTCGTCACGGCACAGGTGCTGGGCCGCGACAGCGTCGACAAGGTCTGGGTCGCCGAGCGGTTGTGGCCCGATGCGGATGTCGCCAACGGCCGGAAGTCGCTCGACATGGCCACCTCGCGCCTGCGCCGCCTGCTGGGCGACGATGCCGCGCTCGAGGCGCCCGAAGGACGCCTGCGGCTTTCCCCGCGTCACGTCTGGACCGACGTGGCGCCGCTGCTGCGCGCCCTCTCCCGCGTGGGCGAGCGACGCGACGACCACGCGAGAGGACACGCGATTCCCGCCGCAGCCGCCGCGGCCGACGTGACGGCCGTCCTCGACCTCTATCGCGGGCCCTTTCTTCCGGAAGTGGACGCGCCGCCGTGGCTCCTGGCCGGACGCGAGGCCGTCACCGCCGCGGTGCGCGCCGCGCTCGTCACGGCCGACGCGGTGCTGGCGGGCAGCGAGGATGCGCGCCTGCTTCCGGCGATCGAGCGCGCCCTCGCAGCCGACCCGACGTCGGAAGACCTCGCGCGCGCGCTGATGCGGGCGCACGCGCGCCACGGCCGCCACAGCGAGGCGCTGGTCGTGTATCGTAGGGTCCGCGAAATGCTCTCCATCGTGCTCGGCGTCAAGCCGGGCCGCGAGACCGAGCGACTGAAGGAAGAGATCTACACGGCGGCGCATGCGGGCGACGCTGCCCCCGATGCCCGCGCGCCAAGGCGCGGCGCGACCGGCCCGCGCTAGACCACAGGAGAGGCGACATGGCGACAGGCAAGCCGAAGACTGCGAAGAAGGCGAGAAAGGGTCCGAGCTGGGCGCAGAAGAAGCGGCAGATCAACAGCGCCTTGAGGCGCGTCGCGGCGGCAGCCGCGGCGCTCAAGGCGGCGCAGCAGGCCCTGGCCGACGTGGTGAGCACTGATCCAGGCGGCGGGCCCGACGTCAAGAACTGAACGACACCCGCGGCGGCTGGCGGAGATGACTTCGGTCTGGGGCGTCAACCCGCTTGCGCTCGCCCAGCTGATCGCCGGAGAGGCCTTGCAGGACGACAGCTGGGACGCCGCGCAGGCGTTGCTCGAGAAGGCGTTCCAGGTCAAGCAGGAACTGCTCTTCGAGGGTGACGGTGCGCAAGCGCCGCGCCTGCAGCTCTTCCAGGACCTCGCGAGCGCCGTACGCGATCCCCGACGTCTCGCCGACATCGTGCAGCTGCCGCTCGTGCAGCAGGCGATCGCGCACTACGGCAAGGACACGATCGAGAGGATCGTTCCGTATCTCGTTCCCGTCGCCGACGCGATATTCGCCGCACCGGGCACCGCGGCGCCGCCGGACGTCGCGGTGGTCGGCACGTACGAGGAGATCGCCGATTACGTCGTGAACGAAGTCTCCTACCTCGATCCGGTGCAGGGCCTCACCAACGACTGCTACCTGATCTCCGCGATGATCGCGCTCGCCTGGTCGCGGCCGTCGGAGTGGTCAGAGCGGGTCCGATCGACGGTCCACCACAGCGGCGCATCGACGACCTACGAGTACGCGTTCTACCGCGGACCCGACATCCGGGATCCGCCTTTCGCTGTCGAGCCGCGTGTCGCGTTCACGGCGAACCGAACGCCGGCCTATGCGCACTCCGCGGACCGCGCCGAGGCGTGGGTCCCGATGTTCGAGAAAGCGTTCGTGATGCGGCAGTGCGAATGCGCGCCGAACGATCCTCAGGCCAGCGATTACCGGTACATCTCGGACAACCGGCTGAAGCCGCAGACGGCGTGCCGTGCGCTGGCAGGCGGCGCGAGCCACGCGGTCGGCTGCGAGACGCTGGGCGGCATTGCCCCTGCGGCGACCGTCGGCGAGCGCTGCGACGCGCGGCGCGTCACGAGGGAGCCGACGATGGCGTGGACGTGGGACGACGTGTCGATGATGAAGGGTCTCGGCTGGAAGACCACGGGACTCGTCCACAACCACGCGTATGCAGTCCTCGGCATCATGTCCTGGAAGGGCGGCGACCACGTCGTGCTGCGCAATCCGTGGGATCGCAATCCCCCCTGCGCCGGCGGCTACGCGACCGGGACATGGAAGCCGGGCGGCGGATCCAGCGGAGTGCCGGAGGTCGAACTCAACCGGCACGGCGTGTTCGCGATCCGCGCCGACTGGTTCGACAAGTGCTTCGCCCAGGTGGGCTGGGTCGAGCGATAACCGCCACGCCCACGGGGCGCCGCGAGGCACCCCGGATCTCGCGCGTCACGCCGCGAGGAACAGCTCCCGCCGCGCGATCGCCTCGCACTTGCGCTCCAGGCGTCGCGCGATCTCGCCGCGGCGCGCGAACACGAGGCGGATCGTGCCGTCGCAGACCTGCTCGTGGTCGTCGTGCGCCTGCACGCGAAACGTGACCTCGCGCTCGCCGATGCCCTGGACCCAGCCGCTGATCCGCAGCAGCGTCCCGCGGGGAATCGGCGCGCAGTGGTTGCACCGGACCGCGTTCCCGACGACGACCTGCGCGTCGGCGTCGAGGTGCCCGTGCACTTCGCGCAGGCACAGCGACTCGAGCAGCGCGACGAGGTGGCACGTCGCCATCGCGTCGATCAGGCGGTCGGCATAGGCCCGACCCTGGGGTAGCCGGCGGAACAGATTCGGCGCGCTCTCCTCGGCGGTCACGAGATGCTTCTCCTCGAAGACGATCTGGCTCAGGATTTCGTGATTCATGGCGGGCCTCAGAACGTGGGAGGATGATTGTCCGGCGGCGCGAAACCGTCGGCGTCGGTTGCGATCGGCGGCGCGCCGGACGCCGGCCTGTCCGGCACGGACGGCTGCCCGCCTGCCACCGGCGCGTCCGCCACGGATGCCTGCACAGCGCGGTCGACGGCGGCTCGCTCACCCGGGTGCAGCAGCGCCATCGCCCCGAACAGCACGACCACCACCAGGCCGCCCGCGGCGGCGGTCCGGGAGGACACCTCCAGCCAGCGCCGATCGTCCGGTTCCGTGATGAGCTCTTTGCGTGATTTCATTGCGTCTCTCCTTGGTTGGACCTCGGCAACGGCGCCGGGGTTGGAGAGAGCTTGCGGGGGCGGCCCCCACGGAATGCCCACGGATTGCCGACGGCGAGCGGAGCGACGATTGGCGTCGGGTCCCGGCTTATACTTGCACGGCCGCGCCACCGGTTGCCGCGAAAGGCAGCCGACGTCCCCAGGCCACGATCCCCGAGGACCCTTCGCATGATCACGCAAGTCACGCACGCCGCACGCACGATCCTCGTCGCGCTCACGGCTTCCGCCGCCCTCGCCACCAGCGGCGCCGCCGGTGCGCAGGCCTACCCGTCGAAGCCGATCAGGCTCCTCGTTCCGCTCGCGGCCGGCAGCACGGCCGACATCGTTTCGCGCTTCGCGGCGCAGGAGCTCGGCCGCGCGCTCGGCCAGTCGGTCGTGGTCGAGAACAAGGCGGGCGCGGGTGGCACGATCGCGATGGCGGAGCTCGCGCGCGCGGCGCCGGACGGCTACACGATCGCGTTCGCGTCGCAGGGCACGCTGGTGTTCAACCAGGCGATCTACGCGAACCCGGGGTACGACTCGACGAAGGACTTCGCGCCGGTGGCCTTCGTCGGCGGCGTGTCGAACGTGATGATCGTGCCGCCGACGAGCGCGGCGACGAAGCCCGCCGACGTGATCGCCGAGGCGAAGGCGAAGCCCGGCCAGCTCACGTACTCGTCGGGCGGCAGCGGCACGAGCCATCACCTGTCGGGCGTGCTGTTCGGGCGCATGACCGGAACGGATCTCGTCCACGTTCCCTACAAGGGCGCGCCCCAGGGCGTGCTGGCCGTGATGACGGGCGAAGTGACGATGGGCTTCTTCAACACGCCCACGGTGATCGGCCAGATCAAGGACGGCAAGGTGAAGGCGCTCGGCGTCACGAGCCTCAAGCGCTCGCCGCTCCTGCCGAACGTGCCGACGCTGGACGAGCTGGGCGTGAAGGGCTACGAGGTCAACACGTGGTTCGGCTTCGTGGCGCCGGCCCGCACGCCGCCGGAGATCGTCGCGCGTCTCAACGCCGAGCTCACGCGCATCTTCGCCTCCGCCGAGGCCAAGGAAAAGCTCGGTCCGCAGGGTTTCGACCTCGCGCCGCCGATGGCCCCGGCCGCGTTCGCCCGGCAGATTGCCGACGACCTCGCGATCTGGGTGCCGATCGTAAAGGCGTCGGGCGCGACCGCGAACTGACGATCGAGCACCGAATCACGCGCCCAAGCGGAAAGTGGCTTTCGCGGCGCAGACGTGACGGACCGTGCGACACCAGTTGATGCAGTCGTTTGGTTCCAGCGGTTCGTCGGCCGGTTCCGACCCTGAAAGGCCTGTCGCGTTATGCAACAGCAGTCATTCGCTTGTATCTTAGGGCAAGGCGATCCCGACCTCCTCCGTAACTCTCGCTTCGCATACGGCGGTCGGCTTCATCCCGCACGTATCGCTTCGAGTGCATGAACGCGAGCGCGTCGGGCTCGGGGTAGTCCCTACCGCCGACGAATGTCGCTGGCGCACCGGAGGTGTACCATTGAAGTCATGAAGCGGCTCCTCGTGCTGCTCGTTGCGCTCGCCAGTGCGCTGGCGCTCGGGCAAACCCTGGACAAGACGAAACACGTCGGTTATCTCGTGTGGAGCTCTGAAGGGCCGCGCGGCCATCTGGAGCAGGCCCTACTGGACGCGATGCGCGCAGACGGCTATGTCGAGGGCAAGAACCTCGTCATCGAGCGCCGCTACATCGAGGGCGATGCTGACGATCTGCGCGCCGCGGCGAGCGAGCTCGCGGCGATGAAGCTCAATCTGATCGTATCGACTTGCTCCGATTCCACACGGGCCGCAAAGCAGGCTACCGCTGCTTCGCCGGTGCCCATCGTGATGGCGTACGTGTCCGATCCGGTCGGTCAGGGGCTGATCGCGAGCTATAGCCGGCCGGGAGGCAACATAACCGGCCTTGCGAGCCAGGCCGAGGACACGCTGCCCAAGATGCTTCAGTACTTAACCGAGGTCGTTCCGCCAGGAACGCGGGTGGCCGTGCTCTATCACACGATCGCGCCTTCGCATCCGCTGCTTTGGCGGCGTCTCGAGGCAGTGGCCAGGGAGAGTGGTATCAGCGTCAGTCGTGTCGACATCGTCACGCGAGCGGACCTCCCCGCGGCCTTCAACACCATCGCGCGCGACGGCTATGGCGCGCTCCTCGTGCTACCGGACGACAACATGACCTTCAACGCCCGGGCGGAACTGATTGAGCTGGTCAAGCGCCAGCGCATTCCTGCCATCTTTGGCCTGCGCGAGTTCGTCGACAGCGGTGGCTTGATGAGCTACGGGCCGAGCATCGCGTCCGGTTATCGCAAGGCCGCGGTGTATGTCGATAAGGTGCTCGCCGGCGCACGACCGGCCGAGCTTCCGGTGGAACAGCCGACCAAGTTCGAGCTGGTGGTGAACACGGGCGCAGCCCGCGCGCTTGGCGTCACCATTTCCCAAGAGCTGCTCCTGCGCGCGGACGATATTGTTCGCGATGGGAAGGGTGGCGCTCCAACAAACGAGGCCCTTGGCACGAAGGGCAAGAGGGAAGGGCGAACCCAAATGCCCAGCAACGGCATGTAGTGATCGCCCTGACTAGGCTCCACCAAGCCGGTACAGAACAAGCGTAGCTTCGCTTCAACAAGTCCCTCGCGAAGGAGGACACGAGATGAAAGTTGCTATTGCATTGTTTTTCGCCGTCGGCGTGATGTTGTCGCGTTCGGCCATTTCGGCGCCCGAAGATGATGTTAAGGCCTCTTTCGAGCGCTTCGTGACGGCACAAAATGCTCACGATGCCAACGCGGTTCGCGATCTGCTTCTAGACTCCCCAAACTTTCTTTGGATTACGCGGGGCACAACCATCTGGGGTCGAGGCGCAGCAATGAAGCGCTTCGAGACTTATTATGAAGGTACGTGGCGCCTTTCGCCGGATAGCTCAAGCCTCAAGATCCTCATGCTAGGAGACAGTGCTGCGCTGCTCTACGCCGAGATCATGTTCACGACCGGTGCTCCCGGACAGCCACCTCAGGACGGACTTACGTTGATGAACCAGACATGGTTGAAAACGCCGGCCGGTTGGCGTGTGGCCAGCATTCTTCCAATACCGGTGCCGCCGCCCGCCCCGGCCAAGTAGTTCCACGGCGGTCGAACCGCGGCCCTCTGCGCGCCTGCGACCCTGCCCCCGTTCATTTGGCGAACCTCGCCGGGGCGCCGCTCGACTGTGTCGTACGGGCTGCTTCGGAGCGATACCGCTAATCGTATGGCGGCTATCGGCGGTATTGGCGCAGGACTGCTGCTGGCCGGCTCAAGCCCGCCGATCTCGACGCTGCCATGTCCGGTGAGGGACGTACAGCAGCCGTTTGGAACGTCCAGGTCTAAGCCCGGACCCGACCCAATGCAGCCGCCCGCGAAGCTTCAAAGCGGACGTTCGTAGCTCACGATGGCAGACATTTGTCTGCGAATGTCTCATCCTCGCGACTGCAGGAGATCCCGCACCCGTTTCCTGAGAACCGGAATGACTTCGTCTTCAAACCAACCGTTGCGCTTGAGCCAGATGTTGTTGCGCGGACTGGGATGTGGCAGCGGAAGTACCGCCGGCCAATGGTCGCGCCATGCCATGACGGTCTCAGTGAGAGTTGCCTTGCACGCGTCCTTCAAGTGCCACGCCTGCGCGTATTGGCCGATGACGAGCGTCAGCTCGATGCCCGGCATCCGTGCGAGAAGCTTGTCTCGCCAGGCTGGCGCACATTCTGGCCTGGGTGGCAGATCCCCGGAGTTCCCGGTCCCCGGATAGCAGAAACCCATCGGCAGGATGGCCACGCAAGCCACGTCGTAGAACATTGCCTTGTCGATACCCATCCAGTCACGAAGCCGATCACCGCTTGCATCGTCGAAGGGCACGCCGCTTTGATGCACCTTGCTGCCCGGTGCCTGCCCGGCGATCAAGATCCGTGCGCCCGATTGCACTTGCAGCACCGGGCGCGGCCCGAGCGGAAGGTGTGCCTCGCAAAGCCTGCAGGCGCGGACCTCGTTCACGAGTTTCGCGGTGACG
>Ga0209048_10002545_pt1 | contig 18065 bp, 14 predicted proteins | sample FrelakmetCRP12CR_FD_187146 | JGI IMG/M metagenome (GOLD analysis project Ga0209048, IMG submission 187146) | Freshwater lake sediment microbial communities from the University of Notre Dame, USA, for methane emissions studies - CRP12 CR (SPAdes)... | ecosystem: Environmental > Aquatic >... | reverse complement strand
TCGGCGAGCGCGGCATCGAATGGGACCTGCTGCCGTGGATGCGCCAATTCAATATGCCGGTCATGGCGTATTGCCCGCTGGGCGAGGGCGCGTTGCTGCGCAACCGCCGGCTTGCCACCATTGCGACCGCGATCGGCGTCACACCCGCGCAGCTTGCGCTCGCGTGGCTGCTGCACGCGAAGGATGTGATCGCGATCCCGGCATCGGTCGATGTCGAACACGTTCGCGACAATCGCGCCGCCGCCGATCTGGCGCTCGAATCGTCCACGCTGGCCGCGCTCGACGCCGCGTTCCCGCCGCCGAAGGCAGCGTCGCGGCTCGCAGTCGTGTGACGAGGCCAAAGTTCGCGGCAACGGGGTTTGCTGCGGCCTTCGCTGTTGTGTACACGCAGAACTGAACGGCGATCGCCGCAGAATATATCCGATGCAAAACAGCGGGATGACGCGCGTCGTCGACCTCTGAATCGAGCTTGGCACGGTTGGTGCTACATGGTCGGTGAGACCCCGCGGGAAACCGCGGAACATGACCGAGGAGACCGCCGTGAATTACACACATTACGACTATCTCGACCTTGCGCCGGGCGCGAGCTCCGCGCGCATCGAGACATCCTACGCGCAGCTCCTCGAACGTTTCGGATACGGCGACACGGACGCGGGTCAGGATCTCAGCGGACTCGTCCGCATGGTTCATGCCGCGTACGAAGTGCTTTCGAATCCCGATTCGCGCCGTAAGTACGACGCGACGCTGGACCAGGAAGCGGCGATGGCCGACGCCGAACTCAAGGCGGCGCTCGACCAACAGCCGAGCTGGCAGCCGCGCGTCGTCCAGGACGTCCCGGTTCCGCTGCAAAGCGCGCTTCGCGCGCTCGCGGCCTGATTCCAACACCGGCCCATTTCACGGTCGCCGGATTTCATACTGCAAACAGCGATGCGGTCGGCGACTGTCTTTTTCTCCCGACGCCAGGCGATGCGGCCGGCACAGACCCCGCGCCACGCGGATGCGTCGTCACGGCGCGCGAATGGCGACGCGGGTCGCAGCCTGCGGCGTGAGCCCGGCGCGCGCGACCGCGCGGCCCGTCCGTTGACGCGGTCACCGTTGGTGCACGCCTATCGTCCGCGCCGCGCGCGTTCGCGGCGCGAATTGCTCGTCCCGCGCGGCTTCGTGCCCTTGCGCACGCACTGACCGTCATCCCATGCGTTGCCTGATTGCAGGTGCGATCGCGCACCGCGGCCTTCGCTCGCGCGCGATTGATGTGCGCCGTACCTTTAACGAGTTCCTTGGCAAAGATCTTGCTAATGAATGCACAAGGACAACGAACCATGCGCGACGCCAGACGCGAAGCGCATTTGCGGAGGATCGATGGACAAGTGCATGACCTGCCAGTACTACGATCGCAAGCTCGAGAAGAGCGTGGCCGGTGGAGCGCCCAGCTGGGGCCAATGCCGGCGCAGCTCGCCGCAATTGAATCCGATCAACGCGAAATCCTACATGATCGAAGGCATCTGGCCGACGGTGCGCGATGACGACTGGTGCGGTGAGTGGAAGGTCCTCGCGCGCCGCGTCGATTCGCGCGTCGCGGAAGCGCTCAATGCGCCGCTGATGTCCGGACCGCAATCGATGTCGGCGCTCGGCCCCAGGCCGGCACCGTTGACCACCGGATCCGCAGCGCTCGGCACCAATCCCGCGTCGGCGGCAACGATCGTGACGCCGGCCGTGATGGGACGTTCGGCCAGCGACTGACGTCCCGTTACGGCCGGTCGCCGCGGCGTCGTGCGCCGCCGCCGCGGCATCGGCGTCTCAGACGCCTTCCACCGCAATCAGGTTCATCCGCGCCGCGCCCTCGCGCGCCGCGCGCGCCGCCTGGTACTCGGGCGACGAATAGAACCGCTTGATCGCATTCGCGCTCGGAAACTCGAGCACGACGATACGCTGCGGTTGCCAATCGCCTTCCAGCACGCTGGTTTCGCCGCCGCGCACGAGGTAGCGGCCGCCATGCTTGGCGATGGCCGCCTGCGCGAGCTTCTTGTAGGTCTCGTAACGCACGGGATCCGTGACCTCGCCGTCGACCACGATGTACGCTGACATGGGTGCCGCCTCCGTTGATGAGCTTCCGGCCGCGCTGGCGGCGGCTCGGTCGATACCGCGAAACCGAAAAACTGCTAGAGTTTGTCGGTAGCGCGCGACGATTGCAATCGAGCGTCGACAAACGCCGCCGACCCGCGCGGGCGCGCCGGCGACAACCCGATCCGTCGTCCTTCCCCGATGCCCTTCCTGGCCGGCCCCCTGCAACGTGCGTTCGCCGCGGGAACCACCGTGGTCACGCCCAACCGGCGCCTCGCGCGCAGTCTCGTCGCGCTCTACGATCGCGAGGCGCGCGCAGGCGGCCGTGCGGTCTGGCCCGCCGCCACGGCGCTTCCGTGGGACGCGTGGCTCAAGACGCTTTGGCGGGACGCGCTGGCGGCCGGCGTAGTGCCGGCGAACGCGCGGCTGCGCACGCCGCCGCAGGCCGCGCACGCGTGGAGCCGGATCGTCAGCGCACAGGCGACGCAATTCATCGATCCGCGCGGTGCGGCGATCCTCGCCGCCGACGCATGGACGCTGGTTCACGCGTGGGGCGCGGGCGGGGCAAGCTGGCGTGCGTGGGAGGGCGACGACACGGCCGACGACTGTGCGGCGTTCGCGCGCTGGGCGAACCGGTATGCGCACGAGCTTGCGGACGGTGGCGCCATCGACCTCGCGCTACTCCCCGACCGGGTTTGCGATTGGGCGGGCGCGATTCCGTCGCTGCGTGGCGCTGAATTGGTAATGGCCGGCTTCACCGAATTCGCGCCGCAGCAGGAGCGGCTCCTCGCCGCGATTTCCGCCGCGGGGGCGACGGTCACGCGCGAGGATACGCTGCCCGGTGCGGGCGGCCGCATTGCGCGCGCCCGTGGCGCCTCGCCCCGCGACGAGGTTGCGCGCGCATTGGCGTGGGCACGCGCGCGAGCCCTCGCCGATCCCGATGCGGTGATCGCCATCGTCGTCGAGGATCTCGCCGCGCGCCGCGAGGAGATTCGCGCGCTCGCCGACGAAATCCTGTGTCCCGATCTCCAGTGGCCCGGCGCCGAAGCGGCGGCACGGCCGTACAACCTTTCGCTGGGCACGGCGCTGTCGGACGTGCCGCTCGTGGCCGCCGCGCTCGATCTTCTCGGCTGGGCCGAGCATTCGCTGCCGCAAGGGCGCGCTGCGGCGCTGCTGCGCTCGCCGTGGATCGCCGCCGGCCCGGATGCGTGGATGCGCCGTGCTGGGCTCGAGGCCGAATGGTTGCAGGAGGGACGACGCACGATTTCGATCCGCACGGCGATTGCCGCGCTGCGGGACGCCGACCGGCCACTGGCGGAGCGATGGGCCAACGTCGTCGACAGCGGCCGATACCCGGCCAGCGGATCGCCGCGCCAGCATGCGGAGGCGTGGCAGGCATGGCTTGCGGCAATGGGCTGGCCGGGAACGCGCGCGCCGGAGAGCGCCGAGCTGCAGGCGCGCGCCGCCTGGGACGAAACGCTCGCGAGCTTTGCGACACTGGGCACGGTCGACGCGCGCATGTCCCGCATCGACGCGCTCGCGGCATTGCGCGCGCAGCTCGCGAGCGCGATCTTCCAGCCCGAGACGCCGCCCGCGCCGATCCAGATCGTGGGCTTGCTCGAGGCGGCGGGACAACCGTTCGATGCGCTGTGGGTGGTGGGGCTCGCGGCGGAACGCTGGCCGCCGGCGCCGCGGCCGAGTCCGTTGCTTCCCGTCGACTGGCAGCGCGAGCGGAACGTTCCGCGTGCGAGTGCGGCGAGCGAGCTCGCGTACGCGACGCGATTGACCGCTTCATTCGCGCGCGCGGCGCCCGAAGTGGTGTTCTCTTACGCAACGAGCGACGACGACCATCCGTGCATGCCGTCGTCGCTCCTTCCTGCCGTGGCGGAAATCGACGATGCCGCGCTCGCCGTTCCGGCATCGACCGCGACGGCGCAATTCGCGCTGCGCGCGCCGCGCGAATACCTGGTCGACGACGCCGCACCGCCGCTCGCGGCAGGCGTCTTGCTGCGCGGAGGCGCCGGCCTGGTCGAAGCGCAGGGCGATTGCCCGTTCAAGGCCGTGGCCGCATACCGGTTGGGCGCGCAAACGTGGCCCGAGCCGATCGACGGCTTGTCGGCGCTGGAGCGCGGCATGCTCGTCCATTCGACGCTGGCAGCATTCTGGCGCAGGGTGAAGACGCACGCGGCGTTGCTCGCGCTTTCGCCGGAGGCACAGAAGGCGACGCTCGACGCCGCCGTCGCTGAAGCCGTCGAGGCATTCGCCGCGACTCGCTGGCGCGCGGTTTCGCCGCTCGTGAAGGAGGGCGAGGCTGCGCGTATCCGGGCACTGGTCACGGGTTGGCTCGACCGCTTCGAGCGAACGCGGCCCCCATTCGAAGTTTCCGCCATCGAAGCGGCGCTGCAATTCGAGCTGGGCGGCCTCGCGTTGCACCTGCGGCTCGACCGCGTCGACACGCTCGAGGGCGGCGGCGCGGCAATCATCGACTACAAGACCGGTCTCGTCGACCACGCCGACAAGTGGTTCGCGCCACGGCCGCAGGCGCCGCAGCTCGGCGTCTACACGCTCGCGCATCGGGCGGCCCATCCGGACGACGCAGTGCGCGCGGTGGCGTACGCGCAATTGAAGCCCGGAAGCATTGCGCTTCGCGGCCTCGCGGCCGATGCGCAGGCGTGGCCGGCGCTCGGCCTTCCCTCGGCGCTCAAGAATGCCGGCCTCGCCGATTGGCACGCGGTGGAAACACGGTGGACGGATGCGCTAGGCGCGCTCGGTGCCGAGGTCATCGCGGGCGTCGCCTCGGTGTCGCCGCGCGATCGGAAGAAGACGTGCGGGCATTGCAAGCGGGAGTCGCTCTGCCGGATCGGCGCGCTCGCGATCGAGGACCGTGAGCAGGACAGCGATGAGTGAATCGGCGGTCCGATTGCGCATCGATGCGGCCGTTGCGGCCGACACGTCGGCACGCGCGCGCGCGCTCGACGTCGCGCAGTCTTTCCTGGTTCAGGCGCCCGCGGGATCCGGCAAGACGGAACTCCTGATCCAACGCTTCCTCGCGCTGCTCGCCCACGTCGACCGGCCCGAGCGCATCGTGGCGATGACGTTCACGCGCAAGGCGGCCGGCGAAATGCGCGAGCGGATCGTCCGCGCGCTTGGCGAAGCGGCCGAGGACGCCAAGCATCCGGTCGCGACGACGCACGCGCAGCGGACGCGGGACCTGGCCAAGGCGGCGCTGCTGCAGGACGCGCGGCAGGGCTGGCACCTGACCGCGCATCCGGCGCGGCTTTCCGTGCAGACGATCGACGCGTTCTGCGCCGGGCTCGCGCGCCAGGCGCCGCTCGCCACGCGCCTGGGGGCCGTCCCGCGCATCGAGGAGCGTGCGCGCCCGCTCTACGAGGCCGCCGTGCGAGAGGCCCTGGCCGACGCGGATGCCGACGATCCCGGCTGGCGCCGGCTGCTCGCGCATTTCGACAACGACGCGGCGCAGGCGGTGGCGCTGCTGGCCGGCATGCTGGGCAAGCGCGACCAATGGCTGCGGGAGCTGCCGCGCGGCGAGCGCGCCGCCTTCCGGGCGCAGCTCGAGGCATCGCTGGCGCAGGAGATCCGCGGCGAATTGGCGACGATCGCGGCGGCGTTTCCGGCGGGCCGAATCGCGATGCTTCCGCTGTTTCAGCGCTACGCCGCGGAAAACGCCGCGGGCGCCAGACGGGCTGAGGGAATCGCAGCGAACCTGATCGCGTGTGCCGAGGCGGGCGGCCTTCCGCCGGTGGCGGTCGATGCGCTCGACGATTGGCGCGCGCTGGCGTCGTGGCTGCTGATCGCGAAGGAAGCGCAGTTCCGCAAGACGATCGACAAGGACGGCGGCTTTCCCGCCAAGGCGTCCGGCGAGGGCGCCTTGCTGCGCGCCGAGCGGAACGACGGCATGCGCGCGCTGCTGGGCGAACTGGCGGCGGTCCCCGGCCTGGCGGACGCGCTCGATGCCGCGCGCCGCCTGCCGCCGCCGTCCTACACCGACGATGCATGGTCCGTCGTGTCGGCGCTGCTCGATCTGCTGCCCCGGCTCGCGGCACGGTTGTTGATGGTCTTCCGCGATGCGGGCGCGCTCGATTTCACGCAGGGGACGCTGGGCGCGCTCGCGGCGCTGGGCGACGAGGACGCGCCGACCGACCTGCTGCTGAAGCTCGACCTGCGCATCGATCACCTGCTGATCGACGAGTTCCAGGACACGTCGTACCCGCAACTCATGCTGCTGCGCCGGCTGACCGCCGGCTGGACGCCGGGCGATGGGCGCACGCTGTTCGCGGTCGGCGATCCGATGCAGTCGATCTATCGCTTTCGCGAAGCCGAGGTGCGCATCTTCGTCGAGGCGCAGGCGCGAAAGTCGGTGGCGGGCGTGCCGGTGGAGTGCCTGGTGCTCGCGCGCAACTTTCGCTCGCATGCGGGACTCGTCGCGTGGGTCAACGACGTCTTTCCTCGCGTGCTCGGCGTCCGCAGCGATCCATGGCGCAGCGCGGTCGCGTTCGCGCCTGCCACGTCCGAGCGTCCCGCGCCTCTCCCCGATTCGGCGACCGTCGACCTCGTGGCCGACGCGACCGCGGAAGCCGATCGCGTCGTCGACCATGTTCGCGCTGCGCTGGACGCCGGCAGCAAGTCGATTGCCATCCTCGTTCGCGCACGCACGCACCTCGATCGAATCCTGCCGGCATTGCGGCAGGCAGGCATTCCTTACGCGGCGGTCGGGCTCGACGCGCTCGCCGAACGCCAGGCCATTCTGGATCTCGCCGCGCTCACGCATGCGCTCGCCCAGCCGGCGGATCGCCTCGCGTGGCTCGCGGTCCTGCGCGCACCCTGGTGCGGTGTCACGCTGCCGGACCTCTTCGCGCTGGCGGCGGCGGCCGACGCGCATCCGTCGCAATCGCCGGCGGCGCTGCTGGAAGCACCAGCGGCCGTCGCCGGGTTATCGGACGAAGGACGGGAGCGCTTCGTTCGCGTTGCGCAATGCCTGCGGCCAGTGCTCGCCGCGCGCGGGCGGGCGACGCTCGCGCGCCGGGTGCGGAGCGCCTGGCTCGCGCTGGGCGGCGGCGCGACGCTCGACGACGCGATCGACATCGACGCCGCGGAACGCTATTTCACGCTGCTCGGGCAACACGACGTCGCGGGCGACGTTCCGGACTGGCCCGCGTTCGTCGCGGCGCTCGACGATCTCCGCGCCGAAGCCACGGTTGACCCAGCGGTGCGCGTGCAGGTGATGACGCTGCATCGCGCGAAAGGCCTCGAGTTCGATGCGGTGATCATGCCAGGACTCGCCCGGCCGGCGCGCAACCGCGATGCGGAAATCCTGCAGATGCGCGCGCGCGAGCACGGACTCCTGCTCGCGCCGAGCAAGGCGCGCGGCGGCGACGAGGACCCGGTCTATGCGTACCTCACCCATCTCGCGTCGGACGAGGACCGCGCCGAGCTCGGGCGCCTGCTCTATGTCGGCTGCACGCGGGCGCGGGAGCGGCTGCATCTCACGGCCGAGCTCGATGTCCGTGAAGACGACGATGGGCGGCGCGCTTGGCGATCGCCACCCGCGGGAAGCGCGCTCGCGCGCCTGTGGGAGGCGCTCGGGACGCGAGTGCCGCCGCCGGCGCCGAACGCGGCTGCGGAAGTTCCGCTGGCGCCGGAACCGCCGCGCCTCGTGCGCCTGGAACGCGGCTGGGCGCCGCCGATGCCGCCGCCCGGTGTACCGGTTGCGCGCATACCTGAACCACCACGCGATTCGCTGCCCTTCGACTGGGCGCGCGAATCGGCGCGGTGCGTCGGCGTCGTCGCCCATCGGATGTTCGCGCAATTCGGGCAAGACGGACTCGCGGCATGGAACGATGACCGCCTCGCTGCCGAAATGGCGCGCATTCGCACCGAGCTCGCGGGCGAAGGTGTCGACGAGGGCGAACTCGACCGCGCGGCGACGGATGTGCGGACCGTGCTCGCCAATGCTCTTGCCGATCCGCGCGGGCGCTGGCTGTTCGCGCAGGGGCACGACGACGCACGCAGCGAATGGGCGCTGGCCGGCATCGACGAGGACGGCATCGCTCATGTGATTCTCGACCGCTCGTTTGTCGATGGCGGCGTGCGGTGGATCGTCGACTTCAAGACCGGCGGCCACGAAGGCGCCGATGTCGCGGCGTTTCTCGATCGCGAAGTGGAGCGCTACCGCGACCAACTCGAGCGCTACGCCCGGTTCGTTTCATCGCTCGATCGGCGGCCGATCATGCTCGGTCTTTATCATCCCCTGCTTCGTGGCTGGCGCGAGTGGGCGTTTTCGCCGTGACGCCGCTGCCGGTCGCGCGCAGTGCCGGCAGCAAAATCTGTTAAAATTCACGGCTTTGCAGCATTGAGGCTCCACCGTGCGGGTGATTCGCGGCCTGCCTTCGTCCGCCGACGGCCCCGTCGCGCTGACGATCGGCAATTTCGACGGCGTCCATCGCGGCCATCAGGCGATGCTTTCCCGGCTGACCGAAGCCGCGGAGGATCTCGCGCTGCCGTCGGCGGTACTGACTTTCGACCCGCATCCACGCGAATTCTTCGCGCCCGGAGCGGCGCCGCCGCGCGTCTCGTCTCTGCGAAGCAAGCTCGAAGCTTTCGCGGAGCAAGGCGTGACGCGGACCATCGTCGCGCGTTTCGACCGGCGGCTCGTGTCGCTCACGCCTGACGACTTCATCGAGGACGTGCTGGTGCGCCGGCTCGACGTCCGCTGGGTGCTCGTCGGCGAGGACTTTCGCTTCGGCAAGGGCAGGGCCGGCGATATCTCGACGCTGCGCGCCGCGGCGAAGACTTTCAGCGTGGAAGCCATGCGCACGGTATCGGTCGACCACGAGCGGGCGTCGTCGACCGCGGTGCGCCACGCGCTGGCGTCAGGCAACCTCGAGCATGCCGCCGCGCTGCTCGGCCGCCCGTTCGGAATCGCCGGACGTGTCGCGCATGGCGCGAAACTGGGCCGCACGCTGGGATTTCCCACGGCCAACATCCGCCTGAAACGCATGCCGCCTATTTCCGGCATCTTCGCCGTGCGTGTCCACGGGCTCGGCGACCATCCGCTGCGCGGCGTGGCGTCGGTCGGCGTACGCCCGACCATCGATGACAAGGGCGACCCGCTGCTCGAAGTGTTCATCTTCGATTTCGACCGGAATATTTATGGCCACCGGGTGGAGGTCGAGTTCCTGCACAAGCTGCGCGACGAGGAACGCCTGCCCGACCTCGACGCGCTGAAACGCCGAATTCGTGGCGACGTTGCCGACGCGAAGGCGTATTTCGCGGCCAAGGATCCGGTGGCCGAGCTCGCCCCCCGCTGAACCCTCCGATTTTCACGACCGATCGACTGCTCATTGGACCTTTGAACCGCCGCATGCCCGACGATCCGAAAACCGATTACAAGACGACGCTCAACCTGCCCGACACGCCGTTCCCGATGCGGGGCGACCTCGCGAAGCGCGAGCCGGGCTGGGTCGCCGAATGGCAGCAGAAGAAAGTCTACGAGGCCATTCGCAAGGCCTGCGCGGGCCGGCCGACCTTCGTGCTGCACGACGGGCCGCCTTACGCGAACGCCGACATCCACATCGGTCACGCGCTGAACAAGATCCTCAAGGACCTCGTCGTCAAGAGCCGGACGATGGCGGGCTTCGACGCGCCCTATGTTCCCGGCTGGGATTGCCACGGCATGCCGATCGAGGTGCAGATAGAGAAGACGCACGGCAAGCATCTGCCGGTGGACGAGACGCTGAAGCTCTGCCGCGCCTATGCCACCGAGCAGATCGCCCGGCAGAAGGCGCAGTTCCAGAGGCTCGGCGTGCTGGGCGACTGGGAGCACCCGTACACCACGATGGGCTTTCGCAACGAGGCCGAGGAAATCCGCACGCTCGGCAAGCTGCTGGAAAAGGGCTACCTGTATCGCGGACTGAAGCCGGTCAATTGGTGCTTCGATTGCCAGAGCGCGCTCGCCGAAGCCGAAGTCGAATACGAGGACCGGCAGGACATCGCGGTGGATGTCGGGTTTCGCATGGCTGATGCCGATCTGCCGAAGCTCGCCAAAGCATTCGGCTATTCGCAGCCGCTCGAAGGATCGGCCTACGCGGTGATCTGGACCACGACGCCGTGGACGATTCCCGCCAACCAGGCGCTCAACGTCCATCCGGAAATCGTGTACGCGCTGGTCCGCAGCGCGAACATCTATTTCGTGCTTGCACAGGACCTGGTCGATGCCTGCCTCAAGCGCTACAAGCGCGAAGGCAAGGTCGTCGCGACCACCAAGGGGATGGCGCTCGAGCTCCTCCTGTTCCGCCATCCGCTCTACGATCGCACGTCGCCGGTTTACGTCGCCGAGTTCGTCACGCTGGAGCAGGGCACGGGCATCGTCCATTCGTCGCCCGCCTATGGCGTCGACGACTTCCAGTCCTGCCGCCGCTACGGCATGCACGACGACGATATCCTCAATCCGGTGCAAGGCGACGGTGTCTTCGCGGCGGACCTGCCGCGCTTCGGCGGCTTGAAGATCTGGGACGCGAATCCGAAGATCGTCGAGGCGTTGCGCGAGGCGGGCGCGCTGTTCCACGCCGAGAAACACAAGCACAGCTACATGCACTGCTGGCGGCACAAGACGCCGATCATCTACCGCGCGACCACGCAATGGTTCGCCGGCATGGACGACGTTCCCGGCTATCACGGCGTGAAGCCCGCACGCACGCTGCGCGAAACGGCGCTCGCCGGCATCGAGGCGACGGAGTTCTTCCCGTCGTGGGGCAAGGCGCGGCTCTACGGGATGATCGCCAACCGGCCGGACTGGACGCTGTCGCGCCAGCGCCAGTGGGGCGTTCCGCTGCCGTTCTTCGTCGACCGCAACACGGACGAATTGCATCCCGACACGCCCGCGCTGCTGGAGCTCGCAGCGGCGAAGGTCGAGCACGGCGGCATCGAGACATGGTTCGAGGCGACGCACGAGGATTTCGGCGTCGACGCGACGAAATACCGCAAGCTCAACGACACGCTCGACGTCTGGTTCGACTCGGGGTCGACGCACCAGACCGTGCTGGGCGGCCCCGAAGGAAAATTGACGAAGGCGGGTATGCCGGCCGCGGGCCGCTTTCCGGCCGACCTCTATCTCGAAGGCTCGGACCAGCATCGCGGCTGGTTCCACTCGTCGCTGCTGATCTCGTGCATGAGGAACGGCGTGCCGCCGTACAAGGCGTTGCTGACGCACGGCTTCACCGTCGACGGCGAAGGCAAGAAGATGTCGAAGTCGAAGGGCAACGTCATCGCGCCGCAGAAAGTCTCCGACACGCTCGGAGCGGAAGTCCTGCGCCTGTGGGTCGCGTCGACCGACTATTCGGGCGACCTGTCGATCTCCGACGAGATCCTGAAGCGCGTGGTCGAGAGCTACCGGCGGATCCGCAACACGCTGCGTTTCCTGCTTGCCAACACCAGCGACTTCGATCCCGCGAAGGATGCGGTCGCGGTCGCGGACATGGTGGAAGTCGACCGCTATGCGCTCGCCAACATGCGGGCGCTGGCGGACGCGTGCCGCGCCGACTACGACCGCTACGAATTTCACCTCGTCGCGCAGCGGCTGCAGATGTATTGCTCCGAGGACCTCGGCGGCTTCTACCTCGACGCGCTGAAGGACCGCCTCTACACGACGGGGCGAACGAGCCATGCCCGCCGTTCGGCGCAGACCGCGCTTCGCGCGATTCGCGATGCGCTGCTCGGGCTCATGGCGCCGATCCTGTCGTTCACCGCGGAGGAGGCCTGGCGGATCGTGCATCCGGAAGATCCGACGATCTTTGTCCGCACGTGGGGCGACGCGTTGCCGGCGGTCACGGACGCCCCCGCGCTGATGACGAAATGGTCGCGCATCCTCGCGGTGCGCGCGGCCGTGCTGAAGGAGCTGGAAACACTGCGCCAGGACGGCCGGATCGGATCGTCGCTGCAGGCGGAGGTGACGATATCGGCGCCGGATGAAGACTACGACGCGCTGGCCTCGCTCGCGGACGACCTGCGCTTTGTCATGATCACCTCGGCCGCGCGCCTCGAGCGCGCCGAGAAGGGTGGCACGCTGGCGATCGCCGTCAATCCGAGCGGCGGCGAGAAGTGCGAGCGCTGCTGGCATTGGCGCTCCGACGTCGGCGCGGACGTCGCGCATCCGCTGTTGTGCAGCCGGTGCGTGACCAATCTGTACGGCAGCGGTGAACTCCGTCGTTTCGCCTAGCATCCAACGCTCATGACCGAGGGCAAATCGCCAAGCATGCACGGCCTTCGCTGGCTATGGGTAAGCGTTGCCGTCATCGTCGCCGACTACGCGACCAAGGCGGCGATGGTCGCGGCGTTTCAGCCCGGTGAGGAGCGCCCGTTCACCCAGTTCTTCAGCCTGATCCTCACTTACAACACCGGTGCGGCCTTCAGCTTCGGCGCCGGGGCCGGCGGCTGGCAACGCTGGGTATTTGCCGCCGTCGCCGTCGCCGCATCGGTATTCATCGTCTGGCTGTTGAGGCGCGGCGGAACCGCGATCTATTGTCTCGGCCTCGCGCTGATCCTGGGCGGCGCGCTCGGCAATCTCTGGGATCGGCTCACGATCGGCCGGGTCGTCGACTTTTTGCTGTTTCACTATCAGGGCTGGGCGTGGCCCGCCTTCAATGTCGCCGACAGTGCGATTTCCGTGGGCGCGGCGCTTCTTATACTGGACAGCTTCCGCCAGCGCCGTGCCGTCGACCCGGAGGCGCGTGTGCCGTCCGGAGGAGGGAACTGATGGACGTGCTGCTCGCGAATCCGCGTGGCTTCTGCGCCGGCGTCGACCGCGCGATCGCCATCGTCGAACAGGCGCTCGCGCAATTCGGCGCGCCGATCTACGTGCGCCACGAGGTCGTCCACAACAAGTTCGTCGTCGCCGACCTCAAGGCGAAGGGCGCGGTCTTCGTCGAGGAGCTCTCCGAGATCCCGACGGGAAGCACCGTCGTGTTCTCGGCGCATGGCGTCGCCAAGTCGGTGCGCGCCGACGCCGATGCGCGCGGCCTCACCGTGTTCGACGCCACGTGTCCGCTCGTCACCAAGGTGCATGTCGAGGTCGCGCGGATGCGCGACCAGGGTCGCGTGATCGTGATGATCGGCCACGCCGGGCATCCGGAGGTCGAAGGGACGATGGGCCAGAGCAACGGGGGCATCTACCTCGTGGAGTCGGTCGCCGACGTCGACGCCCTGGCCGTGCCGGAGTCCGCCAGTCTCGCGTACGTCACGCAGACGACGTTGTCGGTCGACGATGCTGCCGCGATTGTCGAGGCGCTGAAGCGACGCTTCCCGGGCATTGTCGGCCCGAAGAAGGACGACATCTGCTACGCGACGCAAAATCGGCAGGACGCCGTCAAATTCATGGCGCCGCAGGTCGACGTCGTGATCGTCGTCGGCAGCCCCAACAGCTCCAACTCGAATCGCTTGCGCGAAGTGGCCGCGCACCGCGGCATTCCCGCCTACATGGTGGATCGCGCCGACCAGCTCGACGCGCGGTGGGTCGACGGCAAGTCGCGCGTCGGCGTCACGGCCGGCGCATCGGCGCCCGAGGTGCTGGTGCGCGAGGTGCTCCTGCGCCTGAAGGCGCTGGGCGCCGGCAGCGTGCGCGAGCTCGATGGTGCCCCAGAGAATGTCGTTTTTCCATTGCCCAAGGGGCTGCCCTCCGCGCACGCTTCGGCGGCGAAGGCATGAGCGCAATCAGCGCGGGCGCGGCGCGCGCGCGGCGCGAAACGAAAGCATGAGCGCAACGAACGCGGCGGCGCTCAACGCCGCGGCGGACCCTGCCACGATGCCGTGACGGCCGGTCTCGGTGACTGCGCGCGCGATCGCCTCGGCGAAATAGAACGGCAACAGCAGCGAGGCAATCTGCCTGGAACGCACGCGGCCGCGTGCGATGCCGGGCCACACGAGCGCGAGCGGGAGGGCCTTGAGCGCGAGCCAGGATCCGCCGGGTCGCACCGGCGCGAGCACGGTCTCCCACAGCAGTTCGACGAGGATGAGGGCCGCGACCAGCGCGATCCCGATGCGCTGCCAGCGGGCGTCGGCCAAGTCCAAATCAACCGACGGCGGTGAAGTCGTAGAGCTCGAAACCCGGGCCCTGCTCGACCAGCTTCAGGAGGACCGCGAGGCCCGTGTCGTTGCCGCGCTTGAGCGAAATGCCTTGCTCGACCTGGAATGCGCCGGCGGGGACGAGCACCTGCGGCGGCGATGCCTCGGGCCCGGCCGTGTTGCGATCCTCCGGCAACACGACGACCGGCGCGAGGTTGCCGTCCATCGAATCCTCGGTCGCGGCCGCCGCGGCTTCCGGGCTGTCGGACAGGAGCTCGCAGCCGAACTCGAGTCCGCTCGCCTTCAGCGTGTTGCGGAACCAGCGCACCATCGCGACCTGCAGGCCGGTGCGGCCTTCGACGCGCAGCGCGATGAGATCGCCGATGCGCAACGCCGTCGGATTGGGGTCGATCTGGCGCAGCGCGTAGCCGGCAGGCGTGTGGTTGATGACCTGGCATGCCGTCATCGGCGGCAACCCCGTCGGTGCCTGCGTCACGCCGGTATGCATGCCGCGGCTGTACTGCCAGACGCCGGAAAGTCCGGCGCACATGACGACCCGGGCGCGCGAGGGGAGCCGGTTGAACTGGCGCGCGGGCGGGATCGCCCATTGCCGCAGCAGGCGCTTCAGCAGCGTCACGTACTGCAGCCGTCCTGCCGGGTCCTTCGCAATTCCCGCGGGAACGTCGCCGCCCGCTTCGAGCGCCCGCAGTTGTTCCTGGATCTGGAACGCCAGGTCGAAGGTGAGCAGGAAAATCTTGCTGCCGTCGATCGAGCCGCCCTTGTTTGCCGAGAACGGCGGGAAGTCGTGCCCGACCGGAATGATCGCCACGGCCTTGGCCATCCGGTGCACCGGCGCGACGTCCGTGAGCTTTGCCCAGTGGCAGAACTCCTGCAGGTAACGGACCACGGTGCTGAGCTGGCCCGGCAGGAAGCCGTACGGGTTCGCGAGGGCGAGCAGCAGCGCCTGCAGGTAGACGCGCTCCGGCGTCATCTCGGGCTGGTCGTGCGCGATCGCGCTCTGGTGCAGCCCGCGCTCGCGCGAGAACGCATAGATCGCATGGGCGTCGAGCCACGTCTTCGGCGGCACCGGGGAATACGAGAGATAGCTGTTGATCAGCATGCGCGCGACGCATTGCAGGCAGCGGTGCACCAGCGCGATGAGCAACCGGTTCCCCGTCAGCAGGATTCGCTTTTCGGACTCGTGGAGCAGCAGGTGCTTGTACGCGACGGACAGCTCGTGGGCGAGTCCGAGCGCGGCCTTGGCGGCCTCCAAACCCTCTCCCGAAAGCGGGTGCGAGGCCTTCGCGAACTGCTTTTCGAGCTGTGGCCACAGCGTGCCGGCAGTCGCCCAGTAGCGCTCCGCCAGCTCGAGGCGCTTCGAGTCGCTCATCGCGACCCGGTTGATCGCCGCCAGCGAGTCGCCGATGACGCGCGCCGCCTCGACCGGGTCCTTGGTCAGGAGGTCGTCGAGCCAGGGAAAGACCTTGGCGGGACGGATTTCCGGCGGATTGGCCGGCCGCGGATCGATCGGCGGGAGGCTTACGGTAAGCGGCATGGCGATCCGTGGTCGGTAACCGCGTGGATTGTAAGGGATTGCGGCAGATTGTGCCCGCGGCATGGACGCAATGAAAGCAATATTCCGGCCAGGCGGACAGTCGGCGGGTCCGTTATTCTCCCTCTCCCGCTATGTGGGGAAGGGACGGGGCGTTGATTCAACCCGCGCGCAGAAATCGCGCGACCGGATCGATCTGCTCTGCCGTGAGCAGCATCGGCGCATGACCGACGCCGGCGAACTCGACAACGGCGGGCTTCGGGCCGCGGGTGGCCATTTGCGCGGCGGTCGCGGCGGACAGCAGGTCCGAATCCTTGCCGCGCACGACGAGGGTCGGGCAGCGGATCGCGTCCCACAGGCCCCAGAGGTCGGGCGGGGCGGCCGCGGCGCGGAACGGGACCGCGATCCCGGGGTCGTAGCCGAGCCCCCAGCGGCCGTCGGGTCGCTGCCGGACGTTGGACCTCGTCAGGCGGTCCCATTGCTCGTCGGTGTGCGGGCCGAACGGCGCCGATACGGTACGGATGTACTGCGCGATCTCCTCAAAGGTCGCGAACGTGGGGTCGAGTCCGAAATAGCCGCGGATGCGTTCGAGCGCGGCGGGCTCGATCGCCGGACCGACGTCGTTGACGACCAGCCGCGCGACCGGCGTGTTGGGCTGCGCGGCCAGGACGATGCCGAGGAGGCCGCCCATCGACGTTCCGACCCAGTCGACGGAAGCGGCCCCTGTTCGCGCGATCAGCGCGGTGAGCACCGTGAGATAGGTGGGGAACACGTAATCGTTGGGGTCGGCGAGCCATTCGCTGCGGCCGCGGCCGGGCATGTCGATCGAGATGACCCGGTGCGTATCGACGAGGGCCGCGGCGAGGTCGGCGAAATCGCGAGCGTTGCGTCCGATGCCGTGGACACAGACGACGACGCGCGCGTTGTCCCGGTCGCCCCACTCGTCGTACACGACCCGGTGAAAACCGTGCGGCGACAGGCTCTTGAATTCGAGTTCGCGATAAGGGGCCGCCATGGCGGCAGATTAGCGCAATCCGGCGCTCGCGTCGTTCGACTGTTCAAGCGCGGCGATTTGCGCGAAAATTTCCGGGGGAATTTTCACTAGGAGTATCGCGATGAAGGGTAACAAAAGGACATTCCGACGGGTCATCGTGTCTTGCGTCCTGCTGGCCGCGGTCGCCGGCTGCGCGCCGGACGCCGTCACCAACAAGCAGGCGACCGGATTCAATGCCTTCATCGACCAGATCGCGGTCGCGTGCAAGCCGCTGATGATCGGCCAGTACGACATGAGCTATCGGCTGGCGAACAAGGGCGTCTATGGCGACAACTTCGATTATTTCTTCGATGCCACGTCGCAGCTTTACTACCAGCGCTCGACGCCGGACGATTACCGCAGCGCGATCAACGGTTTTTTCGGCGCCGGGCGCACGACCAATAGCGGCATCGATTGCATCATCGCGAATCTCCCGGCCGACCGTCCTACCGCCGCTCCGCCGCTCGGCGGGCTGATCAAGGTGAACTGACGGGACTTTCGGGCGGCGCGCGCAGCGTGCGATCGAGGATCAGCAGCATCGCCGCGGTCGCGCCCCAGATGTAGCGGTCGCCGTAGGGAATCGCCCAGAAGTCGCGGCGCAGCGCGCCAAGCATGCGGAAGTGCCGCTGCTGGTTCGCGGGATCGAGCAGGAAGGCGAGCGGCACTTCGAAAATGTCGGCGACCTCGACGGGGTCGGGGGTCAGCGCGAAGGGCGGCTCGACCCAGCCGACGACGGGGGTCACGCGATAGCCGGTGACCGTTTCGTACTCCGAAAGGTGCCCGAGCACCGCGACGCGATCGGCCGGCAGCCCGACTTCCTCTCTCGCCTCGCGCAGCGCCGCCGCGTCGGAGGACGCGTCGTCCGCTTCGACCCGTCCCCCGGGAAAACTGATTTGCCCCGGATGATCGGGAAGGTCGGCGCTCCGCTGCGTCAGCAGGACCTGCAATCCCTCGGGCCGGTTGACGAGCGGCACGAGAACCGCGGCCGCTTTTGGGGTGCCCTCGCGCCCGGGCAAGCGGAAACCATCCGAGAGATTGCGCGCCGATGACGGGGCGGGGCGCGCAAGAGCTTGCAGCAGCCAGGTGCGCTGGTCGTCGGGCGGGAGGCGAAACAGGGGAAGCGGCATCGAAGCTATACGGCCGGTCTGACAAGCCGCGGTTCGAATTGTACGCCGCGCGGCGCCGGTGCTTCAGAGGACGAGCTTGCCGCCGATGATCACCAGCAGCGAGGCGAGGCCCGAACGGAGCAGGCGCTCCGGGACGCGCGCCGAAAGCATGCTGCCGAGCCAGATCCCGGGCAGCGACCCGACGAGCAGCGAACCCAGCAGGCCCCAATCGACGGTC
>Ga0209048_10002544_pt1 | contig 18066 bp, 15 predicted proteins | sample FrelakmetCRP12CR_FD_187146 | JGI IMG/M metagenome (GOLD analysis project Ga0209048, IMG submission 187146) | Freshwater lake sediment microbial communities from the University of Notre Dame, USA, for methane emissions studies - CRP12 CR (SPAdes)... | ecosystem: Environmental > Aquatic >... | reverse complement strand
CCTCTGTCACCGAGTCCGGCCGCACCGGCCCCAGGAGGCCCCCAGCCGGGCGCCAGAGCGTCGAAAGGACGCGGCATGAACGGAGCCTACGTGACCTACGTCGTGAACGCCGTCATCACGGCCGCGGCTGGCGCGGTTGTGTTCATGATCTGGCTGGCCAACCGCAAGCGCCTCGCGCGGGAAACCGTCGGGCGGGCGCAGGAGCTGGCCGAGCGCCTCGCGAAGGACGCCGAGCGGGACGCGGACACCAAGAAGAAGGAGGCGCTGCTCGAGGCGAAGGAGCGCGCGCACGAACTGCTGGTGGAGGCCGATCGCCAGGCACGCGAGCGCCGGCAGCAGCTGAGCGCCGTCGAGCAGACGCTGACGCGCCGCGACGAGAAGCTGACCGAGCGGCTCGGCGCCATCGAGCAGCGCGACAAGGAGATGCGCGCCCAGGAACAGGCGCTGGGCAAGCGCGAGAAGGGCACGGCGGAAGCGGCCGCGAAGTACGAGCGGCTCGTCGCCGACCAGCAGCGCGAGCTGCAGCGGGTGGCGGGCATGACGGCCGACGAGGCGCGCGAGACGCTGCTCAAGCAGATGGAAGCCGATGCGCGGCGCGACGCCGCCAACCTCGTGAAGCGCCTCGACGCCGAGGCCCGGGAGACGGCGGCGCAGCGGGCCCGCCAGCTCATCACGGAGGCCATTCAGCGCAGCGCCGCCGAGCACACGACGGAGACCACGGTCTCGGTGGTCGACCTGCCCAGCGACGACCTCAAGGGCCGCATCATCGGCCGCGAGGGCCGCAATATCCGCGCGCTGGAAATCGCCACCGGCGTCGACCTCATCGTCGACGACACGCCGGGCGCGATCATTCTCTCCGGGTTCGATCCGTACCGCCGCGAGATCGCCAAGCTGGCCATCGAGCGCCTCATCGCCGACGGGCGCATCCATCCGGCCCGCATCGAGGAGGTGGTCGAGAAGGTCCGTGGGGAACTCGACGAGGAGGTCCGCAAGGAGGGTGAGGCCGCGGCGTTCGAACTGGGCCTGCACGACCTCCACCCGGAGGTGCTCAGGCTGATGGGCCGCCTGAAGTTCCGCACCAGCTACGGCCAGAACGTGCTGAACCACTCCAAGGAGGTGGCGTTCCTCGCCGGGATCATGGCGCGCGAACTCGGGCTCCAGGCCACAGTTGCGGTGCGCGCGGCCTTCCTGCACGACATCGGCAAGGCCATCGACCGCGAGATCCAGGGGACGCACCTCGAGATCGGCCTGGATTTCCTCCGGCGCCACGGCGAGCAGCCGGCGGTGCTCGACGCGGTGGCGGCCCATCACATGGACATCGACTGGCCGTCGCTCGAGGCGATGATCGTGCAGGCGGCCGACGCGATCTCGGCGGCCCGTCCCGGCGCGCGCCGCGACATCCTCGAATCCTACGTGAAGCGCCTCGAGAAGCTCGAGGGCATCGCCGACTCGTTCAAGGGCGTGTCCAAGGCCTTCGCGCTGCAGGCCGGCCGCGAGATCCGCATCATGGTCGAGAGTGAACGGATCACCGACGAGGAAGCGATCTGGCTCTCGAAGGACATCGCCCGGCGCATCGAGAACGAGCTCGAGTACCCGGGTCAGATCAAGGTCACCGTGATCCGCGAGACCCGCGCCGTTGAGTACGCCAAGTAGCGTCGCCGACGTCGGCGAACACGCGCTCATCGCGCTCATCCGCGAACGCGTGCCCCCCGCGCCTGCCTGGCTGGCCGTCGGCCCGGGCGACGACGCGGCGGTGCTGGAGCCGGAACGAAACAGGCTCGAGGTGGTGACCACCGACGCGCTCGTCGAAGGGGTGCACTTCGACCGGGCGTTCACGCCGCCCGGCGCCATCGGGCACCGGGCGCTCGCGGCGAGCCTGAGCGATCTCGCCGCCATGGGGGCGTCGCCCCGCTCCGCCCTGCTGTCGTTCGTGCTGCCGCCGGCGCTCGCGCTGGCGGACTTCACGGCGATGGTCGACGGGTTCCTGGCGCTCGCCCGCGGCCACGGCGTGGCGCTCATCGGGGGCAACATCACGCGCTCGCCTGGGCCGATCGTCGTAGACGTGACGGCGATGGGCACGGTGCGGCGCAGGCGCATGCTCGTTCGGTCCGGCGCAGAGCCGGGCGACGAAGTCTGGGTCAGCGGCGCGATTGGGGCGGCCGCGGCCGGCCTGGACGCGCTCGCGGCGGGCCTGGCGGAGGGCGGGGACATGGCCGGGTGCGGGGCGGCGTTTCTCGATCCGCAGCCGCGCGTGAAGCTCGGAGTGCTGCTGGGGCGCAACCGCGCGGCCAGCGCCTGCGTCGACCTCAGCGACGGCCTCGCTGACGGCGTGCACCAGCTCGCCGCGGCGTCGGGCGCGGGCATCGAGATCGACGGCGGGGCCCTGCCGGTGCCGCCGCCGGCCGCCGCGTGGTTCGCCTCGCGCGGGCGCGACGCCCTCACGGCGGCGATCACCGGCGGCGACGATTACGAGCTGCTCTTCACGGTCCGCCCGAAGCTCCGGTCGCGTTTCCGGACGGTCCGACGCCAGGTTGGCGGCCTCGCCCTGACGAAGATCGGCACGGTCAGGCGGGAGGCCGGCGCGGTCCTGCTGCGCGGGGGGATGGCGGAGCCGGTGCCGTCCGGCTACATCCACTTCCGATGATCCACTTCACTCGGGCGCTCCTTCGGAAGTGGACCGAGTCGCTCCTGCACATCCACGACTCGCCCCAGCGCACGGCGGCCGCCTTCGCCGTCGGCGTCTTCTTTTCGTTCTCGCCGATGCTCGGTCTCCACACCGTGCTGGCGCTGGTCGTGGCGTTCCTCTTCAATCTCAACCGCGTCGCCGTGATCCTCGGCGTCTACACGAATCTGCCGTGGTTCATCGCCCCGTACTACACCCTGACGACGGTGGGCGCCGCGGAGCTGCTCGGCGTGAAGACCCCTCCGCACTTCGCGCACCAGCTCAGGACGGTCTTCGACCTCTCCATTCTCAGCCGCGAGTTCTGGGCGGGGCTGGCGGCGCTGCTCTCGCCGCTGGTGTGGCCCTACACGCTCGGCTCGCTCGTGGGCGCCGTCGTCCTCGGCACCGCGGCGTTCTTCATCACGCGGCCGTTCATCGAGGCGGGGCGGCGCCACTTGCGCCTGCACGGGCACCTGCACCATCATCCCCCGGGGGCGCCGTGATGCAGGTGACGGCACGCTGGCACCACGTCCTGGCGACGGTTGTCGGCGCGATTGTGTTCGCGCTGCTGTACCAGGTGACGGCGGTGGATTCGCGCTACGCGGCGCGGCAGGCGGTGCTGCGCGAAACCTCGGCGGTGCCCTCGCCGGGCGCCCGCCTGCGCTTCAGCGCGACGGCGTACTGCAAGGGGGACGTCACCGCGTCCGGCGTCTGGCCGCGGACTGGCGTGGCCGCCGCCGATCCGGCGCTCCTGCCGGTCGGCTCGGTCATCCAGGTCATCGACCGCCCGCCGTACACCGGCATCTACACGATCATGGACACGGGCCCGATGGTGCAGGGCAGTCACATCGATCTCTACATGTGGAACTGCACCGAGGCGCTCGCGTTCGGCCGGCGCGCGGTCGATGTCACCGTGCTGCGGCTCGGCTGGAACCCGCGGACCAGCACATCCGGCCTGCTGCCGGCCCGTCCCCTCCCTCTCGCGACGCTGCCCGCACCGAAGTGAGCCGGCCTCCGGGTCCGGTCGGGGTCACAGCACCATCACGTCGAACTGCTCGTGGTGCAGGTGGGGGTCCGACCTGAGGGACACCCGCCGGCCCACCGCCTCCTGGATCTCGCGCAGCACGGCCGATTCCTCCTCGCGCAGCGCCCGCGCGATGTCGGGGTTCACGCGAAGCTGGACGCCGGGGCCGTCGATCTCGCCGGCGACTTTCCGCACCTCGTCGAGAATCTCGTAACAGATGGTGGCCGCCGACCGGATGACGCCCGTGCCCGAGCAGTACGGGCACGGCTGCGTCATCACGCGCTCCAGACTCTGCTTCACGCGCTTGCGCGTGATGATGATCAGCCCGAAGTCGGACACCTGCACGGCCTTCGACGGCGAGCGGTCGCGGCCGAGCTCCTGGTCGAGCGCCTGGGAGACTTTCTGGCGGTTCTTGCGCTCCTCCATGTCGATGAAGTCGAGCACGATGATGCCGCCGAGGTCACGCAGCCGGATCTGGCGCACGATCTCCTTCACCGCCTCGACGTTCGTCTTGACGATGGTGTCCTCGAGGCGGTCGTTGCGCTTGCCGACGAAGCGCCCCGTGTTCACGTCGATGGCCACGAGCGCCTCGGTCTGGTTGATGACGATGTAGCCGCCCGACTTGAGCCAGACCTTGCTGCGCAGCGCCTTGTCGATCTCCGACTGGACGCCGTACTCCTCGAAGATCGGGAAGTCCTTGGTGTAGTGCTTCACGCGCGAGGCCAGCGCCGGCATGAAGCGCTGCACGAGGTCCTTCACGCGCCGGTGTTCGGCCTCGTCGTCGATCCGGATCGCCGAGTACTCGTCGGTCAGCAGGTCGCGGATGAGCTTGGCGACGAGCCCCTGCTCGCGGTACACCGCGGCCGGGCACCGCGAGGTCTCGACGTTCTGCCGGATCTCGTCCCAGATGCGCTTGAAGTAGACCAGGTCTGCGACGATGTCGGCGTCGGGCCTGGTCGCGGCCGCGGTCCGGATGATGACGCCCCCGGTGAACCCCTCCGATTCGCGGAACGCGCGCACGATCCCGCGCAGGCGGCCCCGCTCCTCGCGCGCCTCGATCTTCCGCGAGACGCCGACATGGTCCACCGTCGGCATGAACACGAGGAAGCGGCCGGCCATTGTCGCGTGCGAGGTGAGGCGGGCGCCCTTGGTCCCGAGGGGCTCCTTCACCACCTGCACCAGAATCTCCTGCCCGGCCTTGAGCAGCGTCTCGATCTTGGGCTGGTCGCCCTTGCCGCGCCCGCCCTGATCGGCCGCGTCTCCGCCCTGGTCCTCGCCGTCCTCGTCGCCGCCCTCCATGCGCTCGAACGTGTCCATCGTGTCGACGACGTCCGACACGTAGAGGAAGCCGTCGCGCTCGAGGCCGATGTCGACAAACGCCGACTGCATGCCCGGCAGGACCTTCGAGACGCGGCCCTTGTAGATGTTGCCGACCACGCCGCGAGAGCGCTCGCGCTCGATGGAGACTTCCATGACCTGGTCGTCCTCGAGAATGGCGACCATCGTCTGGTGGCCATTGGACGTGACGATCATTTCCTTGTTCACTAGTTTGTAAACCTCCGCATCCTCACGTTGAGGACGAGCCCGAAGCCGGCGAGGGTGGCGATCACCGATGATCCGCCGTAGCTCATGAGCGGCAGCGTCAGCCCCTTGACCGGGGCGAGCCCCGCCGACATCGAGACGTTGTAGATCACCTGAAACGTGAAACTCGCGAGGACGCCGACGACGAGCAACGTCCCCAGCCGGTCCCGCGCGAGGCGGGCGGTTTCCACCGTCCGGAACACGACGAAGGCGTACAGGCCGAGGACAGAGAGCACGCCGACGAACCCGAACTCCTCCGCGAGCACCGAGAAGATGAAGTCGTTGTGGGCGACCGGCAGGAACCCCTGCTGCCCCTGCGTGCCCTTCATGAGTCCCTTGCCCCACAGGCCGCCGGCGCCGACGGTGATCCGCGCCTGGATCTGCTGGTAGCCGGCTCCGAGCGGGTCGCGCGACGGGTTGACGAACGTGAGAATGCGCCCCCGCTGGTAGTCCTTGAGGGCCACGTTCCAGGCGACCGGCGCTGCCACGACCGCAACGGCGAGCAGGATGCCCGCCACCTTGAGCCGCATGCCCGCGACAAAGGCGATCGCCAGGAGCACCGGCACCAGCGTGACGGCCGTGCCGAGATCCGGCTCGCGGGCGATGAGGACGAGCGGCAGCGCCGTGAGCGCGCCGCCAATCGCCAGGTCGCGGGCGGTGGGCGTCCGGTTGCGGCTGTCCCCGAACAGGCGCGCGAGGACGAGAGCGAGCCCGGCCTTCATGAACTCGGATGGCTGGAGGTTGAACCACGGCAGCGAGATCCAGCGGCGGCCGCCGCCGCGCACGACGCCGAAGATGAGCACGTAGACGAGCAGCAGGATGATGGCCCCGTAGATCACGTGCGATCGATCCGCGAGCGACCGGTAGTCGATGCCGAGACAGACCAGGAGCGCGAGGGTGCCCAGCACGGCCGCCATCGCCTGCGTGAAGACCAGACGCGACGACGCGCCGGAGGCCGAGCTGGCGCTGTAGATCATGACGAGGCCGATGGCGCAGAGCAGATACACCGCGCCGAGCAGCAGCCAGTCCATGTGCAGGTAGAGGCGGCGTTCGAACATCTCTCCTCGGATGCGTCCCGAACCTACTGCCCCCGAGGCGCGGCGGGCGCGGGCGGGGCCGGAGCGGCCGGCGGCGCCGGCGCCGGGAACACGGGATACGGCCGGATGCCTTCCTTCTTGGCGAAATAGGTCTCGATGATGTGCCGGGCGATCGGCGCCGCGTTCGCGCCGTGCTCACCGTGCTCGGCGAAGATGACCCCGGCAATTTCCGGATTGTCCCGCGGCGCGAAGAACGCGAACCAGCCGTGGTCGCGCAGATCCATCTCGGTGTGCCCGGCCGCCTGCTTGCCGCCCTGCAGGGAGATCACCTGCGCCGTGCCGGTCTTGCCCGACACGTCGCGCCCGGGAATGCGGGCGCGGCCGCCGGTTCCGGCGCCGTTGACGACGAGCCAGAGCCCGTCGTGAATCGCCGCCACCGTCTCGGGCTTGAGGCGGACGCCGAGGGCGGCCGGGGCGTCGGCAGGCCTCCAGCCGTTGCCGTCGTTGGTCGCCTTCAGCAGGTGGGGCGGGTAGTAGATCCCGCCGTTGGCGATCGCCGCGTAGAACGCCGCCAGCGCTATCGGCGTGACCGACACCTGCCCCTGGCCGATCGCCACCGAGATCGTCTCGCCGGCGTACCACTTCTCCCCGGTCCGCGCCTTCTTCCACGCCGTGGACGGCACGATGCTCTCGGCCTCGTTCGGCAGGTCGATGCCGGTGCGCCCGGCAAGGCCCAGCGCGGTGGCCCACTTGTTCATCCGATCGACGCCCACCATGTTGCCCACGGTGTAGAAGTAGACGTTGCACGACCGCTCGATCGCGTGCCGAAGGTCGACGGTGCCGTGGCCGCCCTTTGCGCTGCACTTGAAGGACCGGCCGTAGAAGGTGGCGGCGCCCAGGCAGGTGACCGTGAAGTCCGGCGTGATGATGCCCTCTTCGAGCGCCGCAGTGGCGACGACGGCCTTGAAGGTCGACCCCGGCGAGTAGCGGCCCTGGATCGCGCGGTTCTGGAGCGGCCGCAGCCGGTCCGTGTTGAGCCGGGTCCAGGTGGCCCGATCGATCCCGGCCGCGAAGTCGTTGGGATCGTAGGCCGGGAGGCTCACCAGCGCGAGCACCTCTCCGGTGCGGGGATCGAGGATCGCCGCCGCCCCTTCGTACCCGAGGCCGTGGAACGCGTCCTCCGCGGCCCGCTGCAGGTCGTAGTCGATGGTCAGCTGGACCCGCCGCCCCTCGGACGCGGGCGCCTCGTCAAGGGTCGTGATCTCCCGCCCGACGCTGTTGACCATCACGCGGCGCTCGCCGTCGGTGCCCATCAGCATCCTGTTGTAGGCCTTCTCGACGCCCGACTGGCCCACCACCGACCCGCTGCGGAGGCTGTCGGCGGCCATCTGGGACTCGCCCACCTCGCCGACGTACCCCAGCACGTGCGCGCCGAGGCCGACGGCCGGGTAGCGCCGCGTCGGGACGCGCTCCACCACCACGCCCGGCAGCTCGAAGTCCAGGCGGCGCGCCAGCACGGCCGACACCTGCGCCAGCGACGCATCGTCGAGGACGACGATGGGCCGGTAGGTCGGCTCGCCGCGGTGACGCCGGATGGTCTCGTGGATCTGCTGCTCCGCGACGCCGGTCGCGGCGGCCAGCCGGCGGACCGTCTGATCGAGATTGGCGCTGTGCTCGCGCAGGATCGAGATGGTGAAGGCGTCGCGGTTCTCCACGAGCGGGGTGAGATTCCGATCAAAGAGCACGCCGCGGGGCGCCCGCAGCGCGAGCCGGCGCAGGTGGTTGTTCTCCGCCATCTGCACGTACGTGGCGTTGTCGACCACCTGAAGGTACCAGAAGCTGACGGCCAGCGCGCAGAACACGGCACCGACGGCGATGGACATCGCCGTCAGCCTCGTCGCGGCCTTGCGCCGATCGAGCGCGGGCGGGGCGGCCATCAGTGGTACCGCCGTTTCCGCCGGCGCTCGAGCACGGCGCTCCACCATTCACGGGCGGTGGGCATGAACTCGATTACGTAGAACAGCAGCACGCCGGCCGCCGCGTTGATCGCGGCCTGGAGCGCGATCTCCGGGAGCGGGTTGGCGTAGCGGCGAAGGCCGAGCAGCGCCGACAGGCCCACGAAGAGGAGCGAGGTGAACAGGCTGGCTCCAAGGAACACGAGCCCCCTCGACATCCACTGCGTGACGATGAATTGCGTGCCGGCCACGCCGGTGAGGTAACCGGCCACGCTCTTGCCCAGGCCGCTCAGCCCGAGTATGCCGCCGCCCAGGGCGTCCTGCAGCAGGCCGGCGGCCGTCCCGGCCGCGAGGCCGGCCAGCCGCCCGTGCAGCAGCGCCACCGACACGACGGCCACGAGCACGAGGTCGGCCAGCGTTCCGCCGCCGAGCCTCGACAGCACGCTCTGGAGCAGCACAGCCCCCAGCACGAACGCGGCCATGCGCAGCGCGGTCATTTGGCGGCCTTCGCGGCAGGCACGGGCACCGGCGGCGCCCACACCGGGGTTGGCGCGACCAGCACGAGCACGGTTTCGAGGCGGGAGAAGTCGACAAAGGGCCGGATGGTCACCGCGCGGTACGCCTGCCCGGCGCGCTCGACCCGCCCGACCTCGCCGACGGCGAGTCCGGGGGGATACACGCCGTCGATGCCGGCCGTGACGACCAGGTCGCCGGCCTGGATGTCGGCGGTCGCCGAGAGGTACTCGAGCCGCAGGGTGCCGTCGCCGTTGCCGAGGGCGATCCCCTCGGTCCGCGATCGATCGATCCGGACCGCCACCGCGGCGCTGCGATCGACAATGAACTGCACCGTGGCGGTGCGCCCGGCCGGCAGGGCCACCCGGCCGACGACGCCGGCGGGGCTGATGACCGGCATGTCCCGGGTGATGCCTTCGCTGAGGCCCTTGTCGATGGTGATGCCCCGAAAATCTGGCGAGATGCTGCCGGCGACGATGTCGGCCCCGGTGGTCTTCCAGGGCAGGTGGGGGCGGAGCTCGAGCAGCGCCCGCATCTCGTCGGCGCCGGCGGCATTGGCGCGGGCCTGCTGGAGCTGCACGCGGAGATCGGTGTTCTCCCGGGCGAGCTTCGCGTTGTTCTCCCGCACGCCGCGGAGCGCGGCATAGGCGTCCCACACCGATCGCACGCCTCCGACAACGAGCCAGCTCGCCTCCTGCGCCTCGGTGACGACGCTCACGACGGCCGTGCGGAGCAGCGTGGGGCCGGCGGCGGTCCCGACCTGCGCCGAGATGAGCAGGACATGGCCGACGACCACCACGACCAGCAGGGCGCGGGCACGTGTGCCGGTGTCCGGGCGGGCCATGCGTCAGTCGATGGAGATCTTGCGCAGCAGGTTGAAGTCGGCCAGCATCTTGCCCGCGCCGAGGACGACCGACGACAGCGGGTCTTCGGCCATCGCCAGCGGCAGCCCGGTCTCCTCGCGGAGCCGCTTGTCGAGGTTGCGGAGCAGCGCGCCGCCGCCGGACAGGACGATGCCGCGATCGACGATGTCGGCCGAGAGTTCCGGCGGCGTGCGCTCGAGCGCCACGCGCACGGCGTCGACGATGACGTTGACCGTCTCGGCGAGGGCGTCGCGGATTTCCTCGTCGGTCACCGTGATCGTCTTGGGCACGCCCTCCACGAGGTGGCGGCCCTTGATCTCCATGCTGAGCCGCTGGTCGAGCGGGTAGGCCGACCCGATCTCCATCTTGATCTGCTCGGCGGTCCGCTCGCCGATGAGCAGGTTATGGTTGCGCTTGATGTACTGGATGATCGCCTCGTCCATCTCGTTGCCGGCGACGCGGACGGCCTTCGAGTAGACGATGCCCGCCAGGGAGATGACCGCGATGTCGGTGGTGCCGCCGCCGATGTCCACGATCATGTTGCCGGTGGGCTCGGTGATCGGCATCCCGGCGCCGACGGCCGCCGCCATGGCCTCCTCGATCAGATAGACCTCGCTCGCCTTCGCGCGGTACGCGCTGTCCTTGACCGCGCGCTTCTCCACCTGGGTGATCTCCGAGGGCACGCCGATCACGATCCGCGGCCGGACCCACATGGCGCCGTTGTGCGCCTGCTTGATGAAGTACGTCAGCATCTTCTCGGTGACTTCGAAGTCCGCGATGACGCCGTCCTTCATCGGCTTGATGGCCACGATGTTGCCGGGCGTGCGGCCCAGCATCTCCTTGGCCGCCTTCCCGACGGCCTCGACCTTGCCGTTGATCTTGTTGATGGCCACGATCGACGGCTCGTTGACCACGATGCCGCGGCCGCGGGCGTAGACGCACGTGTTGGCCGTGCCGAGATCGATGGCAAGGTCGCTCGAAAACAGCGAGAAGAGGGAACGAAAAGCCAACGCCGTTACTCCTTGCGCCCGCGTCAGGTCCCCGACGCGAGGCTGAAATCGTTCTTGCCGCGTTCCTTGACGCGGTACATGGCCTCGTCGGCGGCCCGCAGCAGGTCCTCGGGCACGATGGTCACATCGGGCAGGGTGGCGATCCCCACCGACGCCGTGAGGCGGACATCCAGGTGCAGCGACTCCAGGAAGGCGAAGGCCGACAACCGGTCGCGCACGCGCCGCGCCACGACGATGGCGCCCTCGCTCGGCGTGTCGGGCAGCACGACGACGAATTCGTCGCCGCCGTAACGCGCCACGACATCGCTTTCCCGCGCGCACCCGCGGATGAGCGCCGCCGCCTCCACGATCGCCCGGCTGCCGCACAGGTGGCCGTGCGTGTCGTTCACGCGCTTGAAGCCGTCGAGATCGATGAACAGCACCGACAGCGGGCGGCCATAGCGCACCGCGCGCTTCGCCTCGCGGTGCAGCGCGTCGCGCAGATAGCGCGAGTTGTGCAGCCCCGTGAGATCGTCGGTCACCGACAGCGCCTCGGCCTGCTGCAGCAGGCCCGCGTGGTCCAGCGCGAGGGCCATCACGCCGAGCAGCGACTGCAACAGCGGTACCAGGCCGGCCGCGAGCCGCGGCGCGCGCGCGCTCGGCGCCCGATCGAGGCCGACGATGGCTGTCGGGTGCCGGCCGCGGCCGGCGAGCGGAAACGCCAGCACCGAGGCCGCCGCCGCGGACGGCACGCGGCCATCCTCGCGGAGGTTCCCCGACAGGAACTCGCGGCCCTCCGCCATCACCCAGGCGGCAACGGCCGACAGCGCCGTGTCGTCGGCGTCGACGCGCCCCTGGCTGTGGAGCAGCGTGAGCTGGCCCGTGCCGTCGGCGGCAAGCAGCGCCCAGGCGTCGAGCGGGACCCACGATGCGGCGCGCTCGACGAGCATGCGTGCAATCCGCACGGGGTCCATGTCGGCGTAAGCCTCTCGCACGATCTCCTCGAGCGCTTCCCGGCGGTTGAGCGTCGTGCGCAGGGATCCCCCGGCGAGCCGCAGACGCTCGGCCAGGTCGAGCGGATCACCGCTCGCGCCACCCGAAATCCTCTTGGCGGACACTCCTGTCGCTCCCGCTAAGTTCCTCAGTTCTCGGCAAATATAGCACAGCGGCCCCGGGCCCGAGGGCCCGATCCGGGCGGCGTGGGGCGCGCCAATCCCCGCCGCCGGCGCCGCGGGGCCCGCGGCGGGGCTCGACCGGGCCGTGCCGCACGCCAGGTTGCCATCCTGCCGCCCCTGACGCTACACTAAGGGTTTGCGCTCGATGGAGATACAGGCACCATGACGATGCTCGACCGTATGCGGCGTCACAAGGGCTGGCTCAAGTGGAGCCTGGGCCTTGTGGTGGTGGCGTTCATCATCCTCTACATCCCGGACTTCCTGCGTCGCAGGGACCCGGTGGCGCGCGGCGCGCTGCCCGGCGACGTGATCGCCCAGGTGAACAGCCAGGGCATCAGCGTGATCGAGTTCCGCACCGCGTACCAGCGCCAGGTGGCCGCGTACCGCCAGGCATACGGGGCGAACATCAGCGAGCAGCTCCTGAAGCAGTTGGGCTTCGAGCAGCAGATACTCCAGCAGCTCGTCAACGAGCAGGCGATGATGGCCGAGGCCGGCCGCCTCGGCCTGACCGTGACCGACGCCGAGGTCCGGCAGCGGATTCTGTCGATGCCAGAGTTCCAGCTGAACGGCCAGTTCGTGGGCGAGGCCCAGTACCAGGCCATGCTCAACACCGCGCGGCCGCCGATGACGCCCGGCGAGTTCGAGACGGCCCTGCGCCGCCAGCTGCTGCTCGAGAAGCTCCGCGCGGTCGTGACCGACTGGGTCGCTGTGACCGACGCGGAGGCCGACGCGGAGTACGCGCGCCGGAACGAGAAGGTGAAGGTCCAGCTGGTGCACGTCCCGGCGACGACCTTCCTCGGCCCGGTGACGGCCACTGACGCCGAGGTGGCCGCGCACTTCGCCGCTCACCAGGAGGCGTATCGCATCGGCGAGCGCCGGAAGGTGCGCTACGTGCTGGTGGACGTGAACGCGCTGCGCCAGGGCATCATCGTGCCGTCGCGCGACGTCGAGCGCTACTACAACGACAACATGGAGATGTTCTCGACGCCGGAGCAGGTCCGCGCGAGCCACATCCTGTTCAAGACCGCGGGCAAGGACGAGGCCGCGGTCAGGGCGGCGGCCGAGAAGGTCCTGCAGGAAGCCAAGGGCGGCGCCGACTTCGCGGCCCTGGCGAAGAAGCACTCCCAGGACGAGGCCAGCGCCAAGCTCGGCGGCGACCTCGACTACTTCACGCGCGGCCGGATGGTGCCGGAGTTCGACGAAGCGGCCTTCGCCGCCCAGCCGGGCGTGCTGCCGGAGCTCGTGAAGTCGACCTACGGCTTCCACATCATCAAGGTCGTCGACCGGAAGGCCGGCACGACCCGCACGCTCGACGAAGTCAAGGACCAGATCCGCGAGCAGCTGGTCGGTGAGCGGGCGCAGCGGCTCGCCGACACGCGCGCCGCGGAGGTGGCCGCCGAGATCAAGACGCCGGCCGACCTCGACAAGGTGGCGAAGGCGCGCGGCTGGAAGGTCGAGGAGACCGGCTTCTTCACGGCCGACGAGCCGATCCTCGCGCTCGGCGCCTCCCAGCAGGTGTCGGCCGAAATCTTCGCGCTGAAGGAAGGCGCGGTGAGCGCGCCCCTCCGGGTCGGCCGCGGCTACGCCATCGCCACGCTGGCCGGCCGGCAGGCCTCGTCGATCCCGAAGCTCGACGAGGTCAAGGAAAAGGTCCGCAACGACGTGCGGCGCGACAAGGCGGCCAGGGCCGCGGCCGAGAAGGCGGCGTCGATTGCCGCCGCGCTCAAGTCGGCCCCCGATTTCGCCGCCGCGGCGAAGAAGGCGGGCTTCGAGGCGAAGACGAGTGAGCTGGTGGCCCGCGGCACGGCCCTGCCGGAGCTGGGCGTGAACGCGACGGTCGAGCAGGCGATCTTCAGCCTGCCGGCCGGCGCGGTGTCCAGCCCGATCGCGACCGCCGACGGCGCGACCATCGTCAAGATCCTGGAGCGGCAGGACGTGAAGCCGACCGAGATGGCGGCCTCGCGCGAGTCGATCCGCCAGGACCTCCTCGACCAGCGCCGGACGGAGTTCTTCACCGCCTACATGACAAAGGCGCGCGAGCGGATGAAGATCGAGATGAACCGCGAGGTGCTGGACCGCATCCTCGGCTAGACATTTCAGGAAGCTGCGGCTGGGGCCTGAGATCGCAATCCGCGATTTCAGGCCCCAGTGCTTGTACGCTTCCTTCCGGAGTCCCGAACCCCGAATCCCGAATCCCGGCCCCTGTCAGCGAATGTACCCGAACGGCATCATCGCCAGCGGCTCGCCCGGGCGGAACAGGCGGAGCGGGGCGGTCAGCGCCCCGACCGCACGGCGGTCGCGGATCCCGATCATCGCCGCCATCTGCCCGGCCTCGTCCATGCCCGAGAACGACGCCATCAGGAGGTCGTAAACGCTGCGCTTCGGCGGGTAGACCACGAGTTCGACCTCGTCGCGCGCCGGGATCTTCGCCCGCTCCTTCGCGATCGCCACGGCGCGATCGAGGCCGCCGAGCTCGTCCACCAGGCCGAGGCCCTTCGCCTGCCGGCCGGTCCAGACCCGCCCGCGGGCAATCGCGTCGATGTCCTCAGGCTTCTTGTGGCGCGATGCCGCGGCCTTCTCGACGAACTGATCGTAGAACGCCCTCAGCTGCTCGTCGACCTTCGCGCGTTCCTCGTCGTTGTAGGGCCGCGTCGGGGAGTTCATCTCGGCGTGCTTGCCGATGCTCACCGTCTCGATGTTCATCCCGAGCTTCCCGTAGGTGCCGCCCGTCACGAGCTTGCCGCCGTAGATGCCGATCGAGCCGGTGAGGGTGCCGGGCTCGGCGACGATGTCCGGCGCCGCCATGGCGATGTAGTAGCCCCCCGACGCCGCCAGGTCGGACATCGACGCGACAAGCGGCCTCGCGTCGGGGCCCGTGCGCGCCTGCATGAGCTCGCGCCAGATGACGTCGGAGGCGATGGTCGATCCGCCGGGGCTGTCGACGCGCAGCACGATGGCCTTGATCGAGCGGTCCTTGCGGGCCTTGCGGATGTACTCGACCAGCGTGTCGGAGCCGACCACCGCGCCGTTCATCGGGTCGATGCCGCTCCGGCCCGAGTTGATGACCCCGAAGGCGTTGATCACGGCGATGCGCGCCCGGCCGCCCAGGCCGATCGAGCCCGCGCTGACTCTGGCGTAGTCGTCGTCCTTGACGCGCGACACCGGACGGCCCGGCGGCTGGAGCTTGGCGTCGAGCTGATCGTCGTAGGCCAGATCGTCCACCAGGCCGACGCGCACGGCGTCCTCGGCGAGAAACGGTCCGTCGTCGATCAGCCGGCGCACCTCGTCGGGCGTTTTCCGGCGGGCGCCGGCGACCGCCTGCGCGAACTGATCGAAGAGGTCGCGGTTGAGCGACTCGGTCATCTCGCGGTGTGCCGGCGTGAAGGTCTTCTCGGTGAGCTGGTTCGGCGCCGTCTTGAAGTCACCGATGTGGAGGAAGTCCGGATACGCACCGATGAGGTCGAGCGTGCCGCGCAGGAAGAGTTCGTACGTCGCCATCCCGCTCACGTCGAGCGGGCTGGTGGGCAGCAGGAACACCCGTTCGCAGGCGGTGCCGACGAAGTACTCCCGGTCGCCGCCGTACTCGAGATGCGCCGCGGTCTTCTTGCCCGACGCCTTGAAATCGAGAATCGCGTCGCGCACCTCCTGCAGCCGGGCCCAGTACGCCGACCGGAGGTTGCCGGGCTTGACGAGGATGCCGGTGATGCGACGGTCGGCCTTCGCCTTGCGGAGGTTCTCGACGATCGCCCGGGTCCCGTTCCGCCGCGCGCCCATGACGCTCTCGAGCACCGTGTCGGAGGCGGAGTCCGCCAGGTCGCCCTCGACGCGCACGACCAGCACCGAGTTTGCCGCCACGGCTGGCTCGCGGCCCACCACGAGCATCAGCACCACCATTCCCGCCGCCGACAGGAGCACGGCGCTCAGGAGAATCGTCAGCACCAGACCGAGGCCTCGTCGCGTTGCCACAGGGCGCCCCCCTTCAATCAGGCGCGAGTATAGTACCGCATGTCCGAACATCCGGGCGGCCGGATCCGTCCTATTTCAGGGGGGCCGCGGGCCGCCGCGTCAGGCATTCGGTATGAACAGCACCAGTCGTCCCGGGCCGGTTTCGGACAGGCCCATTCTGGAAACGCTCAAGCAGGACTGGCGGTACGTGCGCGACGACGTCAGGCCGGCCTGGCGCGCGACGTTCCGGACGACCGTCGCCGAGCTCGAGGAGTTCTACATCACGCCCGGACACCGGCAGGCGCTGGCCGCGATGGGCCCGGTCCGGCGCGCGATGTCGCTGGGGTGGTGGCTGCTGAAGAGCCTGTTCCACAAGCTCACCCCGCTCAGGCGGTTCGTACTCGTCGTCGCGCTGCTCCTGCTCGTGACGTCGACGCGCGTCGGCTCCGGCGGCACCAGCGTGAGCTTCAATGGTTCGCTGTTCGGGGCGGCGCTCATCCTCGGCATCCTGCTCCTGGAACTGAAAGACAAGCTGCTCGCCCGCAACGAGCTGGAGGCGGGCCGGGCCGTCCAGCGCGCGCTGATGCCCGAGCGCTGCCCGGCCCTGGACGGCTGGGACGTCTGGCTCTACACGCGGCCGGCCAACGACGTCGGCGGCGATCTCGTGGATTGCCTCGAGCTCGCGCCGGGCCGCGTCGGCTTCACCCTCGCCGACGTCGCCGGGAAGGCGCTGCCGGCGGCGTTGCTCATGGCGAAGGTCCAGTCGACGCTGCGGGCGATCGCCACCGATCTCCCGTCGCTGAGCGACCTCGCAGCGAAGACCAACGACATTCTCTGCCGCGACGGCCTGCCCAACCGGTTCGCTACGCTGGTGTACCTCGAGGTGCGGGCCCGCGACGGATCGGTCCGCCTCGTCAATGCCGGCCACATGCCGCCGGTGCTGGTGGGCCGCGGCCGGTGCCACGAGCTGCAGCGCGGCGACATGGCCCTCGGGATGATGCCGGACGTGACCTACCGGGAGCAACTGCAGGACGTGCAGCCGGGCGAGATGCTGGTCATCTACTCGGACGGCCTGACCGAGGCGCTCAACCCGGCCGGCGAGTTCTACGGCGAGGAGCGCCTCCTGGCCGTCTTTCCGGAGCTGCCGACGCTCCCGGCCGCGCAAGCCGGCGCGAAGATCCTCGAATCGGTCGATGCCTTCATCGGGGCCACGCGCCCGTACGACGACCTCTCGCTCATCGTCCTCAAGCGGCTGGAGGGCGAGCCGTCGAGCCGTCCCTGACTTGGGGTAATCTGCCCGGATGATGATCCGGCACGCATGCTCTCTTCGCGGCCCGGTCTGCCGCCTGCCGGTTGCCGCCGCAGTGGCGCTGGCGTTGCTCTGTCTGCCGGGGCGCGCGCTCGCGCAGGCACCGGCCATTCCCGATCCGCACGCTGCCCAGCCCGAGCGACCGACCGTGGCCACGCATGCGCATACCGTCGCCCCGGGATGGATCGAGATTGAAACCGGTGCCCAACGGCAGCAGGAAGGCGCGCTGGCGGATCGGCTGCTCGTGCCGCTGGTCGTGAAGATCGGCCTTGGTGCCCGCGTCCAGTTCGATCTTGTGCCCGCCTTCGAGCGTGACGTGCAGAGCGGCCGGGTCGGATCGGGCATCACCGACGTGGTGCTGGCCGTCAAGTGGCGCGTCGCCGATGCTGCGCCGGTGCTCGGCACGTTCGCGATCCAGCCGGCGGTGTCGCTGCCGACCGGATCATCCAGCGCCGGCAGGGGCACCGGGTCGGCCGGCGTCAACCTGCTGGCGATCTCGAGCCACCAGTTGGGGCCCGTGGCCGTTGACGTCAACGTCGGCTACACGCGTCTCGGCGGTGACGGCTCGATCGCGCCCCAGAACAGCACGATGTGGACCGTGTCGACGGGATTCCCGGTCGCCGGACGTGTGGCCTGGGTCGCCGAGATCTACGGCTATCCGGGGACGAGCGGACCGAGCGGCGCACGTCCCGTCGTCGCGTTCCTGACCGGCCCGACGCTCGCCGTCCGTCCCTCTCTGGTGCTGGATGCCGGCGCCATCTTCGACGTTGCGGGATTCGGCGGCACGGCCGTGTACGCCGGCCTGACGTGGAACATCGGCCGGGCGTGGGGTGCGCCGACGCGCCAGGCGGCGACATGGTGACCGTCACCGTTTGATAAGATGCTCGCCGGAGGCGCATCGATGCGGCACAGGACGACGGCGGGCGTGGTGGCGGCGCTCGGAATCGGCATGGCGGCGGCAGGCTGGCGATCGGGCCCGGCCGCGCAGGCGCCGGCCCCGCTCGAGTGGCAGG
>Ga0209048_10002543_pt1 | contig 18068 bp, 10 predicted proteins | sample FrelakmetCRP12CR_FD_187146 | JGI IMG/M metagenome (GOLD analysis project Ga0209048, IMG submission 187146) | Freshwater lake sediment microbial communities from the University of Notre Dame, USA, for methane emissions studies - CRP12 CR (SPAdes)... | ecosystem: Environmental > Aquatic >... | reverse complement strand
GACCGCGGCAGGCCGTCGGAGTCTCGGTCGTAGAACTCTGGCACCACCGAGTGCTCGAGCAGATCGTAGAGCTGGGCGTTGTCGCGCGCGTCCTGCGCCGCGTGATCGTCGTCGACCTCGCCCGAGATCGCCCAGCCGTTGACGCCGTCGTAGGCCTCGGCCCACCAGCCGTCGAGCACGCTCAAGTTGAGTCCGCCGTTGACCGCCGCCTTCATCCCGCTCGTGCCGCTCGCCTCGAGCGGTGGGCGCGGGAGGTTGACCCACACATCGCAGCCCTGCACGAAGCGCTCGGCGACGGCGAGATCGTAGTCGGCGAGGTAGACGACCCGCCGTCCGACGTTATCGGCGTACCTGGCGTTGAATAGGTCGCGCAGGAGCTGCTTGGCCTCCTCGTCGCGGGGATGCGCCTTGCCGGCGAGCACGAGCTGTATAGGCGAGGGCCCGCGGAGCGTCGCCAGCGCGCGAGCCATGTCTAGCACCAGCAGGTTCATGCGCTTGTACGCGGCGAGCCGCCGCGCGAATCCGATCGTCAAGTGGTCGGGATCGAACGTGCTGTCGGCGGCGATCACGTAGTCGCGCTGCTCGTCGCGCCCGAGCCGGTCCTCGACGCTGCGGTCGCGCGCAAACGCGATCAGCGACGCGCGCTGCTCCGAGCGGGCCGCCCACAGCTCCTCATCGGGTATGGCGTCGACCGCCTGCCAGGTCACCGGATCCCGCCAGTCCCCGTCGAGGTGGCGCTTCAGCAGCCGCCGCATCGGCTCGCCGATCCAGGTCGGTACGTGCACGCCGTTCGTCACGTGACCGATCGGAACGGCCTCGACGGGCCGCTCCGGCCAAAGCCCGTGCCACATCTCGCGCGCAACCTCCGCGTGTCGCGCGCTGACGCCGTTCGCCGCGCGAGAGGTGCGCAGCGCGAACTGCGTCACGCCGAACGGCTCGCCGTCGTCGTCGGGGCGCGTGCGGCCGAGGCGGATCAGCTCCTCGTGGTCGAGTTCGATCGCCGACGCGCACTCGCCGAGCGCCTCGATCACAGCCTCGGCGGGGTAGGTGTCGTTGCCCGCCGCAACCGGTGTGTGCGTCGTGAAGACGGTGCGCGACCGTGCTGCCTCCCACGCCTCCTCGAGGTCCTCCGCTACCGTCAGCTCGCGCCGCACGGTCTCGAGGAAGGCGAAGGCCGCGTGGCCCTCGTTGAGGTGAACGGTCCCCGGCGAGATCCCGAGCCCGGCGAGCGCCCGCATGCCGCCAACACCGAGCAGCGCGTACTGGGCCAGGCGCGTGCTGGCATCCGAGCTGTAGAGCCGCGCCGTGTTCCAACGGCCGATCAGGTTGTTCTGTGGAACCTCGGCGTCGAGCAGGAACAGAGGCACGCGGCCTACGTCTACGCGCCAGATCTGCACCGTGACCTCGCCGGCGCGGATCGGCACGGAGACCGTCAGCGGTGCGCCGTCCGCCCCGGTGATGAGCGCCGCCGGCACGCGTCGCGGATCGGTATCGACCCAGTACTCGTGCTGGACGCCGCCAGCGTCGATGCGCTGGCGAAAGTAGCCCTGGTGGTACATCAGACCGACGGCCACGAGCGGCAGGCGGCGGTCGGAGGCCTCCTTCAGGAAGTCGCCGGCGAGCGCGCCGAGGCCGCCCGAGTAGATCGGCAACGACGGGTGGATCCCATACTCCGCGCAGAGGAACGCGATCGGTCGGTGTGGCTCCGTGAACCCCTCCAAAGGCGCCGCCGCCAGCTCCTGTTGGAGCACGCCCTCGAGCTCGCTCGCTCGTGCGCACAGCGAGGAGTCCGCGGCGGCGGCGGACAGTCCCGCTGTTGATGCCTCCTGTAACAGGCGAACCGGGTTGTGGCCGCACAGCGCCCAGCGGTGCGGATCGACGGCGCGGAACAGCGCCTCGCCGCCCGGGTACCAGGACCAGCGGTAGTTGTAGGCGAGCCGCGCAAATCCCGCCAGCGGCTCCGGTAGTCGCGCGGCGAGCTCGACGGCGGCGCGCTCGAGATCGTGCGCGCCGATGCCAACGGCCGCGCTCATCGGCTCCGTTGCGCCCGCGGTGCAGCGGCTTGCCGATCCGCTCGCGGCGCCGTCGCGGGCACGCCTTCAACATCGGCCCCCGGCTTGATCTCGCCCATCACGACCGCGAACGGCCCCACGCGTGCGCCGGCGCCCACGCGCGCGCCGTGCAGGAGCGCCGCCCGCGGCCCTAGGATCGCACCCTCGCCGACGCTCACGGGCTCGGTGATCAGGCCCTGTAGGCGGATCGGCAGGTCGGGATCCGCGAAGCGAAGGTCGAAGTCCAGGATCGCCACGTCGTCGCCGAGCGTGGCGCGCGGTCCGATCCGTACCCCGGCGTGCGCGACGATCGCGCAGCGCTCGCCAAGCGACGCCTGTTCGCCGATCTCGACCGTGCCCGCCCGCACTACGAGCCGCGTGCGATCGCCGATCCGTGCCCGCTCGCCGATCCGCAACCGAGCCCCCGAGCAGACTTCGACGGACACGGCGCGGCCGATGACCGCGCCAGGTGCAAGCTCGACCCCGTCCCGCCGGTTGAGGCGCTGCGCGCGCAAGCGCTGGCGAAGAGAGGGTGCATGGCGCATCGGCGGGATGCTAGATGGTTGATTCCACGGCTGCCGCATCTAGGGCGGCTCGTGGAAGCGGTCCGCGGCGCGCCGGACGAGGTCCCGCCCCAGCATCACCCCCCAGCGCGCCGCGAACCGCGCTCGCGCGCCGGGGCGGACGCTCGCGCGCCGGAGCGTCGAGGGCAGCCTCGCCACGTCGCCGAGCGCAAGCGCTGCGCGGTCCGCGATCTCGAGTTGACCGAGCGCCGTCGGATGCACGGCGTCCGGCAGCAGCATTCGCGCGCCACGCAGATCGTCCAGCGAGGCGCACTCTGCGCCGTGCGCCGCGGCCCCGCGGCGGATCGACTCGTTCGCCGCGGCGACCTTCGCGCGTCCCGCCCGCGGTCGTCCGAGATCCAGCGGGATCGTCAGCACCAGCACGCGCGATGCGTGCGCCGTAAGTGCGCCCAGGGCTACGTCGAGATCCTCGGCGTAGCGCGCGGGATTCCACCGCGGGCCGCGCACATCGTTGACGCCGACGAACAGGCAGGCGAGGTCGTACTCCCCGCGCACGCGTGGTAATTGGCCGGCGACCACATCCGCAATCACGGCGCCGTCCCAGGCGAGGTTCGTGTACGGCAGCTCGAGCGCCTGCGCCAGCCAGAGCGCCCACGAGCGGCATGGGACGCCCAGCGCGGGCTCGCCGTCCCCGCCGGTGATGCTGTCGCCGAGGGCGATCAGCCCAAGCCGCACCTGCCGGCCTCCTCGGTCGCCGCGCACAGACGCAGCGCGTGCGCCCGGGAGGGTGCACGCTGCAGCCGCCACGCCCAGTTGCCGCTCGCGCGCCCCGGGACGTTCATGCGCGCCTCGCTGCCGAGACCGAGCACGTCCTGGAGCTGCACCATCGCGATTCGCGCCGGCGAGCTGAGCAGCAGCCTGATCATCAGCCAGCGATCGTCGCGGTCGCGCAGGCCCGCGGCGACAGCGATGCCTCGCGCCCGCGCCCGCTCGCCCGCGGGCAGCGTCCGCCACCATGCGAGCAGCGTGTCGTGGTCGTGCGTGCCCGTGTAGACCACCGCGTCAGGCTCGTGGTTGCGTGGGTCGTGCTGGGCGTGCTGCTCAGAGCCGAAGGCGAACTGCAGCACGGCCATACCGGGTATCCCGAGGGAGCGGCGCAGCGCGACGACGGGCTTCGTGATGATGCCGAGGTCCTCCGCGATCAGCGGCAACGCGCCGAGCGCGCGGCGGGCGGCGTCGAACGGCGCGGAGCCCGGCCCGCGTCGCCAGTGGCCGTGTACCGCGTTGCGCGCGCCCTCGGGCACGGCCCAGCAGGCAACGAAGCCGCGGAAATGATCGATCCGCGCGAGGTCGAACAGGTCGAACGTGCGCCGCAGCCGCTCGATCCACCAGCGGTAGGAGCGCCGCCGGTGGGCGGGCCAGTCGTACAGCGGGCTCGACCAGAGCTGGCCGGTGGCGCTGTACGCGTCGGGCGGTGCGCCGGCGACGTATCCGTCGAGGAACAGCTCCGGATGCAGCTTCCGCTCGGCGCCGTGCGGTGCGACGTAGAGAGGCACGTCGCCGATCATTCGGATGCCGCGTTCCGCACAGTAGCGACGCAGCGCGCCCCACTCGCGCTCGAAGCGCACCTGGTCGGCGATCGCCGACGCACCCGCGAAGCGCTCCCAATCGTCCGCCCAGAACGCCTGCCGTTCGCGGAAGGCGGCCGACTCCGCCGCGCTGACAGGCGCCCCCGGTCGCTCCAGCAGGCCGCGCCACGCCGCGAACGCCGAGCGGGCGCGGTAGGGGGAGCGCGAGCGATCCGGTGGGCCGACCGGCAGCACCTGCCACCACGACTGGCCGGCAGCCGCGAGCCAGTCGGCGAACCGGAACGCGTCCGCGCCGAGGCGGCCGCTCGGCAGCGACGTTATGTGCAGCTGGACCCCACTCGATCGTCGCGCATCCATGGCTGCTAAGGATTACAGCGTGCCCTCGCCAGCTAGCCCGCCGTCCCGCATCCGGATCGAGAAGCCACAGCCGAGCGTGGACTGCGGCCGCTACCCGCCCAAGCGTGTCGCCGGCGACCTCGTCGAGGTCTCGGCGGACATCTTCCGCGACGGACACGAGACGCTGCGCGCGGTGATCCGCTGGCGCGGTCCGCGCAAGCGGCGCTGGCACGAGGAGCCGATGCACCCCATCGACGCCCACCAGGACGGCGTGCGCTGGGCGGGCGCGATCGCAGTCGATGTGCCCGGCGTCTGGGAGTGGACGATCGAGGCGTGGGTCGATGCGCTTGCCAGCTGGCGGGAGGAGCTGCGTCGCAAGCTCGCGGCCGACCAGCGAGACCTGGCGGGCGAGCTCGCCGAAGGCATCATGCTCCTGCACGCGGCGTCTGCTCGAGCGCGGGATTCCGAGCGCCGCGTGATCGAGGCCGCGCTGGCGACGCTCGAAGACGAGGCCGCGCTGCCCGAGACCAAGCACGACGTGGCACTGGGCACAGAGCTGGCGGCGGCCACCGCTCGTGCGCCCGATCGCTCGCAGGCGAGCACGCTCGAGGCTCCGCTGCGAATCGACGTGGATCCTCCGCTCGCGCGCTTCGGCACCTGGTACGAGCTCTTCCCACGCTCCTGGGGTGGCTTCCAGGGCCTGCGCTCGGAACTCGGGGAGTTTGCCGCTCTCGGCATCGACGTGCTCTACCTGACACCGATCCATCCGATCGGCAGGACGAACCGCAAGGGCGCGAACAACCAGCTGGTCGCGGTCCCGGGCGACCCCGGGAGCCCGTGGGCGATCGGTGGGCCGGAAGGCGGCCACGAGGCGATCCACCCCGACCTGGGCAGCGTCGAGGACTTCGAGCGGCTCGTCGCGGACGCGCGCGCACACGGCGTGGAGGTTGCGCTCGACTTTGCGATCCACTGCTCGGCCGACCATCCTTGGCTGCGCGAGCACCCGGAGTGGTTCTACCAGCGTCCCGACGGCACGCTCAAGTACGCCGAGAACCCGCCCAAGCGCTACCAGGACATCTACAACCTCAACTTCGACTGCTCCGACTGGCGCGCGCTGTGGGACGCGCTGCGCGAGATCGTGCGGCTGTGGATCGCGCGCGGCGTGCGCGTCTTTCGCGTGGACAACCCCCACACGAAGCCGTTCGGGTTCTGGGAGTGGCTGTTGAGCGACGTGCGCGAGCGTAACCCCGAGGTGATCTTCCTCGCCGAGGCATTCACACGGCGGGCGATGATGCGCGAGCTAGCGAAGCTCGGCTTCGACCAGTCCTACACGTACTTCACGTGGAAGAACTCGCGCTGGGAGCTGTCCGAGTACATCAGCGAGCTGGCGTACGGCGAGGAGCGCGAGTACTTCCGCCCCAACCTGTTCGCCAATACGCCCGACATCCTCTCGGAGTACCTCCAGCACGGTGGCCGCCCCGCTTTCGAGGCCCGCATGGTGCTTGCCGCGACGCTGTCGCCCAGCTACGGGATCTACTCCGGCTTCGAGCACTGTGAGAACACGCCGGTCCGGGCCGGATCAGAGGAGTACCTCGACTCGGAGAAGTATGAGATCAAGCAGCGCGGCCTGGACGGGCCTCTGCTCGGTCTCTTCGCTCGGTTGAACGCGATCCGCCGTGAGCATCCCGCTCTGCAGCGATTCGAGAACATAACCTTCCTCGACACGACGAACGACGCGCTGATCGCCTACGCCAAGCGCGCCGGCTCGGACCTCTTGCTGACGGTCGTGAACATCGACTGCCGCCACACGCAGGAGGGGCTGCTGACACTCGGCTCGGAGCTCGGCCTGCCGGACGCGTTCGACGTCGTCGATCTGCTCGACGGTGGGCGCTACGAGTGGCGAAGCGGCGGTTCGCGGAACTTCGTCCGGCTCGTCCCGAACGAGCGCGTCGCCCACGTGATGGCGGTTGAGGGTCCTTGAGCGGCTCCACGCAGTGGTTCGAGTCGGATCCGCTCTGGTTCAAGCGGGCCGTGTTCTACGAGATTCACCTGCGCGGGTTCGCCGACTCCGACGCCGACGGCTTCGGCGACTTTCGCGGGCTCACCGAACGACTCGACTATCTGCAGTGGCTGGGGGTCGACTGCGTGTGGCTGCTGCCGATGTATGCGTCTCCGCTGCGCGACGGCGGGTATGACATATCCGACTACTATCAGGTGCACCCCGATTATGGAACGATCGAGGACGCGCGGACGTTCGTGGACGGCGCGCATCAGCGGGGGATCCGCGTGATCGCCGACATGGTGATAAACCACACGTCGATCGATCATCCGTGGTTTCAGGAGTCGCGCTCGAGCCAGAGCTCGCCCAAGCGTGACTGGTACGTGTGGTCGGACACGAGCGATCGCTACGCCGAGGCCCGGATAATCTTCGTGGACACCGAGACGTCGAACTGGGCCTGGGACCCGGTCGCCGGCGCGTACTACTGGCATCGCTTCTTTTCGCACCAGCCCGACCTGAACTTCGACAACCCCGAGGTGCAGGAGGCGATGCTGGACGTGATCCGGTTCTGGCTCGAGCTCGGACTGGACGGGCTGCGTCTCGACGCTGTGCCCTACCTGTTCGAGCGCGAGGGGACGATCTGCGAGAACCTGCCCGAGACGCACGCGTTCCTGCGGCGCATCCGCGCGGAGGTGGACGCCCGCTTCCCCGACCGCGTCCTGCTCGCAGAGGCCAACCAGTGGCCCGCGGACGTCGTCGAGTACTTCGGCGACGGCGACGAGTCCCACATGGCGTTCCACTTCCCGGTGATGCCTCGGATGTTCATGGCGCTGCGCCGCGAGCAGGCCGCGCCGATCGTCGAGATCCTCGCACAGACGCCGCCGATCCCCGAGAACTGCCAGTGGAGCCTGTTCCTGCGCAACCACGACGAGTTGACGCTCGAGATGGTGACCGACGAGGAGCGCGGCTACATGTATGCGGAGTACGCGAAGGATGCGCGTGGCAAGCTCAACCTGGGTATCTGTCGCCGTCTGGCGCCGCTGCTCGACAACGGTCACGACGAGATGCAGCTGATGACCGCGATCCTCTTCTCACTGCCGGGCAGCCCGATCCTCTATTACGGCGACGAGATCGGGATGGGCGACAACATCTATCTCGGCGACCGCGACGGCGTACGCACCCCGATGCAGTGGAACAGCGACCGCAACGGCGGCTTCTCGCAGGCCGACTTCGCACAGCTCTACCTGCCGCCGCTGATGGATCCGGTCTACGGCTACCAGGCGGTGAATGTCGAGGCCCAGCTGCGCACACCGACATCGCTGCTGCGCTGGCTGCAGCGCTTCATCGCCCTGCGCAAGGCTCACCCGGTGTTCGGGCTGGGCAGCTACGAGCCGCTGCACCCCAGCAACGAGCGCGTCTTTGCCCACATCCGAACCTACGAGGACGACATCGTCTTGTGCGTGCACAATCTCGCGCGCTCAGCGCAGGCGGTGGAGCTCGACCTCTCTCGCTACGAGGGACGCCATCCGGTGGAGATGCTCGGCCGCAGCCGCTTCCCGGGGATCGGAGAGCTGCCCTACCTGCTGACGTTCGGCCCGCTCGGCTTCTACTGGTTCCTGCTCGAGCCCGGGGAAGCGCGATGACGCTCGCCGCCGCATTCGCCGCGGGCGACCTCGGCTTCGTGCCGGCACAGCAGCTCGCCGCGTGGATGTTCGAGCAGCGCTGGTTCGCCACCAAGGCGAGCGGCGTCAGCGAGGTGCTCATACGGCGTGCGATCCCACTCGACGGCGAACTGCCCTTCGTGCTGGCGATCGTCGAGGTGCGCTTCCCGGCCGGCACGCACAATCTCTACCAAGTGCCGCTCGGCTTGCGAGCGACGGGGGCGGGAGCGGACGGCGTGATCTGCACCGTCGACGGCTTCGAGCTCTACGACGCGCTCACCGACACGACGCAGGCGCGGTGGCTCGGCGGCCTGCTCAGCAAGGCCGCACGCGTCGAGGGCGACGACGCCACGCTCGAGTTCCACTCGATCGACGGCGCCGGCGCACCGCTCGCGACCGCCGCCGACGTGCGCGTGATTCCGGGCGACCAGAGCAACACATCGCTGATCTACGACGAGCAGGTCGCGCTGAAGGTGTTCCGCCGGCTGCAGGCGGGGATCAACCCCGAGCTCGAGATGCTCCGCTTCCTCTCCGAGCGGGAGTTCGCCCACATGCCGCGCCTGCTCGGCTGGTACGAACACCGCGGCGAGCTGCTCGAAGCGACGCTGGGGGTCGCATCGAGCTTCATCGCAAACGTGGGCGATGGCTGGCAGCTGACGCTCGAGGCGCTCGCCGCCGGACGCGGTGCGGAGTGGGCGCGTACGCTCGCCGAGCTGGGGTCGGCTACCGGCCTGATGCACACGACGCTCGGCTCCGACCCGAGCGACCCCGACTTCGCGCCCGAGCCGTGCTCGCCGGAGGCGATGGCGTTGCTCGTTGCGGGGATCGACGGCACCGTCGAGGACACCTTCCTCGACCTTCCCGACAGCCCGACGCTCGCACCGATCGCCGGCCGCGCGGAGGAGATCCAGAGCTACGTGCGCCAGGCGGGGCAGGGAGCCGGCGGCCGCATGGTGCGCCTTCATGGGGACTATCACCTGGGCCAGGCGATGCTGGCCGACGGGGCCTGGGTGATCGTCGACTTCGAGGGCGAGCCAGCGCGGGCGCTCTCCGAGCGCCGCCTCAAGCGCCCCCCGCTGCGCGACGTCGCGGGCATGCTGCGCTCATTCGCTTACGCCGCCGCCGCTGTGGAGCGCCAGCAGGCGATCGAGGTCCCCGGCGACTGGGAGGAACTCGCGCGAGCCAGCTTCCTCGACGCCTACCGCGCGAGCGTGGACGAGAGCCTCGTTCCGGCCGAGCCGGCCCAATTCGATCGGATGCTCGCGTTCTTCGAGCTGGAGAAGGCCGTCTACGAGCTGCGCTACGAGCTCGACCATCGCCCCGACTGGGTACCGATCCCCGTGCTCGCCATCGAGCGCCTGCTCGCAGGCATGGCCAGTTGAGCGTCAAGGCGGATATCGAGCGCATCGTCGCCTGCGAGCACCCCGACCCGCACGCGCTGCTCGGTGCCCATGCCCACAACGGCGACGTCCGCGTGCGCGCGTTCCGCCCCGACGCGCGGCGCGTGCGGGTGCTTCCCACCGGCGGTGAGCCACTGACGCTGCGCCGCTGCCACCCCGCGGGCGTCTTCGAAGGCACGCTGAAGGGCGCGACCCTACCGATCGACTACGAGCTGGAGGTCACCTACGCCGATGGAACGTTCACGTTGGCGGATCCGTATCGCTTCATGCCGACACTCGGCGCGCTGGACCTCCACCTCCTCAGCGAGGGCCGGCACGAGCAGCTCTACGAAAGCCTCGGCGCCCACGTCGCACAGATCGACGGCGTCAGCGGGACCACCTTCGCCGTTTGGGCTCCGAACGTGCGCTCGGTGAGCGTCACGGGCGACTTCAACGGCTGGGACGGCCGCCTGCACCAGATGCGCTCACTCGGCTCGAGCGGCGTCTGGGAGCTGTTCATCCCCGACGTCGCGGAGGGCGCCCGCTACAAGTTCGAGCTGCATACGCGCGTCGGCGACGTTGTGCTGCGCGCGGACCCGTACGCGTTCGAGGCGGAGCTTCCGCCGCAGACGGCGTCGGTGGTCAACCGATCGACCCATTGCTGGCGCGACGAGCCGTGGCTGGAGGAGCGCCGCGCGACGGAGCCGCATCGCCGGCCGATCTCGATCTACGAGGTGCACCTCGCCTCCTGGCGCCTGAACACGCTCGAGGGCAACCGCTGCCTGACATACCGCGAGCTCGCCGACGAGCTGACCGACTACGTGAAGGACCTCGGCTTCACGCACGTCGAGCTGATGCCGGTGATGGCGCATCCCTTCAGCGGCTCGTGGGGATACCAGGTCACCTCGTACTTCGCGCCGACGCCGCGTCACGGCTCGCCCGACGACCTTCGCGAGCTTGTCGACCGGCTGCACGAGGCGGGCATAGGGGTGATCCTCGACTGGGTGCCGGCGCACTTCCCGCGCGATGAGTGGGCGCTGGCCCGGTTCGACGGCACGGCGCTGTACGAGCACGAGGATCCGCGCCGCGGGGCGCATCCCGACTGGGGCACGCTCGAGTTCAACTGGGGTCGCAACGAGGTGCGCAACTTCCTGCTCGCGAGCGCGCTCTACTGGCTACGCGAGCACCACGGGGACGGCCTGCGGCTAGACGCGGTCGCCTCGATGCTCTACCTCGACTACTCGCGCAAGGAGGGCGAGTGGGTGCCGAACCGCTTCGGCGGCCGCGAGGACCTCGATGCGATCGACTTCCTGCGCGAGCTGAACGAGGTCGTGCACCGTCGCGAGCCCGGGGTGGTCTCGGCCGCGGAGGAGTCGACCGCGTGGGCCGGCGTGTCGCGACCCACCTACTTGGGCGGCCTCGGCTTCGGCTTCAAGTGGAACATGGGCTGGATGCACGACACCCTCGGGTACTTCGCGCACGATCCGGTGCACCGCCGCTTCCATCACCACGAGCTGACGTTCAGCCTGCTCTACGCGTTCAGCGAGAACTTCATCCTGCCGCTCTCGCACGACGAGGTCGTGCACGGCAAGGGTTCGCTGTACGCGAAGATGGCCGGCGACCCATGGCAGAAGCTCGCAAACCTGCGCGCGCTGTACGGCTACATGTGGGCCCACCCGGGCAAGAAGCTGCTCTTCATGGGCGGCGAGCTGGCGCAGGAGGCGGAGTGGAGCCACGCGCGCTCGCTCGACTGGCACCTGCTCGACGCGCCCGAGCACGCCGGCGTGCAGGCACTGGTACGCGACCTGAACCTCGTCTACCGGAAGCAGCCCGCGCTGTGGACCCTCGACGACGATCCCGCGGGCTTCTGGTGGCTCGAGCCCAACGACGTCGACGGCAACACGCTTTCGTTCGTGCGCGCATCGCCCGAAGCACGCGAGGTGCTCGTGTGCGTCGCGAACCTCAACCCTGCGCCCAAGCCGGCGTTCAGAATCGGCCTGCCGCATGGTGGGCGCTGGCTGGAGGCGCTGAACACCGACAATCCCCGCTACGGTGGCAGCGGCGTCGTGAACAGCGGACCGATCGAGGCCGACCCGGTGCCATGGCAGGGGCAGCCGTGCTCGGCCGAGGTCGCGCTGCCGCCACTCGGCGTCGTCTGGCTCGTGCCCGGATGAGCGACGCCGAGCTCCCGTTCGAGCGCCGTCTCGGTGCGACGCCGACGCAGGACGGCGTCGTCGAATTCCGCGCCTGGGCGCCGCGCGCGCAGACCGTCGCGGTGCGGGTCGACGGCGCCGAGCACGACCTGAAGGCCGTCGGCCACGGTGTGCACGAGGGGTCGGTGCAAACGCGTGGCGGCGCGGACTACTGGTTCTTGCTCGACGGGCGGGCGTTGCCGGACCCCTGGTCGCGCTGGCAGCCCGAGGGCATCCGCGGACCTTCGCGCGTGCTCGATCCTTCGCGGTTCGGCTGGCGGGGGGACAGCGGCCCACGCCTAGGGCTCGCCGACTTGGTCGTCTACGAGCTGCACGTCGGGACGTTCACCGAAGCGGGCACATTCGCCGCCCTGAAGCCTCATCTGCGCGAGCTTCGCGAGCTGGGCGTGACCGCGATCCAACTGATGCCGATTGCCGAGTTCGGCGGAGCGCGCGGCTGGGGCTACGACGGCGTGCACATCTCGGCGGCGTACTCCCGCTACGGCGGTCCACTCGCGCTCCAAGAGCTGATCGACGCGGCGCACGAGGCCGGTCTCGCGGTGATCCTCGACGTCGTCTACAACCACGTCGGCGCTGCGGGCGTGAAGGCGATGGAGGCGTACGGGCCCTTCTTCGCCGACCGGCACGAGACGTTCTGGGGCAAGGCGATCAACTACGACGAAGAGGACTGCGACGCGGTGCGCGAGTGGGCGCTCCAGAGCGCGGAGGGCTGGGTGCGCGACTTCCGCGTGGACGGCCTGCGGCTCGATGCGATCCATGCGATCCACGACGAGAGCGCGCGGCCCATCCTGCGCGAGCTCGCGGCTCGCGTCCACGCCGTCGATGCGCAGGCGCTCGTGATCGCCGAGAGCGACCTCAACGACCCGCGCGTGATCGCGCCGACCGGTTACGGCCTCGACGCGCAGGGGGCCGATGACTTCCACCATTCGCTGCACGCGCTGCTGACCGGCGAGCGCGACGGCTACTACGCCGACTACGGCGCGGTCGCCGACCTCGCGAAGGCGTTTCGCCGCCCGTTCGTCTACGACGGCCGCTACTCCTCGGTCCGGCGGCGGCGCTTCGGGGCGCCCGCCGACGAGTGCCTGGCGGAGCGGTTCGTCGTCTGCTCGCAGAATCACGACCAGGTCGGCAACCGCGCGGTCGGTGACCGCCTACCCGAACACGCGCGCCCGCTGGCGGCGTTCTGCGTGCTGCTCTCGCCGTTCACGCCGATGCTGTTCATGGGCGAGGAGTACGGCGAGCGGGCGCCGTTCCAGTACTTCTGCGATCACGACGAGCCCGAGCTGGCGCAGGCGGTCCGCCCCGGTCGCCGGCGCGAGTTCGCACGCTTCGCCGGCTACGGCGCGGGCGAGCTGCCGGATCCACTGGCCCCCGAGACCTTCACGCGCTCGAAGCTGCGCCGCGAGCGCGATGCGCAGATCGGCGCGCTGTACTGCGAGCTCCTGAGAGCGCGCCGCGAGCTGCCGCGTGGCGATGCCGGCGAGATCGCGTTCGACGAGCGCGCCCGCTGGCTGCGCGTGCAGCGCGGCGAGTGGCAGCTCGTATGCAGCTTCGCCGAGCGCCCGGCGCTCGTGCCGTGCGCGGCGAGCGCGCTGCGCCTGGCGACGGGCGACGCGCAGCTTGAGGACGGGGGCTTGCGACTGGGGGCGCTCTCGGGTGCGCTCGTACGATGAGGGAGGTGTGGCCGGGACGCCCGTTTCCGCTCGGCGCTCGCTGGGACGGGCACGGCGTGAACTTCTCCCTCTTCAGCGAGCGCGGTGAGCGCGTTGAGCTGTGCCTGTTCGATGACGAGGACCGCGAGACGCGCATCGAGATGGTCGAGCGCGGGGCGTTCAACTGGCACTGCTACGTGCCGGGGATCGGCCCCGGCCAGCGCTACGCCTATCGCGTTCACGGACCGTACGAGCCTCTGGAGGGCAGCCGCTTCAACGCGTGCAAGCTGCTCATCGATCCCTACGCGAAGGCGATCGAGGGCCCGATCGACTGGGACGCGGCGAACGTCTTCCCATACGTGCCCGCCGACTCCGATGACGCGGACGTCGAGCCCGACGACGAGGACGACGCAGAAGCGATTCCCAAGTGCGTCGTCGTCGACCAGGCGTTCGACTGGGAGGACGACGCGCACCCGCGCACGCCATGGAGCGAGACGATCATCTACGAGACGCACGTGAAGGGGTTCAGCATGCGCCATCTTGGCATCGACGAGCATCTGCGCGGCACCTATGCCGCCCTTGCCTCCGATGCGTCGATCGAGTACCTGCGCGGGCTCGGCGTGACCGCCGTCGAGCTGCTGCCGATCCACCACATAGCCGACGAGCCCGAGCTCCACGAGCGGGGACTGACGAACTACTGGGGCTACAGCTCGATCGGCTACCTCGCCTCGCACGCCGGCTACGCGGCGACGGGCACCCGCGGCGAGCAGGTCCGCGAGTTCAAGGGGATGGTCAAGGCGCTCCACCGGGCGGGGATAGAGGTGATCCTCGACGTCGTCTACAACCACACCGCGGAGGGGAATCACCTAGGGCCAATGCTGTCTTTCAAGGGCATCGACAACCCGAGCTATTACCGGCTCCAGCCCGAGGAGCCCCGCTTCTACGTGGACTTCACCGGCACCGGCAACTCGCTCAATCCCCGCCATCCGAGCGTGCTGCGGCTGATCATGGATTCGCTGCGCTACTGGGTGGTCGACTGCCACGTCGACGGCTTCCGCTTCGACCTCGCGAGCGCACTTGCGCGCGAGTTCTACGAGGTCGACCGGCTCTCATCCTTCTTCGACATCATCCATCAGGACCCAGTGCTCTCGCAGGTGAAGCTAATCGCCGAGCCGTGGGACGTCGGGCCGGGCGGCTACCAGGTCGGAAACTTCCCGGTCCTGTGGTCGGAGTGGAACGGCCCCTATCGCGACGTGATGCGCGACTTCTGGCGCGGCGCAGCGAGCGTCGCGCAGTTCGCCTCGCGCTTCATGGGCTCGAGCGACCTCTACCAGTGGCACGGGCGAGACCCGTTCGCTTCGATCAACTTCATCACGGCTCACGATGGGTTCACGCTCGCCGACCTGGTCTCCTACGAGACCAAGCACAACGAGGCCAACGGCGAGGACGGCCGCGACGGGACCGACGACAATCGCTCGTGGAACTGCGGCGTCGAGGGCCCAACCGACGATCCCCAGATCGTCGCGCTGCGCGCTCGCCAGCAGCGCAACTTCATCGCCACGCTGATGCTCTCGCTCGGCGTTCCGATGATGCTCGGCGGCGATGAGGTCGGGCGCACACAGCGCGGCAACAACAACGCATGGTGCCAGGACAACGAGCTGTCCTGGTACGACTGGCAGCTCGATCAGCCGCGCGAGGAGCTACTGGCGTTCGTCAAGCGCATGGTGCGGCTGCGCCGCGACCACCCGATCTTCCGCAGCCAGCGCTTCTTCTCGGGGCAGGCGAGCGACGGGGGGCTGCCGGACGCCTGGTGGTTCCGGCTCGACGGACGCCGTATGACGCAGCGCGATTGGGATACCGCCGAGCTGCGCACCATCGCCATGTTCCTCAACGGCGAGGCGTTCCCCTACCGTGGCGCGCGCGGCGAGTCGATCCGCGACGACTCGTTCCTGCTGTTGTTCAACGCAGCCGCCGAGGACGCGTCGTTCACGTTGCCGGCGCGGCGGTTCGGTGAGCGCTGGGAGCTTGAGGTCTCGACCGTGGAGCCAGACCTCGAGCCGGGGGCGTTCAGCGTGGCGGCGCGCGGCGAGCTGCGCGCGCCCGGACGCTCGGTGATCGTTCTGCGCCGCGCGTGAGCGCGCTGCGAGCCACCTACCGCCTGCAGCTGGGCGAGGAGCTCGACTTCCGGGCGGCGTGCGCACTCGTGCCGTACCTCCGTGACCTCGGCGTCAGCCACCTCTACCTGTCGCCGGTGATGACCGCGCGCGAGGGCAGCACGCACGGTTATGACGTGACCGACCCGACACGCGTCTCGGAGCGGCTCGGCGGCGAGCGCGCGCTACGTGAGTTGGCGGCGGCGGGGCTCGGGCTAATCGTCGACGTCGTGCCGAACCACATGGCCGCGTGCGAGGAGAACCGCTTCTGGTTCGACCCAGAGCTGCGCCGGCGCTTCTTCGACATCGACGAGTGCACCGGCCGCCACCGGCGCTTCTTCGACATCGACGGCATGGCGGGCGTTCGCCAGGAGGACGCGGAGGTCTTCCACGTCACGCACGCAAAGCTGCTCGAGCTGGTCCACGACGGGCTCGTGGACGGGCTGCGCATCGACCACCCCGACGGCCTCGCCGACCCCGCCGGCTATCTGCGCCGGCTCCGGGAGGCGGGTGTCGAGCGCGTCTGGGTGGAGAAGATACTCGCGGTCGACGAGCGGCTGCGCGACTGGCCGGTGCAGGGCACGATCGGCTATGAGTTCATGAACGACGCCACAGCTCTGTTCGTCGATCCGCGCGGCGAGGAGGTGCTCTCCGACCTCGATGCGGAGCTCAGCGGCGAGCGGCACCGGTTCTGGGAGCTCGCGCTCGAGGCCCAGCTCGAGCAGGCGCGCACAACGTTCGCGCCCGAGGTCGAGAGGCTGCGTCGCGTCACCGACCTGCCTGGCATCCCGGAGGCGCTCGCGAGGCTCCCGGTCTACCGAACCTACGTCGATCCGCTGCGCGGGGACCTCGAGGCCGACGACCGCAGTGCGATCGAGCGCGCGCAGATGCCGCCGCCCCTGGCTGCCGCGCTACTGCTCGAAGAGCCCGTCTCGCCCGAGTTCATCGTGCGCTTCCAGCAGACCTCCCCCGCGGTCAGCGCGAAGGGCGTCGAGGACACGGCCTTCTATCGCTACGCGCGCCTGATCGCGCTCAACGAGGTGGGTGGCGACCCCGGCCGCTTCGGGCTCAGCGTAGAGCGCTTCCACGCGCGCAACGTCGAGCGCGCGCGTCGCTTTCCCAACGGCCTGCTCGCGACCTCGACGCACGACACGAAGCGCAGCGCCGACGTACGTGCGCGGATCGGCGCGCTAGCTGGGATGGCCGCGCGCTGGCGCGAGCACGTGCTGCGCTGGCGCGAGCTGAACGCACCGCTGCGCGAGGGCGGGGCACCCGACCCCGGTGAGGAGTACTGGATCTACCAGACGCTCGTCGGGACCTGGCCGATCTCCGTCGAGCGTCTCAGCAATCACATGCGGAAGGCGCTCCGCGAGGCGAAGCGGCACACGAACTGGATCACGCCTGACTCCAGCTGGGAGCGGCGTGTCGAGCGCTTCTGCCTGCAACTGCTCGAGCACCGCCCGTTCCTCGAGGACTTCGAGCCGTTCGCCGCCGAGGTGGCCGCCGCGGGCCGGCGCGCCGCGCTCGGCGGACTGTTGCTGAAGCTGACCTGCCCGGGGGTTCCTGACATCTACCAGGGCGACGAGCTGGAGCAGCTGACGCTCGTCGATCCTGATAACCGCGGCACGATCGACTGGCGGCGGCGGCGTGATCAGCTCGCCCGCCTGCGAGCCGGCGACGACGTCGACCCGAAGCTGGCGCTGATCGTCGCTGCGCTCGCGCTGCGCGCTCGCCGTCCCGACCCATTCGACGGCGCGTACGTGCCGCTCCCGGCAGGCCCGATCGTGTGCGCCTTCCTGCGCGGCAATGCGGAGGTGCTGGTCGTGGTGAGGCTGCGCGAGGGTAGCGCGCCTTCGCTCGTGCTGCCGCAAGACGCGTGCGGCGAATGGCACTGCGCGCTTGGCGGAGCCGTGCGCGAGCTGGAGCGGCTTGTTCCGCTCGAGGGTGTGGTAGGCCCGCTCGGCATCGGCCTGCTGGAGCGGATCGGATGACCGACGGCTCCAGCGACCGCCCCGACGCACGGCCTCGGTCTCGAGCGTGACGCCGAGGCAGGCGAACGCGCGATCGCGGCCCGGTGGCCAACGATCCTGAGCACCTTGCCATCGCGGACGCGGGACAGGCTCGCCCCCTTCGTCCCGGTGTCCCGAAGCCGCGACCCACCGGTCCAGCTACCAGGCGAGGTCCGCCTTGGGCTTAGGCACCCGGGCTCAGGGTGCGCCAGCTCGTCGAGCTGAAGTCACCGCCCTCATGGGCCGCGGTGAGCGATCGCGCGAGGTCCAGGTTCGTCGACGGTATCGAGCAGTATCCCTCAGACAACGGCAATCGATGTCCTTCTAACCCGATCACATGTGGCTGGATACGGATGCTTCGCCTGCCCGCCCAGAGAGGCCACTCTGCATGGCCTGAACCAGCGGGCGGCTCACCCAGCGGGCGGCGCGAGGACCGGCTATCGCGACGGTAACATCCCCCTTGGATCGAACCCAATCGCGAGGAAGATAGCCATGCCCGCCA
>Ga0209048_10002542_pt1 | contig 18076 bp, 20 predicted proteins | sample FrelakmetCRP12CR_FD_187146 | JGI IMG/M metagenome (GOLD analysis project Ga0209048, IMG submission 187146) | Freshwater lake sediment microbial communities from the University of Notre Dame, USA, for methane emissions studies - CRP12 CR (SPAdes)... | ecosystem: Environmental > Aquatic >... | reverse complement strand
GAGAATAAAATAGACGTAGTAACCGCTCATGGCTAGTACCTTTTGACGTAGGCGCCCACGACGGCGTTGCCGGACGTGTTAGACACGACCGTGTCTGTTGAACCCTTTGCAATGAAGAGCTCGCTGTTAGCGAGCATCGTGATCGCGGAGTTGATCTGGTTGTTGCCGCCGACATAGACCTGAATGAGAGCAGGCGTCGCGCCGGTGTTTACCAGGCGCAGGAACGCCGAGTTCGTCACGGTGTTCGGCGTAGAGTTGACGGCCTGTTCCTGCCCTGCTAGCTTTATGATCAGATCGCTCATGTCTTATTTATCCCTTAGTGGCTCTTGTTGTATGATGCCCATGCGATCTTGAACGCTGAGCGCTTCGGGAACTTCTTCTTCAGTTCTCTCACCTGTGCCTCGCGTCCCGGAGGAGCGCCCTCCTTGAGGTGAGGATCGGGCATCTGGTTGAGGACGTCGTCGTAGTGCATCCCCTTGTTCATCTTCTGAGCAGCGCCCTCGTCTTCCATGCCGCTGAATAATGCTTTATAGTCAGGGTTGTGTTTCAGCCAGTCACCGACGATTTTGTGACCCTTGGCTACGCTGCGTTCCATGCGCTTGATGCCTGCCCGATGCTTCGGGGATCCCTCTGGGTTATTGAACCAGCGAGTCCGCGTCTTTATTTCCGACCGCGGCACTGGCGTGAGGCTGGCTACCGATACCATCTGCGGCTTCTTCTTGGCCTCAAACAGGTAGTCGGCGATCTCCTGGAGTGCGTATTGCTTGGCCTCTGACAGCTTGTCGATCTTGTGCTCGATGCCCATTGAGGTCTTGTACTCTTGCTTAGCCTTCTTGGTCTTTCCCTTGCCCTCGAGTTCGAGGGTGTGGTACTTGGCATCGTGCGTGAGGTGCTGCTTGACTAGATCACGCTTGGAAGTACTCAGTTGTGCTTCCTCAGTCGCCGGAACTCGAACATACTTGCCGCCGAGCTTCCTCGCGGCGATGTTGATTCCGACGGCACGATTGACGCCCTTCTTGAACGGCTCCTTAGCCGTGGGTTCACCAACGAGGTCGCTTCGTGCTTGTCCGTGGGAGGTAACTGCACTGCCGACGTAATCGACGAGCTTCCTCTTGGAGACCTCTGTAAGGTGCGTCTTGAAGTCGATCATCTAGGCAGCCTTCTTACAGTTGTCGAAGTGCCAGCGAATCATTCCTGGTCCATGACCTTCTTTTTGACAGCGTGGGCATGTCCGCGCAACTTGTGAAGGATGTTTGCCATCAGCAAGCATTTTTCGTTGTTGTTTTCCGCCTAAGAGATTATGAGTTTTCTCAGCAACTCGTCTCCTGCTGTGTTTGCGACTAATCTCTCCGCCTAAGAAGTTATGGGTTTTATTTTCAATTCGCCTTCTATTATTTTCTCCGCCGCAGAGCGGATTTGTTCCATCAGCAACACGCTTTAGTGCATTTAGTCTTACCAATTCTGACAATTCCTGCGGAGTCTTTTCCATGCGTGCTGCTATCCTGAGACAAGCAGCATAGTCACCCTGTTCCCAATGAATGTCAAAGTGATTTTGGATAGTAGTAGCCAATAAATTTTCTGGTACATTGTTAGTGCGATCGCCGTCCTTGTGATGGATCTCATAGGCGCGACCATTTGGTTCCCGCGGTATAGGACCATAATACTCTTCATAGATCTTGCGATAGTTTTTATCGTGCTTCATGACTTCCACTAACTAATCGTGAGGCGTGTTCTTTTCGATAGCGATGAATGAATTTTACTACGCGTTCAAGCCGACGCTCATGCGGCGGCACCCGGCGTTTATTATTTGCTTCGGCATTTCCAGCGCGATGTTGCATATCTATGCGTTGGTCTTCTGGAGATTCCTTCTTTTTATTCTTGAAGGAATCAGGATCACGATCAAATGTTCCTTTAGAGTCATGCTCCTCAGGACCAGTCTTTTCTTTCTTTTTTGGTTCGAAGGCCTCACCTATCTCATCTTCATGGTCTGCCGGTTCGGCACCGAATCGATTGAGACTTCTTGGATAGACTTTGGTTCCCGTTTTCGCGATCGATGCTGCATTGGAGCCCGTGAGGTCTGTGCGTTCAGCTGGATGATCAGCCTCGGCCTTAGCGAGGACCTGAGCACCGTCTTGGGGAGTTCCCTTATGGGCACCAAGAATATGCCTAAGTAATTTTGTCATCGATCTTTCCTTGTTCATCCGCTGTTTCTGTCTCTAGTGGCTCCTTAACCGGAGTCTCTGCCTCGCCCTCGGGAGCAGGGTCAGCGAACAGAGCCATCGACATGTCGAGTCGCTTGTTCGCGATCGCGTCGGCGATACGCTGACCGAGCAAGTCGTTGAACGCCTGCTTGAACTCGATGGGCTTCTGTTCTAGCCCGTGCTGCAGAAGGTCTTCCATGCCATATTTATTGTCTTGAGTATCTGGGGTCTCACCCATGAGTTATCCTCCCTTTATCTGCTTTCGCAGTTTCTTTGCCGTGAACGGCTTGTCCTTCGATGGCTTTGGCTGTCCAGGCACATCTTGCGGATTCGCCTCGCCCGGAGGCGCCTCTTGCGGAATCGGCTGCTGCTGTCCTGGTTGCACCTGCTGACCCGGCGGTACCGGAGGCATCGGTGGCTGGTTAGGGTCTATCGGTAGTCCTGTCGCGGGGTCGATCTCCATCGCGCCCGGATCGCCCGGACCCATGCCAGGCATGTTAGACATGTCGTCCATCGCCATCTCGGCGTCCATCTCCTCGATGTCTTCGTCTGACTGTCGGAGGACGTTGCGCTTTACCCACTCGGACGAGAAGTAACTGCCGACGTACGGCTGTATCTGCTCGAGGATCTGCAGTCGACCCATGAGGATCTCGTTGTCCTTTACCTCGGTGAAGTGACTGTCGCGGTTGAAGTTGAACTTGATCAGGTCGCGCAGCTTCACCCAGTCGTCGTAGGTGATGATCCCCTTGAGGATCAGCTGGCGCTCGAGGGCCATCAGGAACAGGGTGGCGAACCGGACGCGGAGGCGAGTGATGAACTTGTTGAACTTCAGCTCCTCGCGAGAGATGGTAGATGACTGGTTGCCCGCGAACAGACTGTGCTCGCTGTCGATGCGATCGACCGGCACGTTCATCGCCGCGTAGAGCTTCTTCTGGAAGTACAGGACGTCGTCCATCTGTCCCAGGTTCTGTCCCGCGGGCAGGGTCGTGACTTCTGTGCCCTTGCCGCCCTCGCGCCTCGGCAGCCAGTAGTCCTCGAGCATCGTCATGAACTTGCGGTCGTCTCGGATCTCGCCGGTCTGAGAGTCATAGACCAAGCGGTTCTTGTGCTTGACCATGATGTCTCGGACGTACTGCTCCGCCTTCATCTTCGGCAGGTTGCCGACGTCGATGAACCAGACTCGGCGCTCCGGAGCGCGCGCGAGACGGTAGATGACTACCGCGTCTTCCAGCGTCCTAAGTTGATTGAGCGGCTTGATCGCCTTGTGGAGGTGAGACAGGACCATCGTCCTGTTGACGTCAGTGAGACCGGAGGTGACGTTGATGATCGCGTCGGTCGCTATGCGCAGTCCGGTTGCTGCCGTTGGATTCAGTCGGTTCTGGGTGTTGAAGCCCTTCTCGGTGTAGACGTAGTACTCGTTCTGCGTCTGCTGGACCGTCGCGTTCATGTTCGACGGCTGTCCCGGTTGGGTCAGGATGCGCCGCTGGGCGACCTCGCGGATCTTCCTGATCTTGCGCGGGTCGATGTAGCGCAGTTCCTTGATGCCGGCCTTGACGTCCTTCTCGTCGATGATGACGTGGTAGTACAGTCTGCCGTCTACGTACCACTGACGATAGAGGTCGTACGCGCGAGTGTTGAACTCGAGCATCTTGAGGATGTTCTTGAACTCGCCGATGATCGCTTCCTTGACGTTCTCGGCGCCAGGCAGGGTATCTAGCTCGTCGAGGTTGATCGAGACCGGGTCGTGCTCTTCGTCTGTGGAGATTGACTCGTTAGCGATCTCTGCGATCGCGAGGTCGCACTCGGGGACCATCGCCATCTCTCGGTAGCGAGAAACTAGCTCGGTCTCGGTGCGAACTGTTCCGTCTAAGTCGACGTACGTTCCAAAACTGCCGCCGGGGGCGACGACTACCGCGCCGTCGTCAGTTTCTCGAGGAGTAAATGAAGCGGGTTCGAGTTCAACCTCTTTCTTACGGATGATCTCCCAGCCAAAAAGTAATTGAGCCATTATGCAACCTCCTCAAAGCCGAAGCCAACTTCACGATAGGTCTTACCAGCGAACTGCTGCATATATTCCCGGCTGCTTCCGTAGAGGCGGACTGGTCTATCAGGACGCATGCAATGATGCTTCAGAGAAGTCAGAACAAACGGCGCTGTCTTTATTGCCTCGTCTTGTGACTCAAACTTACCCCACGGCGTGAGCCAATAGTGCTTGAAGTGCGGACTGTTCTTACCACGGATATGCGGCCGAGGACCACGAAGTTTTAGTTTGGGCCCACGACGAGATGCCTTGAATGCTTCTGAGCGCGGCAGTCCCTTGAGGTGTGAACGGTCAGCATCTAAACATGCTTGGCGATGAGTAGGAGATAGCGGAATACCCATCCTGCTCTCACTCATTGCCTTGGAATGTGCCTTACGAGCATACTCATAGAGTCTGGCCGTCGGTGTGTGGCGCTGATGATGTTTGTTCTTGAGGTTGCACATACAGAAAAGCGCATGTGCCATCTGGTGTTGGTGCTTCTTTTTTACCATTATTTTTGTGAGTAGCATATGTGCGATGAAGTGTTCTCGCGCAGTAAACTTGACGACGTTGGATGGGTCATTCGTGCCACCACAGGCCTTAGGAATGACGTGGTGCTTTTCACTATAAACCCCCAACAGGCGACCTCGCGCCCGTTGAGTAAGCGCGAGGTAGGTTTTGGTATGCCAAGAGTCATTGAAGAAGTTCATGGCATATTTATCCTCTCAGCCGTCAGATGTTGGCTGGGGCGTTAGTTAGTGGCTTGAGCGTCCACAATATCGAGAGTACCTTCTTGAGAGTCAATTTCCCAGTAGTCGTAACTGAAGGTGACGGCGAAGGTCTCGATGGAGTTTGTGCGGTCCCAATCCAAATTTATGGCTTCGATATTATTTGGGTATATCCCAACGAACTTGTATCGACGGAGCGGGAAGCCCTCGCCCTTCTTCGAGTACTGAGTAACGAACGCGTCAGTGCTCTTGTAGTCTTCGATGTTGGCGCCGAGACGAACGTTGCTCGCCAGGGTGTTGATGTCGTTCGACCACGACTCCATGATCGCGCGGATCGGGAAGTCTTCGTCGTTCAGGATGTTCACCTGCCAGTCGGCGAACGTCCTGTCGCCCGCCACCTTGATCTTGCGACCGAAGTAGGGGACGTCGATGGAGCCGACCGTAGCAGCGGGAAGCTGCGCGGCCATGCACTGGAACCGAATCTTGTCCTGGTTAGCCGATGCCGACGGAGGAGTCATCCAGACTTCAAACAGAGATGGACGGGCGCCGCCGAACGGAAGGCCGAATTGCTTGAAGCTGTTGATGTCGAATGCCAAGGTAGTCTTCTCCTGTCTGTTATACTGGCTTATTTATCGCCTAGGCGCCAGTCTTTCCGACTATTTCAGAGAACGCTACACCAGTACCGACTGCCACGAAGTTCAACTGGATCCAGTTGATGCTGCGCTCCGGCTTGATGTAGATGTCGCCGACGAACCAGTTGCTGTCGATGACCTGTCCGGTGTTGTTGGACTCGTCGCAGACAACGAGGAAGTCAGTTATGCCGCGGCGACCCTGTACGTCACGGAGGTACGGGATGACCATGTTCTTGAACTGGGCGCGAGTGAACGGGTCGTTGAACTCGAAGAGGTAGTACTTGGCAGCGGTCGCAATCGCCTTCTCGAGGACTATGAACAGTCGTCGGACGTTGATGCGGTCGAAGGCACTCGGCTTCGTCTGCATCGTCTTGTCGCCCCACAGCACTGTTCCCTGTCCGGGGAAGGTAGCTACCGGGTCGACGCCGTTCTTGTAGATCAGGTCTCGCTCTGCTCTGCGCGGGTTCCACACCAGGTTGACCAGGTTCTTGATCTGGCCACGGTTGAGACCTGCCGGGCTCCACCACGGGTCGTTCGTCTGATCGGTGCGCGCGCACAGACCGGCGATGTCGCCGTTCAGCGGAATGAAGCGGTACGTGTCGTTGTACTTGTCGTACATCTGCTTGTAGCCGCTGTCGAGAACGGCGTAGGACGTGCTGCGAGACGCGTTGCGCCAGTCGACAAGAGACTGCGCCTCTTGACCGTAGTTGTTGAGGGTGCAGTTGAGCTCAGGAGAGATGAACGCGACGCAGTCCTTGCGGGCCTGCACGACGTTGTCGATGATGTAGTTGGCCAGCTGGAAGTTGTATCGTCCGGTGGTCGGATCGACTCCGCCCCTCGGCTTGCCCTGGAGGACCAGGGAGATGTCGATGTCTTCTGCGCTGGCGAACTTGTCGTAGCCGAGAGAGAGCTCGCCTACCGCTACGTCGGTCTCGTTGTGACCGTCGGTTCCAAATACGAACTCGAGGTTGAGGGCCTTCGTGTTCGTGGAGCTGGTGACGTTCAGAGCAGTGTTAGACACCGCGTTCGTGCGGTCGTTGGCGACCCACACGTACCTAGACGCCTTGTTGATGACGTCCTTGTAGAAGTTACCGGATCCGCTGGATACCTTTGCGTCGCTCGCACGAGACAGGCCGCGATAGACCTCGAGTACAGTTCCGGGCGCGCCAGAGAAGGCGCCCTCGTCGTCGACGATCACGACGTGGAGCTCGTCGTCCGCGGCAGTGTTGCCGAAGCTCGCGACGTAGTCAGACTGGCCGGGAGCCGTGTCGACCATGTTGTAGAACTCCCAGAAGCGAGATACCGAGTTGACGGCTGCTTCTACGCTGTTGGCAGCGGCCAGACCCCAGTTGACCGACAGGCGGTACGGGTCGTCGCCGACCACGTTGAAGGTGGAGACGTTAGAGGTACTGTTGGTTACCGGAACGGAGTCGACAGAAACGACCTTCATGTACTGCCGACCGATGTGCGAGTTGCCGACCTCGAGCAGGTCGCCGACCGCGATGTCTGCGATTACGTCGGTCGCGAAGGTGTTTACCGCTGCCGTAGTAGTAGCAGAGAAGGTGAACACGATATTTGGGGAACCGATCGTCGCAGCGACGTTACCGGTGACCGTGTTGTTAGCGAGCAACAGGTCGCCGTTGTAGGAGTCAGCGTTGTCGCAGACCGAGATGCGGAGGCTGTTGCCCATCGAGCCGGGATACTTGGCGATGTATGCCACATCGGCGTCGAACGTGCCGGACTTGGCAGCGTAGTGCTGGGTGTTCTTGACTACCTGTGCCGATACGTTGTCGACCTGACCGTTCGTGAATACCGCGAGGGCGTTGTAGGCACCGACGTCGAGTCTGAAGCTGACGTCGGATGCACCCTTGCTCAAGCCGACGTTAGCCGAGATCTGAACGGTGTTGCCGTCGACCACGCTCGTGACGACGAGCGACGCCATGTTCGCGAGGGCGTTCGAGCTGCGGAAGACCTGGAAGCTGCTGTTGAGTCCGGCCAGGACTGCGGCGTTGGCGGTCGTGTGGAGGACGTTGCCTATTGAGTCGTTGGTCGTAAACGTGATCGTCGGGGTAGGCGAAGTGGTGTTCGCGACGCGGACGATCCACTCCTGCGAGCCGTAGGCGAGGAAGCTGGCGTCGGTGAACCAAGTCTCGTGGTTGAAGCTAGACGGAGGACCAAATTCGTTCTTGAGGGTGATCTCGCTGTCGACCAGCGTCCTTTGGTCTACCGGACCCCAGCGATACACGCCGGCGTGGCATGCGTCGGTAGTTGCTACTGCCGGGACGATCGTAGTGAAGTCAGCTTCTGTTACGACGACTGCCGGTGAAAGAGCAAAAGTGGTCATTGTTTCAAGTCTCCCCTTGGATGGGTATAGATCCGTCTTTTCTTAGGTATTTATGAGATAGGCATCTTTAGTCCGCCATCCAGGCATCCATGCTCGGCACCGTCTTTATCGGCTCGTTCTCGTCTTCCATCCCGCCGTCGAAGACAAATCCGAACGGCATCATCTCGTTCTCTATGTCCTCGTCAGTCTTGTCCCGGAGTCGCGCTAGGGTGTTGATGTCGGTAAATTCCTTGAAGTACGTCTGGTTAGACAACCAGGCGAACACCACCAGGGACATCACCAGGTCGTCGTGCTTGCCGTCCTCTGCCTCGTAACTGCCGTTCTCCTTTCGGGAGAACGTCGACAGTTCTCCGTAGGTCGCGTGGTCCACCAGCAGCAACTGGTTCTGCTCGATCAGCAACTTCAGCATAGAGCAGCCGGTTCCCTTGACGGTCCGGGACATCTTGATTCCCTTGTCGACGCCGACCCCGCCCTTGCTCGTGATCTTCTTGCCCATGTTTCCTGCCGATCCGGTAAACAGGAGGTTCTCGTACTCGAGGTCGTTGTAGAGGGTCTCGGCCACCTGCGGACCCAGGGACTCGTACTCGATCAGGACCGTCGGGTCGTAGTAGAACTTAGCGGTACGGTGCATGACTCCGGCGAAGTCGTTCGGGGTGATGACGTTAGAACGGAACACGGCCGCCTGGACGTACGGCATCGTGGTGACGTCGACCACGTGGAAGGTCGAGTAGTCGAGTCCCTTGCCCTCTGAGACGTCGGCGGTCATGACGTAGCGGTGGCCGCGGATAGGTTCGCGGTACATCCTCAGGAAGTCGACCTCCTTGATCGGCACCTCGAAGCACCGGCCGAGCTCCTTGAGCTTCCATCCGGCGATCAGGGTGCCCGAGGACCCCTGGAACTCGTTCTCGTACTCTTGAGCAAACTTCGTGATGTCGAAGTTGAGCATCGCGAGCGTCTTCTTCTTCCAGTCCTCCCCGCGTCCCGGCACCCTCTGCCACGGCACCTCGATGAACGCGTACTCGTTCTTGCCGCTCTTGGCGTTCTCCCACGTCTCATGGAAGTGGTTGAGACCGTACGGGGTAGAGATGAGGATCAACTTAGTAGTGTCGCCGGACGAGATCGTCGGCAGGACGGACAGGGAGAACTCCGGCCAGTTGTCGATGTGCGCCGCCTCGTCGACGATGACTACCGAGAAGGACCAGCCTCGGATCGCGTCGGACGCGGTAGAGTCGGCGACTATCCGAGATCCGTTCTCGAAGTCTATCGACCCCTTGTTCCACTCCTTGACGCCGGACTGGATCCAGGACGGCAGGTTCTGGTACGCGATCTGTATCCGGTTCAGGATCTCGCGCGCGGTCGATCCCTTGTTGGCGAGGATCGCGACCCACTTCTCGGTGTTGAACAGGGCGTACCAGATCGCAAATCCGACGATCGCGGTGGTCTTACCGGCCTGCCGGGAGGTGCAGATGATCGTGTAGCGGTTCTTGTCGACCGTCATCACGATCTCTTTCTGGTAGTCATACAGGTGCAGAGGTACGAGTCCGCGGTCGACGTGGATGACCTTGATGTACTTCTCGATGAAGTAGATCGGGTCTTCCGAGCACCGCGTCCACTCCTCGACCATCTCCGGCGACCACTCGATCTTGACGCCCGAGCGCTTGAGGAGCTTGTTGCCCTGGTAGGACTTGTAGTCTTTTATCGACGAGTCAAACATTAAGTCGGCTCTCTGTTCTTCTTCATCTCGGTGATCAGGCGCTGCAGTTCGGTCGTCGAACCGACGAACAGGTTGTTGTTTACCGTCTCCGGCCCGCCGTTCGCGACCTGCTTTATCTCCTGGTCCTTCTGTTGGAGGGTCAGCAGTTCTGTGCTGGCGTTGACTAGGGAGTCGATCAGTCCGCCGAGGACCTCGTACGCGCGGGGGTGCTGCGAGCGAGCGGCGATGTTCGCCAGTTCCGCTATCGCCTGCTGACCGTCTGATATGACCGATATCAGACTGCCCCGAGCGAAGTCGAAGTCGTCGTGCTTGCCGTTGGGCTTAGACACCCTCGGCGGCGTCGGCAGTATAGGCGCAGTATTTGCCGCGACCATCCCGGGGATGAACGGCGCTAGCTTGGTCCCCTGGAAGATCGAGATCACGTTGTTGCCGACGTTGTTTGCTGTCATTTTTGCTTCATCTTTCTACGGTTGAATCCAGAAGCAGGATCAGCCCAATTCCTCCTCAAGCGCTCAGTTAATGCTTGATGATACTCTGGACTATTGCACGCATATTTAGGATTGGTCCACAAAAGCTTGGCGCGCTCAGACATCAGCTTGCGATATTCAGGTGTAGACCTACGTTTTGCAGACTCAGACATTTTTTTACGAGCTTCTTCAGATCGCTTTTCACCAGTACGGCTAAGTTTATATTCTAGTGAACGCTTTTTTCCCACGTTGCCATGCGGCCTATCTTTTCTATAGGGTCCTCGCGGACCAACGCGCATCTTGCCGCCCCGAACTTGTGCTTCATGCACCGTCTCCTGACAAGTCTTTATTCCAGACAGAACCTCATAAGCAAGATTGTCCTGCCATCGACCCCACCTCTCATATTCTAATTTGTGCATAAATGCGTGCATAGCTACATTGCATCTAAGAAGATTGTTCTTAGGTGCTGGGCCTATAGCGTGCTGTGGCCAGAGGTGATGATTGTGCCATATTATTTTTTTACTAGTTGTCATTCTGTATCCAAGATCAATCCTGTATGTATGGGTGTGGCATTAGATTCAGGATCATTCTCATAATTCACAATAAAACCGAAATCTGAGTTCGCAAAAATCACAGAGTTGGGGATAGACAGGGACGCGTTGCTCGTCGGCGCGCCGTTCGCCATGAGCCCGGGCTGGATGACGACGTCCTGTCCGAGTCCAGCGTTCGTGATCTGCTCCGCCTGCGTGTCTCCGGCGCCCAGCGCCCAGACTCGGTTCTCCGCGAACTTGATGATCGCCCTGGTCTTGTGCGGGCCGAACGAGAACGTCTTCATCACGAACGTGAGGGTATAGATGAGCGCTCGACGGTTGTCGAACGTGCCGGTGTACGTGTCTTCCAGTCCGATGTTCGGGTTGATGACTATCGGAGTATCGAGGGTGATGCCCATCTCGGGGATCAGGTGCACCGTCGGCGTCCAGTCAGGCGTGAACCAGGGAATTATCTGCTCGATGATCTTGGTTCCGTCCTCCGCGTTCTTGACGAATATGTAGAGGGCGAACGCGATGTTGATGGGCACCGGCACGTACTGACGATACATCTTGTTGGCGTTGGTCGGGTCGAGGGCGACGAAGCGATTGAGACTAGGCAGCTTTCGGGAACCGTCGTGTGAGATCGACAGCATCTCGAACGCCATCCTCGGCAGCACTACCGCCGCCTGCTTAGTCAGGGCGGGGTCTGCGTCGACCCTCGCGAGCACCTTGTCCTTCGCGGCATAGGTGATCGGGACCTTGATGAGTTTTACCTCGTTGCCGGCGGCGTCGAAGCGCTCGATGAAGATCTCGTTGAAGATCGTCCCGAACACCGAGACGCTCTTCTTTATTATCGAGTTGTAGAAGTAGGGCTCGCCGAGCATGCTAGTAGACCTGCGAGTCGTTGAACGGGTTGAGCTCCGAGAAGTCGAGCAGGTCGTCACCGAGCACCTGGAGCTCCTGGTTGTCAGACTGCGCCACCGACGACGACTGCGAGTATGCCTCAGTGACGATCGGCAGTCCGTCCTCGTTCGTCAGCACGTCCCCGTTCTCGTTGCGGAGGGCGTACGTCAGTATGTCCGTGCTGAGGTTCTTCTGGATGCTGTCGATCTCTTCGATGCCGGTCTTGAACGTCTCGTTGGAGTACTCGAACAGTTCGCAGATCAACTTGTACGACGGCAGGGTGCCCATCGGATAGAACACAGGCAGGTAGTCGACGAACATGATCTGGAAGCACTTCTTGTTCAGAGGGAAGTAGATCAGGTCGCCCTCACGCGGTCGAACGAAGTCCTCGTTTGCGACGACCTCGTTCTCGAACGTCCGTCTCGCCACCTGGAAGATCACGCGGTCGCGTATCTCCAGACCGAAGCGAGATAAAAAGACTTGATCACCTTGAAAACCTTCAAAGGAGACAATATACATGGGAATTTGGTAAGCAGTGTCGAATGAAGAAACATCATCCGCGCCTAACAGTTTATCAAAATTCCCACGGCGCCTTGGTAAGTATTGCACCTCGTTTCCATAAATGTTGATCGACTCCTCGACCAAGTCATGGAGCAACTGCTGTTCACCATCATTATCATAGTTGGAAAAAAAAACCGATTTCATTAGATCTTCCGTAAACGGTAACCGTTGATTTCCTTGCCGCCGTAGAACTTTAGATACGGGATGTCATTCTCACGACAAAACTTCTTCAGGTTCTTTATCGTGATAATGTTGGTACCTTGTTCAATTTGCCAGGACATCGCGCGAGTTGGGTTTTCAGATTGAGACTTCTTTATTGCTGTTGTTAGATTTGCTTGGTGTTCTTTTGGACGATTTTGGTGATACTTGCTGATTGCCTGTCGTGCTTCATTCGACCATTTATTTCCTAATGGTCCTCTCCAACCATTTTTTCTACGAGTCTCAGATGCTCTTTTTCTAGACTCCTTAGTCATATATTTTTTACGCCACTCAGGATCGGCAAGGAATGGTCGAGGTGATCCTGGAGAACCTGCTTCATTATAGAACTTTCCATCACCATTGTGCATGTTATAGAACATCGGATCACGAGCGGCATTAGCAGACTTTAGAAGCACCGTCTCAAATTTTAGCCTCTCCTTCCAGGTGCCATGAGCAATTATCTGGCGACTGAAATCGAACGGACGTTGGTAGTATTCCTTTAACATCAGTTTGCTCGAACAGATATAACCGTCGTCTTCGGTGCCTGCGTGTGCACCAACATAGAGTTTGTTCGTTGCCTTATCAGTCCAACAATATACGAATCCTTCACTCATGAACTTATCCGATCATGTCGGTCACGGGCAGCGAGTAACTGTAGATGAGTTCGTGTTCTAGCTCGGTAATTTCTCCGACCGCCTCGTCGTATATCTCCTGCGCCGAGAACATGACGCCCCCCGGCATCGCCATGTTCTTGTACTTCTTGAGGACGCTTCCCCAGACGCGCTTGATCTGCGCAGTAGCATATCGTTGTAACCATTGATCGCTCCAGATCCTCGGGTACAGGGACGGGTCGATCACCTGGTACGCCTCCGCGACTAGGTAGACGTCGTCGGGCGCGGTCGACCAGTCCATGTCGATGTACAGGCGGTTCATATAGCGGTTGTACCGGAGCGGCATCTGACCGACCAGGAGTTCCTGTAGCTGCGCGATGTGGGTCATCGCCATGTAGTACGGAACGAGACTCACCGACGTGAGGGTGTAGAGGTCGTTGAGGGCGATCTGGTACCGGATGTTGAACATGTCTCCGAGTCCGAAGGCGCCTCCGACCGGATAGACGTGGATGACCCCGAGCACGTTCTCCGGCATCGGCACCCACCCGCCGAGGTCTGCTGTTATCGAACCGCCGGAACCGGTGCTGGTATCGATCGTGAGGATGGGTGTGGTAGAGTAACCGTCCCCCGCCTCGACGACTACGGCGGTCTGGATGGTACCGTTCGCGCACGTCTGGATCGAGATCGCAGCGTTTGAACCGCTGTTAGAACTAACGGTCACGGTGTCGGTGTTCTGGTAGAGGGTGCCGCCCTCGGCCACGTTCACTCTGTAGATCCGCTCGGGCTTGTTGTTCTTCTCGATCTTGTACTTGAAGAACGTCTTCTCGGCGAAGTCGAAGTGGTAGTCTGTCGCCATCTTGAGTGCGAAGTCGATCCTGTCCTCGATCTGGTCGTCTTCGAGGTTGATCCGAATTACCGGCTTGCCCAGCGCTCGCAGGCAGACTTCCTTGAACTCAGATCTGTTGGTAGGCACGGCCATGTCGGTTCTCCCCGACTATTTATCCCGACCTCTACTAACGAACTCGACCAGCGAGATGTCCCACTCGGTATCGATAGATGGATACTCTCCATCCATGACCAGTGCTCCCGCTCGCCTGCCCATCGTCGACTGCTGTTCCAGCAGACACTCGCGAGTCACTGCGTATGCGATCCCGTTCCGATGGTATACCGGTTCGAGCTGCTGTCGTGCTATTATCCCTGCTCCTCCAGGACCGTAGTAGTCCAGCCTGCCGTCGGACACGGTCAGTTGCTTCATGGGGTGCATCTTGCTGTCGGTCGGCGACACCGTCCATACTGAGTCCCAGCCACCGTCGATCAGCATGTCGATGGTAGCCGAAACGTGCTCCGGTCTGCGCAGGGGCGAGGTTGGCTGGAGCATCACGACGACGTCGAACAGACGCTTATCGATGTCCTCCATAGTCTCCAGTGCATGGATTAGCACCTCGAAGTCACTCACGCAGTCGCCCGAGAGTCTCTCCGGTCGCATGAACGGTACGTCTAGTCCTGCCGCGAAGGCAGCACGTACTATGTACGGGTGGTCGGTAGATACTACGGCGCGACTGATCCCTAGCACCTTAGCAACGACCTCGCCGACGTGCTGGATCAGCGTCTTCCCGTTGACCCTCCGGAGGTTCTTGAGATGGATGCCCTTCGATCCTCCCCGCGCCGGAACTACGGCGAGTACCCTGCGGTCCCTGATCACAGTTGGAACCTCCCCCAGTGGTCGACCGTAGTCTTGCGGTAGGGGTTCTCGTTGATATTCTGGTCAGCGTAGACAGAGTCGTGACCGAAGTGCGTCGTCGAGATCTCTTCGAACACGCACCCGGTGTTAGACCAGAACCGGTGCCACACGCCTGGAAGTATCAGGACGGTGTCTCCTGGATTCAGTACCCTGACTCTGTTCTCGACCTCGACGTGCAGGGTGCCGTGGAGCACTAGGAAGGTCTCCTCCTTCAACTTGTGGAAGTGCCGGGGATGGTGCTGCCCCGGTAGTTGCACCAGCACCTTCTTGCAGTACAGACGGTTGACCACGTTGATCAGCACCGCGCCCACCTCTCGGAAGTTCTTGACTCCGTAGTGGTGCGAGTACTCGACGGTGAAGTCAGAAGTGAGTGTCACGCCCGCCTGGTTGAGCAGGGACTTGACCTCGTGCGTCGCGTCCTTGAGTATCTTTGCGTCGGAGTCCTCCGGTACTCTTACTGAAGACTTCAGCACTGGTGCGTCCATCGGTAGGTAGTCCGTAGCAATGATCCCTGACTTCCACTCGGCGTTCGACAGTCCGCCGTACTCGTACGGGAACGCAAAGTAGACATCTTCAGAAGTCAGTTCCATTCCAGCCGAGATAGGACGACTTGCAAAGATGCCCCTTCGCAGTCGATCTATCTCCCTGAGTTCCGCCGGCAGTACCTGACGATCTGCCGAACCTAGTAGCATCCGTGCGTTCTTCCAGGCGTAGATCCAGTCACTTACCTGTTCCGGCGACGCAGAATAGGAGTTGACGACGATCGAGAGAGAAGACAGACCGACGTGCTTCTCGAACATCTCTGCACCGAGGGCGAGTGCCAGTCCTACCGGAGTAACGTCTGTCGGATACTCGTGAGTCGACCACCCGATCACCCGTCCGGGGTACCTGGCGCGCAGGGTCGCGATGTTCTTCAGGTTGAACATCTCGCCGGGCGTCGGATAGATCGAGACGCAGTGCATCAGGGCGAAGTCGACCCCGCGGTGCTCCAGCATAGAGACCACGTCGTCTATCTGGTCCAAGGACAGTCCCCCGGTAGAGACGATCATCGGCAGTCCGGTAGATGCCGCCTTCTCGACCAGCGGCCAGTCGTTCGCAGAGCAACTCGCGATCTTGATTACGTCGAACCCCATCTCCACGATCTTGTCTACCGACGCCTCGTCGAACGGGGTACACATGGAGACGAGTCCGCGCTGCTTGACGACGTACAGGAGCGCCAGGTAGTCCTCCCACGACAGGCGCGTCTGGAGAAACCGCGCCACGTGCTTGTTCGATCTGTCAGCATCTTTGTGCACGAACGTATCGAGGTCTCTAAACTGGAACTTTATAGCGGCGCGCACGCCGTGCCGGGCGACCACCTCTGCGCAACGCGAGATGATGGCGATTCCGTGCACCGCACTGCCCTGATGGTTGTTGGCGAGGTCGAGGACGAACAGGTCACGAAAGTCAAACTTCTTCATAGCACGCCCTCAATTCTATTGCCTGTCTTTGCTGAGTGGTGCGCGGCGGCGAGGACGCGCATCGCGTGGGCGCCGCGCCCCAGCGAGATCGGCGAGAGGATCGGCAGCCGCGCGACGTGCGTCAGTTCCCGGACGAAGTCGTCCGCGCGCGTCTTCTCTACCGTCCTGTCGAACTCGTGTCCCCCGACGTACCTTCCAACGATCCGTTCGGCAGTCGCGCTGCCGTGCCACTCGACGAACCCGTCCGTCCCCTGTATCCTCGCCCACTTCCTCGGAGGGTCCGTGACTACGTCCTGCACGCACCGCCCCATCAGTCCGTTCTCAGTAACGAGGTTCATCGCACAGACCTGGTCGTAGTCATCGACGAACTTCATCATCGCACTGACCATAGTTATTATTCCTGCACCCGCCGCGTGCGCAAGGTGCTGCCACATGCTGAGGGCGTGGGAGTGCTCGCCCGAGGCTCCGCCGCCTCGCTCAGAAAAACCGAGGTAGCTGTCGTGCGGTCCAGACAACCAGGGGTGTGCTCTGAGTATGCCGCCCCAGTGCTCTCGGAACTCGACGTCGATCGTAACGACGTCACCGATGAGTCCTCCCATGACGACGTCGACGACCTTGTCTACCATTGGACTGACTAGGTGATCGTACCCGACGAAGACCGGTATCCTCGCCTCGTCTGCATCTTCTAAGAGTTCGTCCATGCCGACCAGGTCTGGACAGCAGAGGGGTTTCTCTATGAGGATCGCGTTCGGTCTCTCCAGTAGCGCGTCCTGCGCCAGCTCGACGTGGGTATCAGGAGGCGTACCGATGCAGATGATCCCGTATCCCCCGAACGGCTCTCGCCCCTTCAAGAAGAGGTCGATGCCCTCGTACCACTTTCCGTACCTGGACGGATAGATCTGCGTTCGGGTACGCTCCAGCGCCTCGGGGTCTGTGTCGACCATGTCGACCGACCAGCCGAGTTGACGCGCCGCGTTAGACAGGTGGTTTCCTACCGAGCCCGCTCCGACTACTTTTATCTTCATGAGTACTGTTCCTTAGGAGTCACCGTGCACTTGAATCCGGTGTCGATGAGCATCGCGCCGTTTAACTTCCATCTCTGCATTATCTTCGGCAGCCACCAGTCCATCGGTTCGATGATCAGGTGGGCGTTCCTACCGTCGTTAAGAAACTTCGACGACGGTACTGACGTCACCACGATAAACGCCGCCTTCAGAGTACAGCGCCGCATGTCGTCGAGGACTGCGTCGAGACACTCTGGTTCGACGTGCTCTAGCACGCAGCAGGACACCACGAGGTCGGCGGGCTCCGGTAGAGAGTCGATGCCCGGCACGCACGGGTCGTACGACTGGATCTTCATCATCGGTTCTAACGAAGCGGCAAGAGTTCCCTTGCCGGCACCGTAGTCTAGGATAGTCTTCGCCCTTGCGGCGGCGGCGAGCTGAAGGACGCGCGTCCTCAGCCATGGCTTGCCGTTTCCATAGTCTACGTCTCTCGCGTGCAGCTCAGCACCGGCCTGTCTGTATTCCTCACTTATCAGCATAGTCGGGTCCGACGAAGATCCCTTGTCCCCCCTCGATCGGGTGGTCAAACTCTACTGGCTCGTGATAGCCATAGATTATGCCTCGTGCCCTAGTCTGCATGTCGAGGAAGTGGGTGTTGGTGGTCACTTCGACTCGCGTCCCCTTCTCGATCAGTCTTCCCACCCAGTACTCAGAGCAGGCACGACCCTGCTCGTCGTGGGTGTTGGTGTCTCGGTCGTAACTGAAGTCGCACCCGAACAGGCGAAGTCTCCTGACGTCGCAGACATACGCCCACGCGAACATATACGACATGCCCGTGGAGAAGTAGCAGGAGTTCGTCTTCTCGATGGTCAGTCTGAGGGGAAACGTCAGCGACGTCGGATAGTCTGGATCAGACCTGGGCATGACGATCGGCTTGTCGTGGTTCTTTAGCCACTTCCGTC
>Ga0209048_10002541_pt1 | contig 18090 bp, 17 predicted proteins | sample FrelakmetCRP12CR_FD_187146 | JGI IMG/M metagenome (GOLD analysis project Ga0209048, IMG submission 187146) | Freshwater lake sediment microbial communities from the University of Notre Dame, USA, for methane emissions studies - CRP12 CR (SPAdes)... | ecosystem: Environmental > Aquatic >... | reverse complement strand
GATCTTTGGAATCCTGGCTCATCTTTCACTACTCAACCACGGTCCCACCGTGTGGCCATTTGCCGTATTGAGCGCGCTGACAGGTCTCAGCATCCTGATCCGGTGGCGTCCCTCTGATGCAGCGTGGCTTCCTTCGTGTTTTATGGTGATCGCCGCTTTTTACGGGTTTTTCCTTATGTACGGCGTCAATTACCAAATTTATCTTTACTCCGGGGCGCTTGGCTGGGCTCTGCAGGGTCGCTATCTTTTCCCGGTCATCGGACCGATCTACGTAGTCTCCAGCTATTACCTGCCTCGTCTCTTCTGGAGCGGCCGCCTGCAACTGGGCGTCGTGACGGCAGCCAGTGTTTTTTTCATCGCTTCCGATTTCCCTTATTTTCTTGTCCATGTTACTTCAGACTGGTTCGTTCCCTTGTTCGGTTGAACGACGGGCAGGTTTTCGGAAACAGCAACAGCTTCAGGAGGACCGCCTCACCTGTTGACATAATGGAATGCTGCAAGTTTAGAATGACAATTTCCGTCTTTTCTACTTTATCCGAAGACATTATAGTTAAGATATCGGTGCATTGCTAACCCTGGCGGACGGTTTGATAAATGATCAATACGATAATATGTGCAAGATCAAATAGCCATGACATCCAGAGAACAATCGAATAAAATCAAGCCATCGAGAAAAGCTTTTATGTTAAAGCTTTTGCAGGACCATTCTTTGATGTTCCTCGTGTGCCTCCTGTTGGCTCTCTTTTCAGTAAGCCTGTTCAAGAACATATCCTATCCTCTGCTGTGGGCCGACGAAAGCATTACGGTCGTGCTCGGAAAACGCGTGCTGGAGTACGGTTATCCGAAGGTGCATGACGGTAAAAATGTCGTATATGATCTCCGCCATCCGAATCCGCAATTGGGAATCGATGAAAAAACGGACGCATTCATCGGCGGCGCCAACTGGGGTATGTACTACTTTGCGGCACCGGTAATCAAGCTGGCCGAAATGAGCGATGATCTTTATACAAAGACGGCAATTTTAAGGACCGCTTTTGCGTTCATCGGTTTGGCAGGGATTGCACTATTTGCGTTTCTCGCCGTACAATTTTATTCTACCGGGGCATCTCAAGCGGGTTTTTTAGCTTTGTTTACCTTCTTCGAACTCATTTCAGTGCCGCTGGTGCTGCACCTCCGCGAGGTAAGATATTATCCACTGACCGTGTTCTTGACCGCCCTTACCATTTTTCTTTATACACGGTATCGAATCCTGAGAAAAAGCGGCTATTCGACGCATGCTTTTTTTTTGACCGGCGTGTTATTCTTACTGTTCATCACGTTCTCGCCGGGTTATTTTATCTTCCTCGCCTCGTTCTTCATTTTTGAATCGATTCCACCCGCAAAATATCTCATCAATAAATACCTGGGAGGAAAAGGGGTGCCCGGTCTTTTGCCTTTGACTCCCAAAGATCACTTCTTGGATTATCTAAAGGGAATACTTCCGTTGATTATTTCACTTATACTGGTTTCGCCGCTGATCGTTTTTTTCAAGACTTTTTATATTGCTGAGGAGATGGCAAATTATCATGCGCTCGGATTCAATACATCCAGGTTGAATATATATGTAACTAATCTTGTTATAATCTGGAGATATCTCACGGCATCCGATTTTATTTATCTGGCGGTCTTCTCGAGGCTCGGTCTTGTCTTTTCTCTTGTCATGTCGTCGGGGAAAGTCATCTCCCCTCCCGACAGGCTCAAGGTCAGGTTTTCGAATTTACTGACAATCATTTTTTCGATCTATTTCTTTGCTATAGCGAAAATTCCTAATTTCCCTTTTGCCCGGTATTTCATCCCGTTACAGCCGATGCTGGCATTAATTATCATTTTGGACTCAGGTGTGGTATACAATATCATTTCGCACTATCGGTCTTCTCTTATGCGGTATTGCCGCGGCGCTTTAATTATTGTTTTTATAGGGTCCGTTTTTTATACCACTTCAAAAAATGCAGAATCTATAAAAGGGCATGTGTATGAGTTATATCATCAGTATCGGGGGCCGTTGGATTACCTTATACCGTTTATAAAGGGAAAATATACAAATACCGACAACCTCGTGATTGCCACAAATTATGAAGAAACCTCATTCATGTATTATCTTAATGCGAAGGTCACTATTGGTTTTGCGGGTAATAATATGGAACAGGACTCTCAAACCGTGCCGGACGTCATAATATATCGGAAACCGCAAATAAAATACACACCGACATTTCCTAGCCTCTTCGAAATCCAGCGATATGAGCGAATATCTTTTCCGGTTGCTGATTCTCCGGCAAATAATATCCCGGAGCTGAATCGGATGTCGCCTGTTCAGCATAAATTTCGGACTGTGGAGTCTGAAGATGAGAACGAAAAAGTAGAACTTTATATCAGAAGATAAGCGGATGTGGTGAGCCTCTTGGAGTGCTCAGAACAGGCTCGTAGAACTATTAAAACACTTTTCTAACGGGGTTACAGCTCGACCTCATTCAACGATGTATACACATAGAGAGTGAAGTCGTTCTGGATCCGGTCGTGCCGGAGGGCGATGAAGGGAGACAGGTTCTCGATGGAGAACTTCACCATCTCTTCCGGTGAGGTGACATGGAGCTCGGGGTCCCTGATGGGCGCGTGCGACGAGAGGGCGTTCAACGCAAGGCCTTTGTTGCAGTGCCTGAAGAGTGTAACCAGTGCGTTCTTCATATCATCGCTAACGCCGGGGACCTCGAGATTGAAAACGCCGCAGATGAAGATATAGTCATAGAATCCTTCGAACTGATCGTCGTCCGCGTTCATGACCTTGAAGTTGCACTCGGGATATTTGTTTTTCGCCAGGCTGATGAAGTTTTCGTTGATGTCCACACCCGTATATTTCACGCTGATGCCACGGCGCTTCAGGAATTTATAAAAGTCCCCGGTCCCGCACCCATAGTCGAGCACCGTTGAGTTGTTCAGATCACGTGCCGGTGCGATATCAGCGAGCATATGGTATCGTTTGAGCTGGCCCTGCGGCGTCCAGCGGAGCGCCTCGGGCCTGTCGCCGAACTTTTTCAGGTGAAAATTGTAGAACGACAGGAGCTGATCTTTTGAATAGGGGTCCATGTTTTCCTCGCTGGTGGAGGCTATCGCATTGTATGGTGCGCCTGAAATCTGCGGCTCTCATATAACAGAGAAGGCGGTCAGTCGATCAGAGATATCACATTCTGATATTTGTCTATCAAGTATCGATACTCCGGCATATCTCTCACAAAGATAGTTGCCACCTTATCGGAATAAATGATCCGCCAGCCGTTGTTTTTGATAAGCACTCTCGACAGGATTGACTTTGAATTATAGATGATCCAGTTAATATGGTATTTCTCAAACACCGTTTCCCATCCAGTTTCCAAAGTGACAACTTTGAAGTATTCTTTCAGCCTTTCTTCACCGTACATATCGGACCTGCCATCAAAAAAAACCCTGTAAGCCGGCCATGCCGCGTAGATAATATAGTCTCCAAATTCGTCATCATTGAACATGTTCCCCTGTATCGGCTCTCTCCTCAAGAATTCCACCGCTGCCACCGGTTTTTTCCTGGCGTCAAACGTATATTCGAGTTTGCCGGTCGCGGCAAAAAATACAACAATCAAAATCCCGACAACAGGCCAGACATATCCCGCAGCGGTTTTATCGACAGCGGCGATCATATCTGATCTTTTTTTCACAAAGTCAGTGAACGCCCCTTTTTTCTCGTGTAAAAGCGCCTCACCTTGGCGCAGGATGATCGGAAGAGCGATGATGGCAAAGAGAGGGACATGTCTGACAGAGTACAGGGCCATATTGGCCAATATCAGAATAAGGAGAAGTTCGATAGCATCCAATTTTTCACGGGACACGGCAAGGAGCGAGATCATGAGAAAGAGAAGGTACTTGAACGGCTCGAGCTCATGAAAATTCGGAGAAAGGAATTCGTTGATATGGTCCATAAGAAATCTGTTGGAAACCAGGTTAAAGGGAAACAAAAGAATATGATATCCATAGGGGTTTATGAGAGCGGCAAGAAGACAGAGGATAATTACGATTGAGAGCGTCACCGTTCTCGTCCTGGATAAGTTTCTCTTTTCCGACTCTGAAGAAAAGGACTGAAGAACGTTCCCGACAAGATAGACACCCAGCAGGAGAAAACCGGCAATGAAGCCGCCGTGAAGGTTGACCCAAAGGAGCATCACGAGTGGAAGAACGTAGAGGTAGTTTTTATTCCTGTAATGATAGGCATTAAGGATAAAATACCAGACAACGATGAGAATCTGAGAAAAAATGTGAGGCCTTGCGAGCCAGTGCAACTTTGAAGAAACCATAACAAGGAGGATGACTATAATTGCAAGGAAAATATTATTATTGCTGTTGCAGTTTGTTCTGAAGAGGAGGTAATAAACCAACGAAATCAGGAAGGCAAAGAAGACAACCACTCCGGTCAGGCCGAACGCCATGTGGATTACTGCCATTATTACCTCTGAAAGCCACTCATGGGCAGTCCAGGGAATAGGAGGTGACAAAAAAGAAAAAATATCGTGCCGGGGTATGGATAGCGTGTTAAGGATGAACTCACCTGCCCGGATATGGTATCCCGTATCTCCGTCCTCCAGAAGACCGTTGTCCGGGTAAAAAGACAGGCAAAGAAAAGTAACAAAGAACAAAAGGTCCGCTATGGTCGGCACGAAGAGCTTTAATTTATTCCGCATGATGGAAACGCTTTCTCATCGCCTGACAGCCTTCCACGTCCTTGCTGCGCTGAACAGGGAGATGGAGAAAAGTAACAGCGCGACGATAAATCCTGAATAACTGCCTTCAGTAAAATATCTATATAGCCACCAAAAGTCAAAGACATTCATCTCCGGTACTGACTTTATTTCTTTAAAAGTCGAAGCCTCTCTTGCAGGTTTCGAGTACGTGTATTCTTTTACCTGCAAGGTCATTTCTCGAATGAACTTGAATTGTGTCAGGATGGGTGACATACGCCAGTCAAAGTAGGTTGCGGGTGGAGGACCGCCTATCGGCTGAACGCCGTCTCCCGCTGTTACAATAAAATTCACCTTCTTGTCCGACTGTAGATAATAAAAATATTTGTTCGGATTTACCGCTATTGATGCCAATTGAACGATCAGACTTACTGCACAAACGGTGAATACGAAGAGCCTTAATTTTTTATTAGTCAGCCATGAATCAGAATCGAAGAGTTCTGATACCGGGATGATAAGGAACGGCGTAATCACAAACAGGTAACGGGGTCCCCATCCGAAGTCACCATGCCAATAGAAATTTTTGGAGTGAAACAGGAGATACGATATCATGAGAAGGATAAAGCATGAGGCAGTCACAGGATGTTTTTTACTGAAGGACCTGATGGAAAAGAAAAAAAGAATGGTTGCAGGTGAATAATAGAAAAAACCCTTGCCCGGACTTGTCAGAAAGCCCCGGATGCCGGTAAGAAGAGGTGTGCCGCTGAAAAAATCAACTCCCAAACGCGATGCCATTAAGGTATGTCCTGTTTCGAACACGGAACCGAAGCGATAATAATCGTACCAGAAAATAAGAATGATAAAAGGTATAAGGGCGATGGAGAAGAGAGCGACGTTTTTTGCCAGCTGGTTTATCTTGATTTTAAAATCAACCTTTTGCATGTCGCGGGAACAGAACATAATAAATAACGATGGGATGGCAAGTAAAGCAGTTGGACGTATCATCAGGGAAAAACCAAGCGAGAGGGCAGAAAGGAGAATAGGTGCGACTTTTTTGTTTACAGTAAATTGATGCAGGGAGTAGAAGGAGAAAAGTATAAAGAATGTCTCTATTATATGGTCGCCGGAATCCTTTGAGTAATACCATGCCATGGTGCCGAGACCGTAAATCATGGAGACGAAAAAAGAGGCCCTCCTGGAATAGCCCAGGGCAATGGAAAAAAGGAAAACCAGAATAGCGGTGGCAGCGCCGAAGAAATGGTTCATGACGGAAGCTACATGCTCCGGAGGGAGCCCCGCTAATTTCCCAAAAAGAAAAAATGGAATGAACAAAACGACTGAACCAATACCAAACGTGGAGTACTCCCTGCCATCGGCGCCTGTCAATCCCATACCAGAGGGGACATCGAAATCTGACCTCTCTGTTATTGACTTAGCAACTTCGACTCTCATCCGGGCTACATCGGAAAAGGCAGCTCCCGAGGCGGTCAATAGATAGGTTGCGACAAAAAAGATGAAGAGATTAAAGCCGATAAGCCTGACTGTTTTTATTTCTTCTTCCGGGCGTGTGATCACCAACATTCTCCATCGGAACTATCTCGATTCATCCGGGTTACTGTCTGGAAAGGTTGTATCTGAGTATGCACCACAGGGCCCTCACTCCATCTTTTCAGGTGATTTTTTTGCCCTGTTCATAGGATCGGCCTGAGTACGATATGCCGACTTCATAAATACGACATTTCAACCTGACAACCTTTGCCGTGATTTCCGGTTCAAAACTGAACCGTTTTTCTTTGATATCAATCCTGGACAATATATCTTTTTTGAATGCCTTGTAGCCGGTCTCCATGTCTGTAAGATTAAGGTTTGTACACATATTGGAGAGAAGGGTCAAAAAGGTATTTCCTGCATAGTGCCAAAAGTAGAGCACCCTGTGGGGTCCGCTCCCGCTAAGCCGTGAACCGTAAACCACATCTGCCTTGCCATCCACTATAGGTTTTATCAGTCTCGGGTAATCCTGCGGGTCATACTCAAGGTCTGCATCCTGAATAATGATAATATCGCCTTTGGCAAGAGCAAACCCGCTCTTTAATGCAGCGCCCTTCCCCTGATTTTTGTCGTGATAGATAACCTTAAATTTTTCACGCCGTTGTTCTCGAAGTTCCGCAATATCTCGCGCGTGCCCTCGATGGAAAAATCGTCTACGACTACAATCTCTTTGGCAAAAGGCAATTGAACTGCTTCAACCTGCTGCAAAATGGTGGTGATGGTCATCGCTTCATTATATACTGGAATTATAATTGATATTAACATAATTATTATCTCTGAAATCTACATTATCGCGGTTGTCCATGTATTCATGAACAGCTCAACATATTCTGATATTATATTTGTCCCCGGTGCTGTTTTTATTTCTTCACGTGTTCCTTTTTCGCCTTTCAACGAGCAGTACTAGCATAGCGGCAAATAGCGAAAGAATGGAGACCCACCCTGCCGTTCTCCTCAAAGGAGTACCTCGGAATTCCAGTAAGACCGTGTTTTCCCCGGAAGGAAGACTGAGCAGCATGGCCCCACTATCCTTTTCAATACCTATGGGAATTTCTCTCCCATTTATGGACGCTGTCCATCCCGGGTAGTAGAATGTTGATATTCTCAATGTTGACGTCGATGTGGTAATTGCCTTGATCATCCTGGATTGGGATTTCCAACTCACAATTTCAGCTGTTCCATGCCCTTCCTTAAATACAATGGGGGATTTTTCCTGTTCCCGGGAAAAATCCTTTTCTCTGTCTGTAAGCCAAAGCGGTCTATACTCGATCAGCTCTGCACCTTCACTGAATATCCGTTCCCTGTCACTTTTTTGCATCGGCTCTTTTACTGATAGGTAGCTTGATGAAAGATAAAGGTTGACAATTATCAGAGCAAGGATTACAGCGCTCGATATTCTCGTCGTCCGGTCCTTTTTTATATCGGCTAAAGAAAGCGTATTGAACGAAATTCCAACCAGGGCGGCAATGGCCAAGGTGGAAATCATCAGCCACCTCCATGGAAAGAGGGTGGTGGCCAAACCTGGAGTGTACTTCCAGACAGGCATAGAAAGAGTGGTTGAGATGAAAATAGAGAAAGCAAAAACCGACACAAAAAATAAAAATTGATATTGGCTGGGGAAATTTCCAGATCGCTTCTTTTTGTAGTAGTTCAGCATCAAAAGAACGACCACTAAAAGGACATGCAAAATAACGATTTCTTCCAACCGAATATAAAAAGGATCCAGACTGTTATTTTTCATATACAGGAAGTTGCGGGTATATGTCCAAGGCCCATCTTTTAGCCACTCGATGTGCACGAATTTTCTTTCAAAGAACATGGGTATGAAATATACGGCAGAGAGAGAAAGGCCAAAGAGAGATGCAAGTATAGACTTAAGGAATACCTTAAAACTTCCTCGTAGTATAGCGAGGAATACAATATAGGCAGCGATGACAAATGAAAAGATATAGGCAGATGCAATATGTGAGAGGATCAGACCTGCATAAGTAAGGGCCATGCCTATCCAGTGAGAGATACGGTCTTTAGTAGCTCCTTTAAAAGCAAAATGCAGGATTAAGGGGAACCAGAAGAAGGCGAAGATCTCTGACAGCGTCTCGCGCAAATAAAAATCAAATATATGATAGGGTAATAGCTGATAGGCTATCCCCCCTGCCAAACTTCCCATACGACTGCAGAAATTTCGCAGAAATAAATACATCGATATGCCTGATAGAAGGAACCCCAAAAAGGTTGTGACTTTCAATGAGACGATCAGAGAGGGCACAAAAAGATTTACAATCCCGGTGAGGATAAAAAAAAGGGGTGAATAAAAGATAGTGACAGGGCTTCCATAACCCCCGTTGGACAGAGGCAGCCAACGAGGGTAAGGGACACCTTCTTTGATACCCGCGCTTACCTGGAAGGCATGGTATAGTTGAAGTGAGAGGTCCCAACCTCCGGCGATAAACTCGGAATGTGTCAGAAGCGGAATAATTGCGCAAAGAGCGCATGCTGTCAGTGCCAGGATTGCCACCGCGGTTTTATTCATCTCGGTAAACCCGCCTTCAATCCTCTTGGTAACTTATCCACCCTGGTTATCTCAACTGCTCGGGAAAAACATTCAGGAGCAATGGAGAAGAAAGGTGTGAAAATGGAGGGAAAACCACTAGAATCGGCTTTTACACCTTTTCGCATTTCAACTCCCCCGTTCCCCTTCCAGGTTTCCATGCTTTGATCTTCACAGGCCGTGTGGTCGTTCAACCGAAATACGAGCGATTCAATTTGTGTGCGAACATAAAAAAAGCAACATAAGGGCTGAGCATGAATCTGAAAAATACGATATCATGGTTGCATGCGAAAATTCAAGTGGAATTATTCCCCCATGGAACGCTAGTGTAGTGCGTCCAACGCTTCTCTGCTTAAGTCGTTACCCTGAACGAAGTGAAGGGTCTTGCATCGGCATGGAAATGCAAGGTTTTTTGCTGCGCTCAGAATGTAAAGGATGTTGCTATTTATGACCCACTATACGGGAATTTTAGCTATGCAACCATTTAAATTGTTCTTGACAAAGATTTAAAAGTCTGCTAGTGTCACAATATAAAGGGCATCTCTCTTTATACCTGTCTGCAATTTGTTATTGATGTTTTCAACAGATAGAATTCCGTGCGAAATGACTGGATAGTTCAGAATTAAACATCTTGAGTTGAGGCACCCCAAAACTGATTTTATTAAAGAAGGGAGGTGAAACTAAATGAAGAGTTTAGTAAAAAGGTTCAGGAGGTTTATGGGCAATGAAGAGGGTCAGGGGTTGGTAGAGTATGCGTTGATTATCGCTTTAATAGCAATTGTCGTGATAGTAGCCTTGACACTACTGGGTCATAGAGTTAGCAATGCCTATACTAACATTGCAGGTGCAATCCGCTGAACCGCGAAGTATCCGTTTCCTTTCATCCTGGCTGCCGGCGTAAGATTTCTTGGCAATAATCCAGTTTGGTTTTGTTATTGCCAATCTTAAATAAGATTGATATAAAAGGTTATCTTTTTTTCGAGAAGAGAGGTGAAAACAAATGAAGAAGTTAGTAAAAAAGGTCAGCGAGTTTATGGGCAATGAAGAGGGTCAGGGGTTGGTAGAGTATGCGTTGATTATTGCTTTAGTAGCAATTGTCTGTATAGTAGCCTTGACACTACTGGGTAATAGAGTTAGCAATACTTATACTAACATTGCAGGTGCACTCGGCGGCGGTGGCGGCGGCGGCTGGTAAAGGCGAATTGACACTTAAAGTCTGAATTTAAGCGTCATCAAACGTCATATACTTTAGTTTGTGGGTGTTCGCTCTCCTTGATGCAACTCAGATGCAACTCAGAAACCAGGTTGATTTCTCTCCCAGATAGAGAATGGTCCATTATTTTCTATAAGATGGAAGTTTTTGCGCATTTTTTCTTTTATCTTATCCTCTATTTCCCATCCAAAAAGATATTGAATTGATGGATATTTGGTCAAATCTATTGTTTCCGGTTCGTAGGCTATTTGATATTGCGAAGGTAATTCCGGAAGATGATTCTTGAAATGCACGGGAAAATAAAATAGAGTTGTTTCGTAATTTCCTATGTCGACGCACCCTTTAAAAATACCATAATACGACGCTGCATGAAGCAAGACATCAGCACGAGGCCATTTTGGAACCTCAGGCCTGTAGGTCATCACAAAAGCCCCTCTCGGCAACTCCACATTCAATCCGCTTAGAAACTTTTCCACCATGAGATTTTGGTTCCACAGGAGCGCTGAGTTGATCGCAAAAGAAACAGTGACAACGCCGGCAATCGCAAACAAACCGAAACGCCTGAAGAACATAGTATCAGGAATTCGAAGAAGGGGTACTATGATCAAGAGGATCACCCATGGGAAACGCTGGTTAAAGTAGGCGCCGTCCCCGAAGCTGAATGGTGCGAACAGATAGATCAAGATAAGAACCGATGCCAGATAGATGAGCGTTTTTTCCGAAGCCGTGATGTCCCGGGATTGCGACCATCTTTTCCAGATATCTTTCATTGATGCGTGACCAAACAAAACGATCATGAACATAAAAAGGGCAGCAGGGAGCAGTTGCCACGGCAAATAATTGACCGTGGAAAAAAATGAAAGATCCACGATCAGCTCAAGAAGACGCGAAAAGGAGAATAGATACGAAGTATCGGGGAAAGGATTTCTTGTTCCCTGTCTCAGATAAAAAAACAGGTTCAGTAAAGAGGGAGCGATTATCACTAATAGCTTTAATAACTCACTGAGCTTCTTTTTGAAGCCGGCGGCTTCGGCCATGATGATGGCCACCAGGGACATCAGAAACAAGATGCATGGTATAAGATGAAAATAAAATAGTATAAGCGCTGTGAGATTGAGACAAGTAAATTTACAATATATCGATCTATTGCGGATCTCCCAGCCTAGTGAGAACGCAAGGATAAAAAGGGGGATGGCCATGACATAACTGTAAAACCCCATCAAGAAGGTAAAATTGAAGATAACGGGAAAGATGAGATAGGCGAGGGGAAGAACAGGTCTGTTAAAGGTCCTCATTAAAAGAGGGATGCTGATCCCCATAAAGACCGTATAGATGGAGATGAATATCTTTTCCACAATCAACGGAGGAAAGAAGGACAGGAGCGGATAAGCAATGATATGAAAGCCCAGATTGGGTACGGCACGCAACTGAAATGTAAAAGAATCCCCCCATTCACTTCCCCCATTAAGCAGGTCTTTTAGAATAACGAGATTATAGACATGACTGGGGCCGTCCTGAGTGGGAACGTATGGCAATAACCAAATCACCCCGATGTGTGCAGCAAGGAGAAGGATATAATATAAGCGACCGTCATCATGTGATTGGTTCATCTTAATTTGGCTACAATATCATGGTTGCAGAAGAAAATTCAAGCGGAATTATTCCCCATGGAACGCAAGAATTTAGGCTATCTTAACCAATTAAATTGTTCTTGACAAAGATTTAAAAGGCTGTTATTTTTAACATATAAAAATATGTGTCAATTTTCCCGTCTTCAATTTTAGCATTGATATTCTCAACTGATAGGGTTCCGTGTGAGATAACTGGATAGTTGGGAATTAAACATCGTGATTTAAGGCAACATAAAACTGGTTTCACCGAGAAAGGAGGTGAAAACGTATGAAGAATTTAGTAAAAAGGGTCAGAGGGTTTATCGCCAATGAAGAGGGTCAGGGTTTGGTAGAGTATGCGCTGATTATCGCTTTAGTAGCAATTGTCGTGATAGTTGCCTTGACACTACTGGGCAACAGAGTTAGCAATGCTTATACCAATATTGCAGGTGCATTAAGATAATGCCGCCGGCAAATTGCCTGATGTTAAGTAATTTGTTTCGAAAAGATCTAGTTGCCCCTGCCGTAAGGCAGGGGCGATGCCGGGTGTTCGTCATGAGATTTGATCAGAATGACAGAATATCTTAACAAGCGATTTGTGCAACAAGCTTATAGAACAGGTGCAAAGTGCTGACCGGGTAATGAAAATAAACGAGAATGCGATTTTGGTGGCTGTTTTAGTTATTGCAGCTATCTTTGACTATAGATTCAAAAAAGTCCCGAACATCGTCACCCTCCCGGCTATAGCGGCAGGAGTATCCATTGCTTTCCTGCAGCGAGGTTTAATAGGGCTTTCGGCCTCAACAGCGGGGCTCATTATCGGGATGGCCCTTCTCTATCTCCCGTACGCCGCCGGTGGGATGGGGGCAGGAGATGTGAAGTTTTTAGGGGCCATAGGCGCTATCAAGGGTCCGTGGTTTGTATTTATCACATTCCTTGCAACGGCAATAGTAGGCGGGGTCATGGCTATCCTCAGGATAGCCTTTGTTTTAAAGAGGGTTGATATGAGGATATTAGGCGAGTCCGTCAGGACCGCTTACTATACCAGGAACTGGTCAGCTCTGGAAATTCCGGAGTATACTAAGGAGATAAAACTTCCTTATGCCGTAGCCATCTCGGCAGGGGCGGCAGTGTCCCTGATGCTGGAGATGAGGTAAAATCTTCTCAGGTTGCCAGGTTCACGGTTCAAGGTTCAGGCTGCATGAACAATGCCGGAACTTTGAACCCATCAACAGTTTGAAATTCGTTTAGCGATATCTACACTTCAATAGTTCGATCCTCACGGATTTCCGCCCTTGATCCGTGAACTTGGCACTTTAACTTTAACCTGAGTAGTTACTGATTTTCATAACGTCCTCTGCTGTAAAATGTTCTGACATTACTCTCTCCCGTCGGGGGAGAGTAAGGATTATTTGGGAAGCCGGCAATGAAAAAGATACTCTCTAAATTGAAATTGAAGGATCACAAGGGCCAGAGTGCAGTAGAATTCACCCTGGTGCTAGTCTTTGTGTTTCTCCCTGTACTTTTCGGCATAACAGAATTCAGTAGGGCATTTTATCATGCCGATCTGCTCAAGGGGGAATCTAACATTGCAGCGAGAACCTACGCCGTGCAGGGTGCTGCTGTTGGACAAGCGACAGCGACATCTTTGATAAATGCAGCCTTAGCATTTAATGGTAGGACGATAACAATCAATTTTATTTGTAATGATGCCTCTGGAAATCCTATTGCTTGTAATGCTATGCCACCTCCAGCATCTGTAACTTCGGTTGTCAATGAAACGTTTCAATCTCCCTTTTTCGATTCGATTATGGATTTGCTTCAGACGTGGTTGGGAGGTTCGAGGCCGCATATTTTTCCTATGTCTATAACGAGAACCGCAACGTACCGCCTGGAGCCATGAGCTTAAGCTCACAACGGAGCATGCAAAGCACCTCTCCCAGCCCCTCGTTGGGAGGGAGGAGAGTCATTTAGTTTCTTCCCTTTCCAAGGGGAGGTTGGATAGGATGCATTTATAAGTGAAATATTATTATTGACAATAGAACAGAGCTTATATCAAGGGGGATACTATGGAAAGACGGAAGATGATAATAGTGGTACTGATCGTAGCTATTGCGCTGGGCGGCATAGCTACTTTTTCTATCTGGAGTTATCTTCAGTCCAAGCAGCAGGAGGTGGAGAGGGCGAAGGTAAACATGAGCGAGATTGTTGCGGCGGCTGAAAATATCCCCCTCGGTTCAACTATTGAGCTGAAGCAGCTAAAAAAAGTTCTCTGGCCTAGGGCCAATGTCCCACCGGGTACCTTTAATGACCCGGCGCCGCTGGTCGGGAGGACCGTTGTGGCCAATATCGTCATGGGAGAGCCTTTGATGGAGGCAAAGCTTGCATCAAGCGATTCCAAGGCAGGCGTAATGGCATACATCATTCCGGAAGGACACAGGGCTATGTCTGTTGCAGTAAACGACGTGGCAGGGGTGGCGGGTTTCGTTCTTCCAAATAGTACGGTGGATGTCATAGTTACCACCTCACAATCCCACGGAGAGCGAATAAGCAAGATCGTCCTTGAGAACCTGAGGATATTGGCTGTAGGGCAGAAGATGGAGGAAAAAGAAGGGAAGGCCGTTCAGGTTCCGACCGTCACGGTTTCCATTACTCCGGCAGAGGCGGAAAAGCTGGCCCTGGCCAGTAACGTCGGGACCCTTCAGCTTCTTTTACGCGGCGCAAAGGACAATGCCCCTGCATCAACAAGAGGGGCCTCGACTGCCAATCTGCTCGGTGGCGGCGGAACGGTGGTCGCCACTGGAGTAAGATCACGCCCCGTACGGGTCATAGAAGCCGCACCGGTCAGAGAAAAAGAATACGTGAACATAACTCTGATAAAAGGCAGCAGCAAAGGCGAGACCAAGCGTACTGACGACGTCTTTATTGAAGAAGGTGGCGTCTGGAATAAAAGAGAGGGGACAAAATGATGAAACGCATAAACTTCTTGACAATAGCGGGAATGGTCAGATCAGTTAGGCAACGGTTTGCGTTTGCCGGATGGATGAAAGCCATGCTCTCGACAAGTGCGCTTGTCCTCTTTTTGTCCGGGCAGTCGCCGGCCGAAATCCCGGCTGTAAATGTGGCTGTGGAAACAGGACAGTCCCAGGTCCTGACAGTAGGCTACAATATAAGCAAGGCTGCTGTAGGCAACAGTGACGTAGCCGATATCAGGACGATGACTCCAAGGCAATTGCTGATAATCGGGAAAAACCCCGGCATCACAAACCTGATTATATGGGATGACGCGGATCAATATACCTTCTTTAATCTGAACGTAGCCGCCCACCAGCACCAGCAGATCATGCTTCAGGTGAGAGTGGCTGAGATTGGCAGGTCCGCCCTGAGAGATCTCGGCATAAACTTCAGTTCAATAGGGCCGCAGTGGGCAGGGGCAAGCTTCGTCGGTGGAACTTTTGCCTCGCCGGGTGGAACTGCAAGGAACCCTGAAGTTACCCTCGGCTCTGATGTAACGGCGGCCCTGGTCAATTATCCATCAAATATTACTGCCCTGATAAAGGCACTGGACAAAAAGGGGCTCTTCAAGACCCTGGCAGAGCCGAATCTGGTGGTAAAGAGCGGTGAAAAGGGGAAATTTCTTGCAGGTCAAAAAATACCATATACTACGACGTCATCTGTCGGCGGCACCGGCGGAATCACTACAAATGTCCAGTTCGAGGAGGTCGGGGTGAGGCTGGAGTTTGCTCCCCTACTACTCAAGGACGGTTTCATAAACCTGAAGATCGACCCCGTGGAGGTAAGTACCATTGATCCCACAACCCCGACAATTCTGCAGCAGGGACAATTCCCGGTCATTAATAAACGCTCCACCAGCACCGTGGTCGACCTAAAAGAAGGTGACAGCCTCATCCTTTCAGGTCTTATATCGAGCTCGGCTAGCAAGGCACTCAACAAGTTCCCTATACTCGGGGACATACCGGTAATCGGCGCCCTTTTCAGGAGCAAAAGCTTTCAGAACAATGAGTCAGAGTTGATCGTGATCATCACCCCATTCCTCAAGAAACCCATAGTCAAGGGTGAGGAGCCGGACCTTAAGGCGATGACAACCATAACCCCTGGTGAAGATGACAAGATGCGGTGGATACCTTTGCTGCCGGACATGAGCGAAGGAGTGGTTAAGGAAGAGAAGAAAGAGGAAACGAAGAAAGGGAAATAATGCTGGGACAAATCCTGTGATGGCCCGCCCCTTTTTCTTCGTAACAAAGGGCTATTAACTATGTTCAATCCAATAAAAAATAATAGAGGCCAGATACTGGTTCCTTCGACCATTATTCTGCTTCTCGTTGTGATACTGGGTTTTGGGGCCCTGGCGGTTGATATTGGTTATTTCTACCACACAAAGAACGAGCTCCAATGCGCGGCGGATGCGGTGGCGCTGGCTGGGGCTCTCGATCTTAATAATAATAATACCGATCTTAGTCAAACAATTGCAAGGATCACCGCTCAAACGTACGCGTCATTAAACACGGCATCGAGAAGCACTGTTTTTCTATATAGTGATGGCAGCAATGTAATACTCGATGTTGCTGGTGTTGCTGACAATGGTATTAATGATATTACTGTCGGTTCTTTTTTGGCTTCAAACAATACATATACAGCGGGTATAACACCTGTAAATGCCATTCAGATGAAGGCGCGCAGCACAATTAAATATCCCTATGGTTTTCCAAGGTTTTTCGGTCAGATATTTGACGACACAAGCCAAGACATAGGTGCCGTAGCGACTGCGGCAAGACCTGCACGATCGAGCGCATATATATCATTTTGCGCGGATATATGTAACGCGCCTCCACTGACACCCACAGTATTGAACATTGGACCTACTGGCACGTTTAATTATTCGTGGACTTCACTGAATAATCAATCAATGGACGCTGCAGGCCTGGACGCTTATATTTGCGGGGCACCACCATTTATTGACAATTTGAATTCGGGCAACCCTATATTTACAACAGCGGTAAGTTTTCCGAACGCACTACGCAATCTTGAGGCAGCAATGTATGATCCGACATATGAAAGCAACACGAAAGGTATAGATCCATTGACCGGATATACCTATTGGTGGGTTATTGCTCCTTATACGGCAGTTTGTCCTCCTGGTAACTTGCCTTCTCCGCAACCAGTAATTGGTTATGCACAAATTCGAATAATAGCAATATGCACTGGAGGAGTCGGGAGTCCTTGTAGAGCATATTCGGCGCCTGCCGGTTCATGCGCATTATACCCTTCTGGTGTCATTGTTATTGATCAGGTAACATGCGTCACTAACGCGACTGCGGGTGACATACTAGGTTGGAAATCAGTGCTGGTCAAATAAATATTCTGCGGGATTGGCGAAGCGATACCGTACCGACAAAAAGATACGCTAACGTGAACAGTTTGATGTGACCTCATGCATGACCCATCCAGCATGTTTGGCATAACAAGAAACTATAAGGAGATTTGAAGTATGCCCCATCTGTCAGCACTGATAATAGACCGGGACCCTGAATCCATGGAGGTCATCACAGGATTCTTGAAAGATGTGGATATCGAACAGGTATTCAAGGCTTACGACTTAAAGTCAGGTGAAGTGATGATTTCCCAGCACAAGCCGACGGTCGCGCTTCTTGTCATTGTATCAATGAAGCTTTCCGATAAAGACAATATTCTCGCCTTTGTGGAGGGCGTGAAAAAAAGATATCCCCTTACCTCCATTTTTATCACGTGCGTGGGAAAAGAGTCGGACCTTATCCTCGAAGTCATGCGTGCAGGAGCGGATGATTACCTGCCAAAACCTATTAATAAGGCCGAACTTATCAGGGCCATCGAGAAGGGCCGTGGAGAATTGGTGATCCCGTTCGTTCTCCCCAAGATCCTGATCATTGCCAGTGCCTGTTGGGCCAGGCTGGGCGATTGGCTGACGCGTTTCTTCAGGCTGGAAGGGGAGGAGAATTCTGCGTAAATTGCCGTATTGTTCATCAACCTCACGGAGAAATGTCGACGGGTACCATGTACCGGCATATCGCTGAAACAGATGCAGCGCGCATCCTCGGCCTGAAGAAACGGGTTCCTTTGACTCCCCCCGCGATGGCTGAAGGTCTTCGCGTGACGTTTTTCCCGATTGAACGCGCTTCCGAGAACGTCCGCCAGTTTACCGAGAGGCTCCGGCAGGCTTTCCTTGCGTGCGGAGTTCATGTGCTGGACTATGCCGAGGCAAAGGATCCATCTCATCGCGGCAAGCTTCAGGAGAATCTCGTCATCATTGCGGCGGGGGAACTGACAACGGGGAACCTCCCGGTCGATCACGTGCAGAACCTCCGAACAGCCACGATTGTCGGCATTGTGGACGGACCCTGTCCCGCTGAGGAGGAGACTGCGGACCAGGAAAAGCTC
>Ga0209048_10002540_pt1 | contig 18097 bp, 16 predicted proteins | sample FrelakmetCRP12CR_FD_187146 | JGI IMG/M metagenome (GOLD analysis project Ga0209048, IMG submission 187146) | Freshwater lake sediment microbial communities from the University of Notre Dame, USA, for methane emissions studies - CRP12 CR (SPAdes)... | ecosystem: Environmental > Aquatic >... | reverse complement strand
AGCCGCACCCCGATGACCTCGTCACCCGCGTCGATGCTGATGGCGATGATACCCGCCTTGCGCGGATTCGAGTACGCCATGAGCTCGGTCTTCTTTACCGTACCGTTCTTGGTGGCGAAGATGATGTAGCGCCCTTCTTGGAACTCGCGCACCGGCAGGAAGGCGGAGATCTTCTCGTCCTTCTCGAGGGTGAGCAAGTTGACGATGGCCTTGCCGCGGGCGGCGCGGCCGGCCTGCGGGAGCTCGTGGACCTTGATCCAGAACACCTTGCCGGTGGTGGTGAAGAACAAGATGTACGAGTGCGTTGATGCAATAAACAGGTGCTCGACGAAGTCTTCCTCCTTCGTCGTGGCGCCAACCTTGCCGCGGCCGCCGCGACGTTGCGCGCGGTAGAGGGTAACGGCGTTGCGCTTGATGTACCCCTCGTGCGAGATCGTGACCGCCATGTCCTCTTCGACGATCATGTCCTCGATCGAGATCTCGGTGCTCTCGTCGACGATCTCCGTGCGCCGTTCGTCGGCGTGGAGCTTTCTGACTTCTTCGAGCTCGGTGACGATGATCTTGTAGACCTCGGCCTCGTCGCCGAGGATCTCCTTGAAACGGGCGATCTGCTTCAGCGTCTCACCGTGCTCTTCGAGGATCTTGTCGCGTTCGAGGCCGGTGAGGCGCTGCAAGCGCATGTCGAGAATGGCCTGTGATTGGATCTCCGAAAGTTGGAATTGCTGCACCAGGCCGGCCTTTGCGGTGGCAGGATCTTTCGCGCCACGGATCAGTTTGATCACCGCATCAAGGTGGTCAAGGGCGATCTTCAAGCCGTCGAGGATGTGCAAGCGCTCCTCGGCTTTGCGCAGCTCGAAGACGGTGCGCCGGCTCACCACTTCCTTGCGGTGGCCGATGAAAACTTGCAGCGCGTCCTTCAGCGTCAGCAGCTTGGGGCGGTTGTCGACGATGGCGAGCATGATGATGCCGAAGGACTCCTGCATCGGCGTCAGCTTGTAGAGCTGGTTGAGCACGATGTCGGGGTTGGCGTCCTTCTTCAGCTCGATGACAATGCGCATGCCGTCGCGGTCCGACTCATCGCGCAGGTCCGAAATACCCTCGATCCTCTTTTCGTTCACCAGCTCAGCCATGCGCTCGATGAGACGCGCTTTGTTGACCTGGTAGGGAATCTCCTTGACGATGATCGAGATGCGGCCGGTGCGTTTGTCGGTCTCCGTGCCGGCGCGGGCGCGCAGCTGCAAGATGCCCTTGCCCGTCGTGTAGGCGTCGCGGATCGCCGTGCGGCCGTGAATGAAACCTGCCGTGGGGAAATCCGGACCCGGAACGTACTGCATCAAGTCGGCAACGGTTAGATTGGGGTTCTGGATCAATGCCACCAGGGCATCAACCACTTCGCCCAGGTTGTGTGGCGGGATGTTGGTCGCCATGCCGACGGCGATGCCGGAGGAGCCGTTGATGAGCAGGTTGGGTATGCGGGCCGGCAGAACGACCGGCTCTTTGAGCGTGTCGTCGTAGTTCGGGACGAAGTCGACGGTCTCTTTGTCGAGATCGGCGAGCAGCTCGCTCGCGATGCGGGCCATGCGGATCTCGGTGTAGCGCATGGCCGCCGCGGGATCGCCGTCGACCGAGCCGAAGTTCCCCTGGCCGTCGACCAGCGGGTAGCGCATGGAGAAGTCCTGCGCCATACGCACGATGGTGTCGTAGACGGCGACATCGCCGTGGGGATGGTACTTACCGATGACGTCGCCGACGACACGCGCCGATTTCTTGTACGCCCGGTTCCAGTCGTTGCCGAGGTCGTACATCGCGTAGAGGACGCGGTGGTGCACCGGCTTGAGGCCGTCGCGCGCGTCGGGCAACGCACGGCCGATGATGACGGACATCGCATAGTCCATGTAGGACTGGCGAATCTCGTCCTCGATGTTGATCGGAATCTTGTTGGCCTTCAGGGTTGCGTCCATGTGCGCTCCGCGCGCAGTCGAAAGGTCAAAGTCAAAAGTGGAAAGCCAGCAGGCGCTCTGGCTTTACGCTTTCACCTTGAAACTTTCCACTTTCTCACTAGATGTCCAAATTGCGGACGTTGAGTGCGTTGTCTTCGATGAATTTCCGCCGCGGCTCCACCTCGTCCCCCATCAGCGTCGAGAAGATATCGTCAGCTTCGTACGCGTCTTCGATCTTGACCTGCAGCAGCGTGCGCGTTTCCGGGTTCATCGTGGTTTCCCAGAGCTGCTCGGGATTCATCTCGCCGAGACCTTTGTAGCGCTGGATATCGAGGCCTTTGCGCGCCTGGCCGATGATGTGCGCCACGGCGTCGCGCAGCGTCTGCGTTTGGGTCTGCTTGTCGCCCTCGACAACGGCGAATGGCGGGCTGCCGACAACCCGCAGGTCCTTCGCCATGCGGCGCAGCTCTTCGAATTCCGGGGTCAGGCAGAACTTCATATCGACCACGGTTTCCTGGCTGCTGCCGTTCATCCGGGTCCGCGCGTTGATCTGATGGCAAGCATGCTCCGGATCCTCCGCGATGCTGATCGTGAGCGGCTCCAGCTCGGGGGCGCTCTGCTTGAGGCGGGCGGTGACGTCAGCGACGAGCTGCTCCAGTGTCGGCTGGTCGGACAACACCTCGCGGCTCATGCGCTCGTCGCGCACCAACGCCGCCACGACGTGGCGGTTCATGTGCTGGCGCTCGACGATGTCGAGTATGCGCTCGAGGCGCCGTACCTTCTTGACGACGTTCTTCAACGGGATACCCGTGAGCCCGGTGGACTGCTCCTGCGCCTGCAGGCTGAGGTCTTCGGTGCCCAACTCGGTGAGGTAGTCCTCGAGCGCCGAGTCGTCCTTGAGGTAGCGCTCGGTCTTCCCCTTCTTCACTTTGTAGAGCGGCGGTTGGGCGATGTAGATGTAACCGTGCTCGATGAGCTCCTGGAACTGGCGATAGAACAGCGTCAGCAGCAGGGTGCGGATGTGCGAGCCGTCGACGTCTGCGTCGGTCATGATGATGATCGTGTGGTAGCGCAGCTTCGAGATGTCGCGATCCTCTTTGCCGACGCCTGTGCCCATGGCGGACACCAGCAGGCGGATCTCCTGCGACGAGATCATCTTGTCAAAGCGCGCCTTCTCGACGTTGAGGATCTTGCCGCGCAGCGGCAGGATGGCCTGGTTGCGGCGGTCGCGGCCTTGCTTGGCGGACCCGCCGGCGGAATCGCCCTCGACGATGTACAGCTCCGAGAGCGCCGGGTCGCGTTCCTGACAATCCGCGAGCTTGCCTGGTAAGGATCCGGAATCGAGCGCGCCTTTGCGGCGTGCGAGATCCTTCGCCTTGCGCGTCGCCTCGCGCACGCGTGCCGCGTCCAATCCCTTGAGGGCAATCTTTTTCGCGTCGGCCGGGTGCTCTTCGAGGTACTCACCGAGCTTCTCGTTCACCAGTTGTTCGACGAAGCCCTTCACCTCGCTGTTGCCGAGCTTGGTCTTTGTCTGCCCCTCGAACTGCGGCTCCTGCACTTTGACGCTGATGACGGCGGTGATGCCTTCGCGCACGTCCTCGCCTTGCAGCGACTCTCCTTCTTTTTTCAGCAACCCGCTCGCACTAGCGTAGCTGTTGATCGTCCGGGTGAGTGCCGACTTGAATCCGATCAGGTGCGTGCCGCCTTCGATGGTGTTGATGTTGTTGGCGAACGAGTAGACGTTCTCCGCGTAGCCATCATTCCACTGCATGGCCACCTCGACCTCGAAATTGTCCCGTTCGCCTTTGAGGTAGACCACCTTCGGATGGATCGGCGTCTTGGCGCGGTTGAGGTGCTTGACGAACTCTTCGATGCCGCCCTTGTAGAGGAACTCGTGTTGCTTCTGCGCACGCTGGTCGTCGATGAAGATGCGCACGCCGCGGTTGAGGAACGCCAACTCGCGCAGGCGTTGTGACAGCACGTCGAAGCTGAAATCGAGCTGTTCGAAAATCAGGCTGTCGGGTTTGAAGGTGACCGTCGTGCCGCGCTGGCGGGTGGTGCCGACTTCCTTTAGTGGTGCGTCTGGTTTGCCGCGCTGGTAGCGCTGCTGATAGACCTTGCCCTCGCGCTTGATCTCGACCTCGAGATACTCGGAAAGCGCGTTCACCACCGAGACGCCGACGCCGTGCAGGCCGCCGGAGACTTTGTAGGCGCCTTTATCGAACTTGCCGCCGGCGTGCAGTTTGGTGAGCACGACTTCCGTCGCCGAGACTCCTTCGCCGACGTGAATGTCGACCGGGATACCGCGCCCATTGTCTTCCACCGTGACGCTGCCATCGATGTGCACAATGACTTTGATGTCGTCGCAGAAACCGCCGAGCGCTTCGTCAATGGAGTTGTCGACGACCTCAAAAACGAGGTGATGGAGGCCACGCTCGCTGGTGTCGCCGATGTACATACCGGGGCGCTTGCGAACCGCATCGAGTCCCTCGAGGACTTTAATTTGGCTGGCGACGTAGTCGCTGGAACTGGTGTCTTCGTGCGGCAATTTTTCGGTATTCTCTGACACGTCACCCCACCCCGTCTCACCCACAGAACCTGTGGAAAAACCGTTTTCTGCTTACCAAGCCAGGCTAGCAGAGCGGGCTGTCGCGGTAAAGGGTTGATGTGATAATTTACAGCAATGATTTCAGATACTTACTGTTTGTTTCCACGTCGATTTTCCACCTGAAAATGGGGCGTGAAATCACGCTCCACTCACAGGCCCGGTGCGGCGAAAATCTTGACGCTTTTTAGAGGCGCATTGGCATCACAACGTAGAGGAAGTCCGCCTCGCCTTCGCAGCGAATGACCGCTGGGCTGACCTCGTCGTTGAAGCCCACGTCAGCCTGTGCCGCAGGCGAGAGCACCGCCAGCGCATCGATCATGTACTTCGCATTGAACCCGATGCTGAATGCCGGACCTTCATAATCGACCGCGACCTCTTCACTCGCCTCACCGACATCCGGGTTGATGGACGAGACCTCCAACTTGCCAGTATCGAGCTGCATCTTGATGCCGCGGGTGCGCTCACTCGACACGATCGACACACGGCGCAACGCCGCGAGCAACGGCGCGACACCAACCAGCATGTGTCGTTCCGATTTCTGTGGCACGACCTGGTTGTAGTCTGGGAACTCACCTTCGACGAGTCGCATCGAGAGTTCCACCCGCCCACGTGTGGCATGCGCGACACCACCTTGCACGGCAATGGTCACAATCTCGTCGCCGCTCTCGATGACCTTGGAGATCTCCGCAACGCCTTTGCGCGGAATGATCACGCCGGCCCCGGCGGTGCCTCCTTCGACGACCCGCGTGATCATGCTGAGGCGGTGACCGTCAGTCGCCACCATGCGCAGCTTTCCCTTCTCCGGTCGTTCTACGAAAATGCCGCTCAAGTTCAGCCGTGTCTCGTCGCTCGATACGGCAAACCCCGTGCGCTCGATCATTTCGCGCAGCATTGCCGACGGTACGGATATCGTCTGCTGATCACGCTCCTGCGTCGCGCTCGGCATCGCCGGAAACTCTTTGGGATCGAGGCCGACGATCTTGAACTGCGACTTGCCCGCCACCACTTCGATCCAGTTGTTCTCGAGCGAGCGGATGATGATGGCGCCCTCGGGACACTCTCGCACGATCTCGTATAGCTTGCGCGCTCCGGCAGTGAGTGCGCCCTTACGCTTCACCTTTGCCTCGCACGTACGGCGGACACCGACCTCCTGATCGGTCGCCGCAATGCTGATGCCATCCCCGGTCGATTCCAGTAGGACGTTGGCAAGAATGGGGATTGTCGTGCGACGTTCAACAATCCCCTGGGTCAGATACAATCCCTGCAGCAGTTCCTCGCGTGCGATCGTGAACTCCATTGCTCCTACCCTCCCCCCGCCTATTCCTTCTTTATATTATTTTAAAAAGAATTCGTAGCAGTAGTAAGGGCTGTTGATATGTGCAAATCGGCTCTGCGGGCTGCCCAGGTGCCGCTGCCAGCGCTTCGCAAATGCGAATGGCCCGACATCCGACTGGCAAGCGAACCGGTACTTGGGTCGGTTATCCGCAGCAGTGCGCACTGCGTCCACAGGTTATCCCCCATTCTCCAACATGCGTTCGAGGCGCTCAATGGTGGCGCGGAAGGTGGGGTCCTGCTTGATGCGTTGGTCGACGACGTGTGTTGCGTGAATGACCGTAGAGTGGTCGCGCCCGCCGAAACGGTCACCGATCACCGGGAACGATGCTTGCGTGTAACGGCGGCAAAGATACATGGCGACCTGGCGTGGCCCGGCAATCGTGCGGGTTCGTTTTTTTGATCGCAAGTCAGCCGGTCGGATGTGGAAGAACTCGCTGATCGCCTTTTGAATCGACTCGATGGTGATCGTCGAATCCTTCTCGCGCAGGATGCTCTGTAACACCTGCTTGGCGAAGTCGACGGTGATCTCGCACTTGTTGAGCGAGGCGAAGGCACCGAGCCGCGTCAGCGATCCTTCGAGCTCGCGCACGTTCGAGGCAATGTTCGATGCAAGAAACAGCGCCACGTCATGCGGCACATCGATTCCTTCTGCCTCCGCCTTCTTTTGCAGGATGGCCACGCGCGTTTCCATATCCGGCGGCTGGATGTCGGCGATCAGTCCCCACTCGAAGCGGTTGCGCAAGCGCTCTTCGAGGTCCGGAATCTCCTTCGGAAACTTATCCGAAGTGAGCACGATCTGGCGATGGGACTCGTAGAGCGAATTGAACGTGTGGAAGAACTCCTCCTGTGTGCGCTCGCGACCGGCGAGGAACTGCACGTCATCGACGATGAGCACATCGATGCGCCGGAAGCGGTTCTTGAAGTCGTCCATGTGGTCGCGCCGCAGCGCCGCGATCAGCTCGTTCATGAAGGATTCGGATGACAGGTAGATGACACGGCGATCAGGGGATCGATCGAGGATCTGGTGGCCGATGGCGTTGACCAAGTGGGTTTTGCCGAGTCCGACGCCACCGTAGATGAATAGCGGGTTGTAGTGATCGCCAGGTTGGTTGGCGACCGCCTTGCACGCGGCATGGGCGAACTGGTTGCTCGCGCCGATGACGAAGTTGTCGAAGGTGTACTTGGGAACCAGACTTGAAGCGCGCCGGGTCCGCCCACTGGGCACGGCGACCGCCGCCGGCACGGAAAGCGGGAACAGCTCCTGCTGCACTGCGGCCGGGGGTTGTAAGAGCACGCGCACTGGTGTGCCAGCGGTTTGGGCCAAAACCTCCTCGATCAACGACAGGTAGCGTGCTGTGATCAGGTCAACCGCGAGCTTGTTGGGAGCCTCGACCAACAGGTTGTTGCCACGCGCCGCGACCGGATGCAGATGCCGGATCAGGGTGTCGTAATCGCCGGCATCGATGCGGTCCCGCAAGATCTCTAGCGATTGCTTCCAGGCCTGCTCCATATGGGGTTCGTCCACAGGACTATCAACAGCTGTGAGTAACGACAATAGGCATTGCACTTCAATTACTTGAAGCGTTGGACCGGCGATCAATTCACAGGTTTTCCACTCGGCACCACAGCCACGTGCCACGGACAAGCGTCGCACCGTTGCGTTGGTTGTCCACAGCCAGGAAAAACGCCTCGACGGTGCCGAGGTGCAGGTCCGTTTAGCCGGTTTCTCTAGCGGGTGCAAGAAATTTCTCCACCGGCGCACGCGGCGCACGATTCCTTGACTGATCTGGGTCCGAATGGTACCCGTCCGAGCGTCTCAGTCTGGATCCATGCCCACACCAACACTGTCGCAGAAGCTCTACCAACGCGCCTTGGAGCACATTCCCGGTGGGGTCAACAGCCCAGTGCGGGCGTGGCGCGCCGTGGGTGGTGACCCGGTCTTCATCCAGCGGGCGCGCGGTGCCAATGTGTGGGACGCCGACGGCCGGGTGTACATCGACTATGTCGGGTCCTGGGGCCCGATGATTCTCGGCCACGCCCATCCAAAGGTGCTCGCCGCGATTCATGACGCCATGCGCGATGGGACCAGCTTCGGTGCGCCGACCGCGCGAGAAGTGGAGATGGCGGAAACCCTTGCGGCCGCGATTCCGTCGCTCGAAATGGTGCGACTGGTCAGCTCCGGTACGGAGGCGACGACCGCGGCGATCCGCTTGGCACGTGCCAGCACCGGCCGCCCGGCTATCCTCAAGTTCGACGGCTGCTACCACGGCCACGTCGATGCGCTCCTCGTCCGTGCCGGCTCCGGGGCGGCGACGTTTGGCGTCCCCGACAGTGCCGGCGTGCCTGAAGCGGTTGCAAGCCAGACACTGATCGCGACCTTCAACGATCTCGACTCGGTCGAGGCATGCTTCAAGGCGGAGCCGCAGCGGATCGCGGCGGTGATCGTCGAGCCCGTGGTCGGCAACATGGGCGTTATCCCTCCGGCCAAGGACTTCCTGCGCAAACTGCGTGAGCTGACGCGGCGCCACGGCGCGCTGCTGATTCTTGACGAGGTGATGACCGGCTTCCGCCTCGGTTACGGCGCCGTGCAGACGCAGTTCGGCGTCGAACCGGATCTGACCTGCCTCGGCAAAATCGTCGGTGGGGGGTTGCCCCTTGCTGCGTTCGGCGGCAAGCGCGCGATCATGGAGCAGCTCGCGCCGCTGGGCCCGGTGTACCAAGCCGGCACGTTGTCTGGGAATCCACTCGCGGTTGCGGCGGGGCTACAGACACTGGAGCTGCTCTCCAAACCGGGTACCTATGAGCGCCTCGAGGAGCAGTCCGTCCGCCTTGAGCACGGGCTGCGCGCCGCGTTCTCCGGGTACGAGCGGCCGTGGTGCTTCAATCGCGTCGGGTCGATGTGGACCCTCTTCTTCGGTACGACGGCTGTGCGCGATGCAGACGGCGCACGGCGCTGCGACACCGAGATCTTCGGGCGCTGGTTCCGCGGCATGTTGGACCGTGGCGTGTACCTGCCGCCGTCGCAGTTCGAGGCCGCCTTTGTCTCGCTGGCGCACACCGAAGAGGACGTCGACACAACGGTACGCGCGGCGGGCGAAGTGTTGGCGGAACTTGCCTGACCGGAGGAGGAGACGCGTACGCCGAACGGCGACCAAAGCGGGCTTGCCACAGCCGGCCGCTATATGGCCCTCGGTTTCGAGTTTGCCGGAACCGTTGTCGCCGGCGTGCTGGCCGGCTATTACATCGACGCGCACCTCGGGACGCCGCCGCTGTTCACCTTGTTGCTGACGTTAGGCGGAATGGGCGGGGCGTTGTACCGGTTGCTTTGGAGCTTGAAGCGGTCTAATTCGCACACGCACGATGGCGCTTGATCTGACACGCATTGGCAAGATCCACGTCGGTTTGCTCGGCGCGACGGGCGGAGTGGCCTATGCGACACATTTTGCCGAACCCGGCAGCATCCTGCTCGGCGGTGCGGTAATGGGAGCGAACTTCTATCTGCTGCGGCTGATTACCAACCTGCTACGCCCGGACGCGTTCGATCCGGAGAAGCGCGGGCGCGTGGCGCTCGCGGTGGCGGCCTTCGTGCTCAAGTTTGGATTGTTTCTAGGCCTGCTGGCGGCGCTTTTCTGGCACTTGCCAATCGAGGGCATGAGCTTCGCCTTAGGCGTGACCTTGCTGCTCGTGGCGTGCGTGCTCGAAGTGGCGCGCCAGGAACTGTTCGGCGTGAAAGGAGTTGGTTGACGTGGAGCAGCCGTTCACATGGGTATCGGTGATCCCAGGGCTCAAGCTGCTGCCGGATCACACGGCGACCGCGACGCTGGTAATCGCGGCATTGCTGGTGTGGGCACTGGTGGCGTTGCGCCAGGTGCGGGCAGCGAGCGATCCGGTGGTACCGGACGCAACCCTCACGGCGCGTAACACGCTTGAGATCTTCGTGCAGTGGTTCGTCGGCTTCATCGAAGGACTGCTCGGGCACAAGGGTCGCCAGTTCATCCACGTCTACGCGACGTTCTTCCTATTCATTCTGGCGGCCAACCTCACCGGGCTGATTCCCGGCTTCGTGCCGCCGACCAGCAACTTCAACGTAACGTTCGCCCTCGGCGTGACCTCGTTCCTAGTCTACAACTACTACGGCTTCCGCGCCAAGGGCGTCGGCTACCTGAAGCACTTTGTTGGACCCATCTGGTGGTTGGCGGTGTTGATGCTGCCGCTCGAATTGATCGACAACTTCGTGCGCCCTGTGTCGCTGGCTTTGCGTCTCTTCGGCAACATGACCGGTGACCATTTGGTGTTGGAGATTTTCACGGACTTGACCAAGGTTGTCATACCGGTGATTTTCTACGCGCTCGGCGCGTTCGTGTCGCTGATTCAGGCCTTCGTCTTCACCATCCTCAGTATCATCTACCTAGCGCTGGCGTTGGAGGAGCACGAAGACCATGGACACGCCGCTGAGGAAGTGGCCCACGATCTCGCAGTGTAACCGACAAGATTGAGCTCTAAGAGACCCACGGCCGTGGAGTGGCGAGGAGGACAGAGAGGCGTGGCCAAACGGTCTCTTAAATTTGACGAAAGGAGGACCAGAGAATGCGCAAGCAACTGATGGCACCAGTACTGGCAGTACTGCTGCTGCTGTTGGCACAAGCCCCGGCGTTTGCCGCGGAAGGTGTGGATAGCGGTTCGAAAGGATGGATCGCTCTCGCCGCCGGCTTGGCCATTGGCATCGCAGCAGTCGGCGCCGGTCTGGGCCAAGGGCGTGCCGTCGCGGCCGCCATGGAATCGATCGGCCGCAATCCGAACGCGGCAGACCGCATCCAGACCCCCATGATCATCGGTATCGCCTTCATGGAAGCCTTGGCGATCTACGCACTGGTGATCGCGTTCTTCCTGCAAGGGAAGATCTGACGACGCAAGCACGAACCAGAACCCAAAGGGGGCGGGAGACATCTCCCGCCCCCTTCTTGTTAGCAGCAGTCACTAGCTGGAGAGCCTGCGTATCCACCGCGCGGCGCCGGGAGATCTCCTTGACTGCCACGCCCCCCGTCCATACGATCGCCGCTCCGATGCGCACCCTTGTGATCCTCCTCGCCTCTGCCGGTTACATCGGCTACATCCCGGTCGCCTCGGGGACCTTCGGATCGTTGGTCGGTATCCCGCTCTTCTGGGGGTTCGACGAGCTGCGCATCGCCTCGGTGATGCTGTACCTGCTCGCGTACGTCGCGCTGGTCGCCAGTGCGTGCTGGGTCGCCGGGAAGGCGGAGGAGTACCTCAACGAACACGATAGCCACAAGATCGTGATCGACGAGGTGGTAGGCTACCTCGCTGCGACGCTGTTCCTGTCGCCGACGTGGACACATGCGCTGCTGGCGTTTTTTATCTTTCGCGCGCTCGACGTGCTCAAGCCGTTTCCCGCGGGCTACATCGACGCGAACTTCCCCGGCGGCTATGGCGTCGTGCTCGACGACGTCGTATCAGGGTTCTACTCGAACGTCGCGGTGCGCTTGCTCATCATGGTTGGTCTGGTGACATGATCGAGAAAGCTGCCATCCTCAGCACGGGCGACGAGCTGACCACTGGGCGCACGCTCGACACCAACGCCAACTTCATCGCCGACAAGCTAGTCGCTGTCGGTCTGGACGTCACCGCGATCATCGTCGTGGGCGACTACCCAGAGCGCATCGGGTGGGCGTGGCACGCGGCGATGCGGCAGGCCGACGTGATCGTCTCGACCGGAGGTCTCGGGCCGACGGCGGACGACCTTACCACCGAGACGGTGGGTGCCGTCACGGGCCGCAAGCTGATCCTCGACCAGGACGTCGCCGACCGCATCCGTAAGATGTTTGAAGCGATGGGCCGCGTGATGCCCGAGAACAATCTGAAGCAGGCGCAGTTTCCGGAAGGCGCGGTCATCATCGCCAACGCGCTCGGTACGGCGCCCGGTTTCCGACTCGATCTGCAGACGGAGCATGGACCGCGGCACCTGATCGTGCTGCCCGGCGTGCCGCGGGAAATGAAGCCGATGATCGAGGAGCAGGTGTTGCCGTGGATCCAGCAGGTACGCGGCAGCAATGAGGTCTACCTGAGCCACACCTTCCAGACGTTCGGCATCAGCGAGTCGGCGCTCGACGAGCTGGTTGCCGGCTGCGTTGCGCCCGAAGAAGGCCGCATCGCATTCCGTGCCGCCTTTCCGCAGATCTCCGTGCGACTCACCGTACAGGGCTCACCCGCCGTTGCACCGCAGCGCCTCGAGCAGCTGGCGGCTCGCTTGCGCGAGCGCATCGGTACCTACGCCTACGGCGAAGGCGACACGACGATGGAGGCCACGGTTGGGGGGTTGCTCAAAGAGCGCGGTCTGACCGTTGCGGTTGCCGAGTCGTGCACCGGCGGGTTGGTGGGGCACCGACTGACGAATGTTCCAGGCAGCTCCGCCTACGTGATGGGCGGGATCACCGCGTACTCCAATAAGATGAAGCAGCAAAGTCTCGGCGTACGCGCCGAGACGCTCGCTGCGCACGGCGCGGTGAGCGAAGAGACCGCCGTCGAGATGGCCACGGGCGTGCGTCGTGCGCTGGGCAGTGACATCGGCCTCGCTGTTACCGGCATTGCCGGCCCCGACGGGGGCACTCCCGACAAGCCTGTCGGCACCGTGTGCTTCGCGCTCGCCGCCGCGGACGTGGTGTACCATCGCCGCTATCAGCTCTGGGGCAGCCGCGAGTGGGTGAAGCTGCTCGCGTCGCAAGTGGCGCTCGATTGGGTGCGGCGCCACGTGCTTGGGATGAATCCGACCGAGTCGGGCATCCTGCGGCGCTGAGGTGCCGATTCGCCGCGGATTGCCTTGACAATACAAAGCACGCGCGCGCACACTGCTTGCTCGATGCGACGCGCTCTCGGTATCGCCTTGGCCGCAGCGGTCGGGCTGTTCCCGCAGCCGCGCACCGAGGCGCAGGCACCCCCTGCCGTTGAGGTCAGCCGGGAAACGATTCAAGCGGCAACGGGCGCGCAACCTCGTACACAGGTCGAGCCGCATATTGCCGTCGACCCGAACAATCCGCAGATCGTTGTTGCCGTCGTCCAGCAGGGCCGTTTTCCAGACGGCGGGTCGACAGCGTTGGGGTACGCAACGTCGCATGATGGCGGCCAGACGTGGATCGCGGGTGATTTGCCACAGTTGACGGTAGCGACGGGTGGCGCCTTCGAGCACGGCAGCGACCCGGCGGTTGCGTTCGGGCCGGATGGCGCGGTGTACGCGGAGAGCCTGGTGTTCGGCGGGCCGCGCAGCGGCATCGCCGTGCAGCGCTCCGATGACGGCGGATTGACGTTCGGCCCGCCCGTGCTGGCGCAAGACGACTCTGATTCCAACGCATCCAACGACAAGGATTGGATCGCCGTCGACACGTTTGCCCGGAGCCCGCATCGCGGCCGCGTGTACGTCGCATGGGACCAAGGCAACAGCGTGGGCCAACCAATCCTCCTGCGCTTCTCAGATGACCGTGGGAAGACATGGAGCCCGCTGGTCACCGTGTCCAGCGCGACGGCTGGCGGCATCGGCGCCATCCCGCTGGTGCAACCCAACGGTGCGCTCACCGTCGTCTACGACGATTTCACTACGGGTGATGAAGAAGTCGCGCAGACATCGCACGACGGCGGCGTCAGCTTCGGTCCGCCAGTAACCATCGGGAGCTTCTTGGGCGGCGCGCTGCCCGACATCCGTTCAGGAGGCCTACCCGCCGCTGCGGTCGATTCGCTGACGGGTGATTTGTACGCGGTGTGGGAAGATCGCCGCTTTCGCAGCGACGGCGTGCGCGACATCGTGATCAGTCGATCCAGCGATGGTGGCGCCAGTTGGGGCGCCCTGGCGCGCGTGAACCCCGATGCGGCGAACAGTCGGCTCGACCATTTCACGCCGGCCGTGGCCGCGCTGACTGGCAAAGTCCATGTCACCTACCGCACGCGCGACACCAACGGCGGGCTCTCACCGTTCGTCGACATGCGCTACATCGGGTCGGAAGACGGTGGCGCGACGTTTGGCAGCGAGCGCGTGCTCGGCGACCCAACAGATCTGCGCTTCGCCGCACAGACGACCACCAACGACTGCCTCAACCCGCCCTGCTACTTCCTCGGCGACTACATGGGTGTGGCGGTGTCGACGCAGGCCGTGCATCCAGTGTGGTGCCGCGCCTTCCAGGACCCGGCCGCAGCGGCAGCTCCTAACGAGAGCACGTGGAGCAGCCGCGTCGTCGACAGCTGCGGCAACGGCGTCAGCGACCCCGGCGAGCAATGCGACGGTAGCGCCGCCGCGGCGTGCCCTGGCGCGTGCCAGGCGGATTGCACGTGCCCGTGCACCAACGCCGTCGCCGATCCGAAGGCCGCGATCACCGTCAAGACAAAGCGCGCAGCTGGTTCACTGAGCGTACGTCTGGTCATTCCGCTGAGCACCTACGCCGGTGAAGCGGTAGCTGTGCGGCTCGACGACAGCGACAGCATGCCAATCGTCCAACAAGCGGTGGGGGCGTTGCCGGCGAGAGGCCAGACCGGCAAGGTGTGGGAGTACAAGGCGAAGCCCAAAGGCCTGCAACGCGTGACGTTCACCGACCTGAGCTCGCGCCAGCCGGGCATGTTCCGAGTCGTCGTGAAGGCATCCAAGTGGTTCACCGCGAGCGCCGCCAACCAGAGTGCAGCGGACACGCGCCTGACCCTGACGGTCGGCGGCCAGTGCTTCACGCACGTGGCAACGAAGAAGACGGATTGAGGAGAGCGTCAGAGAGCGCGCAGGCGTACGCCCTCTTTTCGACGTGGAGCGAGTTACTGCTCCAACGCACCGGCCACGGACGCAGACAGCTTCTTGCCGATCGTGGTGTCGTCGATCTGCGCGCCCAACCGCTGCATGAGCACGGGATACGACTCGACCTCGGGAACGTCCTTCATCTCGGGCAGCGGCGCGATGCGCTGCATGGCTTTCTCGATGTAGGGCGCCAGCTCCTCCGCCTTGCGGCGGGCCTGAGCGTCATGGCGTTCCTTGAAGCCGGGCTGGACACGGCGCGCGAACAAGTCGAGCGACTCGCAGATGTGCGCGTGCTTGTTGTTGCCGCCCTGCTGGATGAAGATCACCTGGTCCACACCCATCGCCTCGAACTTCTCCAGATTGGCGCGCACCTCGTCGGGGTTCCCAATGCCGCCAGTTGGGCCACCCCAGGTCTGCGGCTGTGACTGGCGCTGGAAGTCGTCCCACACGTTGAAGCGGCCGGGGACGTGCGTGCCGGTGATGTAGTAGTGGCTCAGCGCGTAGCCGAAGAAGCGGAAGCCTTCCAGCCCGCGCGCCACCGCCACCTCGCTGTCCTCGTGGCACATGAAACCGGTCACCATGGCGACATTGGGGTTCACCGCGCGGCCGATCGGCTCGCACTCCGTCTTGAACGTGTTGTAGTACTCGTCGACCCAATACTTCGCCTCGCTCGGGTCGACGAACGCAAACGTCAGCGCACCGATGCCGAGTTTGGCTGCGAGCTTGATGGTGTCACGGCTGGAGCAGGCGACCCACAGCGGCGGGTGCGGCCGCTGCAGCGGTTTGGGCACGACGTTGCGGTGCGGGAAGGAGAAGTACTTGCCGGCGTAGCCGGGGTACGGCTGCAGGGCCATCATCTTGGCCGTCTCGCGCACGGCCTCCAGCCACATATCGCGCTTCTCCATGTAGTTGATACCGAAACCTTCGAGCTCGAGGCGGGCGCTCGACTCGCCGGTGCCCCACTCGACGCGGCCGTCACTGACCAGATCGAGCGTCGCGATGCGCTCGGCGACGCGCGCGGGGTGGTTGTAGTTGGGCGGCATCAAGGTGATGCCGTGGCCGAGGCGGATGCGCTTGGTCCGTTGGCTGCAGGCGGCCAGAAAGACTTCGGGTGCGGAGGAGTGCGAGTACTCCTCGAGGAAATGGTGCTCGACTTCCCAGGCGAAGTCGATGCCCAGCTTGTCGGCCAGCTCCACCTGATCCAATGCATCCTTGAACAGCTTGTGCTCGTCGCCGTCATGCCACGGGCGCGGCAGCTGGTGCTCGTAGAAGATTCCGAATTGCATGCGTCAGTGTTCTCCAAATCTTTTAGTCGACGGTCGATTCGTCAGTTATTCTGGGATTAGCCGCTAATGCTGTGGCGCGCCAGCAGACTTGCCCCCCGACAGCGCCACGAAGGCGTCCAGCACATCGCTGCGGGCGATGACGCCGACGATATGCCCGGCCTCGACGATGGGAATGGCGCCGATGCGCTCGCGCCGCATGAGCCGCGCCGCTTCGATCACGTCGTCCTTCGGACCCAGAGTCAGCACATTGGGAGTCATCACCATCTCGACAGTGATTTTCATTGGGTCTGCTCCCTTTGGGTCCTTGTGTGACTTGCCGAACGGTGGTGCATCGAAGACCGATGGAAACGCGTCCCGCAGATTGCGGTCGGTCACGATGCCAATGAGACGACCGTTGACCACGACCGGCAGCTGGTTGATGCGATGTTGCTCCATCAGGTCGCGAGCGTGCTGGATCGAATCCAACGGCTTGATGCAATGCACGTCGCGTTTCATCCACTTTTCAATGTGCACGGCGGCACCTCCCACGCTGAATCGGACAATTGCCCTGCCCGTAGTGAGCGTCCAGCGTAGCACGGACTGTGCTGAGTAAGCACTCCCTTTCTCATTGGTGCGACCAGCGGGGCGAGACTTTCCGACTGCTGCGAAGCCGCCAGGTTGGGGCGGCTGGCTAGCAGCTTGTCGGCCGCAGACCCTAGTGGTGCGCTGCTGGGGGAGGGCCGAGGTGTTTGAGGAACGCGACGATGTCGATCAGCTCGCGCACGGTCATGATCGAGGTGTAGTCACCCATCCTGGATGACACCTTGTCCAGGCCGGTGTACCGCTCAAGGGTTCCTGAGATGTACTCGTGACGGTTGATGATCGACTCGGCGAGGAACGCGGCGGGGAGTTTGCTGTAGCCGGCTACCAAGTTCGGACCCACACCGCCACTGGAGCGTGCCTTCGGCAAATCGACGCTCGGCACATTGTGGCAGCTGTAGCATTGCATCTTTTCGAAGGCGGCCTTGCCGGCCTCCGGATCACCGGCAGGCATGGCGAACTTCCAACCGCTCGGCAGCTGGCGAGGTGGCGCCTTATCTTCAGCACTCGCCTGCGCGGTCAGCAGCGTCAGACATGCAACGACGAAGACCCACGATAGCGTTTGGCCCATGTCAGGTCCTTTCCGTGTTCTGCCCCTCGACGAGATCGATCAGCAGTCGCAACAGATCGCTGCGCGAGACGATACCGGCCAACCGATCGCCATCGACGACGGGGACGGCGTTGATTCTCTGCTCGAGTAGGAGGCGTGCCACATGCGCCGCGGTGTCCGTTGGCGCAACGGTGATCAGGCGTCGCTCGGTCATGGCGGCATCCACTTTGGTGCGGTCCAGATAGCCGCTGTGGGCATGCAGGTCGCGGTCGGAGAGCATGCCGATGAGTTTGCCGTTCTCGACGACCGGCAGCTGCCGGAAGCCTTCTCGTTCCATCAGCGACTGTGCGGTCGACAGCGTGTCCAAAAGAGTGGTGGTCACTGGGTCGCGCCGCATGAGGCGGCCGACGCTGGGTACAGTCATGTCCGTAGCTCCGTTGTGTCCTGGGGCGCCAGCGGGACTGTCAGGACTGGGCAGGATGCTCCACGGACCACCGCGTCGGTGATGCCACCGGGTCGGGGGCAGCGTACGGAGGTTCCCATGACTATCAGGTCCGCGTGGATATCCTCCGCCTTCTGCAAGATGCGCGCGATCGGGTCGCCACTGAGAACCGCCGTCGTCGCGAACTTATCCTGAGCGGCAAGCACTTCTTGGCGCAGTCGCCGCATGGCGGCCGCCGCCCGTTGCGCAGCCACGTCGGCAGCCGGGCTTGCAGCGCTCACTGCCGGTACAACATGGAGGAGGTAGAGGTCAGCATTGAAGCGCCGCGCCAGCACAGTGGCGCACCGCAGGGCGGGCTCGGAGGCGGGCGAGAGGTCGGTCGCGAGCAGGACTCGGTCTATGGTGAAGGGGTGCGTCATGACTCCATCTCCCTGGGGCAAATCGTGTGCCGCCACGAGCGAACCGTCAGCAACGTCACCTTCCCGTTGCTGGTTCCCAAGTCTACGAACGCGCTGGGCTCCACGCCGCATCTCTGTGGATGCCTACTTGCCGGCGACGTCGGCCAGTTCCCGGCG
>Ga0209048_10002539_pt1 | contig 18104 bp, 20 predicted proteins | sample FrelakmetCRP12CR_FD_187146 | JGI IMG/M metagenome (GOLD analysis project Ga0209048, IMG submission 187146) | Freshwater lake sediment microbial communities from the University of Notre Dame, USA, for methane emissions studies - CRP12 CR (SPAdes)... | ecosystem: Environmental > Aquatic >... | reverse complement strand
CCCGTATGCGCAATGGCCTGCCCAGAACGGGCTCAAAAAGATCACCGTTGACGACGTCTATAAATCCCGCTTGATATCTTGGCCCTACAGACTCTACGAGTGTGCAATGACAAGTGAAGGCGCCTCTGCCTTGCTCTTGGCAAACGAAGAACTCACCAAGAAACTGACTGACAACCCAATTTGGATAACAGGCGTGGGCTTTGGTTCAGACACCATGAGAGCCGGAGACAGACCAGACAACCCAGCGTGGAAAGGCCTGTACCCAGAAGACGAGAAAATATGGCCCAAACAGGTTCCAAAACCCATGTCACCATACCCAGACCTCTGCAACTTCGGCGCATTAAGAGTCTCTGCGAGAATGGCATACAAGGACGCGGGCGTCAAGAATCCAAAGAAAGAAATCAGCTTTGTCGAAATCTTCGACCCCTACGCAGGTGTCGTCTTGGCAGGTCTTGAAGATTTTGACTTCTGCAAAAGAGGCGAAGGAAAGAAGCTGGTAAGAGATGGTGTAATTCAACGCGACGGGGAGCTTCCATGCCAACTCAGCGGCGCCTTAACAGCTCAAGGTCACGCTGTGGGATCAACATCAATTGCTCAGGTCGTGGACAGCTATTGGCAGCTGAGTAACCAGATCGCCGAGAAGTGGGGCGCGCCTGGAAGACAATTGAGCAAACCCAAGAAAGCGTTCATACACGGACACGGGGGCACAGGATGCCAAGCTGGTGCAGTAGTGCTGGAGGTGTAACAAGATGAAACAACCTGGACCAGAAAAGGCTCTGAAGGACTCAAAGATTGACGAGAAGTGGTGGGACGAATGGGAACGAAAGGGCGGATGGAGACCTGAAGGCTGGAAGATCATAGAAATGAACGATGGGCCGACCCTCAACGATCTAAAACCTGAGAAGTTCCTAATAGTGCATCGTCCACATGGTAGCATGTTTCACCATAGCTATGGGAAGGTTTCAAAATTCTTCATCGGCTTGCTAGAAGGAAAACTCTACGGTACAAAATGCCCAAAATGCGGACTGGTCTACTGTCCACCGCGTGCGCATTGCTTCAACCCGAAATGCAGACTGGAAGAGACTGAGTGGGTTGAGCTTCCGAAGAAAGGCGTCGTGCACTCATACACGGTCATGGCAATAGCTTGGCCTTCAATGGCTCACCTGCAACCACTAGTTGGAGCAATGATCAGAATCGATGGAACAAACACTTGCCTGCCAATGACCATGAGAGAAATCGACCCTGAAAAAGTAAACATAGGCCTTAAAGTGAGCATACAAATCGCCAAGAATCCCAAAGGCGATCTACTTGATGTCTACGGAACACCCGCAGAAGAGCCAGTGCCACCGAAAAGAACTGAAGCAGAACTCAAACGGTTCAGAGAGGACATGGAACGCACAAGGGCATGGGTGAAGAAAACGTTTGGTTCCAAGTAGACTTCGGCAGGTTTCACTCAGAGACCCAAGCTCCACTTTTCTTGTAATGGTATCGACACAATTTACAAACGCTTCGAGAAAGAAAGCTCGTCCAGTTATCGCCCTTTTCTTCGTGCGTATAGATAACTGAAATGTGCTCTTACAAAAGCTTAACTCCAGCGCACCAGATAGGTTTCATTGATATGCTGAGGAAGTCCTCTATTCTAGTAGTCACTGTACTAATATTAGCGCTGACCACGTGTGTGGGTTCGTCATTTTCAGTTTCGGCAAGAGTGACAGACAAGCCTGACAAACCCCTTGTCGTGGTGTTAGTCAATTCCTCTGTTTATCCACGAATAGAATCATCGCTGGATCAGTACGGGGAGGATGTTCAATCTGATGGGTTTTCTGTGAGAATCATCAGAACCGACGAGTTAGCCTATCCGACGCCCCAAGGGATAAGGAGTTTGCTCCAGCAGGAACTCAGTCAGGACTTGGTTGGCGCTGTATTAGTGGGAGACATTCCTACTGCTTGGGTCAACGTCTCTGGCAAAGTCTTGCCAACAGACATGTACTACCGAGACCTGAACGGCGTTTGGACAGATTTGAACGGTAACGGCATCTACGAAAAGCAAAGTGGAGATGTGTCACCCAAAATATGGGTGGGACGACTGAAGGCCAATACACTTCCAGGAGACGAAAGCACATTGTTAAACCAATACTTCGCAAAGAACCATCTTATCAGAACAGGCCTAAGAGTACTGCCTTGGTGGCGTTCGCTGGGATACATCGACTACGATGGTATTGGCTGGGCAGGGGACGTGAATTCTTCGCTGAGCCAAGTTTGTTCAGACGTGACTCTCGTGACAGATCCAACTGTGACCTCCGCAGAGGATTATATGAGTCGACTTCGAGATCCTTTTGGATATGAGTGGTTGTACCTAATGAGCCATGGAGACTTCGACTACCACACTTTTGGAAATAACGGGCCAGTAAACGAGGGAGTTGTGTATCCGTATGACTATCGCTCCATTGACCCGCGCGTCTTGTTCTACACTATGTTTGTTTGTTCAGGTTCGAGATTCACAGAACAAGACTATCTAGGTGGCGCCGTGATCTTTGGTAATACTTATGGTCTTTTGTCGATTGGCTGCACAGACAAGATGTATTCCTTCTCTTTCCGAGACTTTTTCACGGCACTCTCAGAAGGAGAGGCCATAGGTACATCTTTTCAAGAATTGTTTCTGCGGGAAGATGGATTACAAGGTCAGCATCTAGATAACGTAAGCTATCAGCTCGTTTTTTACGGTCTGACCTTAAATGGCGATCCTACACTAAGACCATGTATTCGCAGAGAAGTGAAGCTGCATGATGTATCCATCACAGATGCTGTGTACAACATCACAGACGTGGATGGTGAAAGTGCAGTTCGTGTGAAGGCATATATTCAGAATCCGGGAGATTTCAACGAGACTTTCCATGTTTCAATTAAGACGCAATACTATACGCTAGCAGATTCAGACATCTCCCTAGCACCCAAAACCATCAAAACTGTTGATCTATACATCAAGAAACCTTACGGCTTGATTCCAGTTAATAATACAAATACCACGGTATCGGTGGTTTTGAGTTCAGTACCGGAAGAGTTCAATCTTGCCGACAACGTGAAATACTTGGCTCTCAAAGATGTGGTCGTAGTGCCGCCATCGACATCCTTCAATTCGAACAACTGGAGCTGGCTAATCGTAACACTCGCGATCTTCCTGCTAATTCCGTATGGCGTATTCAAAGTGTTGACCTCAGAGAGACTTCTTCTATTCGAATATTTGTCTAGATTGCGAGGAGTTTTGACGAAGAAACGTCACTGAACATATGGTGGTTTTTCGATTTCTTTCTATTTGTGGTCAAAAAATGTTTAAATCAGCCATTCGGTCTATAATTAAGGTCTCCATGGCTGGAGATCACTTTGAAGGGCAAGCCACTAGTCTCAATAGTCTCTGCGGGACTTTCAAAATTTGGAAAACGGGAAGGCTTGTACGGGAGAGAACTCTTTGCCGAAGCTGTCAAAGAAGCCTTCGACCGATGCCCCAAGCTAAACCCAAAGAACGACATCCAAGCCCTTTTTATCGGACACATGGGCGAGTCCTACGAACATCAAGGGCACACAGGTGCAACCCTAGCGGATTGGGCAGGATTGCTTCACATACCCTCTACAAGAACCGAGGCGGCATGCGCTTCCTCAGGCGTGGCCTTGAGAGCAGGTATCCAGGCTGTCCTGTCCGGCTTGTGTGATGTTGTAATGGTTGGGGGCGTGGAAAAAATGACGCACAGAAGCACGGCAGAGGTCACCGAGTATCTGGCAATGGCTTCAGACTACCCGTTTGAGCAATGGCATGGAATAACTTTCCCGGGCCTGTATGCCTTGATGGCAACTGCCCACATGCATGATTATGGCACGACTGAAGAACAGTTAGCGAAGGTTGCCGTAAAGAATCATTATCATGGAAGCTTAAACCCAAAGGCACAGATTCAGAAAGAGATAACCCTAGAGAACGCCATGTCTTCGCGAGTTATTGCATGGCCACTCAAACTCTATGACTGCTCCCTGATCACGGATGGGGCGAGTTGCTTGATCCTAACAAAACCTGAACTAGCCAAGAAATTCACGGACTTACCAATTCAAATAATCGGGAGCGGTCAGGCAAGCGACACTATAGGTCTTTACGAAAGGCAAACACTCACCTCTTTGGAAGCAGCTAGAATTGCAGCAAAAAAAGCATATGAGATGGCGGCATCAAAACCGAGCGATATTGATTGTGCAGAGGTGCACGACTGTTTCACTATCGCCGAGATAATTGCATGCGAAGACTTAGGTTTCTGTGAGTTGGGAGAGGGTGGCAAGCTCGTTGATAACGGGGAAACAAAGCTTGGCGGAAGAATTCCAGTGAACACTAGCGGTGGGCTTAAGGCCAAAGGGCACCCAGTTGGCGCCACAGGAACTGGTCAAGCTTACGAAATGTATCTGCAATTGACTGGCAATGCTGATAAAAGGCAGGTGAAGGATGCAGAGATTGGCTTGACTCATAACGTAGGAGGCTCAGGAGCCACTGCGACCGTTCATATTTACAGGAGAGGTTGAAAATGAGTGAACAATCTAATTTTACTATTGAGCAATTTTACAAGAATGTGCTTCAAGGAAAGCTGCTGGGTGGAAAGTGCAGGGAATGTGGAAAGGTTCATCTTCCACCGAGACCGTTGTGCGACCAGTGCTTCTCAAACGGGTTTGAGTGGGCGGAGATCCCCCAGAAAGGTAAGCTTTTGACTTATACGATCATTCATGTGGCGCCGGCGCAATTCCAGTCAATGGCTCCGTACGCTGTGGGCATAATACAACTTGAGGAAGGAGTTCGCATCCCTGGAATGATTAGAGGCGTGGCTTTGGAACAAATAAAGGTAGGCATGGAATTGACATTTGACTTTGGAACTTGCGCTGCAACGCAGCAATGGCCTCAGTGGCCGAGATACTACTTCAGACCTGCGTGATTTCCGATCAAAAGCATGCGTCGCCCGGCAGAGCATCGTTGAACTCCAATGTCTTGTCTTGACATGTGAAGCATCATTCGGTTAATCCACAAATTGCCAAGGGTCTTCTCCCAAGCGTTTTGGTCTTTTTGCTTATTTTTCTCTAAAGCTGAGGACAAATTCATAAATGCTTTCTTGTTTAACATAGAGTCTCAGAACAGAGAAACTCGCTGATATGTAGAAGGGGTCGACAATTACTGATTGGCGTGAAATCTTGTTGCTCAAGATGCAACGTCTGATTAGACCTGGCTATTTGTACAAGCTGATTCGTATTCGGGGACAGACCTATTCGTTCACGGACTATTTCAAGGGTTTTGAGAAGGTTGTTGCCGTTAAGCGGATTTTTGGGAAGAAGACGGAAGAAGTGCTTCGTAATCTCACGGTCGAATTTGCTTGGATAGGAGGCTACATGTGGGTCAACAACGCAAATGGGCACCTGATGGTCAGTTCTCGCTATTTGAACAACGGCGACAGAGTTGACATTTACCTCGACCTAATCCACGAACTTGTCCACGTGAGACAGTTCATGGAAGGAAAGGAACTTTTTGACGACCAATACAAGTATACTGAGAGACCGACTGAAGTCGAAGCCTATCGTATTGCAGTTGAGGAGGCGCGAAATCTTGGACTACCTGATGAAAGGATTTGCCAATACCTCAAGACTGAATGGATGAGCGATGAAGACTTTCAGAAGCTCGCAGAAACTCTGAAAGTAAGATGTCATCGATAAGCACGTGCGAAACTCCGAAGCAACTGCGCGTTTCTCCAACTTTTTGGCTCTTGATCCGAGTCCCTGCGTTGTTGCGTCTCATCTATATACTTGAATCACCAACAAAGAATAACGTGATTGACGTTGTTCGTTCATACTAGCATCCGCACAAGCAACATGGGCAGGTCAATAGATTTCTACAGCAGACTGATGGGACTTAGCCTTCTAAGTCGGCGCGAGATTCCCCAGAATAATGCGGAAATTGCTTTTCTACAAGATCCTGAAGGCAAAGGAGCCAAGCTTGAATTGACCTTCTATCGAAAACAGAAAAAGTTCATTCAAGCCGACTATGAGGACAGAGTCTTCGACCATTTAGCCTTCGAGGTTAAAAACGTCGCACAAACGATTGCCAGGATGCGAAAAGAAAAAGTCACAATCACTGATGAACCCTTCAAGCTTGGACCTAACGGACCACTAATATCTTTCATTGAAGACCCCGATGGAACACTGATCGAGCTAATTGAGAAGAAGTAGCGTTCGCAATCCTATGCTCTCACAGCAGAAGACCGATTGATACATTCTATCGCCGCCGGCAACTCTGTAATTGCAGTAATTATGTAGTCAGCTCCAGCTTCCATTAATTCAGTTCTACTAGAAACACCTGTCACCAGACCCGTTGCGATTGCCTTAAGCTTTTTGGCGCATTTCATATCGCTTACGCCATCTCCGACAACTGTAATCTCATGCGGTTTGACATTCAGAATATCTAGCACAGCCTGAAGGTGCTCGACGTTGGGCTTCACATTTTCTACTCTGTTCCTTGGAATCACTGCATCGAAAAAGCCGGCTATCTTGAACCTCTCTAGGATACAGTTTGTAGCCTTTTCGCTGTTTATCGTACACAACCCTATTCCCAAATTCATCGTTCTTAGGACTCTGAGGGTTTCCACAACTCCCTGGAACAAGTCAGTGCTCCTTGCAGCTTCCAGTTCATGTTTCTCAGCGATTGCCAAGGCTCCTTCGCGAATTCTCCTGAACTTTTCTGCATGTTCCTTTCTATTTTCCACAAAGGTCTCGGCTTTCTTTAACATGTCAAATATGCTCTCATTTTCTGACAGGATCGAGGATGGCAAGCCCTCGGTTAGCAGGAAAGCTCGAACCTCAGCCCTTACTTTCATGTAATCTATGTTAAAGGTTACTATGGTTCCATCGAGGTCGAAAACAACTGCTTTGATCGTCATTTTACTCCTGATCCTGGTGAATTCGAGAAAAATCGTTCCGAAAGTGATATACTTTGCGCTGAACCGCCCGAATGAGGAAAGCGAGGGCAAGCTGCAGGACAGCAAGAAGTCAAATCATGAGGTCTCACACAAGGACAAAGCGCGTCGAAGAGACGACGTGGGTGCACAAGATCTGCATTGACTGTACCCTAGAACAAAGTGGAAAAAGGTAAACTCAATATTACACTTCAACCTAATGGGTTACTGATGCGGCATGAGCATTAAAGAATATTCAAAAGAAAGACTCTGGCCAATACTTGTCGAAACCGTTCATGCCTTGGTCCTGTATCCCAACCACAAAGCATATACGCGAAACACGATTTTGCCAGAAAAACCTGAAATACTTCCAGCAGAACTAGCCTCAAGACTCGGAATGCCTCTTGGCGAGGCGTTAGTAATCCTTCACGAGTTGGGGCAGGAAATAGGAACAAAATCCTAATGGTTCAGTGATCTAGCGCATGCTAGCTATTCTACGACGTACCTGTAGGCAATGTGCTCGCCTGCTGTTGGGCTCTTGCGGATTACGCGCAGTAAATCGCCTGGTTTTGCACCTATGGCTTTCACTGCTGGGTCCGAGGAGCTGATCTGTGGTAGCTGGTAAGGGTGGACCCTGAGTTGTGTCAGTAGTTGCTCTTTTTCCTTTTCTTCTAGGATTTCATGTCTAGGAACTAGCAAGTGCTCGAAAAGGTCGAAGGCGGGGAAAGTTTTCGGTAATAGTTCAATTTTCTTTTTTTGGGCGCTTTCCTTGACGGCGTGCGTGTACCTGCCGTCCGTCACCATTATCCCTCTCTCTATTTCAATGTCTTTCATGACTTTCTGTAAGCGATTTATTGACGCTATGCCCACGGTGCTCTCGCCTGGAACACACCAAACAAGTGTTTTTTGTTTTTCCTTCGGTACATCAACAATGTAGCCTACGGCATCTTCATGCTTCTGTTTTTTGATAAGCTTGTATTTTCTAAGCTTAATCAAAACCTCGGCTTTGCGTTCTTCCAGACTAACTGTCTTTTTACTCAAACCGGTGAACCTCAACCTAAGAACATTCGAAACCTAAACAAGGCATTAACCCTTTAAACCTTGTGCTCTCCAAGCATATTGGAATGTTTGCGTGAAGTGCATGCTCACATGCGTAGTACAATGTTGTTTGCATAGTCGTTCATTTCTTCTGCGTATTTTTGAATAATTTCCTGAGAATAGGGTTTGAGCGTTGCTAAAGCTTTGTCAAGCGTGTCCTCTGGGATGAATTGCTGGAACGCAAGGGTTTTCGCCCCCTTGACCAGTTCTCCTATCCTCGCTATGTCTTCGGCGTCCACGAAGCTTGGAACAACTGTTGTTCTGAACTCATATTCAACTTTTCCTGTTCTTAGCATTTCAATCGTACGCAGAAGCTCATTTGTGTTCACTACTCCCAGACGTGAATATTTCTCCAGAGAGGTTTTCACGTCCAATGCAACGTAGTCTATGTAGGGCAAACATTTCTCTAACGCTTGTGAATCAAGCCCGTTCGTATCCAGCTTCACTGCGAAGCCTCTTTCCTTGAGTTTCTTCAGAAACCTTGGGAGTTCATTATGAATAGTTGGTTCGCCGCCGGTTACAACGACCGCGTCCACGTATTTCTTTCGGCTTTCAAGAATCTTCAATGCTGTCTCTTCGTTTAGAAATGGAGGTTTAGGGTCTACGACGATCCTCCAGTTGTGACAGAACGGACAGCGTAGGTTGCAGCCTGGCGTAAAAAGGACTGATGCTACTCTGTTTGGAAAGTCGACGAGACTTGTCTTTTGCAGTCCGCTGAACTTCATTGGTTTGATCACTCAAGCGGGAATAGGAATGGCAGGCGTGACTGCTGACTTCTCAAAAGTGTGGCGTATTGCAAACTCGGCTTGTTTGCCATCGTTCCACTGGTCTACCGGTCTCAGGTACCCCACGACTCTTGAGTAGACCTCGCATCTGTCTCCACACGTCGGACATTGCTTGTGTTCGCCAGTCATGTACCCGTGAGTTGGGCATATGCTGAATGTGGGCGTCAACGTGAAGTAGGGTAGGCGTGAGCCCCAGGATACTTTGCGTATAAGCTCGGCTGCGGCCTTCCACGAATGGAGTCTTTCTCCGAGGAAGATGTGGAAGACGGTTCCTCCTGTATAGAGAGTCTGAAGTTTGTCTTGATGCTCCAGGGCCTCAAACAGGTCGACCTCATAATCCACGGGCAACTGTGAACTGTTTGTGTAGAAGGGTGCTGCACCTGTTGCCACGTTTTTCTCGTTGGCCACGATGATGTCTGGGTGCTTCTTCTTATCTATTCGGGCAAGCCTGTAGCTTGTGCCTTCGGCAGGTGTTGCTTCAAGGTTGAACATGATTTCTGTTTCTTTCTGGAAATCGATCAGTTTGTTGCGCATGAAAGCAAGCACTCTGATTGCGAAGTCTAGTCCTTCTAGTGAGCCGATGTTTACGCCGAATAGGTTGAGTATCGCCTCGTTTAAGCCAACGATGCCGATCGTTGAGAAGTGGTTCCGCCAGTATTTTCCATGTTGTGCTTTTACTCCGCGGAGATAATGCTTGGAGTATGGGTATAGGCCGCTCTCGGTGAATGTGTCCAAGACCTTTCGTTTGACTTCCAGACTGTCTCTCGCGATCTCCATCATGCTCTCCAGGCTTTCAAAGAACTCGTCCTCATCTTTGGACAAATAGCCTATGCGTGGAAGATTCAGCGTCACGACGCCTATTGACCCTGTGAGTGGGTTCGCCCCGAAAAAGCCTCCTCCGCGTTTTGCAAGCTCTCTGTTGTCAATCCTCAGGCGACAACACATGCTTCGTACGTCTTCTGGTTTCATGTCGGTGTTTATGAAGTTGGAGAAGTATGGGACACCGTATTTTGCTGTTACTTCGAAGATTTTTTCAGTCAATGGCGAGTCCCAATCGAAATCTCTGGTTACGCAGTATGTTGGAATCGGGAAGGTGAATACTCTGCCTTTGGAGTCGCCTTGGCTCATGACATCTGCGAAAGCCATGTTGAACATTTCCATTTCTGTTTCCATGTCGCCATATGTCTTGTCCATGACTTTGCCGCCTACAATAACGGGGTCGTCTTTCATGAAGTCGGGCACTGTCCTGTCCAAAGTGATATTTGTGAACGGCGTTTGGAATCCAACGCGGGTTGGCACGTTCATGTTGAAAAAGAACTCTTGCAAGGCTTGTTCAACGTCTTTCTGAGTTAACCCGTCATAATGTATGAAGGGCGCTAAGTAAGTGTCAAAAGTGCTGAAAGCTTGGGCTCCAGCAGCTTCACCTTGAAGTGTATAGAAGAAGTTCACTATCTGGCCGAGTGCTGTGCGAAAGTGTTTGGCAGGTTTGCTTTCTACTTTTCCTGAGACGCCGCCAAATCCTGAAATAAGCAAGTCCTTCAGATCCCAGCCAACACAGTAGGCACCTAGAACACCTAGATCATGAATATGCATGTCTCCTGAGAAATGAGCATCGGCAATGCTTGGTGGGTATATTCTGGAGATCCAGTATTTTGCCACAACGGTTGACGAAAGATAGTTGTTCAAGCCCTGCAGCGAATAACTCATGTTCGAGTTCTCTTTGACACGCCAATCTTCAATCTCCAAATACTGATCAACCAAGTCGGCGTCGCTTAGAAGAGCAGCTAGCTCTCTCTGATCCTGATGCTGTTTTCTATAGAGAATATACGCCTTAGCCGTTCGGGCATGCCCGTTTTCAATGAGCATTTTTTCAACGATGTCTTGGATCTCTTCAACTGTTGGGACGCCGTCTTCGCCAAAGCGTCTGTAAAGTTCTGCTAGAACACTATCGCTAATCTTCTTGGCTTGTTCACGATCTCTTCCGCTAACGGCCTTCGCAGCCTTCCAAATGGCGTTTGTTATGCGTTCCTGATCAAAAGGTTCTAACCTTCCATCACGTTTTCTGACAGACTTCATGTTTTTACCTCTTTAAGCACTTTTTCGAAATCTCGGGGTTCCTCGAAACTCTTGTATACGGAAGCAAACCTGACGTAGGCTACGCGGTCAAGCTTCTTCAAGTATTTTACGACTAAGTCTCCGATTTCCTGTGAAGAGACTTCCTCTTTTCCAGCCATCATCAGATCCTGTCTGACATGCTCTGCCAATTCGTGGATCTGCTCCATCGTTACTGGCCTTTTCTCACAGGCTTTTTGGAGTCCTCTGACGATCTTGTTCAGGTCGAACCGTTCTAGCCTGCCGTCCTTTTTCTTCACCATGAGTTCGACGGTTTCCACGTACTCGTATGAAGTGAAGCGCTTTCCACAGTCTTCGCATTCTTTGCGCCTTCTGACTGTGTTGTCTGGTGAATCTCTTGTTTCGAGAGTTTTGAGGTTTTCAGACCCGCAATACGGACATTTCATGCGATCACTTCGTGCGCTTCACAACTCTTAGTGTTTTCACAGCTAAAGTAGACGCTAAATGTAGTGGTTTGTTATTTAAGCCCTTTTCACAATATCATTGAAATCGCTGGTCGAACATGCTTGGAAAGCATGCTTAAATAGACATAATAAGCAAAAATAAAAATGGCAAAACAAGTATCTTTGGAGAAAGTAGCTTCAATTCTGGGCAATATGAAATCGGTTTAAAATTTTCGAACGAAGACTCGAATAGGAGAGCTTCATATCAGTCATTCTAGACTCTCTTAGCTAAGATAAAGGATCTCTTCTTTTCTTCCTTCTGTGCAAAACCGAACTTCCTGTAGAGCCTTCGTGCTGGAAAGTTGCTTTTCAAAACTGAAAGCTCTATACTCTTCTTGCCTATTCTCTTAGCCGATCTCTCGACGAGGTTCAGGATGTAAGTAGCTACTCCGAGTCTTCTGAACTCAGGTGCAACAGCTAGACTCCTTATGTACAGAGCATCAGATTCTTCGTGAACAACTAACGTTCCAGCCACACGATCCTTCAACTTGACAAAGTACCGTCTTTTTCTGAAAAATATCGCTTCACAAGACAGGACATATGGCCCAACTATCAAAAAGGCCTGTAGTTTGGAATTTCCGAAAGGCATTGCACTTCCGTGTTCACTGTTGCTGAAGAAATTGAACTCGAAGAGATTGAATAGCAGATGCGTAGACTTTTTCACAGGCTCAATTCGGAGATGTCGCTGAATGCTCTTTGAAATAGCATCACCGCGATTTGCCTATGTTTCTTTTTCCAACCCACTCCCAGACAGCAAACACAGCACAAGAAAAAAGCAGTACGATAGCAAAGGACAGAAAAACTCCCGTGTATTGGAAGCTCGTCGCAAACACTAAACCAGTGACGAATGCGCCGAGTGTCTGCCCAATATCCATCATTGTGTCCAAGAAGCCCATTGAAGTGCCAACAAGCTCAGGAGGCACAAGCTCGCAGATCAGTGGCGACGTGGAAGAAGTGACAGTTGCGAAGCCAAAACCATAAACTACGAGCAAAATGAGGAGGACTGCAAAGCCAGTCATGAAAGGAACAGTGACCAAAGCCAGGGCTGATAGAACACATCCGAATACTATCGGAATTCCCCTTCCGATTTTGTCTGAGACTTTGCCCATGGAAGGTCTCGCAAAAATCGCCACGGCGAGGACGCTTGAAGTGATTAGGCCTGTCGATATAGTGCTGTATTTGAGACCACGTATTAGGTAGTAAGCGAGGTACGTATCGAACGCACCGAAGACATAGTATTGGCTTGCTTGAATCAAACTGACAATGACTACACTTCCATTGCTCGCAATCCTTCTCCAACCGTGAAACATGCTTTTGATGCTTTTACTAGCTGGTCTTTCCGAAGACTTCGCAGGTCGCCTCTCTTTTGCCAAGAAAGGCATTGCTGTGATAAGACCTGTCACGGCAACGACTCCGACCGCGAGATAGACTTGGTGAAAATCATTGTTGGTTGCGGCCAGCACGTATCCGCCTAAGGTTGGTGCGATTATTCTTCCAATATATGTTGCCGAAGTAAAAAGCGACATTCGCTCCCCACGTCTTGTGGGAAAAACCTCTGCTATTGAGGCTTCAGCAACTGGAACAAAGATCGCAGTTGCGAAGCCATGGTAGAATCTGACAGGGATTAGTTGCCACCAGTTGTTTATGAGAAGATAAAGAAAAGGGGCTGAAGCGAAAATTACTCCAGCCAGAAGCAGGAATTTTCTTCTGCCGAAAATGTCGGAAAGAGAGGCGGCGGGTAGACTCACTAGAATACCTGGGATGGTTGAGGCTGAAAGGACGATGCCGCTCCATGCATCGGGAGTTCCAAGATTTATCAAGAGGGGGGTGAAGACGGAACCGCTTTTGGACAGTGTAGAGCTTAGGATCATGAGCCCTCCCATTATGCAAAGGCTCCAGAAGACTGTGGTTCCAGCGTTTTTAGTTTCCGAGGTCATCGATTCACCTGCTTGAATTCTAGATTACTGTTTTTTGAGACTAATAAAAGTGAAGGCAAGTGCCTGATCAATTCTCATTTCCTCACTCGATTCTGGTTCTACGCAAGATTCTTCGAAGCTGCCTTCTTACATACATACTGAGTACTAGCAAGATTGGACAAATGCTTTTAATTGCTCTCAACAACTGCAATGAAGATAAGACATGACCGTTCAAATTCGGAAGTTCGTCGAAGATGACCTGCCGCAGCTCGTTAGACTACTCAATGCCACCTATGAGGACTCGTACGAGTTCGCTCCCTTCACTGAAGAAAAGCTTCGCTCTTGGATAAAAGAGGCAAAATTAAAGATTCTGATGGTTGAGGAAGATCGCGGAGTTTTGGGTTCAGCTGCATACAATGATGGGCATTGGGGCGAGGAAATTGCATGGCTGAACGTGAGCGATGCCTTGGATCGAAAGCTGATAGAAAAGATTTTGGTGGAACAAGCCGAGAGATTCGTAGTGAGCGGCGCAGTTTTCACAGCTGTTGACGCTGGAAGCCCAAAAATCGATGAGTGGACCGAACGAGGTTACAAACAGGAAGGTGGGCTGTATCATATGACTGCAAGACTGCAAGCGATCAAGCCTGCTCCAAAAGCTCCTGAGAGAATCATAATTAGAAACTTGAAAACTGATGAAGAAAAGGATTTGATCCAGGCCGTAAATGCGGGTTTCGGCTCGGAGAGGCTCAAGACGGGTTGCATCGAGAAGTGGAAAGCTGAAAACCCTTCCTTCGATGAAAACTGGGTTCAGATTGCAGAAGCAGAGGGAAAGATCGTGTCAGCCGTTGTTGCGAAGCCAGATACCTATTACAACGAGTCCTTCAAAGGCAGAAGAGGCTATCTAGGCCCTGCAACGACGCTTCAAAGCTATCGTGGAATGAATCTCGCATCTGCTCTGACGCGCAGGGCTATGAATTTTCTTTTTGAAAAAGATATGGACTCTGTAGCCCTGTACACCAGTGAACAAAATGTAGCTTCGGTGACTTTATTGACAAGACTTGGGTTCGAAATTAGTCATCATTGGAAGTTCATGCGCAAGATTTTGCGGCAAAAAGACAGTGGCTAGCTTTTTTGATGACTTAAGCTTCAACACAAGAAGCTCGTTTAGTTTGCAATTGAGAAATTGTTCAAGGTTTCTTGCTTTTTGCCTCTTGAAGCGTTAGTTCCTTTACCCTTGTCTCGATGAAATCTGCAACTTTTTCTTGGCTGTACTTGCTCTCTTCTTCCTGCTTCCTGAGTTGCTCTTCGATCGTTGCAAGCACCTTTTCAACGTCGAACGGTTTCATTATGTAGGCATCTGCTCTTCTGTTTACAGCGTCAATGGCGTTTTGAAGCGTTGGGAATCCTGTGATGATTATTTTTCTCATCCTAGGTATCGTATCCTTTATTCGTGAAAGAAGCTCAGTTCCTTCCATGTCAGGGAGTCTGATGTCCAGCAAAGCTACATTATACAATTTCTTCTTTGTTACCTCTATAGCCTTTTTGGCGGTTCCCACCGATTCAACGGCATAACCCTTCTCCTCGAGTATGGCTTCCAAGACTTTTCTTATGCTCTCATCGTCGTCAACTATAAGGATTTTAGCAGTTCCAGTCATGAACTCTCACCTGATGAACACACAAGAACTAGACCTAGCTGTACAACAATAAAATGCTTATGAACTTCTAATATGAATCAATGCTATATCAGTCTGCTCTGCTGTTGCCCAAAAAACCCTGCTTAGCAGCTGACACGTACTCGACGAACGCGAATTTTTCGTTCTCATTCCATTTCAATGGCTGCCCAATCTTCTCGTGCAATTTCCGCATGATCAGAATCTCTAGAAAGTTCGCTCCCGGACCAAAAATCTTTTGCAGTCCATCTTCGAAAGTTCCAAGATTATAAGGAATGTCATCTCTGGCTATGCCGAATTTGGACTCTAGGTGATAATAAATTGATTTTCTTGCAGAATCTCCAAGAGTGTGGAAGGCGTCATCCAATGCTTCAAGCAGAAGTTTATCGAAGTTTTTCTTTGCCAGCTTGCCAACACTCCCTATTAAGGGTATCTAGTCTAAGAATTACATTAGTGCTCTTATAAATAACTTGTTGATTAGCTGCCATCGTTTCTTACCCCGTAACCTATCATGTTCAGACGTGGAAAGCTGTTTTCAGGTTGACCGGTTGAAACCTCGGTAAAACCTTAAGTAGCGTTGCAGTCTAATTGATCCTATTGGTTTCTATGTTGAAGTTGAAGGTTTACGTTCATAGCCTTGAACTTCCTACGACTGGCTTTGTCGACAAAGAGGGAGCAATGCATGCTTGCGCACAGGCTCAAAAAACCGCTTTCACAGGATTGGAACGTTTCTCAAGCCTATTCGGAAGGCGTTATCTCACTGATTTGGAGCGAGAGTTTCTATTGCAGACTGATAATTTCTGCAAGGAGCACGAAGTGAACCTAGAGATCGTTGATTTGGGAACTGCTGATTTTCTCGAGAAGCTCAAACTGAAAATCAAAGGTGTTACAACTCCTGCCATTTGTTGTGAGGCGAGAATAATCCATCGCTTTCCAAGTGAAGAAGACATCAAGGGCATTTCAGTGTAATCTAGTTATTCTTTGCGTGCGTGCTTCGTGAAGTACTCTTTCAACGGTCTCCAATAGAACTCGTTCCACCCTTCTGCAAGGTCATCAACCTGTTCAGCAGGTATATTTGAGTGGATCATTGATATTTCGGTGCCACCTTTTGCTTCTTTGAATGTCAATTCTAGTTTTGAAGGAGGAAAACTGTCTGGCCAATCCGTGGTCAACCATTCCTGCACTATCTTCTTTCCTTTCACTAGTTCGAGGTTTCTGCCTGAAATGTATCCATCCCATGCTGTGAATTCTCCTCCAACCTTTGGATCGCATGTAGCCTTGCTGCCGGTAAATGCAGAGTGCTTCTTTGCATCCATAAATGCGTCATAAACCTCATCGGGAGTGGCTGGAATCAGAGTTTTCTGTTTTATCGTAGTGGCTTTCATGCTCATATTGATGCACCTTAAATGTTCCAGATTAGGGGACGATCCAGTTAGAGAATAGGGAGGTCTTGAATTGATAAATCTTCGCAATTTTCCCAGATACTCAGACTTTTAGATCGCCTCAGCACTCGGATCTGTTCTGGCGCGTGCTGCGTCTACAGCGAAGGCATCGCTCAGCAGGGAGAATATGGAAGAGTCAAGAACTACTGTTTCAACGAGGTACACCAGAAGCAAAAGCCGTAACTAACCTTCTCGAAGTCTGGGAAAAGGAAACCAGCATATAATCTGCTAGTCTAGTGCGCGCAGGCGCCACAAGACAAATGAAGCAGTTATCATCTCAACATAAAAACAGCCACACTTTCCACGATCTGGAAACATGAAAACCCGTTTAGAAATCTCCATGAATCGAGAACTACTCAATACGATTCTTGAAGGTGCAAAAAGGCTGTACCCGAAAGAAGTGATCTTACTCCTGAGAGGAAAAAAACGAAAAGACGCAATCGAAATAACCGATCTTCTCGTGCCTCCGCTAGCCCGCTATGGTCAAGGCTTCGCTGAAGTCAGACTTCACATGATGCCAATGGATTTCTCCATCGTAGGAACAGTACACTCCCATCCCTCTGGAAACCTGACACCTTCAAACACGGATCTGAACCACCTCTTTGGAGCAATACTCATGATCACAGCCTTTCCTTTTGCAGATGAGAAAAATATTGCAGCCTACAATCATGACGGGGAAAAATTGACGCTTCAAATAAAAGAAAGCTAGCTTCGAACAGTTGAACTACTGGGTAAAAGTCAAAGACATAAAAATGAAGATAAGCGAACAGTTTGTTCCACGCTCGGAACAGAGTCCCTAGCAACCCCACTAGCCTTTCCCTTTTTCGAGGATAGAAGTCTGTTCTAGAGTTCAAAGCTGGAAAACGTGAAATACGACGAAGCATGTTACTATGGATTTGAAGGAGCTAGAACGACAATCTGAGAAGCACAGGCTTCTTAGCAGGTGCACTAGCATCGGGGAGCAACCAAATCTGGAAACACAGCTCAGTGAAAACGTGGTGTAATTATGAAAAGGGAACTAGCAACTGCTTTCGTCACCTCACTTTTGCTAGTCAGCATGTTCTCCTTCCTCAGACTCGCCCCGAAAACGAATGCAACAACTACCTCTGAAGCCTTTGAGACTCAGAACAACGAAGAATCGCCCGTTCCTTCCGCTCCGCCTGTCATCCAAGATTTCTACGTGAACTCCACATGGGCTGACCAGACCAGTATGTTCAGCTTCAACGTTTCGTCCTATTCAAGCGACCTTGCGAGCACTACACTAAGTACGAACATCTCTTCTTCCTCGTTCACGAATGATAGTGTAAGCGTCAGCGGCAGCGTCGCTTGGGCAAACTTCACGAAGACTCTCCCACCGAGCAACTGCATAGTGGCGTTTGACTTCTGGGTATTCGACGCCAACGCCAGCCTCTACGCCACAACTGGCCTTAGACTCCTGAAGGTCTACGCGTACAACGGGACGAGTGGGGCTTGGAACACGCCCTACGTCAGCCTCGGCTCCGCGCTCCAAGGCGTAGACTCTGCGTGCAACTGGTCTGGGGTCAGCGTTTACGACCAGTATATTCTGGGTCATAATTCCACATCGCTTGAGGCGATGATAGACTCTTATGACGCTAGCCATGATTGGGCTAATGTGCTCTACTGGAGCGCGGTGT
>Ga0209048_10002538_pt1 | contig 18111 bp, 17 predicted proteins | sample FrelakmetCRP12CR_FD_187146 | JGI IMG/M metagenome (GOLD analysis project Ga0209048, IMG submission 187146) | Freshwater lake sediment microbial communities from the University of Notre Dame, USA, for methane emissions studies - CRP12 CR (SPAdes)... | ecosystem: Environmental > Aquatic >... | reverse complement strand
GAAGCCGGCGGGAGCCTCACCCCTTCCCGTCAGCGCCTGGATCCAGAGGATCGTCGTCAGGATGCTGCCGATATAGACGACGAACATCACCGGGTTGCGCCATTGGTAGCGCGGCGTGAGCCTGAGGAAGCTGTCGATCAGGGCTCTCTGCATCAGGTCCTTTCCGACGAACCAGGACAGGGCTCCTTGTTTGACCGCTAGGGTTGCCATATAGAATCCAGTAGAGTTCTTTGGAATGGGCGCGTTCATTTGGCTGCGAAGAGCAGCAAATGCTCGACGACCGGGCCGAGCGCCAGCGCGGGCACGAACGTCAAGGCGCCGACGGTTATGACGACACTGATGAGCGTGAACACGAACAGCGGCGTGTGGGTCGGCAGCGTCCCGGCCGATGCAGGTACACGCTTCGCGGCAGCGAATGCGCCGGCGAGCGCCAGCACCGGAATGGCGAGCCAGTAGCGCGCGAACAGCATTACGATGCCAAGCGCCGTGTTGTAGAACGGCGTGTTTGCCGAAAGACCGGCGAACGCACTGCCGTTGTTGTTGCTGGCCGACGAGAACGCGTACAGGATCTCCGAGAAGCCGTGCTCGCCGGGATTCGCGACGCCGGCCTTGCCGGGGTCGACCATGACGGCGATCGCCGTTCCGCACAGCACCAGCAGCGGCGGGAGCAGGATGGCAATCGAAGCCATCTTGATCTCGAAAGCGCCGAGCTTCTTGCCGAGGTACTCGGGCGTGCGGCCGATCATCAGGCCGGCAATGAAGACGGCGACGATCGCGAACATGATCATCCCGTACAGCCCCGAGCCCACGCCGCCGTAGATCACTTCGCCGAGCTGCATCAGCCACATCGGTATCATTCCGGCGAGCGGCATGAACGAGTCGTGCATAGAGTTGACCGAGCCGTTCGACGCCGAGGTCGTGGCGACCGCCCACAGCGCGGAGTTGGCGACACCGAAGCGAACCTCCTTGCCTTCCATGTTGCCGCCGGGATTGGTCGCGGTTGCGACCTGATCCGCGCCGAGACTGGCAAGCACAGGGTTGCCCGGCGCCTCGAGCGCATATTCCGCGGCCAGCAATGGGACGAATACGATTGTCATGGCGGCAAGTAGCGCCCATCCCTGGCGGGTGTCGCCGATCATCTTGCCGAACGTGTAGCAGAGCGCCGCGCCGATCAGCAGGATCGAAAGCATCTCGAGAAAATTCGCGAGCGCGGTCGGGTTCTCGAATGGATGCGCCGAATTGACGTTGTAGAAGCCGCCGCCGTTGGTGCCGAGCTGCTTGATCGCGATCTGCGATGCCGCAGGCCCGAGCGGAATCGTCTGCTCGGTGGCAGTCGCCTTTTCGGTGACGGGATTGCCCTTCTCGTCCTTGAGCGGCTGACCGTCCGGCCCGTTCTTCGGGTTGTCGTAGGTGACCGGCTGGACGAGCGTCACCGTCGCGTACTTGTCGAACGTCTGCGGGACGCCCTGGCTCACGAGGACCAAGGACAGGACGATCGCCAGCGGCAGCAGGATGTAGACCGTCGTGCGGACGAGGTCGGACCAGAAGTTGCCGATGCCGCTCGCTTCCTTGCGCACGAAGCCGCGTATCAGCGCGATGAGCACGGCCATCCCGGTCGCAGCGGAGACGAAGTTCTGCACGGAGAGTGCGAGCATCTGCGTGAGATAGCTCATCGTCGACTCGCCGCCGTAACCCTGCCAATTGGTATTGGTGATGAAGCTGGTCGCGGTGTTGAACGCCGAGTCCGGGCTCACGGCCGCCATGTCCTGCGGATTGAGCGGCAGCCATTGCTGTGCCCGCTGGATTGCATAGACGACAAGTCCGCCCAGCAGGTTGAACCAGAGCATCGCCAACGCGTACTCGATCCAGCCCATCTCGCGCGCAGGGTCCACACCGGCACCGCGATAGATCAGGCGCTCGAGCGGCCCGGCGATCCGCTGCGCCCATGCCGCGCGGCCTTCGTAAACCGCGGCCATGTACGTGCCGAGCGGCTTCGCAAGCAGCAGCAGGACGACAACGTAGAGTCCCAGTTGCAGCCATCCCGAGGTGTTCATTCGAAGATCTCCGGCTTGAACAGTGCGACGATCAAATAGATGAAGATGACGAGCGCGGCGGCGCCGCTCATCCAATAGACCCAGTTCATGGACGGCCACCCTTGCCCATCAGGCTCGCGCAGAAGCGGATCAACCCCGCCGACAATGCGAAAAATCCGATGATCAGACCGATGAAGACGAAATCCATCGTTTTCTCCTCTGGAAGGATGTGCGGTGCTGCGTCGATTCGTTGCACGACGACCATCCATGCAATCTACAGAGCCGCAAGTAAAGACGGCGTCCAGATTTGCCGGCGGGGTGTAAAGAACCTGTAAACGCGGGACCGGGATGGACCGCGGATCTGGCGGCGACAAGGCGTCGCTGCCGGGACGCCGCGGAATCCGGCAGCAGGCCGCAGGACCGCCTGTGAAGTTGGCGCGGCGCTATCGCCCCGACGCCCGATGTGCGATTGACGCGGGGTTATCGACCCGGCGCCCTGATGGCTTTGCTCTCGGCGACGAGCCGCTGCATCAGCGCGACGCGATGCGGCGCGACCTTTCCCGCATCGACCGCCTGCCAGACCGCGCAGCCGGGTTCGCGATCGTGCCGGCAGTCGCGGAAGCGGCAGTGGCCCAGCAGCGGGCGGATCTCGACGAAGGCTTCGGCGATCGCTTCCGGCGCGACGTGGGCGAGGCCGAACACCTTGAGGCCAGGCGAATCGACGACCCAGCCACCACCCCGATCCGCCGGCAGCGGATACAGCGTCGAATGCGACGTCGTGTGCCGGCCGGCCGAAAGCGCCGTGGAGATCTCCGCGGTCTTCGCCATCGCGTGGGGCGCGATGGCGTTGAGGATCGTCGACTTTCCCATCCCCGACTGGCCGACGAGCACGGTGCGCTGGCCGCGAAGCAGAGGCAGGAGCGGCGAGACGTCGCGCTTCGCCGACATCGGCACGATCGTGTAGCCGAGCGCCGCGAACGGCGCGAGACGGGCGAGGAGGGCGCCGAAGTCCGGCTTGTCCGCCTTGTTGGCGACGAGCACGAAGCGGCAGCCCTGCGCCTCGGCGGCGATCATCCAGCGATTGACGAGCTCTTCGTCGACGCCGAGGTCCGGCGCGACGACGCCGACGACCTGCGTGACGTTCGCAGCGAGCAGCTTTTCCTTGAACGCGTCGGACCGGTAGAGCAGCGTGGTGCGCGGCAGGGCCGCCTCGATCGACCCGCCGCCCGCGACGCGCGCGACGTGCACGCGGTCGCCGCAGGCGAGCGTCGTGCCGCGGCCCTTCAGCAGGCACTCGAGCGTCTCCCCGCTGTCGAGCAGCACCGCGTAGTGCCGGCGCCGGCTGGCGGTGACGAGACCGGCTTCGAGCGCGCTCACGTCGCGATCGCTTCCACCCTGGCGGCGCAGATGCAGTCGTTCAGTGTGACGCCGCCCGCGCTGTGCGTCGACCAGGCGACGACGCAGCGGTCGTAGTGCACGGCGAGGTCCGGGTGGTGATCCTCGCGGTGCGCGACCGCCGCGACCGCGTTCACGAACGCGATCGTCCGCACGTAGTCGGCGAAGCGGAAGGTCTTCTCGATGCGGTCGCCGGAATGTGTCCAGCCGGGCAGCGCGCGCAGCCGCTCGCTCAATTCGTCGGCGGCCAGCCGCGGCGCGCGCGGCGCGCAGCGCATCGCGGCGAGTGCGGCTGCGGTGTCGAGCGGCGGCGGTCGCGGCATGGCCCGGGGCTCCTTCCGGTGAGCGTGCGTCAGGCAGCCTCGAGCCGCGCGATGCGGACCGCGGCGGGCGGATGCGAATCGTGGAACGCCGAGTAGACGGGATCCGGGGTCAGCGTCGCGGCGTTGTCCTCGTAGAGCTTCACCAGCGCATGGACCAGCGATGTTGCCGAGGCGTTCTTCGCGGCGAAGGCGTCCGCCTCGAACTCGTGCCGCCGCGAGTAGAACGACGAAATCGGGGCGAGCACGTACGTGAACGCCGGCAGCGCGAGGAAGAACAGGAGCAGCGCGACGCCGGGCCGGTCCTGCGCCGGCGGCACGCCGAGTCCTTCGTAGAACCACGGGGACGCGGCCAGCCAGGCGAGCAGCGCGAGGAAGGCGAGCGAGAACGCGCCCATCCACACCATGCGTTTCAGCACGTGCTTCAGCTTGAAGTGGCCGAGCTCGTGCGCCAGCACCGCCTGGATCTCGTCCGGCGCGAGCCGCTCGAGCAGCGTGTCGAAGAAGACGATGCGCTTGGCGCGCCCGAACCCGGTGAAGAACGCGTTGCCGTGGCTGGAGCGCTTCGAGCCGTCCATCACGAAGAGGCCGCGATTCTCGAAGCCGCAGCGCGCGAGCAGCGCCTCGATCGCGTCGCGCGCCGAGCCCGCGGGCAGCGGCGAGAACTTGTTGAACAGCGGTGCGATCACCGTGGGGTAGAGCGCGAGCAGCAGGAACTGGAACGCCACCCAGACGACCCACGCCCAGATCCACCACAGCGGCCCCGCCGCCCCCATCAGCCACAGCACCAGCGCGGCGAACGGCAGCCCCAGCGCTGCGCCGATCAGCACGCCCTTCACGAGGTCGGCCACCCAGAGCGCGCGCGTCGTGCGGTTGAAGCCGAACCGGGCCTCGATGCCGAACGTCTGCACGTACGAGAATGGCAGGCCGACGATGCCCGAGATCAGCGCGACGGCGACGATCAGCGCGAGGTCGCGTGCGAGTCCTCCGAGCGGCGGGACGTCGGTGAAGGCGACCAGCGCAGCGAGGCCACCACCGAAGGTCAGCGCGATCAGCAGCGTGGTTTCCACGAGCGTCTCCGCGACGCCGAGGCGCGAGCGCGCGACCGTGTAGTCGGCGGCCTTGCGGTGCGCCGACAGGCTCACGCGGTCGGTGAAGGCCGGCGGCATCTCGTCGCGGTGCGCGACGACGTGCGCGACGTGGCGCCGCACGAGCCAGAGCCGCAGCGCGAGCGACACGGCGAGCGCGACGACGAATACGACGGTGAAGGCCTGTGCGGTCAAGACGAACCTGGAAGCGCGGCAGGCGCGCCCGGTGGATTGTGCGAGAATGGGCGATTCATTCTACGCGAATTCGCAATGCCCCAAGACGCCAGCCGCCTGATCTGGATCGACATGGAGATGACCGGCTTGAAGCCGGACACGGACCGCATCATCGAGGTGGCGCTGGTCGTGACGGACGGCAATCTCGACACGGTCGCCGAAGCGCCGGTCTGGGTCGTTCGCCAGAGCGACGTCGTGCTCGCCGGCATGGACGCCTGGAACCAGGGCACGCACGGCCGCTCGGGCCTGATCGATCGGGTCCGTGCGTCGCTCGCGGACGAGGCGGCTGTCGAAGGCGAGGCGCTCGCGTTCCTGAAGGAGCACGTTCCGGCCAAGGCCTCGCCGATGTGCGGCAATTCGATCTGCCAGGACCGGCGCTTCCTCGCGCGCTGGATGCCGACGCTGGAGGACTACTTCCACTATCGCAACCTGGATGTTTCGACATTGAAGGAACTCGTGCGGCGGTGGAAGCCCGACCTGATGAAAGGCGTGCCCAAGGAGGGCAAGCACGAGGCCCTGGCCGACGTCTACGAATCGATCGCGGAGCTCAAGTACTACCGCGAGCAGTTCCTGCGGCTGTAGACCGGGGACGCGGGTCCGGCTTCAGGCGGACGGGTCAAGCTGCCCGAAGGCGGCGCGCACGACCGGTCAAAGCTTGCGCGCCAGCAGCACGCCATCGCCGACGCTGAGCAGGCACGCGTCGACGCGCGAATCGTCGCGGATCTTGGCCGTGATGGCGCGCAGGGCCACCGTGTCGGGCTTCTGGTCGGAAGGATCGGCGACCGAGCCGCTCCAGAGCACGTTGTCGATTGCGATCAGCCCGCCCGGCCGGAGCAGCTCGAGGCAGGCTTCGTAGTAGCCGTCGTAGCCGGTCTTGTCGGCGTCGATGAACGCGAAATCGAAGTCCCCGGCGCGGCCCTGCCGCAGCAGCCCGGAGAGCGTTTCCTGCGCGGGCCGCAGGTGCAGGTCGATCCGGTCGGCGACACCGGCCTCGGCCCAGTAGCGGCGAGCGATCGCCGTCCACCCCGCATTGACGTCGCAGCAGACCAGCCGGCCGTCCGGCGGCAGCGCGCAGGCGACCGCGAGCGCGCTGTAGCCGGTGAACGTACCGACCTCGATCGCGTTGCGCGCGCCGACGAGGCGGACCAGGAACGCGAGCAGCGCGCCCTGGTCGGCGCCGATCTGCATGCCGGCCTCGGGAAGGCCGGCGGTCTCCGCGCGGAGGCGCTGCTGAACGGGCGTATCCCGTGCGACAGCCGTGGCGAGATATCGGTCGACGGCCTCGGGGAGCAGCGTGCGGTGCGCCATGGTCTCGGCCTTCCGGAAACGGAGATGGGGTGCGCCGGGGCGTGCACGGCGCGCGAGCACGGGATCGTACCCGTGGCGGACGCGGGTGGGAAGCATTCCGTTCTGCGATAATCGTCGCGATGACGATCCCTGCTTCTCCGGTGATGAAGTTCTGCAGCGCCTGCGGTTCCGACCGCATCGAGCTGCGCATCCCCGCCGGCGACAACCTGCCGCGCTTCGTCTGCGGCGCCTGCGGCGCGATCCATTACCAGAATCCGAAGGTCGTCGTGGGTTGCCTGCCCGAGTGGGAGGATCGGGTGCTGCTGTGCCGCCGCGCGATCGAGCCGCGGCACGGGCTCTGGACGCTGCCCGCCGGCTTCCTCGAGAACGGCGAGACCGTCGTCGCGGGCGCGGTGCGCGAGACGCTCGAGGAGGCGAGCGCGCGCGTGGTGGTGGGCGAGCTCTACACGATGATCAGCCTCCCGCACATCAGCCAGATCTACATGGTGTTTCGCGCACGGCTCCTCGATCTCGATTTCGGGCCGGGGCCGGAGAGCCTCGAGGTGCGCCTGTTCGGCGAGGACGAGATTCCGTGGGAGGAAATGGCGTTCCGCACGATCGGTCGCACGCTGCGCAACTACTTCCTCGACCGCAAGCTCGGGACGTTCCGCACCCGCGTCAGCACGCTCGAGCGGAAGGCGCCGCGACCGGATCTGCTCGGCGCGGGCTGAGCGGGCACGGCGGGTTACGGGCGATGCTCTCCCGCGCCAGGGTCGCAGGCTCTCACGGCAACGAACGTGCCCTCGTCCATCGCCCCGGCGAGTGCGCCGAGCTCGCTGCACCGGTGCTGCCAGCACAGTGTGTAATCTTGCGTGTATCCGGAGCGAGTGAGGCGCAGCTCGTAGACCCGGGTCTGCGGCTGCCACGTCCACCAGCCGTCGCGCAGCACGGCCGAAGCAGGCGGTTCCATTCCGGCGCCGGTGCCCTGCACCCGCGCCTCGACGAGGACGAGCTGCCCGCCGTCGACGCGGTAGCGCTCCTCCCAGCGGGTCTTCTGCACCGAGTGGTCCCAGGCCAGCGTGAATTCGGGCTCGGGGAGCGTCGCGCGAATGACACCGGCGACGAGGAGGCAGATGGTGACCAGAAGCGACGTCCCGATGGCAGAACGGGGACTCAGGCGGCGGTGCCGGCATTCTTGCCGCGCGTGCGCCATACGTGCCAGGCAAGCAGGCCGGCGCCAGCGGCAAAGCCGGCTTCGTCCGTGAGTGGAACAGTGGCGACCAGGAGCGCCGCGGCGGCAAAGGCCGCGCCTCGCTCCCACCACTTCAGCGGACCACGTAGATGGCCGATGGCGGCAGCGCCCCACAACCCGATCGCGACCAGCGCCTTGAACGTGATGTAGATGGCGGCCAGCGCGGACAGCTTGCCATCCGCGCCAGGCTGCAGCATCAACGCCGGATCGTAGACAGCCATGTAGGGAATCACGAAGCCGGCGATCGCGATGTGGGTGGCTTTCCAGCCGATCCGCATCGGCGATGCCTTCGCGATGGAGGCGGCGGCGAAGGCTGCGAGCGCGACCGGGGGTGTCAGATCCGCGATGATGCCGAAGTAGAATACGAACATGTGCGAAACAATGAGCGGCACGCCGAGCTTCGCGAGCGCCGGCGCAGCGATCGAGCTGCATATGATGTACGTGGGGATCGTCGGGATGCCCATCCCCAGGACCAGCGCAACGATCATGGTCAGCACGAGCGAGAGGAACATGCTGTGCGACCCGATTTCCAGCACGAAGTCGGCGAAGTTCGACGCGGCGCCGGTGAGCGTCAGCACGCCCATGATCACGCCGACGATCGCGCAGGCGATCCCGACGCCAACCGCCTGGCGCGCGCCGTCGATCAGGCTCCCGCGCATGATCCGCAGCGTTTCGCGGCCACCCAGCGTCAGGAAGTTCCACAGCGTCAGGACGACGATGAGCGCGATGATGCCCCAAATCTGCAGCCAGTAGAACGATCCCGCCGCGAGCCCGACCGCGACCCAGAATACGATGCGGAAGTGGGTCGAGTGGAAACCCGCCACGATTCCCGCACCGAGGATCAGCACGGCCGTCAGGGCGAGACCGACCAGTCCCGCGTACATCGGCGTCCAGCCGTCGAAGAGCAGCACGACCAGGACGGCGAGCGGCAGGAGCAGGTGCCATTTCTCGACGATCGCGCGCCATGGATTCGGGCACTCCGACTTCGGAATGCCGAACAGGCCGGCCCGACCGGCTTCGAGGTGCACCATCCAGAACGCGGTGACGTAATAGAGAATGGCGGGGATGATCGCGGCCTTGACGATCGCGATATATGGGACGCCCAGCGTCTCGGCCATGATGAAGGCGACGGCCCCCATCACCGGCGGCATGATCTGCCCGCCCATGCTGGCCGTGGCTTCCACTGCGCCGGCGAAGACCGACGAGTAACCGAACCGCTTCATCAGCGGGATCGTGAAAGGTCCGATCGTCATGACGTTGGCGATCCCCGAGCCCGAGATCATTCCCATCAACCCCGAAGAGATCACCGCGACCTTTGCCGGCCCGCCGCGGGCGTGGCCGACGAAGCCCATCGCAATCTGATTGAAAAGGTTGATCATCCCGGCGTGCTCGAGAAAGCTGCCGAACAGGATGAACAGGAAGATGTAGGTGGCCGAAACGAGCGTCGGTATGCCGTAGATCCCTTCCGATCCGAGGTAGAGCTGGCCGACAATCTGGTCGTAGCCGAACCCGCGGTGTGCGAGCGCATGCGGCAGAAACTGGCCGAACAGACCGTAGGCGAGGAACGTGGCGCACACAATCGGAAGCGCGAGCCCGAGGACGCGACGCGCCGCCTCGAACAACATGACGACAACGACGGTGCCGACCACGAGGTCCGGCGTCGTGGGCTCGCCCGCGCGCTGGATCAGGTCCGCTTCGAATATCCAGTGGTAGAGCGCCAGTCCGAACCCGAGCGACGCCAGCGCTGCGTCGTACCACGGTATGCGCCGGCGGTCGGCTCGCCTCGAGATCGGATAGACCAGGTAGGCGAGCAACAGCAGGAAGCCGACGTGCAGCGAGCGCGTGCTAAGGCTCGAGAGCGGCGCGAAGGCCGCGATCACGAGCTGGTAAGCGGAGAAGGCGAGCGCCGCGCCCGCCACCGCAGTCGCCCCGATGCCCGCGAGCTCGCGCTTGACGCCGGTCTCGTCGAACGCGGCCTCGGCAGCCTGCGCATGGACGTGCGGGACTTCGGGCGTCGCCACCATCGTCATTCTCCCGCGCGGCCGGGGCGTTGGCGCGTCCCGTACGGCGTTACTTGATCAGGCCGACCTCGCGGTAATACCTTTCAGCACCCGGATGCAACGGCACCGGCATGCCCTCCAGCGCGTGTTTGAGCTCGATCGACTTGGCCGCTACGTGCGCGTTGGCCAGCTGATCGAGCGAAGTCCAGAGAGCCTTGGTGATGTGGTACACCGCGTCCGCCGACAGGTCCTCGCGCGTCACCAGGTAATTCTGCACCGCGACCGCGGGAACGGGCGAGACCTGGCCGTTGTAGGTATTGGCCGGAATCGGTGCTGGAATATACGCGGGATCGTTGACCTTCTTGACCACGTCGGCGGGAACGGCGACCACGACGATGTCCATCGCCGTCGCGAGATCCTTGAGCGAGGCGACCCCGAGACCTGCCGACTGCAGCGTCACGTCGAGCTGGCGGTTCTTCATCAACTCGACCGACTCACCGAACGACAGGTACTCGACCTTCGAGAAATCCTTGTAGGAGAGCCCCGCCGCGCCCAGGATCGCTCGCGCGTTGAGCTCGGTACCCGACTTGGGCGCACCGACCGATATCTTCTTGCCCTTGAGGTCGGCAAGGGTCTTGATGCCTGTATCGGCGCGGGCGACGATCTGGATGTAATTGGGATAGATTGCCGCAATCCCGCGCAGTTTCTTGAGCGGCGACTTGAAGCCGGCTTCCTCGTTGCCTTTCCATGCGTCGGAGAGCGAATCCCCCAGCGTGAACGCGACCTCGCCACGGCCGGCCTGCAGCAGATTGAGGTTTTCGACCGAGGCCTTGGTCGCCTGCGCGGAGGTCTTGACGTTCGGCAATTCCTTGCCGATCACATTTGCCAGCGCGACGCCGAGCGGGTAGTAGACGCCGCTGGTTCCACCGGTCAGCACGTTGATGAATTGATCGGCGGCCAATGCGGGCGCGCCCAGGGCAAGCGTCACGACGAGCACGACCGCTCCGCGCAGAAAACCGCTCATGATTCCTCCAAGGTTTCTCGGAACGACGAGGACGTGACGACCTGCCGGCGCAGCCGAATCGCCACTCTACATTGCATGCAATGCCTGTCCGCGATTATAGCGTAAGCACCTGGCGCCGCCCGCAGAAGTGGACGGAGATTGCAGTCCGTCCGACCATCTCTTGCGCGATCGTTCTAGGGCAGCGAATGCGCAAGGTCGACGAACTCTCCGGGCGCTACGGGGAATCGCATCGGAATCCCCGCAGCAAGGCGGTCTTCTGCGTGTGCGTGCCGCTCATCACCTGGAGCGTGCTCGCGGCGCTGCGGTCGTATTCGTCGTCGCGCGGACCGGTCAGAACGGCAGCGCGATCCCCGGCTTGGCCGCGGAGAGCACGCGCCGGAACTCGCCCTTGATGCGCTCCAGCGCCGACGCGTTGTCGGCTTCGAACCGCAGCACGATCACCGGCGTGGTGTTGGAACCCCGGGCGAGGCCGAAGCCGTCCGGGTATTCGACGCGCAGGCCGTCGATGCGGATCACGTCGGTCGCGCCGGGAAACTGCGCCGTCTCCGCGAGCTTCGCGACGAGCGCGTGGTGCTCGCCCTCGGCGCACGCGACGTTGAGCTCCGGGGTCGACACGGCATCCGGCAGCGCGTCGAGCACCGCCGACGGGTTGTCGTGGCGCGACAGGATCTCGAGCAGCCGGGCGCCGGCGTAGAGCCCGTCGTCGAAGCCGTACCAGCGCTCCTTGAAGAACGTGTGGCCGCTCATCTCGCCGGCGAGCGCGGCTCCCGTTTCCTTCATCTTGCCCTTGATCAGCGAATGACCGGTCTTCCACATGAGCGGCACGCCACCGTGGCGCGCAATCCACGGCTTCAGGTTGCGCGTCGACTTGACGTCGTAGATCACGGTCGCGCCGGGCAGGCGCGCGAGCACGTCGGCGGCGAACAGCATGAGTTGCCGGTCGGGGTAGATCACGTGGCCGTCGCGCGTCACGACGCCGAGGCGGTCGCCGTCGCCGTCGAACGCGAGGCCGAGATCGTGCCGGCCCTGCGCGAGGAGCGCGACCAGGTCGCGCAGGTTCTCGGGCTTCGACGGATCGGGGTGGTGGTTCGGAAACGTCCCGTCGACGTCGCAGAACATCTCGGTCACCTCGCAGCCCAGGCGCCGGAAGAGCGTCGGCGCGAACGCGCCGGCGACGCCGTTGCCGCAATCCACCGCTATCTTCAGCGGCCGCGCGAGATGGATGTCGCCGACGATGCGGTCGAGGTAGGCCGGTGCGATGTCGGCGGTGGAGAGCGTCCCGGCGCCGCTCGTGACGCGACCGGCCTCGATGCGCGCGCGGAGCGCCTGGATGTCGGCGCCCGACAGCGTGTCGCCGGCGACGACCATCTTGAGCCCGTTGTAGTCGGGCGGGTTGTGGCTTCCGGTTACCATCACGCTCGACTGCGTGCCGAGGTGGTGCGCGGCGAAGTACGTCATCGGCGTGGCCACCATGCCGACGTCGATGACGTTCGCGCCCGCCGCGCGGATGCCGTCCGCGAGCGCGGCCGCGAGCTCGGGACCGGACAGGCGGCCGTCGCGGCCGATGACGAGCGTGTCGCGCCCCCGTTCCTGCGCGAGCGAGCCGAGCGCCTGTCCGATCGAATGGACGATGGTCGGCGTGAGCGTCTTGCCCACGACGCCACGGATGTCGTAAGCCTTGAAGATCTCGGGGGGAAGGGCGATGGGCATGGTTGTGCGGGAGGTTGACGGAAGGTTGTGGAGGGTCCGCTATCGGCGATGCGCGAAGAAGTCTAACAGGCGGCGCGGCAGCCAATCGAGCCTGCCGGGAAACGGCCCCGTCACGAATCCGCCGTGACCGCCGTGATCGGGCTGCAGCAGCAGCACGTCGCGGCTGACCTCACGGGGACCCGGCAGCGATTGCCACGGGACGAAGGGGTCGTTCCGGGCATTGAGCACCAGCGTCGGCAGCGCCACGCTGGCGAGCCACGGCTTGCTCGATGCGCGCCGCCAGTAATCGGTCGCGCCGGCGAAGCCGTGCAGCAGCGACGTCACGACGTCGTCGAAGTCGTACAGCGTGCGCGCCCGCCGGATCCGCGCGTCGTCGAGCAGGCCCGGGTAGCGCTGTGCCATCGCCAGGCTCTTCGGCTTCAGCGTGCTCAGGAAGTTCTGCGTGTAGATGCGGTTCAGTCCCTTGCCGATCGCGATGCCGGCGCTCTCGAGGTCGAGGGGTGTCGACACCGCTGCCGCCGCCGCAAGGAGGCGCGTGGCGTCGCCCCGCGCCCGGCCGAGCCAGTTGACGAGCACGCTGCCGCCGACCGATACGCCCACCGCGTAGACGGTGGCCGCCGCCGGGACGCGGGCGCGCACCGCCGCCAGCATCGCGTCGAGCTCCCCGTGGTCGCCGGAGTGGTAGGCGCGCGGGAGGCGATTTGGCTCGCCGCTGCAGCCGCGAAAATGCGGTATCACGCCGCGCCAGCCGCGCGCGGCGAGCGATGCCATCAGCATCCTCGCGTAGTGCGAATCCGAACTGCCTTCGAGGCCGTGGAACAGGACGACGAGCGGCGTGCGGGCCGACGCGTCCGGTGCGTCGAGCCAGTCGAAGTCCCAGAAATCGCCGTCCGGCGCATCGACGCGCTCGCGGCGGTACTGCACCGGCGGACGGGGCAGGAAGTACGGCCAGATCGTCTGCGCGTGCCCTCCCGGAAGCCACGCGGGAGCACGATACGGCGGCACCGGCGCATCGGGCGCGGCTGGCGGCGGGAGCGTCCCGGCGCGGCCCTCACCCAATGGCCGCCTCGAGCCGCTTGGCGATGGTCGTCAGTATCTTCACTCGCGCGTAGTTCTTGTCTTCGGCCTCGACGAGCGTCCACGGCGCGATCTCGGTGCTCGTGCGGTCGACCATGTCGCAGACGGCGGTCTCGTAGGCCGTCCACTTCTTGCGGTTGCGCCAGTCCTCGGGGGTGATCTTGAAGCGCTTGAACGACGTCTTCTCGCGCTCCCTGAACCGCCGCAGCTGCTCCGCCGCGCTTATCTGCAGCCAGAACTTCACGACGACGGCGCCGCCGTCGGTCAGCTGCTCCTCGAACTGGTTGATCTCGTCGTACGCACGCATCCAGTCGCCGACGCTGCACAGGCCCTCGACCCGCTCGACCAGCACCCGGCCGTACCACGAGCGGTCGAAGATCGCGATGCCGCCTGCCGGCGGCACCTGGCGCCAGAATCGCCACAGGTACGGATGCGCGCGTTCCTCGTCCGTGGGCGCGGCGATGGGGACGGTCACGTATTGCCGCGCGTCGAGCGCCGCCGTGACGCGGCGAATCGCGCCGCCCTTGCCGGCGGCATCCGCGCCTTCGAACACGAGAATCAGCGAATGGCGCGCGAACCGCCGGTGCCGGGTCAGCCTCGCGAGGCTGCCCTGGTTCTTCTCGAGGGCACGGTCGTACTGCTTCGCGGACAGCGACTTCGAGAGGTCGAGGTCGCGGATCAGCTTCACGTTGTCGATCACCGACGGCGCCGTCGGCGTGACGGCGTGCGCAGGCGCCTGCGGCTTCGCCGCGAGAGTCCGCTGCATTGCGTCGAGCAGGATCCGGCCGACGGTGAGGTTGCGGTAGCGCTCGTCGCTGCCTTCGACCACGTACCACGGCGCCACGCCCGACGACGTCTCGCGCAGCACACGCTCCCACAGGTCGTGCGACTTGCTGTAGATGCGGAATCTGGACCAGTCGGCGCGCGTCACGCGCCAGGTCGTGCGCCGGTTCCGGTCGAGCTCCTCGAGCCGCTTCTTCTGGTCCGCCTTCGACAGGTGGATCCAGAACTTCAGCAGGACGAGGCCTTCGTCGGTCAGCATCCGTTCGTGGCGGCGGACCGCGGCCATCCGCGTGTGCAGCTCGCCCGCGTCGATTTCGCCCTTGAGATGAGCCGTGAACATTTCGCTGTACCACGCGTTCATGAAGATGCCGACCTTGCCCTTCGGCGGCAGCGCGCGCCAATATCGCCACGCGGGCGGGCGCACCGCCTCGTCGCCGGTGCGGGGACCGAACGCGACCACGTGGATGTGCCGTGGATCCATCCATTCGGTGAGCTTGTTCGCGGTCTCGCCGCGGCCGCCGGCCTCGACGCCCGAGATGACGAGCAGCATGGGACCCCGTCCCGACTGGTCGAGATCCCACTGCGCGTTGAGGAGTGCCTCGCGCAGCTTCGGCTCCTCGCGCAGGTAGTCCTTTTTCGCTATCCGGTGGCCGATCTCGGCAGACTCGAGCATGGATGTTCCCTTTCAGTTGACAGTGGCGACCGGCGCGGCGCTGCCGGATGCGGTCTTCATCGTCGCTGCGGCCACCCTCAGTCGCTGCCGGTCCAGAACGGCCTTGCGTCCGCGAAATTCTCGCAGACGGCGGCGAGGTCCGGTTCGAGCGCCGCGGCCTGTGCCGCGACCCAGCCGCATACAACCCCGATGGCTGCGTCGGTCGCGGGACCACCGGTCTCGCCGGCGATGCGCAGCGCGGTTGCCATGTCGTTGAGACGCCCGAGCACGTCCTGCAGCGCGGTCAGCGCCTTGAGATACGCCCTGACCCGCTTGCGGGGAAACAGCGGCGCGAAGAACTCGGCGACGTAACGGAGCCGCTTCGCGGCGATCCTTGCGGCATGCCGTTCTTCCGGCGACGCTCCCGCGAGCGACGCCGTGCGGCGGTGGAGCTTCCGGTGCCGGCGCGCGAGCAGCGCACGGGCGAATTCGTCGGCAGGCCCGCCGAGCGGGTCGGGCTGCGAGGGCGCGGACACGGACGTCTCGGTGCCGAAGCGCGGCGTCGTGCAGAGCAGCCCGCCCGAGAGCAGAAACCGGTGAAACCGCGGCGATCCGACCGCATCGCGCGCGGCAGCCCGTGCGGCGCGGCCACGCGCCAGCGCACGTGCGCGCAGCCGCTTGAGGCTCGCCGCGCTCGCCTCATTCCCCGCGAACCAGGCGGCAATCGGGCGCAGCGTCTCGAGCGTGAACACGTCCCAGTCGCGCGCCGAGCCCAGCACGGCGGCGAGCCACCTGATCTCGGACTCCAGGTGATCCAGCGCGGCGGATGGCGCATGCGGGGCGACGAGCGCAAGGCAGGAGCGCAGGCGCCGCGTGCCCACCCGCATCTGATGCACCCATTCCGGATCGTCGTCCTGGAGGAGTCCCGGCGCGTTGGCGGCGACCTGGTGCAGGCAGTCGCGAACCAGCGTCGACACGGCGTCGACGGTCGTTGCATCGCGGGCGAGCGGCACGCTGCGCGCCCGGACCGGCGCGGCGACCATGTCGCGCTCTCCGCGCCGCAACGCGTGGCCGCGCTCGGCCTTGCTCGTCGTCATCACCGCGACGGGCAGATCCGCGGCCAGCGCGAGCGCCAGGCCGTAGAGATTCCCGACCGTGCCGGTCTCGAGCTCGATCTCGATTTCCGCGATCGGAGCGCGGCGCGTGCTTCCGTCGCAGGTCGCACGTATCTCGCCGCGGTCGACGCACAGCAACGCGAGCGTGCCATCGGGAAACCGGAGCGGAACCGTGCGCCGCTCGAAATCGGTCGCGAAGCACTGCACGAGCCCGCCGTGTTTCGGCGCAGCCGCGAGCAGCTTGCGCCACGGGGTCGTGGCCAGCAGCGCCAGGTCGAGCTCCGGGCTCGCCAGCGGCCATTCGTGCTCCGCGCGCGCGCTCAAGCCCGCCCCGGCGCCCGGGCCCGGAGGTCCCTTGATCGTCTGCACCCAGCGCCTGCCGCTGTGCCGCAAGCGCAGCGCGATGCCCTCGGCCGCAAGGAGCGAGTCCGGCGTGTCGAAATAGTCGCTGGCGAGGCGCGCGGTCCGCGTCCGGCCGCGCCGCGCGGCCCGCACCGCCGGATGCCGCAGCAGCGCCGACGTCGCCGCGGGGTCCAGCGCGAGCTTGAGCTCGATTTCCGTGGGCATGGCTGTCGGTCGAACGGCCCTAGTCGAGCATCCGATGGAGCATCCGCGCGCCTCGTTCCGCCTGCCGCGTGGCCGCTCCTTCCTCAGGCCCTATCGAGCATCGTTCCCCGGCACTTGCGGGCGCCGCATCGGCAGTCGTACTGCGCGCGCTCCCGCTTGCTGAGCCGGCCTTCGACGTTGAGCCGGTAGTCGTAGCAGAGCTCGTCGCCGGGGCGGATCGTCCGCTTCGCCTCGATGAAGACGCGGCCATCGTCGTCCTCGAACGTCCCGCAATTCGGATCGCAGGAATGATTGATCCAGCGCGCTGCGTTGCCCCGGACGGCCGCGTCGATGACCCTGCCGTCGTCGAGCTCGAACAGGAACGTGTGTGCGGGGTCGCCGGGATCGCTGTGGGGCCGGCTCATCGCCTCGTCCCACGATGCGCGCTGGCCCTTGTATTCCATGATCACCGTGCCCTTGCGGATCTTCTCCGCGGCGAAAACGCCGCGGCCGTGTATGCCCGAGCTGCGGACCGAGTAGGGTTTCTTTCGCTTGACGGCGCCCATGAGACGCGTTTCTCCTTCGGAAGATCGCCGGATTATCGCTTGCCGGGGCTCGGCGCGGCCCGCCAGGGGAAGCGCGTCCGCGCCGCGCAGGCGCTACGCGTCGCCGGTCTGCTTCAGCCGGCGCGCGCGAACGGCCTCGGCGAGCGACTTCAGCACGTCGACGGTCGTGTCCCAGCCGATGCAGGCGTCGGTGATCGACACGCCGTACTGCAGCGGCTGCCCCGCGATCAGGTCCTGGCGGCCCGGATGGATGTGGCTCTCGAGCATGACGCCGAAGATGCGCTCGTCGCCGCCGGCGATCCGAGTCGCGACATCGCGCGCGACTTCCGGCTGCCGCTCGTGCTTGCGCTGGCTGTTGGCGTGCGAGCAGTCGATCATCAGCCTGGCCGCGAGCCCGGCCGCCGCGAGCTCGCGGCAGGTCGCGTCGACGCTCGCGGCATCGTAGTTCGGCGCCGTCCCGCCGCGCAGGATGATGTGGCAATCCTCGTTGCCGGCGGTGTGCACGATCGCCGAGTGCCCGCCCTTCGTGACCGACAGGAAGTGGTGCGGCGCCGACGCGGCCTTGATCGCGTCGACCGCGATCTTCACGTCGCCGTCCGTGCCGTTCTTGAAGCCGACCGGGCACGACAGCCCCGAGGCCAGCTCGCGGTGCACCTGGCTCTCGGTGGTCCGCGCGCCGATCGCCCCCCACGCGATCAGGTCGGCCAGATACTGCGGCGTGATCATGTCGAGGTACTCGGTGCCGGCCGGCAGATCGAGCTCGTTGACTTCGACGAGAATGCGCCGGGCGAGCCGCAGGCCCTCGTTGATCCGGTAGCTGTCGTCGAGGTGCGGATCGTTGATGAGCCCCTTCCAGCCGACCGTCGTGCGCGGCTTCTCGAAGTAGACGCGCATGACGACGAGAAGGTCGGCGGCGTGCTCGCGGCGCTGCGTTGAAAGGCGCGTCGCATAGTCGATCGCCGCGTCGTAGTCGTGGATGGAGCAGGGGCCGATGACGACGAGCAGCCGGTCGTCGGCGCCGTGCAGGAC
>Ga0209048_10002537_pt1 | contig 18120 bp, 13 predicted proteins | sample FrelakmetCRP12CR_FD_187146 | JGI IMG/M metagenome (GOLD analysis project Ga0209048, IMG submission 187146) | Freshwater lake sediment microbial communities from the University of Notre Dame, USA, for methane emissions studies - CRP12 CR (SPAdes)... | ecosystem: Environmental > Aquatic >... | reverse complement strand
GGGTGCCGTGCTCGATCTGGAATCAGCCCGCCGTCGGTTCTTCAAGGGACTGGGCAATTATCCGGGGTGCCACAAGAAGCATTCACGGCAGGCATTGTCGACACCTCAGAGTTGCGCATGAGCGGAGGGCACCCTGCGCATCCCGAAGCTCAAATCCCCAACCAGGGTAAAGCGGCACAGAGCGCCGGGCGGCAGTCCCAAGAACCGCACGAGCATACAGGAATCATCCGGCAAATACGATGTCTCGGCGGTCTGTGAGCATGAAACTCAAACGCCTGCGGACGTGGAATCGTCAGTTGGTGTGGATCTTGGGCTCAAGGAGTTGGCGGTACTGAGCAGCGGATAGAAGATCGGGCATCCAAAGTGGCAAAAAAGGCATTTTATAAATAAGGTGAGATTTTAAAAAAGACAAGGCAGGTAAGGGGTACTGTGGTCGTGAGTCATTGTTGTTCCATAAACCGACTTGATATCTGCTATAATTGTGAGTGTTGTCTGTAGTGATGTTTCTTAAGAAATATTCATGCTTATAACTTCTCAACGGTGTTACCTAAGGTGTAATTCATAAATATACTAAAATCCCCGTCCTCATTGTATGAACGAGATGAAGTGGAGCCGTATACTGTTGATGCCCGATGCTCGCTCACGAGGAAGTTCGTTTGGAGCCTTTGCTTTTTGGACACGGCAATTATGAGTTTCCCGTAATATGCGGTGTCCAATCCTCATGCCTTATGGCGAAAAAAGAATCTGAACCTGCAGCATCCTGAACTTGTTGGAAAGAACGAAGCAAGACCCTGGGGATCCAAACAAAACAGAGGAGGTCCTTTTTATCACAAGATGGTGAGTCCGACGAATCAGATGAATAAGCGCCGTACCTTCACGCGATTCTTCCTGTTTATGGTCCTATCCGTGATGCTCTTTTGGGCCCGTTCCTCCTATGCTGTCCAGGAGGATCAGCAGGGGCATGACATTCTGCTCGACATCTATCATAGGATCGAGGCAAAACTGGAGAGAACCAGCTTCGGCGTTCCCCTCTACCTGGAGTCTTCCGATCAGGATGGTAGAGTGCATGTGGATGTCTACGGAATCTTCCATCATCCCTTCAGCAGCATTCTCAATGTGCTCAGTGTTCCGGCAAACTGGTGCGATATATTGTCTCTCCATCCCAATGTCAAGGCATGCACCTACAGAGATATGTCAGGCATGTGGGAGCTGACCTCTTACTTTGGCCGCAAAGTCTACCAATCCCCGGAAGACACATATCATTTCACGTTCATTTCCCGGCTCGTTGAGCAACAGCAGAACTATATGGACATTATTCTTGATGCTGATCAAGGGCCTCTCGGCACGAACAACCACGAGATGAGGTTTGAGGCGATATCGCTTGATGGTGGCAGCACCTTTGTCCGCGTAAGTTATGCTTACAAATACGGTCTTGCACTTCGTTTGGCGGAAAAGATGTATTTTGCGACACTCGGCTTGGGAAAGGTGGGGTTCACGGTGAGCGGAACAGATAGTAACGGTAATCCAATCTATATCGGTGGACCTCGGGGAGCGCTCGAGCGCAACGCTGTCCGGTACTATTTCGCGATCCAGTCCTTTCTGGACACAATGCACCATGATGAAGGAAGTCGTTTCAACATCAGGACCAACAGATGGTATGATCTTACGAGCCGTTACCAGAAACAACTCTTCGAAATGGAAAAGAAGGACTACCTCAGATTCAAGACACAGGAGCATAACAACCAGATAATGCTCCAGAGGCTAATCGGGACGGGTCTTCAATGAGTATCTGGACGGTCAACCCCGTGGTGCTGCACAGGGCATCAAAGACCGTTGATTGCGGAAAATCCGGAACGAGCGACAAGAACAAAAACTATCCCTGCAGAGACATGCTACTGAGTGAGTCTGCGCTTAAGGGCCTACTTCACGGAGGCACTGCAAATCGTATGCACAACGCAGAGGAAGTAACTTATTGGTTGATAGAATGACACAATTAAGTTATGAGTCCGCAATCGAACACCAAGTCGCGAAAGCCTCGTAAAGAATCCCCTGTACAGTGACTATAAAAGTAAATGCTTTCTCGCACTGTCTGCAATCTCTATACGTCTTAGCTTCTTCGACATCATGTCGGCTTCCCGCAGCGGCTCCGGTATCCTGTATTTGTCTATGCAATTCATCACGATTTCGATGGATCCGGCCAGATCAATCTTGTGACCCGGTGATACGAAAACAGGTTTCACATAAGGCCGGGTTCTAAGGACAGCCCCAATTATCTCATTGTTAAACTCAAGAGGGCTCCAATCGCCTTTCTTTTGCTTCGGCTTCTCATACCCGCCGATAAGCCTTGACTTGGCACATCCGATTGCTGGCACATCCAGCAGAATCCCTAATTGAGATGCCATGCCCATACCTCTGGGATGTGCGATTCCGTGTCCATCGACGATTAGCAAGTCCGGTGTTCTCTTTAGCTTTTGTAGCGCGCGTATAATAGCTCTGCCCTCCCTGAATGCAAGGAACCCAGGAACATACGGCAATGGCGCTTCTTCAGTCACAGATGAATCCTCGATTGGCTCTAACGCCGGATAAGTAAAAAGACAGGCTGCTGCGAAGACCTTGCTGCCGAAAAATGCCGCATCGACACCGGCGAGGTTTCGAGGCATCTTCCCGAGGGGGGCGATGACTAGCCTCTTTTTCAGCTCTTCCTGGAGTGACTTTGCCTCAGACATATCTTTAGGCCATAGCATCTTGTTGAGCTTTAAACTCCTTTCTTCATCAATATGCGGCAAATATAGTTTACCAAACCAGGCTTTCTTTGCAGGTGCAGTCACATCAACATACGACCACGAATTGTCGGCTCTTCTCCATACTTTTAGCCAATCAGGGAGTTTCATCAACAAGCCTATCGTATTGCTCGATCCGCCTGTCCCGGAACTCTGCATTGCCGATATTGGCTAAAAGTTAATACTGGAGGCACGAAGTGGCCAAAAGTGCGGATTACGGATTAGACCGTTGTAATTCAGCTTCGGCGCACATTTTAATGAAAGTCGCGCCTCTGGCGATAATTGCAGAAACGGTCATTTGCGGTAACTAATTGTTAAATCTGCTTTCTCAGACCCTCTTCCTGCAAGCTGTACATGGAAAGCCTCTGCAGAGTTTGCGGTTGGCAACCGTTACGTCGCATCTTGCGAAAAGACAACATGTAGATTCTGAAAAAAAAAGGTAGTCCCGTTGCTCTTCCGTCACAATCAGCTTGCAAAGAACTTCACTTGCATCACAACTGTCCTCTAAATGGGTGGTATTGAAAAGGTACGGGTGAAGCCAAGAGGGCAAGCGCCATGAAGGTGCAGTTTTTGTGGCTTGTTGCTTTCTCAAGACGGTTGATCAGGGAATCACAGATTAATTTACAATAGCGTCTCAGTCAATTATTATCACGGTGACGAGCAAGGGAATCATGATGTTTATTTTAATTTAATTTAGCCACTAAATTAGTTAAGGGAGGACTGCGAAGGCGAGCACCGTGATGGTTCATCTCGATAGAGACACAATGCATTAGAGCCTGACGCACGTATGTGAAGATGCGATAAAAAATGGTCGAACATCGACGGGACAAATATTGCTTGGTAAGAACCATGCTTGAAGACTCCGCTAAAATTAAGTTATAAATATAAGGCAGTAAATATTTGAAATTATTAAGCCGCAGCATAATTAACCCGTTACCACGCTATACGATTGCTCATCAAATTAGGGCAAGGAGAGCTCTGCAATGATGCAAAGATTTTTCCCGTTTATCGGCTGGCTGAAGAACTACCGAAAAGAAGACCTCCCTCAGGACCTGATCGCCAGTATAACAGTTGCGGCGGTTCTTATTCCGCAGTCAATGTCCAATGCCATGATTGCCGGCCTGCCTCCTATATATGGGCTCTATGGAGCGAGCATCCCCCCTATTGTAGGGGCGCTGTGGGGGCGGTCCAGCCAACTCGCTACCGGGCCGGTCGCCATTGTTAGCCTGCTCACCTTCGCGTCGGTTCTTCCCTTTGCGAAGCCAGGAACTCCTGAATTCATCATCATTGCGATTAACCTGGCGGCGATAGTCGGCACGTTCCAGCTTTTGATGGGCATCTTAAAGCTAGGCTTCATCATGAGGTTCGTGTCGCATCCGGTTATAACAGGATTTACGAACGCCGCTGCAATCATTATCGCTACGACTCAGGTTAGGCACCTGCTCGGCATACAGGTCAGAGATAGCGAGTTCATCTTTCCCATATTTGTCGATATCGTAAAAAATGTTTCTCATGCTAATCTATCCACATTCGGCATCGGTCTTCTTTCTCTGGCGATCATTTTTGGCGGCCGCCGGGTGAGTGATAGATTGCCGGTTACGATGATAGCCATTGTCGTTACCACGCTGATCAGCTATTTTTTTTCTATCGACCGCTACGGGGTTAGGACGATAGGAGATATGCCAGCCGGTCTGCCCTCGATCATTATCCCTTTTTGGCAGTACATGGGTCCCATGGTTCCGCAGGAGAACGTCGATCTGCATAGTGTCGTCTCGGCGGCAGCCAACCTTGAAGCCATTTTCCGCCTCATCGGCCCCGGCCTTATTATCGCCATCGTGGGATTCATGGAAGCCATGGCAATCACAAGAACTATCGCTGAAAAAACAAAACAAGCTGTCGATATTGACCAGGAGTTGATCGGCCAGGGCGCAGCAAACCTCGCAGGGTCGTTTTTTCATGCTTATCCGGTAAGCGGCTCTTTTTCAAGCAGCGCCGTGAACCTTCACGCCGGTGGTAGGACAGCGCTATCAAATGTCTTTTCGGGATGCATCGTAATTGTCACGCTTGTATTATTCACGTCGGCTTTTCATCACCTTCCGAAGGCAACATTGGCAGCTGTAGTCATCTCGGCGGTAGTTGGCCTGGTGAGACAAAGCCAGTTTGTGAAGCTTCTCAGGACAAACAAGAATGACGGCATCGTGGCCCTCACTACTTTCTTCTTTGCTGTCATCACTAAGCCCGATTATGCAATCTTTATCGGTATAGCCCTCTCTCTGTTGCTCTTTCTATGGGAATCCATGACTCCACGCATAATCATGCTAAGCCGCGATCCCAGATCCGAGATTTTTGTGAACGCCGAAACAAAAAAACTGCCAATATGTCCCCAGATCATCTACCTCCTGCCGGATTTCTCGATATATTTCGCCAATGCCGAATCCTTCCGCAAGTCTGTGCTCGAAAAGGCAGAGATGTTTAAGGACCATCTTAAATACATCCTGCTAGACCTGGAGATGGTCAACAAGATCGACTCTACCGGCGTGGATGAGATGCGCGAGCTTGTGCTGGAACTGAGAAAGAAGGGAGTGGAGGTTTATATAGCCAATGTGAAGACCCCAGTTGCCGAGGTGCTTGAACGGTCCGGCCTCAAGGGGATTTTTGAGCAAGATCACTGGTTCGTTTCGAAGGGTGATTCGATAACACGGCTTTTCAATAAAATCGACTACACCCATTGCCGGGAGAAATGTCCAAATCTCGTCTTCTGGGAATGCGAGACGGTGAAATATCCGTACTGCAGGACAGAGCCGATCAAGTCATGTCCTGGCAACATAGTGTCCGAAGGTGAAGCTGACGCTGACGCTGACGCGCAAGGGACATTGCCAGCAAAGCCTGAGTGAAACCAGAGGGTTATGTTCCAGCCTTATCTTCTAATATCGTTTACTTTAATCCAGTTAATGTGCTTTACTTTAATATATTTTTTTCGGCAAAATAAACTTCATGCCCGATGCGATAGATGCCTTATGGCATCTAAACGAATTTAGTTCTCCGATGGAGGGTCGCAATGTCTATAATTACTATTTCGAGAGGTTCATATACCAAGGGGAAGGAAATTGCGGAAAAGGTTGCTAAGAAGCTTGGCTATGAGTGCATTGCACGCGAAGCAGTTATTGAGGCGTCACAGGAATTCAATATCCCTGCAGTCAAACTCGAACGGGCACTGCATGATGCCCCTTCGGTTTTAGATGAATTTACATATGGGAAAGAGAAATTTATTGCGTACTATCAGGTAGCTTTCCTTGAGCATCTCAGCAAGGATAATGTTGTCTACCATGGGCTCGCTGGACATTTTCTGCTCAAAGGAGTCTCTCATGTATTGAAGGTGAGGATCATTGCCGATATGGCAGATCGCATCAAGTGGGAGATGGAACGTGAAAAAATATCAGAAAAAGAGGCAGCCCGTCTATTAAAAAATGATGACGAGGAAAGAAGGAAATGGAGTCAACATGTTTATGGGATTGACACTAACGATTCAAGTCTATATGACTTGATAATTCATATCAAAAAGATATCCGTTGACGATGCTGTTGATATTATTTACCAGACGGTTCAACTGGATCACTTCAAGACTACTGCAGAGTCACAAGCGGTTCTGCACGAGATGCTTGTTGCGGCCAGAGTAAAAGTTGCAATATTAGATCAGGCTCCTGATGCGGTAGTGTATGTCAGGGAAGGCATTGTATCGGTCAAAACGAGCGCCACAGCATATCAGGAAGAAATGCTTGCTCAGAATATAAGACAGGCTGCCAAAAATGTACCCGGCGTTAAAGAAATTAATGTTTACGTGATGCCCATATTGCCGTTTGGCGATTGATAGCCCATGGGGCAATTCTCTGGCTGAATGAGTGGCCACAGCATTAGCAACTATCAGAGCAACCCAATAATAGTGCCACCTGTATGAGGGTAAAAGAGCTGAGGGTAAGTTTTTCCCCTGTCATATTACCATCCGCGGTTGGGCTTCGAGTATTGCTGAGTTCCAGTTGCAAGTTGGTTTTTTTAATAAGCTATATACAGAGGGGTCGCGGAAAGAGTAAGTCCTGTGACTTGAGGCGATACTTTATCACGTACTGCCCGAAATGTTCTGTTGTAGTTTGAAACAACTGTGAAGATTATAACACTAAAACTATCGGGTCGCGAGACTATTGTGAACGCCCTGAGGATTATAATCTTCTGGGATTCACAGGATTTGAAGAGTTGATATTAGACTGTCGTTTCTGTAACGTCCGATATGACTGGGGGCCATAAGACGATGAGTAAATGGCGCGTTGCAACTCTGTCTCTTTTCTTCTTATTTTTCGGCATTGTGATTGGAGGATATCTGTTCTCACAATCACAGCCGCGATCACTGCTGGCGCTCAACCAGTGTGACAATTGTTTGAACCCCAATGATCTGGCCGGTCTGCTTGCCTCGGTCGGAGTGCAAAAATTACCCGGCATGGTACCGTTCATTGTTTTCGAAACCGACAAAACAATTGCCATCAAACTCCCATTACAAAAGCAGCATTTTCATTATGTTATTATTCCCAAGAAAGATATTAAGAATATCGGAGAGCTTTCTGAGGCAGATGCTCCGTATTTAATCGATGCACACCTTGTCGCAAGACAGATTATTGAAAAAGATAAGCTGTACAAATATCGCTGGTATACCAACGGACCTGGGTTTCAAAACGTCACATATCTGCATTTTCATCTGGCTGACAAGTAGTGGAGTTAAGAGTGCAAGCGACATTGTAGTCCTATTGAAACATGCTTCTGCATTTTTTGAGTCTTTAAGGGTAAAATCGTGGTAAAGTTGCAAAGATTAATCGAATTCCAGTTGGAATAGCTAAGCAGCAAGTATATGCTGATGTGAGAAGCACAATGCAATGAACTGCTGCTAATTTTAATGCGAGGTTCAGCTGGAGATACTCACGTGCCCGGCATACCTCAATAAATGTTCATTAAAGGGTAGGTTTGTGGCATGAGAATGTCGCTCTTCTGGTATGCATAGCTTGATTCAGTTCGCATTTTCATGGAAAGTAAGCAATTCAAGGCCTATGAAGCACCTCATGCTGGTTAGGCCCCAGCAAGCATCCATCTCGTGAAAGGTTCCAGGGCGTAGCGAAATATGTTTATAGTGTCCCTGCGTGGGAATAATGAATACTGCAGATCATCATGTGCAAACTGAGAACTCGATTCTATCCTTGCGACCATTGGACTCAAGAACTAGCTCATCAAAAAAGGTGACTGAATCCGATTTGGTCCAAAGACCTACATAGCCTCTCAGTGATCTGTCCGTGGCATATTCTATCGATAATTTATCATTTGTATACCCCCTGATGCTTTGTCCTGCAATCTCCACGACGAGGTGATGCCATTTGCCGGTCTCTATGTCGGATCTCATACCCCGCACTTCCGAGCGTTCACCGTTTTTATATTCAAAGAGAGTGACTTTGCCGACAAGGGCATTAATTGTCAACACAAAATAGTTGTCGACGTCCTTTATGCCGAAGGCTATCCCACCGGCCCTGTCAATGTTGCCCCGTATTGGTTTTATGTTGACGCTTACCGTCCCTTCTGAGAGTTCTCGTTCTTTGACAATAGCGATCGGGAAATAGTGGTAGGCTTCGATGGTATCAAGGAACTCATGATAAGTGCTGCCTATGACCTTTCCCATGAGTCCCGATACGGCTGATGCTGTGCGCTTTCCCCAGTGTGAACCATTCTGAAGGAGACAGGTATGACCATCTTCGGCGATCAGTGTCCAGTGTCCGCTGCGAAGATAGAAAATCTGCAATGCCCCTTCATTTTCCCCTGAGAGAAAATCATAGGTACCCTTCAAGAAGGATGCTGTATGTGCTGCCAATTCATCCTGATTCGAAAGGGTGACATCAAGAAGTCGCGTGGAAGCAAGGAGCCTGGCGACCATGTCGAGCTTTTCCTCTGTCGAGTTTCTGTCATGTCGCGAGATGAATGCATCTATGAGGTCGCCTTTTATTGAGACCCCAAATCCAAGCTTCTCAAGGATATTCGCTATGAGTTGGACCCTGAGAGAACGCCCGTAATAGTTGCCTGCACCTCCCGAGAACTGCAGGGAAATATAGTTCTGTGATTCATTATCACTGCACAAAGTGTCTATGGTCGCAAAGTGGTAGGCAAAACGCACGCTGAGGTTGAGGTAATCCTTTGAAAGCAGCGCGTAGCTCTGCCCCCCTGCGATCTCGCCGAATTCCGAAAGCGCAGATGCCGCGAGCATTCCGCTCAGTTTACCTGTACTGAAGCTCATGGTGCCAGCCCAATTTACCCCTGGGTGCGTAAACCCTCTCCAGACAGCCCGCATAGGGACTGATTCCATTTTTTCAGGCGTTATCCTGTCACATGTCGTCAGGCCTTCACTAAGACCATCTCCGAGGTCGATTAGCCACAGGTTGAGAGGGAGGCTGCAGGTCAATCTGACGGATGGACCGGACTGACTCGATGCCTTGGAGATCCCGAACATCTCCCTGATGGCAGACTCGTGGGTAAAACGTACTATATCGTGGTATGTCCTGCAACCTTCAGAAGAAAATGAGGCTGCTTCGGTATCGGTGAGATTCAGGGGGGAAATACGGTCCAGGATGCTTCTCATTCTGCGGTGCAGAGGGCTGTCGAAGATAGGTTTTCTTGTCGGTCTGATTTCAGCTGCGAGCTCTTCAACAATGCCCTTGTACACGGTGACGGTATCGGCCGACATGGTGACGACTTCACCATGCGGCAGCAAAGTTGTAGCATTGCCGGCATCAACGATCGCAGGTATGCCGAATTCACGCGCTACTGAAGACATATGGCTGGCGATGCTCCCAATGTCTGTTATGATGCCCCGGATCATTCCGATGACTTTCGCGTAGCCGGGCGAAGCTATTGTTGCGACGAGGATTGTATCTCCGGGAAGCTGCATGAGGTCCTGTTCTTTTTCGAGTATAAAAACCCTGCCGGTTGCTGTCCCGCCCGAGGCGGTCTTGCCTCCTGACAGGAGTACGGGGTTCTCAGAAGAGATCAAATGTTGAGCAGGTCCGATATTCGCCGCAGGTAGAAGCAAAGGCCTCGACTGAAGAATAAAAATATTGTGGTCTCCATCGACTGTCCATTCAACATCCTGGGGATTTTCAAAATACTTTTCAAGTAGAAGGCCATATCCTGCGAGTTGCAATGCGGTGCGGTCATCAAGGGAAGAGATGTCCCTTTCATGCTCCGGCACAAACTCAAGGACTGTCCCGCCTGTGTGGAGATTGATGAGTCTTGTCTCTTTTTTTGCAATATGCTTCTTGATGATACTTCCCTCGGTCCGGTCAACAATAAAGACATCGGCAGAGGCACTGCCATCGACGAGGTGTTCACCGATACCCCACAGTGAATTGATCCTCACCGGACATGAACGGGGCGATGAGGGGTCGACAGAATACAGAACGCCACTCGAACTCGGGTCGATCATGACAAGCCCGAGCACGCACATGGGCGTCTCCCGGTCATCGAGCCCGTAATGGAGCCGGTATGCTATAGCCCTTCCGGAATATTTGCTCGCAAGGACTACCTTATACGCATTGATGATATTTTCTCCATTCACATTGAGGACAGTATCATATTGGCCTGCGAAGGTTGCTTCGGTATCTTCACCGACTGCGCTGCTCCTCATTGCGATGTGTACCCCTTTGCTTGTCTTGTCCTCAAGAGCTGCGTATGCCCTCATTATCTGTTCTTCCATCCGGGCAGAGACCTGCGCCCCCAGTATCATATCGCGAAGCCTTTGGCCGCCCTTTTCAATGGCCGCGGGCGATTCTGAGGTCACACGCGACAATTCTTCCTTGATCGGGCGCAAAAGGGCGTTGTCCTTGATGAACTGTTCGAATGCGTGAGCGGTGATAACAAATCCGTGGGGGACCGGTAATCCAATATCGTTTTTTATTGCGGCAAGGTTAGCCGCCTTTGCGCCGACCATGCGATACATGTCGGGGGTTACCTCTTCGAGGTGGACGATGAAGTTGCCCGCAGGCAGAGCACACCTGGGATTGAAGTCCCGGAAGAGTTCGCTATCCATGCGCGCCGATACATCTAACAATGCGGAATAATCTCTTCCTGCAAGAGATTCGAGGGAATAGATAGCACCGGTCACCGCCTCTATGAGTTCTTCATATTGAATCCTGACCGATGTGAGGCTGAAGGGAGTCCCGGAGTAATAAAGCGTCTCCATATCAGCAATTGCATTAAGGGCCGCATGGTTGTGGTTAAGAAAAGTCCTGAAGGACCGATATTTCTTTGCAGCCGCACTTTGAGCTGATTTTAGGGGGGGGCACCTTCCGCTCTTTGAAAACATAGACAGCAGTCTGTTCATGTCATGCGTCCTTCAGATATGCAGTTAACACCCTCATCATCTCATCCCGTAACTGCCGGAAGGTTGCCTTAAAGCCAAAGCGGACTCCCCCTGACAAAACGGTGGATGAGAGCGGGTCGCTAAATATCATATGCTCCTGCTCTTTGCACTGCGGGAGTATGGGACAGATTCTGCTGACATCGGAACAGAGCACAACCACCCGATCAAATTTGCAATCCTTGAAGCTGTCGACATGCTTCTGTCTTTGCTTACTTATGTCTATTCCGATCTCCAGCATCACCTTAACAAGGTCCTTCGGTACCGGCATTGGTAGTATCCCCGCCGAGAACGCAGCCCATTTTTCACTGAAGAGATGGTTAACGAGACCTTCAGCAATCTGAGAGCGGATCGCATTGCCTGAGCAGACAAACAGGATGGTCTTCAGACCCTCAGCTTTTGCCGCACGATATCTCATCAGTTCCATGGCAGGCACAGGCATACATGACTACACGATAGCACCTGAGACACCTCGATGCCTCAGCAACGGCCTCATCCGTGGTGAATCCCTTATCTACTTCACGAAAGTCCTTTTTCCTTTCAGCGGGCAGTTCGTGCCTGACCGGTATCCGTCCAGTGCCTGCGGGAAGAGCTATGGCTTCGGATGCATCATATAACTTCAGTTGTTCTAGGAACTTCGAGTCCGTTACTTCTCCGAGGGGGGCCAAACTGCCATCGACCAGATACCTGTCTATAGCCATCCCGATTCGTCTGCCGTGAGCGCAGGCCCTTATGAGGACGTCAGGGCCGGTGACGCAATCTCCTCCAGCGAAGACACCTTTTCGTGATGTCATCAGATTTTCATCGACGAGGATTGCTCCTTTTTTTGACACCTCCACACCCGGCAGATTGCACATGCAGTTGAAATCCCCTTCCTGGCCGATAGCAGCTACGATGACATCTGCTTCGATGACGAACTCTGAGCCGGGGACCACGACCGGTCTTCTCCGCCCGGATGAGTCCGGTTCACCGAGTTGCATCCTCAGGCATTCAAGACCTTTGACTCGGTTGTTCTCCCCGATGACACGGTTGGGCGCGGTCAGGAAATGAAAGCTGACTCCTTCAGACTCTGCATCATCGATCTCGACCTGGTCCGCAGGCATCTCTTTCCGTGACCTGCGGTATACGATGTGAGACTCATCAAAGCCCACCCTGAAGGCCGTTCGCACACAGTCTATGGCGACATTACCTCCGCCGACCACCACCATCTTCTTTCCCTTGGGGACCTCATCGAATAACCCGAGGTTTATGCTTCTCAGAAAATAGACTCCCGGCACATACCCATAATAACCTTTGTCTTCACCCTCTATGCCGAGGCTCTTATGACAATGGCAGCCCATGCCGATGAAGATTGCCTTGAAGCCCTCTGCTTCAAGGTCATCCAGGGTGAAACTAGGGCCAAGGGCTTTACCGTAGACGATTTTGACGCCGAGTTTTTCTATCTCCTCAACTTCACCGCGAACGATGTAGCGGGGGAGGCGGTAATCCGGAATCCCCACTGCTGCCATGCCTCCGGATTCGGAGAGCATTTCGAAGATAGTGACGTTATATCCCGCCTTTGCAAGGAAGGAAGCGCAGGTGAGTCCTGATGGTCCAGCCCCTATGATAGCAACCTTCGGTTGTGTGGTGTGTTGTTTGGAAATTACGGCAGCTGCCGGCTTACGGACATATTTATCCGATGAGTCTTGAGCATGATCCCTCACATAATCGGCGACGAATCTCTTGAGATGCCTTATCTGGATGGGCTCATCCACCAAACCTCTCCGGCAGTTGAATTCGCAGGGCCGCACGCAAACCCTTCCGACAATGCCGGCAATGGGAAGTCTGCTCTTGATAACCTCGAGAGATTCCCGAAATCTGCCTGCCTTAATCTCCTCAATGTATTTTGGGATGTCGAGATGGATCGGACAAGCCTGCATGCACGGTGCTGTTAGCATTGAATGGAATGAATACCGCGGACTACCCACATTCTCAACTCCCGTTTCGCCTTTCAGGGCGGCGATGAAGGTATCCCTGAAATTTTCAAGCAGGTAGAGAAAGACTCTTGGCGAGCTCTGTCCTATCTCGCACATCGAAGACTTTGAAATCGTCTTTGAAAGCTCTTCCATATGCTCAAGGTCTTTTTTCTCGCCGCGACCTGCACTGATCTTTGCAAAAAGGCCTGCGAGCACTCTCATCCCCGTCCTGCACGGGATGCACTGACCGCATGAATTGTTCTGCACCGCCTGAGCATATTCGTAACAGAGCTTGATAATGTCAAGGCGAGTGTCGAACACCTGGATGCCACCCCAGCCGATTACCGCGGCAACTTCCCGATCACCGTACCTTAGGGGCGGCGCAGATGCCATCGGCTGATTGTTCCAGTAATTGATTGATCTCTCAGTCGACATATGCACTATCCATCAGACGGGAATTGTCCTGTGAGAGCTTCGGCATAGTATTGGCGAGCGCATTCGCAACAGAGATTCTTAAGGCTGCATTTCTGTTCATGGTCGAGGCGTGAGATGATGGAGTCTATGAATTCCCGTGTCGTATATGGCGCACCGCAGCCATCGCATTTCAGCAGATCAAATCTCCTTACAACCGTGCCATAGAGTATAAGCCTTCTCTCAGCTTCCAAATCTTCGAGTTGGATGGCCTGCACAGGGCAGATGTTCGCGCAGGTGCCGCAGCCTATGCACAATTCCGGGTCCATCCCTATTCGTTCTGCAATCACTTGTCCATTGCCGGCACTCGCAAATGAGAGGGCCGAAGCACCAATCTTGTAGCGGCAGACTCTTACGCAGAGGCCGCACAAAATACATGGGTCGCTCTTTGCTGACGTGAATCGTGAAGTCTTTATTCCGAAATTGCCCGCCATCACTTTCAGGGGATCTGTCAAAGGCGTGCTCGCCAGAAGCAGTTCCAAGATGGTCCTTCTCATTGACTGAATGACAGGAGAATCCGTTATGATAATGAGACCTTCGGAAATCGTCAGGTTACAGGAAGGAAGTATTGTGGGAATAAGCCCTGGCCCCGCCGCCTCCACTATGCAAAGTCGGCATACACCGTAAGGACCTAGTGCCTTGAGATAGCAGAGGGTGGGGATGTCCAGCCCCTCCTGGCGCGCAACTTCCAGGACGGTCATGCCCGCGGCTGCCTGCACTTCCCTCCCGTTAATTTCCAGTGATATCCTTGGCAAACCTTTCCCTCTTTAGTTGAGACGCCTCCTCAGGAGACACCCACCGCAGGGCATGGGCAGTGCATTTGGTCACACATGCGGGCTTCAACCCTCTGTCGACCCTGTCCTTGCAGTAATCGCATTTGATCACCTTGCCTGTGGCACGGTCCCATTGTGGAACACCCCAAGGACATGCGGTGATGCATGATTTACAGCCGACGCACAGCGATGCATCGACGAAGACTATACCGTCCTTGACCCTCTTCTGCATTGCACCGGTGGGACACGCAGACAGGCACCACGGCTTCTCACAATGAAAGCAGGGCATAAAGACAAAGTTGAGAGTTGGTATTCCCCTCACCGGTTTTGGCCCCACAGGTATGATCCTGCAGAAACGCGGTCCGACCGGAAGATTATTCTTGGTCTTGCAGTGCACCTCGCAGGCGTAACAGCCGATGCACCGTTTCTGGTCCTGGTATATGTAGTAAATGCTCATTTACCGCCCCCCGACGCTTTTTTCACGCCGACCATGCATTCGAGATACGCGACACCGCCGCCCACAGGGTCGACCGTCTCAATGAGTCCCTTCTGGAACTTAGTATCTCGCAACCCCTTTTTAAAGGACCGCGTTTTGAGCGGCACCTCGTTCCCAAAGCCATGGAGCATGAACACCGCTTCCGGATGAATATATGGGGTGACGTAGGCCCTGATCTTGCCGCTGTAACCGTCGGCGCTTACTTCCGCATCATCACCGTTTTTAATGCCGAGCTTCTCAGCCTCCTCAGCGTTTATCCACAGGGTGTTTTGGTGAACAAGCTCATTGAGGTACGGATTGTTTTGTGACTGCGCATGTGCATGCACAGCAGTGCGGCCAAAGGTCAGACGGAAGGATCCCTTTTCGGGTTTCTTCGGAGTCACATATGGCGCAAAGGATGGGAATCCCGCCTTTTCGAGCTTCGATGAGAGCAGCTCGATTTTCCCCGATGCAGTGGTGAACTTGATGGCATCACGCGGCATCATGATCGGTTCTTTGGCAAGGCTCACGAGGCCCTTTGCGTTGAAGTCTTCGATAGTCACCCCAGTGCCGTCAAGCTGGTAGTTCCAGATTTCATCTATGCTTTTATAAGGAAAATACCGCCCCATACCCATGCGCTCTGCAAGAAGCGTGAAGATCTCCCAGCCCGGCTTGCTGTTGTATCGCGGCGCCATCGCCTGCCGTCTCATGACAAATTGCGGTTTAGGCCCTTTTTGTGTCGAGATAATATTCGAACGTTCTAGATAGGTCGCCTCGGGAAGAATCACATCTGCATGCCATGCTGTATCGCTGTAATTTACGTCTACCGCCACTAACAGATCAAGATTATTCAGCACTTGCCGCTGTTCATCTGGATCCGGGAATGCCGCTACCGGATCGAAACGATAGGCGATGAAGGCTTTCACAGGGTAGGGTTCTCCGGTCCTGATCGCCTTATAGAGATTGACCATGTGGCCTGTACCGAGGGACTTCTTCTGCATGTCAGCATCCACAATCGTGTCTGATACACCCGGAATATCAGCGCTCAATGATCTCAACCCCTTACTTCCCGCATCCTTCGGCCCCTTGGCAATAATGAGGCCCCCTATGGACTCTACACTGCCCAGAAGAGCGTTCAGGATATAGAGCATTCTGCTGGCATAGAAGGAATCGATATATCTGGAGAGCATCCAGCCGCCATGGAATATTATGTTAGGCTTGGCAGCGGCCGCCTCATGCGCAATAGTGTATATCTCGTGGGCTGCAATGCCCGTCTCCCTTTCAGCCCACTCAGGTGTGTAGGCCGCGACGAAGGCTTCAAGCTCAGCAAGCCCAGACACATAGCGATCGACATATGACGCATCATAAAGCCGTTCTTTCAGAACTACGTTTACAAGGGCGAGAAGCATGGCATAGTCGGTTCCGGGACGGATTGTCAAGTACTTGTCCGCCTTTGATGCAGTTACTGTAGCCCTGATATCGATGTAGACCATCTTTGCCCCTTTGTCCATGCCGTCCAAGACCGCGTTCACCTCTTTGACCTGGAGGGATTCGAAGATATTACGACCGAAGAGTACGATATACTTCGTGTTCGAAAAGTCGTATACTAGCTCGCTGCGGCCGTAGCCGAAAAGAGATTGGCAAGCCATGTTCACGTTCTTCGCACAGGAGTCGTCGTGGTCGAAATAGTTAGGCGAACCGAGGGCCTTGAGGAAGCTCTTAGTCAAATCGGTGAAGGGTCCGCTCCGGTCGGCCAATGCAATGGCTTTGGCCCCGTACTTGTTTTTCACGTCTTTAAGTTTGTCGGCTATATAATCGAGGGCCTCGTCCCACGTCGCTTCTTTCCACTTGCCTGCCCCCCTTGCCCCGGTTCTGATCAGCGGATGCTGAGGCCTTTCAGTGTCATATTCAAATGCAAGTCCTGCAGAACCTTTGGCACAGAGTGCCCCCTCGATGCCCGGCACATAAGGATTGCCCTCGATCCAGGTCACTGCGCCGTCTTCAACCTCAACTCGGATGGGGCATCTCACAGCGCACATCCCGCACATGCTGAAAACTGAAGTCTGTCCAATCATGTCTATCCCTCTGTAGTTATTTGCTTTCAAAACCCCATTTCTCATTTCAGCTTAACACAAATTTGCTGTTAGGAAGCAGAGCGGGAGGCAGCGCACGATATCTTTGTACTGAGAAGGGCGCATAGGCACCCATGGCAATCGCACCTCTGTGCCCCATGATTGTTCCTAACGCGTGAACTCATGATGCCACGGACTCATTCATCGAGCTTCTGATACGGCACTTCTGTATGATTCAGCTTTTATAGGAGCAGGGACTGCCCAATCCTGCTCCTTGCCGCTGCCGCAGGGGGTTAATAAAGCCCGAGCAGGTTCAGCGCAAGTATGAGCAGCCCGGCAACCGCAACCCGTTTTACTACAATGGGGCTGATCCGTTTAGCAATCTGAGGAGCGATGAATCCCCCGAGAATCGCAGCCGGAAACATAATAAGAAAAAAGGTGAGATCGAAGTTACCGAACTGATAATGGCGCATGGTGCCCATCAGCGTATTGAAGAAGATCGCCAGCAACGAGCTTCCAACGACGAGATACATCGGCAGTCCAAGGCCTACTGCCATGAGAGGTGTCATAAAGGGACCGCCCCCGAACCCAAACATGGATGCAACAACGGCGATCACGAAACCTCCGATTACCCCGAAAATGATATTTACCCTAAATTCGTGTCCCCAGAATTCAACTATCATTATAGTCCTCCTTATTTACCTTTTGCTTTTATCGTTTCTTCGGCTCGTCTCCTGAATTCCTTCAGTATCGCCTGTTCTTTCTTATTCTTGTCGAGGTAGCCTGGTGTTGTCTGCCAGAGCATCAGGCCTGCAAGGATAACCAGGATCCAGCCGAAGACGAACTTATACTGATCGAGAGTGATCAACTCCGTTAGCTTCGGACCGATGAACCCACCTAAGAGCATTCCGAGGCCGATGGTGACGCCAAGTTTCCAGTTGATGAATTTTATCTTTGAATAATTGTAGATGCCGCTGGCCTGTGAAAAGAGGACCGTCGGCATGACAGTGCCGGCAACTACCGTATGCGGAAGCGGCCAAATAGATACGAGGAGCGGGTTCAAAATGAAGCCCCCTCCGGCACCCATCAGCACGCCGAAGATCGATATGGCGAGACAGAGCAGGAAAGGCCAGACAAGATTGAGGCTTGTCCCAGCG
>Ga0209048_10002536_pt1 | contig 18121 bp, 17 predicted proteins | sample FrelakmetCRP12CR_FD_187146 | JGI IMG/M metagenome (GOLD analysis project Ga0209048, IMG submission 187146) | Freshwater lake sediment microbial communities from the University of Notre Dame, USA, for methane emissions studies - CRP12 CR (SPAdes)... | ecosystem: Environmental > Aquatic >... | reverse complement strand
GCGGGCCAGGGTCGCGTGGGTCGGCCAAAGACATGCGTACTCGTGGTCCGGGTCGAAGAGGACACGGATCTCCTTCGTGATCTGCCGGAAGGCCGCCGTCAGGCCATCGCGGAGCAGCTTCTCCTCGGCGTCGTCGCCGTACTTGTAGTGGCTGCCGCCCGAGTCCCGGAGGTCCCTCAGGTAGCGTGAGCGCGCCTGGCCGAGGACGGGAGTGATGACCTCGGTCTGCTCCGGCCTTCCTCCGGGCTCTGTCGGCGGTGGAAGGTAGAGGAGCTTCCGTGCCTCCATGGCCTTAAGGCCGACGAGGCGGTTGAGGAGTGTGTACGCGAACTCGCGTCGCACGTTCTCGTAGCCGCGCTGGCCCGATCCCTCGGCGATCGAGTCGCGAGCGAGGAGCGCCTCGACACGGCGGCGGGCGGCGACGGCGTCGTCAGGGAGGTGCATCCTGTCCAGGGGCGTGTGCTTGCCGCTCGGCTTGAAGCCGAGACGCTCGAGCTGGGCTGCGAACTCGTCCTCCAACAGCCGCCGGACCTTAGGCACCCAAGCGCGCACGGCCTCCTTATGCTGATCGGAGAGCGCCTGCCGGCTTACCGCGCCCTGCGGAGAGGGCTGCTCACCCACCGGGTTCACTTCACCACCACGGTGAAGCCCTTTCGGATCTGAGCCTTGAGGTCGCGTGACACCGAGTCGAGCGCCGCATCCACCTCCGGCTCGGTCCTGAAACGCTTTCCGGCCAGGGAGGTGACAGCAGCCCACTCGAAGACCCGTTCTCCAGGCTCGGGCGGCGGAAGCGCCAGGGCGCGCAGTTCCGTCTCCAACTGAGCGCGATAGGCCGGCAGGGCGACGAGGGCCTGGTCGAGCGACGAGAGGCTTCGCTTGCCGGCGGCCTCGAGCAGCGCCTCAACCGTTGGGAGCGCTATCGGGCCGTAGTTGCCCGGTCTGCCCGGCCCGAAGATTCTGTCCACGCACGAATCGCGCTCGGTCGAAGGCGCGCCTTGGTAAGCGGCACCGGCCCGGATCTCCGCTACCTGCTGGTCGGCCGTCTGTCGGACCTTCTCGTAGGCCAGGACGTACGCGTCTCGGTACGCGCCGAAGGCGGCGTCGAAGGCCGAGCGGTAGTCGCTCCAGCGAGCGATGACAGCTTTGTCGCCGAGGATCGCCTCCATGTCCTTCTTGGCTTGATCGAATGCGGCCCGCTTGGCATGTCCCTCCGGGATGGGATGGTTCTCCTCCAGCTGGAGGAGTTTCCGCGAGGCCTCGTAGTCCTTGTGCCGGTTGGCCTCCAGGAAGGTTCGCAGGGCGTCGAGACCCTTGGCCAGGGCCTTCCACTCGTCCTCCTTGGTCAGGAAGGAGGTGACGGCTGCCGTCGGGTCCTTGGCCGTGATCGGCTCGGTCAGGGCGCTCTCGGCGCTCAGCACGCCGTCCGGGACGGAGAGCCCCTGCTGCTGGCGGCTCTTGGCATCCTCCAGTCTCGCCTTGAAGGCGCGGCCAAGGTCCCGGACCGCGGACGCGATGGCGTTGCCGGACTCCGGCGTGCCAGTCACGCCAAGGGCGATGAGTGCCTTGCTCGCCCGCTTGATCTGATCGACGGTCAGGCTGGTCTCGGCAACGCGGAAGGTGGTCTTCTTGAAGGTGGTGATCTTCGAGAAGATCTCGTCGGTGCCCTTATAGTCATAGGTCGGAGCCGGGCCCGAGGCCGTCTGTCGCTCGACGTAGACGGCACCGGCACGGAAGCACGCGGCAAGGACCAGGCGCACCAACTCGTCGGGCCAGCCGAATGGCGGCCGCGAGAACCCCTTGAACGTCTTTGCTTCCTTGGCGTCCAGGAGGCGTCCGCCTTCGGCTACCTCCCCCTCGTCCTCGAGGTCTGAGAGCACTTCGAGGATCTGGGAGACGAGCGCCGACTCGCGCTGAAGGTTCCCTTGCGTGTCGAAGAGGTCGAGCTCGGGCGCGATCTTGTGGAGGTGCGTCGTTGACGGGTTGAGCAGCGCTTTGAGCTGTCTTGCGAAATCGAAGACCCGGTCGGCCACTTTGAACCGCGGGTACGTGTTCGGGATGAGGATCTGAAGGGCGGTGCGCACGGGGTCCTTGAGTTCGGTAGGGCCGTCGAGGTTGATCTCCTGCCCGCCGTAGAGCAACGTGCCTCCGAGGAAGGCCCGCTCGAGGTCCTTGACCAGTGCGGTCTTGAGCTCGTCGCGCTCCTTTCGCTTCTCGGAGAGGGCATCCTGGGTGTCCGCGGAGCTGTCCTCGGTGAACCGCTTGTCGCTCGTGACTTTCACGAGCGCCTCGTAGCGCTTGAGCCGGCCCTCCAGGTTGTCGGGCGCGTCGGAAACCCACCAGGCGGTTCTGCCCTTGGCGCCGGCGAGCTGGTTCTGCCGGCGCGACTCCTCCAGCTCCTGTTTGCGCCCGGAGGCCAGGGGGCTCGTGAAGTGGACCTCCATCTCGGGCCCGGTCTCGGTGGCCTCACCGTCGAGGCGAACGCCGAACGAGAACGGCACCTTGGTGTCGCCGTGGGCCACGGCAAAGCTGGCCAGGTTCTTCTTGGTGACGACGTCGTCCTTGCACATCTGCTGTGCCGTGCGGCGGACCGCGGCAATGCTGATGCTCCTGGGTCCGCCCGGGCGGACCATTTCCTGGATGGCCTGCTCGATGGTGCGCTCGCGTTCGTTCAGGAACTTCCACTCGGCGGTGGCCTCGTCCCGAGCGACGTAGCCAGCTCCCTGGAGGGCTTTGAGCGTCTCCTCGACCTTGTCGCGCAGAGGGGCGATGTCGGTCGAGAGGTCAGTGAGCAGCAACTTGGCAAGCGTCTCGGGCACGCGCGGTACCCAGGTGATCCGCTGAAGGAGCCACAGAACCTTCAGCACACGGGATGCCTTGACCGGCGTGCCTGGGACGCGGTCGTCGGATTCGTAGATGGCACGGACACCCGACGCTCCGAGGTACTCCTGAGAGAGGAGGTCGTTCTCGACGGCGTCGAATACCTGATCAAAGCTGACGATCACGCCGACCTGCTCGTCGGCCAGCTCCTGGAGGGCCTCCATGACTACAGCGATCATCGAGCGGACCCCCCCCGAGATGCGGAAGCCGGAGAGGGCCTCGAAAATGTCCTGAGCCAGGCGGATCTGGTGAGGCAGGAACGGGTAGGCGTCGACGAACGTTTGCTCCGTGACGGTGTCGAGGTGGCGGCTCGCCTTGAGGTCCGCGAGCTGTGAGATGTGTCCCTCGTGCTTGGTGTACAGCGCGCGGAGCGCCCCTTCCTCGGAGGGGTGCTTCTTGAGGATGCGTTCCGAGACGACCTTGTTGATCTCGTCGGAGATGAGGTGCGGCTTCAACTCGAAGCGTGCGTTTAGCCGGCCTACGAGCGCCGGCTGAAAGTTGGTGCGGTCGACGACCTTCTCGAGGTCCTGCTGGCTGGTGACGATGAACCAGACCTTTCCCTTGCCCTTGTTACCTATCATCTCGGCCAGGCTGTTCAGCTCGCCGATGCGCTCGTTGGAGTCGCCGATGAACGTGCCCATCTCGTCGATGACGAAGACCAGATGCTGCGCGCGGCCGCCGGCCCGTTTCTGGGCGTCGACCCAACCTACCAACTCGTCGGCCAGCTTTTCGGGCGTGAGCCAACCGAGATGGAGAGCGTCCTTGAGGCCCTGCCGGGCCGCTTTCTCGTCGGGGTAGTCGGCGGCGGACACCCGCGGCAGGACGGTGGCCAGACGGTTCCGTACAGTCTGTGTGTCGTCGCGCCCTTCGGCGCTTCTCCAGGGGATGCCGTACTCCTTCTGGAACTCCTCTTCGAGTCTGGTCAGTAACCTCCTCTTCTCGAGGCTCCGCTCGACTTGGGCCACGTGGACGTTCTCCGAGTAGCCCAGGCTTCTGTAGAACTCCGCCAGGACGATCTCGCCGACCGATTCCGGTCGTCCATAGGGCTGGCGACTCTTGATCTCGAACGCGATCGTGCGGACCTGGGTGTTGAGCTTGACCTCGCCAAGGCGTAGCCGGATGTCCTTGCCGCGCGGCGTGTCGGAGAGGTGCTTGCCGAAGACGTCGATGCAGTGTTCCGGGGCGCCATCACCGATGATGTCGTTCTGCAGGAGGTAGCCGAGGACCTTGGCGAAGTGCGACTTGCCGGACCCGAAGAAGCCCGAGACCCATATGCCCATGACGTCCCGGCTCGCGCCACCGCGCCGTAAGGTCTCGCTGACGAGTGTGAACGTGTCGACGATCCGCTTCAGCTCGTCTTCGATCTTGTCCGTGACCACGTACTCGCGCATCTCGGTGGCGAGGGCGGATCGATCGAATACCTTGACGACGCCTTCGACCCTGACCCCGATGTCGCGCTTGATGACGTCCCTTACAGTGGGCATTCAGACGGTCTCCCTCGGTTGCACCGCTCGACCGCTCACCGCCAGAACAGCTTGACGGCGAGGTAGTTCCCGCCGTCCGGTTGGTTCATGAAGTGGAGCTTTCCCCCGCGTTCCTCACCGGGGAACGCCAGTACGATCCGCGCTTCCACATCCCGGAGCCCGCGGAGGACCTCGCCGTAGCGGACGAGGGGGAACAGCGCCACGGTCGCGTAGACGATGACGTTTCCGCCCGGAACTTCCCGTGCGAGTACCTCAAGGCGGGCTTGCAGCGCAAGTTCGGCGCGCTTCGAGAGCCCCTGCTGCATCCAGTGGTAGTCGTCGAACTCGTCCTCCTGGAGGGTGGCCACGGCCTCGTCGGCCAACCCCTCGAAGAGGAACCCAGTGAGGTCGAGCAGCCGGAAGGCGACCCGCTGCGCTTCGATGGCAGGCACGAAGGTGTCGAGAAGGTACTCGCGGAAGTCGAGCTCCTTTTCCGGGGGGTAGATCAATAGGACCGAGTTGTCGATCTTGAGCCCGCCATTCGGACGGAGCGGTTCCTTGATGAGCTCGTGCAGCGTCTTGAACATCGCCTCCATCAATGCGCCTCCGCAACATCGAGCTCCACAATGTCGCCCTGCATTCGAAACCGAAGGGCGCCGGTGCGGTTCAGCTCGCCCAGAGCCTCGATGACCTCGGTCCCGTCGAGACCGAGTAGTCGAAACGCAGGGGCATGCACCAAATCAAGAGGTGCCACACCCGTCAGTCGATGTGCTCGCACAAGGAGGCGAGTCGGTGATCCATGGAGGGCGGGACGGACGGTGCGCTTGCGTGCAGTTCCCTTCGCTAGACCGAAGTCGCGGATGCTGGCGCAGTACTTCTGGGCTACCGCGAGGCGTGTCTCTTCCGACCATCCGCCCACCTCGGGATGCGCCTTCCTCGAGCGCTCGATGAAGGCGCGAACGTCGGTCACCCGAAGCTCGGCTGGCGCCCGCCGCAGGAGAGGGAAGAGCAACTCCGTGCCGAGGTCAGCCACCAGGCGGTCGTTCAGGGCGAGCAGCACGTAGGCGGTGAGGCCGCGTTCGGCCTCAGATGCACACCGCTGCCACTCGGCCCAAAAGGCCGCGAACACGGGATCGCCCCCGTCGAGGCGATACCGAGCCTTGAGCTCCTCCCACAGCTTGATCCGTGCCGAGGCGGAGGTACGTGACAGCCTGTTCTCCGTGATGACAAGTGCCCGGTACTGGGCTGAGGAGAGGGCAGCGTGCTGCCCGTCGAGCAGGAGGTGCAGTTCGGTGAACAACGCCGAACGTGCCGAAAGGCGTGAGGCATAGGGTGCCGCAAGGTCGAGCCCCGGGACCTGCGCCTGACCGCGTGCCCTCGCAACTTGCGGCGCAGTAGCCACCATCACCTCCGACCCTCGTCCGTGTCGTCCTGGTGGTCAGCTGCGTTTCCCGACTTGACCCACCCGTCAACTTCCTCCCGCCTGAACTTCCACAGCCGGCCCACGCGATGCGCAGGCATACCCTTCCCGTCGATCCAGGTGTAGACCGTGTCCCTGCTCACGCCGAGATACTCGGCGATCTCCCCAACGGACAACCAGCGATCATCCATCGGTCGGTTCAGGGCCAGGGTACGGCTCGCGGTAGGCGTGACGAGCCAAGATACAAGGGTAGCACCGGACTGGCTTATCTCCAATCTGTTTTAGTCTGGTTTTATTGGGTTTGACATGAAGTGTTCCGTTTACTCGGGCACGCGTGCTGCCCCCGACAGTTTCAAAGTCCGGGTCGGTCGGCAGCTGGAGGTTGGGCATGGTGGCGCGAACCGCCGACCTGAAGAGGAGTGCTCCCCAGGTCGGCGGAGGACGAGCCTACCTATCCTACGCGGCGGAGATAAGGCACGACCAGTTCGGCCAGTTGTCGGACTTGTGCCTGTTGTTCTGCCACAGGAGTGGCTGGAGGTTGTCCAAGCCGTCCCCGCCGCCGCGCGCGACGGGAACGATGTGGTCGATCTCCCAACCGTGGTCGGTCTCGAGACCGTACTCGTTACGGGCAATCCAGGCGTCGCACGTGTCCTTGCGGAACGCGGCGGGATCGTACCTAGGAACGATGTGCGCCTTTCGCCAAACGGCTTCGATGACTGCGGGGCTCCACGCCCCGCCCCTAATGTCCGTGTTTCTTCTTCTCATTGCTCTACCTTGGGTATCAAGAAGACCCCCGCCATGGGCGGGGGCCTGGGTTAACGGAAACAGCGTGTTGTCCCAAGGCTTGCAAGTGAGTCCGGGAACGGTTACGCTCCCGGCCGTATCCACCCGTTCCTACGGGACGGAGAGACGCTCGTTGAAGGGGGCCGCGTTACAGCGCGGCCCCCTCGCTTTTTGGAGCCCCCCTCGAGGCACGCCCCTAATCGAACGAAAAAGTCACCTCCTTTCTCTTCGGTCCCGTCTGGAATCGATCACGAGCCAACCGCAGCTCGTTCTCGATCGCATCAAAGACTTTCGATACATCATCCGCCGTGTACTCATACGCAGACCTGTTCGCGCACTTGGCTAGAAGCTGGATATCCTGCAGGATACGCTGCGTCCTACGGGCCGCCACGCGCCGAAAACGGTCCTTTCGAGGCTTGACGAGGGGCGGTAGCTCATCCGCCATACCTATGTGCCCTCCAACATATAACGTATTATATCACGAACACGCAAATATTTCCAGAAGAGTGCTTCTGCTCCAGCGACATCTCGCCGATAGGCACCTACTAATCAATAACTTCCATTGGAACGGGCCGTTTCCTCCGACTTAACCAGAAGCCTCCGGTACGTCATCAGGCCCAGTCTATCAGGCTGCACAAGTGTGAACGCAGAATGTTCGCTGTCACCAAGTGTGAATCTGGGTTCGGGCTCGCCGCCGACACGCGGTCGGAGCAAGTCAGGCTCCACGTCGCACAGTACCGTGATCCAACCGGTTCGCGTTGCGGCCGCGGGAGGGCGCTTGGCGATTAGCTCACGAAACGGCTCGCACGCACGCGCGGCGCCGCCTCGGCCGCGACGCCCCGCCAACGGCCCAGAATCGGGGGACACCGGGTCGTGGTCTAAGATGAGATGCGCGAACTCGCGCGCGGTGTCGCCTGCCTCCCGGTCGACCCCCGCGGGTTGTAGATCACGAGCGGCTTGCCGCCGTTGTTGACGGTGACGGCTGACCAACCCGAGGGGTCCCGGACCAGGAGTTGGTCCAGGGCAGCTTTAGGCAGTCCCGGGATCTCCCTGGGCGTTCGGAGTTCGACCCCCAGATACTGCGCGAGCTCCTTCGGCGGCTCGGTCTTCTCCGTCACTTCAACGCGGCACCAAAACGGGCCCGATAGTAGGCATCGATGACCTCCCGCTCTGACGCGACGTCCCGCGTGCCCGCATCGACCTCGATGGTCCTGTCAGCGGCGACTGCGTGCGAGTGCTCGAGCAGACCTCGATACGCAGGACGCGGCCTACCGAGGTCCGCCCAGCGTCGTTCGATCTTACGCATACGCGCCCGGAGCTCGCGAGGAACGCTAATCGCGTCGATTGCCGCAGCCCGCCGTCGACGCCTTCGAGCGAGCCAGGATCGGACACCGCGCGGCCCGAAGCCGACCGCGAGCGCAAGTAGCCACAGAGCGGGCGAACGCGCGGCGCGCACGACGAGGGGCACCAGGTCGCGCGCGAGCTGCCGCAGGGCCGAGACCGGGCCTCGCGTTGTCACGCGGGCCCACAAGGCCGAGACTGCGGAGCGCACGTGCTCTGCCAGTCGTTGGAGATAGCCTGTGCGGCCATGCGCATCGGCGAACGGCACCGGCGGGGTGGGGTCGGCCTCTACCCAGCCTTCCGCCGGCATCCATGCCTCGACCCAGGCATGTGCGTCACTCTCGCGGATGACGTGTAGCCCGCCCCCCTCGTCCGTCTGCGGTCCCACGCTCAAACCCTTGACGAATCGCGCTGGCACTCCCTGCAGGCGCAGGAGCACGACAGCCGCGCTTGCGAAATACTCGCAGTAGCCGGCCTTCTTCTCGAAGAGGAACTCGGCCAGCGGATCCCCGTGAAAGGCCCCGGGACGAAGCGTATAGCGGTAGCCCTGGCGCAGGTGCTCGACCGTCGCCTCAAGCTGCGTGCGGGGCTCGGCGCCAGGCGCGAGATTCCGGGCGAGTGCCCGCAGCCGCTCGTCAACGACGGCAGGCAGGGCCAGGCTCTCGCGTCGATCCTCAGGCGTCAGCAAAGGGTCGGAGGCCGAGCGGGCCCTGCCGGCGAGTCGCGCGCCGTAGAGGTAGACCGCCAGTCCGGGGGGACGCCGGATGTTCCCCAAGCGGTCCAGCTCAAGCGAGGGCGCGTCGATCGTCACGGCGGCGACCGCTCGCGGCAGGAGCAAGGGCCAGTCGTCCACGTCCTGCTGGTTGAAGCGGAGGTCCACGCAACGGCGGTCTGGCAGCCCTCCCGGCGCGGCATCTGCGTGCGGGAAGAACCAGGAGCCGACGTCGATCAGGAGGGGCCCCACGTCGGTTGGCGGCGGCGAGGGTCGGAGGCCACTGCTGGTGCGCGCGGGAGGTGGGGGAGTCGCTGGGTTCGTCCAGCGTCTCCCATCGAACGCGGTGAAGACCTCGGAGCGCAGCAGCCACGGACCGGCTTGCGGATCCGAAGCCTGTAGGTCGAGCACACGTCGGCGCGAAACAGCCAACTGCGCAAACTCCCCGAGCGTCGACTCTCCTGAAAGACCGGTCTTGCCCTCGTCGAAGGTCGAGGCGAGGGCCCGCTCGATCCTCGGCTGCAGGAGGGGAAGTCCAACAATGCATGTCGCCGCGACTGCCACGGCGACGGCGAGGCCGAGTACGAGGCCCAGGACGTCGTGCCGACGCCAGATCGGCCCAGAATCGAGGAAGGCGGCCGTCCAGAGTGCGCCGCCAACAACCAGGGCCAGGACCAGGTACAGCTCCGAGAAGCCGTTGTGGCCGCCCATGAGGAAGGGCAGGGCGGAGCCTCTGTAGCCGGCAGGCTGGGGGTTGAGGCCGGCGAGTCCGAGCAGGCTGATGACGCTCGGTACGAGGGTCCGTCCGGGCGAGAACGCCCTAGGAGCCAGAGCGAACGCGAACGCTATGGGGACGAGAGGGACAGCCAAAGGGGGCAGGAACGTCGGGTCAAGACGAAGGACGCCAAGCGCCCGGCTGAGCCACGCCACACCGCCGACTGCGAACAGGGCGATGCCCAGCGCTCTCGGCAGCACGCGTGTCAGCCCAAGCGGAACCGCAGTCCACTCCAAGAACGGCACAACCACTGCAAGCCCGGCGAGAATCGCCAGGCCGAGGAAGAGGACGGGCGTCTGCCGGAGGGCGAACGCGAGGGCACCCAGCGCAGTGCACAGCGCCACTGCGTGCGCGATCCGGACAGGGGTTGGCCGAGCGCGTCTCACGCGCCCTCCGCCGCCAAGCGTGCTTCCACCTGCGCCGGCGTCAGACGCTCGATCTCGCCGAGCACCTCAGACACGGCTCCCCAGGGCCTGCGCGTCTCGCCCTCGTGGACGAGGAGAACCCGCACGGACACTCCCATTGCGCGCACCCGGCGAAGGAATGCCTCGCGCGCCTCGTCCCACTCGAGCATCACGGCCACGACGCTCGTCAGGCGCTCCAGCCGCTCAAAGAGCGCGGGGCCGATCGACTCGAAGGGCGGAGCGGACGATGGCTGGAGGCAGGCCAGGACATCGAGGACGGCGTCGAGCGAGCCGAGGCTGCGGCCGGCGCTCACTTCATAGAGGTCCGGCCCGGCGGCCAGGATGTCGACGATCTCCTCGCTGCGGCTGAAGTGCTCGGCCACCGAGGCCAGCGTCGAGATCGCCGCTTCGAAGCGGGCGCGCTCCCGGGGCCGCGGCCGCTTGGGGAGGAACGTGTCGAGAACGAGTGCGATCCGCGAGAAATACTCTTCTTGGTACTCCCTGACGATGGGTCGCCCCAGCCGAGCCCAGGACCGCCAGTGGATCTTGCGCAGCGGATCTCCCTCGCGGTACTCCCGTGTACCGACGAACTCGAGCGAGTCGCCAACCTCGGAGGCCAGCGGGATGCCGCCCGGCTGGTAGCGCCGGCCCACCGGCAGAGGCAAATCCTCCAGGGTGAAGTAGCGCGGGTAGGCGAGGATGACCTGCTCGGGCAGCCAGACGGCTTTCGTGCGGACAAGGCCGAACGCGTCCGTGCGCGCGACGCCGAGTTTCGGCAGAACGAAGCGGCCGCGGCGGTGCGGACGAAGCTCGACCGCGATGCGCGCTGGCCGGTCGGGGGATGCGTCGAAGGTCTGTTCGGCGGGTTGCACCTCCAGGGCAGTCGGCTCCGGCAGGGGTCGCGCCCAGACGAGGGAGAGGGGTCCCGTGGGCCGGCCGTCCCGCGCGACGACCTCCAACGAGGAAGCGATCGCACGCCCCGCCGTGAGGCGCGACGGCAGTCGGCCCTCGATGCGGATCGCAGGGTGTCTCGCAAAGAAGCGCACGAGCGCCACGATGAGCGGAGCGATCGAGAGCGCGAACAGCATGTAGATGAGCGACCGTCGCGTGTCCATCCCGACGAGCGCCACGGCGACCGTCGTCCACAGAACGAACCGGCCCCGATCCGTCAGCCGTCGAAGGTACAGGCCTCGCAGGGGGCTGACGTCCAGTGGCCTCGACAGGAGATTCGTTGCCATTGCTCAGCCTCGGACGGATCCGTCAGGCGGGAACGGAGACCGACTCGAGGATCTCGCGGACGACATCGGCCTTCGCAACTCCCGTGTAGCGCGCCTTGGTCTCGAGGCCAAGCCGGTGTGCGAGGACGGCCACGGCCTGAGCCTTCACGTCCTCGGGCACGACGAAGGAACGGCCCTCGAGAATCGCGCGTGCCTGAGCGGAGCGGAAGAGCATGAGGCTTCCTCGTGGAGAGCACCCTAGGCGCACCGACGAGTGGCGCCGCGTGGCCGCGGCGAGGGCGACGACGTACCGGCCGACCGTGCGCTCGACGCGCACGCGGCGAGTCTCCGCTTGCAGTGCGATCACGTCCTCGGCCGAGAGCACCGGCTGGACGTCCTGGAGGGGATGGTGCTCCGCCTGCGCGTACAGCACCTCCAGCTCGCGTTCCGTAGCGGGGTACCCGAGCTCGATCCGCACTCCGAAACGGTCGAGCTGCGCCTCGGGCAACGGGTAGGTTCCGTGGAACTCCACGGGGTTCTGGGTCGCCAGGACCAGGAAGGGGGAGGGTACGGGACGCGTGACACCGTCGCTCGACACCTGCTGCTCGCTCATTGCTTCGAGAAGCGCCGACTGCGTCCGTGGCGACGCCCGGTTGATCTCGTCTGCCAAGAGCACCTGAGCGAAGATCGGACCCTCTTTGAACGTGAAGCTCCCGTCGCGCGGGCTGAAGACCGCCGAGCCGAGAATGTCGGCGGGAAGAAGATCGGGGGTGAACTGCACGCGTCTGAAGTTGCCCGAGAAGGAGCGTGCCAGCGCCTTGGCGAGCGTCGTCTTGCCGACGCCCGGAACGTCCTCCATGAGCAGGTGATGACCGGCGAGGAGGGCGACGAGAACATGGTCGAGGGCCTCGTCCTTGCCGAGGATGACGCGACCAAGCTCGGTCTTTAGAGCGTGCAGCTTCTCCGCGGTGGCCGTTGTCATGGTCTCTCCGTCTCGTAGGCTAGGTCGACCAGCGCGAGGCGCGAGGCGACGCGGTCGATGTTCGGTGGAGGGAGGGTGGTGAGGTCCACGTCGGGTGGTGCTGCGACGAGGCGCAGGCGGCTCCTGCCCGGAACGTTGGACGCTCTGCAGCGCACGTGTCGAATCGTCGTGGTCGCGGGAGCCGTTGGGGCCAGGAAGACGGGCGGCGCACCGGGAGGCGGCCAGGCCTGGGCGACGGAGCCGTCCGGCCCGATCTGCAGCAGGACCGCTCGGGCGGGCTGCGTCAGCGTCACGCGGATCGTCAGCGGATCCCCCGGTCGAAGACGCGGCGGCGCCGGCCCCGGACCCACCTCGAGCGCGATCTGCGCCGGGGGTGTTGCGGCTTTCGGGGGCAAGGCCGCAAGACGCTCGAGGCTCGCCTGCGTTAGTGGGTGTGATGCGGGTCGCGTGGCCATCCCAACCGAACGTTCCAAACTGGCCCGATAGACCTGGTGGGCGACCACCGCGACGACCAGGACTGCCGCGACGGCCAGTAGATCGGCAACCGTCGCGGGACGACGGAGCCACCCGAGCCATCGCTCCCAGCGGGTGGGCTGCTCAAGCGCCTCCAAGACCTGCTGGCGCGCAGCGGCGCCTGAGAGCAGCTCTCGCAAGCCCTCCTCCTGGACGAGCGCGTCGAAGAGCTCCTGATCATCGAGTGCAGCGCGTAGTAGCGACTGCCGCTCGGGCTCGGTGAGCGAGTCGGTCGCGTAACCGCCCAGCAGACGCTTCGGGTCGGTCTTCATCGCGCCTCCTCTCCGACAACGAACCCCCAGCGGTCGCCTAGAAGGCCTCGCAGACGCTGGTGGCAGCGATGGTCCCAGCTATAGACCGTGTTGACCGGATGGCCAAGCTGCGCCGCGATCTCCACGAAGCTCTGCCCCTCGATCTTTCTTCGCAGCAGGTCGCGGCAGCGGTCCCCAAGGTGGGCGACGGCCTTCGTGAAGAGACGCAGCCGTTCCCGGTCGGATGTGACTGCGTCGGGCCCGGGTCGCCCGTCGGGCAGTGGCATCCCGGTTGGATCCTCGGCACTAGCTTCACCGTGCCGCGCCGCCTTCCGCCAGAGGTCGGCTCTCTTCTTACGGAGGATCCCGAGCGCGAGCGCCACAAGCTGGCCGGGATCCTCGACGTCGGAGTACTTGGTAGTCAGGAGAAGGAGGACTTCTTGCGTCAGGTCCTCCGCGTCGGGGGGCGACACGCGGCGTCTGGCCACTGCGAGGATGCGGATTCGGAGGCTCGCTAGCGTCGTCTCCCGAGTGAGCAGCTCTTCCCAACCCTGATCGCCCATCGCCGGCAGATCTGGACTATAGCCCAGCGGCGGGGGCGATGAGGTCCCCGGAAGCAACCAGGCACTGATCGCGGCAGCCATTCCATCAGGGGAATGGCGCGACGGGGGTCTTCCTTGCGGTGCAAGGACGCACCCGCCGAGGCCATTCCCACGATGACGCGGGCCCGCTGGCCGCGGGGAGGCCAGCCGTGGACTGGACTTGGCAACTCGATCCATGGGTGCCGCTCGTGCTCTGGTGCGGAACAACTGGCGGCGTGGTCACCGGATTCGCGCTGTGGATCGCTGGGGTCGTTTGGCTGTTTCGACACCGCGCGGCACGGAGCGGCCTCAAGTTGGGTCTGGGCCTGTCTGCAAGCCTCGAAATGGCGGGATTCCGCTCCCTCGGTACGGGCGTCGTCTCGTGGACGCTCCTGTCGTCCGTACTGGCTGCTGGTGTCGTCGCGGTGGTCGTGGCGCGACGCCGGCTTGCCAGACCAGCGGCAGGGGATGCGACCCTGGCGGGCGCACTTCTCGTCTGGGACGGCCTGTACCTCAGTCACGGTGGCTGGACGATGCTGGCGCTGCTCGTGGCCTTCTTCGCTCGCATGGCGGCCGTCGGTTGGCGCGGCATGCGGCGGGACTGGGCCGGGGCGCGAGCGCAGGCCGCCGCCGCGCTGTTGTGGGTCGCGGTGGGTGTTGCCGTCATCGGCTTCTCTCGCTTCAACCTGAAGTTGTCGGAGAACCGCTCGCGCGAGGTGGTCGCCGCGTGCGGGCGGTTCGAGGCGGAGCGGGGCCACCTTCCCGCGACGCTCGAGGACCTGGTGCCAGGCTATCTGCCGCGCGTGCCGCGAGCCGACTGGACGGCGGCTGGTGAGTTTCACTACTCGCCAGCGGAGGGTGGGGTGCTCTCCTACTTCGGCCCATGGCCTCGGCTGCGGGTCTACGCGTTCAAGGCGGGGAGCTGGGCGTGGCGACAGTTCTCTCCCACCGACCCGGTTCGAATGCGCAGCTTCCACAACGTGTCGCGTGGGCTGCAGGCCCTCGCGGCCGACTCGCATGCTTCGAGTTGCATCGTCGCAAGGATCCGGCCCGTCGCGCCATCCCTTCAGTGAGCGTGGAGAGGAGGAACGAACGATGACGACCAGCAGCGCGGCCCTGCAGCTAACCCGTCACGGCGCACAGCGGCTCCAGCAGCGTGGATACCGCCAGGCGGACGTCGACGCGGCCATGGAAATCGGCACACCGGCCGGTAGCGCAATTGTCGTCACGGATGGCGATGTCGACCGAGCGGTGGCGGAGTACCGCCGCAAGATCGACGACATCGAGCGACTCCGCGGGCTAGCGCTAATCCTGGCGGGTGATCGTGTGCTGTCGGTCTACCGGCCGAGGCGACGCAAGGTGCGTCGGCTGCTGCGTCAACGCCATGGCCGCGGGCTCGGTGTCCAGCGCTATCGGGCTGTCCTCGAGGCTGGGGCCGCCCTCGAGGACATGAGGCTGGCGGGGTGAGGCCGCCTGTCGGAGTACTTGAGAGAGACGTCCAACGTTCGACGGAGATGAGGCCACGAGGGTCCGCGCTCGCTCGCTCAAGGAGGTTCAACAGGTGAGGATCGGAAGTGTCGACCTGAGGCAGGTCGACGCTCTGGCTGCGGAAGCAAAGATCGCCGTCACGCCGTCACGCCGTCACGCCGTCACGATCTCCTAACTTGCGTACGCGGCCATCTGTCTCGGAATCCAGTTCGGTGTCTTCTCGTGGATGTTCGGCTGGAACTAGAAAGCATGCCTTCACAGGCGCACATCCTCGTCACCGGTCGTGAACGCAAGGTTCTTGTTCGTCCGATAGGGGATCCGCTGAATCAGACGGATCATAGGTACGCAGCAGGCACGCTGTGAGGATCGCCCACAGACTGGCGCACTCTCTAGAGTGAGGGACAGGTTTCATGGCTCTTGTAGACAAACGCGTAGTCCTGGCCGGACTCAGGTGCCATCCGTACGGCTGGCACGTTCAGCATGCCCCGGAACGGCGCCCCGCTCCGGGACTGGAGTGGCGACTCTATGCGGGCGCCGTGACAGGTGCCATGGCGCACGAAGCGCTCGGTCCAGGTCGCCAGCTGCCACGCGCGCCCGTAGAAGATGCACTTCGCATCACGGCCGACGCCGTGAACCGTGGCGCCGAGGCACTGCTCTTCGAAGCCTCCTTCCGGTGGGGTTCCGTCGTTGCGCGTGCCGATGCGCTGCGGCGTTCCGGTGACGGCTGGACGGTACTCGAGGTGAAGGCCGGGAAGAGCCCCGAAGACGGAGACGTCAAGCAGGAGTACCTGGACGACGTGGCTTACACAACTTGCGTCGCATCGCGGTCAGGGCTTCTCGTCGATCGCGTCGTTCTGGTCCTCCTCAACCGTGACTACCGCTTGGGCGGTGGCAAGCCCCTTCTCGTCGAGGTCGACGTCACCGAAGCCGCGATCAGACGGGCAGACGAGATTGCGGCCGAGGCCCAGGCGATCGCCGCGGCTGTTCAGGCCGAGGAGCGTCCCGCTCCACGCCTCGAGTTCAGGTGTCACGATTGCGAGATCTTCGATACGGACTGCCTGGGGGCGGAGGTGCCGGATCCCCTCTTCGCACTGCCTCGCCTCAGCAGGAAGCGTTTCGAGGAGCTTCGAGCCTATGGGCGTGTCTCCCACCTCCCGGCGAACGCGGCGCTCACGCCGCCGCAGGCCCGAGTTGCCGAAGTCATTCGCTCCGGCAAGGCCCGTGTCGAGCCTGGGCTGCGTGCCTTGGATGACGTGGTGTGGCCTGCGCGGTATCTCGATTTCGAAGCGGTCTCGCCGTTTGTACCCTGGTTCGACGGGTGCGCGCCGTTCGATACGGCGCCGTTCCAGTATTCCGTGCACCTTCTCGCCTCGCCGGATGCCGATCCTGAACACAAGGAATACCTGGCTCCGACCATCGGTGACTGGCGCCGCGAGTTGACCGAGCGGTTGTTGGAGGACCTCGGGGAGGCCGGGTCGATCGTGGCCTACTCCTCGTACGAGCGGACGTGTCTCAGCGGTTTGGGCAGGCTGTTCCCGGCCTTACAGCTCCGGGTGGAGGCCGTGTGCGCACGGCTGTTCGACCTGGAGCGCATCTTCAAGGATGGCTATTGCCACCCTGGGTTCGCCGGCAGTACGTCCATCAAGGAGGTCCTGCCCGTGATGGCGGAGGGGCTAGGTTACGAGCATCTGGGAGTGGGGAATGGCGCGGATGCCGCGGGCGTCTTCGCGCTGATGCGCGTGGGCAAGTACCCGGCCGCCGACCACGAGGCGTGGCGCCGAAGGCTACTCGAGTACTGCGGTCTCGACACGATGGCGATGGTCCGCGTCCATCAGGCGTTGCTTCGCATCCGCGCAGCCAACTGAAGCGGTCGCGATGCCTCCGCGCCCTGCGCCTGTGACGATTGAAGGCGCGGAGCGGGTAATCCGTCAATACTCCTCCGGCAGAAGCTGGGTCGTTGCGGACCGATCAGCCTCGGTGATCATCCAGACCGTCTCCTGCGGAAGCGCGTAGGCCGATCGGGATGTGGCGCGCGCTGAGCAGGAGCACTCGGAAGTGCTCGCGCTCATCGTCGGGCGAGGTCTTCATGAAGAGCTCCGCCGCCGCGGCCGGGTTCTCGATGCGGGGGCTCGGGTACTCGTCCGCGCCTTCGCGGACAATCGCGATGCGGAGACGTCCCACGTTGTAGCTGCCGCGGATGCGCGAGGTGGACATCGAAGCCTCGCCGGCCGGCTGCTCAGGTGGCGCCCCTTGCGCCCTTCATCCGGCCGCTTTCGCACCCACTCCGAAGGGGCGCGCAGGCCCCCGCTCCCAAGGCGGCGGGAGCGCTTTCCTGGGGAGGCCGCCTCCTAGGAGGCGGCGGGGTATCGCCCAGGACCCGCGAGGGCGAGCCCCAGGGTTCGAAGCAGAGCGGACGCCGGCGAAGGGCGCGGGCGCCAGGCCGGAGCGGTCGAAGCGGCCGGTGCGGGGGCGTCGAAGCGGCGCAGGCAAAGCCGGCTGGATGGCTGAGGTCACGAGTCCACGGGGCAGCCTAGCGTGGGGCTGCGTCGTGAGCGCGCGAGAGCGGGGAAGCGAGAGCCCTCTTGCTCGACCCTCCTGAGAGACCCCCGTCGAGAGGCCCGCGCGCCGTGAACGCTGTGGGAAACCCGCAGGGTTTTCCGAGCTCGCGTGAGCGAGCCCCGCCCTGCAACTGCGAGCATCGGCGAGCGTCGGCGTGCACGGCGCCGGCCCGCGAGGGCCAGGGGAACGAACAAGACGACTGCCGGGCCCCGGCTGGGCCCGGCATCCCGGGATGCGCCGCCTCAGAAGGCGTAGCGCTCGGTGATCTCGTAGGACTCGAGGATCGCGGCCTCGAGGTCGGGGCCGAGCCGCTGCTCGGCCGGGGCGTCCGCGACGAGCTCCCCGCCCACCATCCAAAGGCTCGCCGTCGTGACCTTGCGGCCGTGGCGCACGATCGCGTCCGCGACGTGGAGAGGATCGCTGCTCGTGGGGGTGGTGAACTCGATGGACATGGTGGCCTCCTCCTTCGTGAGCGGGCCGGCTTGGCACCGCTGAAGGGCCGGCTGGTTTCGCCTCCCCTCGTGAGCCGGAGGGGGAGGCGAGAGGGCGGCCGCGGGAGCGCGACGAGGAAGACGTGAAGGCGGTGGGGAAGTCGGCGTGACAGCCGAAGCGCAAGCGCAGGGGAGCCCTGAAGGGCCTGGCGCGACCACGCAGCCACCGGCGAAGGTCGGACGAGAAAGAAGCGCGACTGGTACGCGGTGCGGAGACGGACCGTCAGGAGGAGGACACGTTCGAGTTCACAGGATCCGCATGCA
>Ga0209048_10002535_pt1 | contig 18122 bp, 16 predicted proteins | sample FrelakmetCRP12CR_FD_187146 | JGI IMG/M metagenome (GOLD analysis project Ga0209048, IMG submission 187146) | Freshwater lake sediment microbial communities from the University of Notre Dame, USA, for methane emissions studies - CRP12 CR (SPAdes)... | ecosystem: Environmental > Aquatic >... | reverse complement strand
CCGGTCGTGGCGCCGGTGCTTACCGAGCCGCGAACAACCCATGGATCGTCATCAGGCGCCGCGCTTGTGCCGGGCGAGTTGCTCGGCGGTGCATGGTTGCATGCAGCCAAGGTGACGACACCGGCCGCAACCAGCGCGGCGCATGCTCGCGCGCGTTTCTTGTTCATGAACATCTTGCGGACGGCAGACCCGCTGCTTGGCATGTAGAAGCTGACGAAGCCAATGCCCTTGCGTATTTTACCGCGATAGCTCGGAGCGAGCGGAACGCCGGGACAGAGTCACGCCGACATCCGGATACACGCACTTCTGACACCTGCGGCTGCGCCATGACTACGATGGCCATTCGCGCGCGACACGATGGGCTGCGTCGAACCTGCCAGAGCGCCTCCACGACCGCCTTGGAGGAAGATCGCGCCCGCCCAGAAGCGGGCGCGTCATCGGTCGGAAGCCCGTCAGGCGCCGTGGTCGGCAACCACGGTCTTGGCCACTGCCGCCGATTCCTCGTCGTCGAGCACCGGCGCCACGTCCATGTCCATGAACGGATTCCACTGCCCGAGATAGCGGTTGAGCGCCGCGAGGCCCGTGGCCTCCATGAGGGCGACGCCCTGACGCCCGGCCAAGTCGTGCCAGCGGCCGATCCTTCCCCTCTTCGTTCGGCGCCGGGCTATCTCTGCAGGTTGTGAACGTCGAACGCCGTCTCCTGCGGCGGCGACGTGAAGCCGCCCTTGATGCCCTTGCCCATTGTCGGATGCAGGATGCCGTCACGGAACCGCTCCCAGCTCTCTTTGGAGTCGTGGATCGCGACGATCGTCCAACCACCTGCCGATGGGCCGGCGCCACCACGCAGGCCGGGGTGCGCCGCTACATTTCGAGGACAACCTCGCCCGATACCGGATCGGTGACGCCGAGCCCGCCGCCCAGGTCTTCCAGCACGTCGCGGAATGTGTCGAGCATGGCGACCATCTTCGGGCGCGCCGCCACGAGGTTCTGGAAGCTGTCCCACTCGCCGACGACGCAGTAGCTCCGATCGCCGGTCTTGATCAATGCAAAGCGCCTGAATCCGGCGAAGCCCTCGCGGGACTTCCGATGCGCTTCGATGAACTCGGCTTCGCGTCCCGGCTTGACCCGGAATCGCACGACGTTGAACGCGGTCATGGTGCTGCCTCCAAGGGGTTGTACCGCCCGTCCGGGCATCGCATTCGCCGTGGCGCGGCGCGCCGGCATCGGGGTCCCGGTATGATGCCGCTGCGGCGTCCGAGTCGCAACAGGCAAGCGCCGCGATGCGGGGGCACCCCGATGCGCGCACCTGCGAAGGCCCGATCATTGCATCGATGCAATAGGAGGCCTCTCCGTCACCGCAATACCGCAGCCGCGATGCTGACGTAGAGCGGTATGCCGATCAGAATGTTGAGCGGAAACGTGATGCCCAGCGACATCCCGAAGTAGACCGAAGGATTGGCTTCGGGGATCGCATAGCGCAGGACGGCAGGCACTGCGATATAGGAAGCGCTCGCGGCCAGGACCATCAACAGGGCGCCGTTCCCCGGCGCCAGACCCGCGACGACGGCGAGGGCAAGCGCCAGCCCCGCGTGCGTCAGCGGCCCCACTACGGCGTAGACCACCACCCACCCGGGTTTGCCCTTCAGCTGGCCGAAACTGCGCGCCACCAGCAAACCCATGTCGAGGAGGAAGAACGCCAGCATGCCCTTGAACAGATCGCCCGAGAACGGTTGCATCACGACCCTGCCCGCCTCGCCGGTGAGCACACCGACGACCATCGAGCCCACGAGCAGCATTTGCGCGCCGTCGGTCAACGATTCGTGCAGGATCCTTGGCAGCGACAGGCCTGCTCGCGGCAGCGGGTCGGCGACTGCGGCGCCGCTGCCGACGGCGACCGCGACCGGGGCGACCTGACGCTGGCGAAGCGTGTTGGCCAGGACGACCGCGATGACGATCGCCGGTGATTCCATCATCGCCAGCGCGGCGGCCATGTGTCCGCCGTAGGCCAGGCCACGGCTCTCCAGGTATTGAACGGCGGTGACGAAGGTTACCGCACTCACCGAGCCATACGTTGCGGCGATTGCGGCCGCGTCAAAACCTGACAGATGGCGCCGCAGCACGCGATAGCCCAGTACCGGAACGATGATGGCGAGCGCGATCGCGCAGACCAGGCTGGCGGCGACTTCCGCGGTCAGGCCGGACTTGGCCAGCGCAAATCCACCCTTGAGCCCGAGCGCCATCAGCAGGTACAGCGACAGGAAACGGGAAATCTGCGGCGGAATCTCCAGGTTGGACCGGACCGTCCCGGCAACGATGCCGAATACGAAGAACAGAATCGCCGGATCGAGAAGGCTCTGCATGCGCGCGGTCCAGGGGAATGACCCGGCGATGGTAGCGACCGCCTGACATCAAGTAAAATCAATAATTCTTTGGCGTTCCATCGATAATTGTCTATGCACACGACGCTTCGACAGCTGCAGCTCTTCGCGGCCCTCGCCGAGCATGGCAGCATCACTGCGGCTGCGCGCGCCTGTCACGTCACGCAGCCGACGGTGTCGATGCAGCTCAAGGACCTGGCTGACGCCGTCGGGCTGCCGCTCTACGAGAAGATCGGCCACCGCCTTTACCTTACCGCGGCCGGTGACGACTTGCTCAGGACCGTGCGCTCGATGACGGACGAGTGGGCCGCCTTTGCGCAGCGCGTCGACGCGATGAAGGGACTCACCCGCGGTCGGCTGCGGGTGGCGCTGGTCAGCACGGCCAAGTATTTCGTACCCCGGATGCTCGGCAGTTTCTGCGCCAGATACCCGGATATCGACATCGCGCTGGAGGTCTTGAACCGCGACGGGGTCATCGCGCGGATGCGAGACAATCGCGACGATCTCTACATCATGTCGGTCCCGCCCACGGACATCGATGTCGAGCAGCACCCGTTCCTGCCCAATCCCCTGGTGGTCATTGCACCGGCGACCGACCCGCTCGCCAACACCCGGTCCATCGCGCTCGCGAGGCTCGCGGATGCACGATTCATCCTGCGCGAGCGTGGCTCGGGCACCCGGCTCGCCTGCGACGCGCATTTCGCACGCGCAAGGTTCGAACCGAGGATTCTCCTGGAGATCGGGAGCAACGAGGCGATCAAGCAGGCGGTGGCAGCGGGCATGGGCATCGCCATCATCTCCAGGCACGCCCTGGACGCGGGTGCCGCGGAGGCGCAGATTGCAACACTGCGGGTCGCAGGCTTTCCGCTGCATTCGAGCTGGTCGATTCTCTATCCCCGCGGAAGGCGTCTGTCGCCGATCGCGGCGGCGTTCCTCGCCCACTTGCAGCAGTCGGCATCGAAACTCCGGCGCTCACGACGGGACAGGCAACGTCCCCCGGGATCCTAGGCGAGGATATCGGATTGGTCCCCCCCACGAATGATGGATGCAGCAACCGGGCGCCTGCCGGCGCGTCGAATGCCGACCGCGCCTGGCGCCAGACCGCCGCGTGTCGGCCTGACGGCGGTTCCTGCGCTCGATTCAGTAGCCGTGCCCGTAAGCGTACGGCGTGGCGCGCGCGTAGCCGTAGCCGGCGCGCCATCCGTACCCAACCGTCCCGTGAGGCGCCGGATATCGCACAGGATGCGGCCTCGCGTAGAACAGCGGGCGCGGCGCATAGACGACTGCCGGCGGGGCGTAATAGACCGGCGCCGCCTGATAATACGGCGCGGCCGGCGGATAGTAGGCAGGCGCCGGCGGGGCGTAGTAGCCGTTGCCATAGTACCCGCCCGAATTCGCCGCGATGGCCGCGCCGGTGACGGCGCCAAGCGCGCCACCGACCCAGGCGCCGCTCACGCCATTGACCGAATGACCGATGGCAGCGCCGATACCGGCGCCTAGAAGCGCGCCCAAGGCCGGGTCTTGGGCGGACGCGTCGGTCGATAGGGTTCCCGCCGCGACGGCGGCGGCGGCTATTGCGATCACCAGGGATTTCTTCAGCATCACTGTCTCCTTGCGTATCGGCGCCCTGCGGGCAGATCCGGAGGCCCGCGGCGAATGGTCCTTGAATCCGGGGCCTTGGCGCATTAACGCGCGAGGTACCCGATCGGTGGTCTTCGCCTGCAAATTGTTACAAATCGCCGGACGCCCCGCGGTCACCCCCTCTTGGCACGGGATTCTCCGTTTCGTGCACGCAATGACCATCACCGCCGGGGCATTTCTGCTCGATCGACGCGGTCCGCGCAGGACGTGCCGCTACCGTGCCAGAAACGCAGGATCGGCCGGGACCGCGTGGGCGCCGCGGCTCGAGGACGCCATTGGCCCCGGCTTCGTGCGCCGGGATCGACGAGGCCGGGCCGCGTCCTCCAAGACCGCCATCAGGCGACCGAGCGCGGAACCGCCCCGCCCGAAAACCCGGGGTTCGCGTCGCTGGCGTACCCCTTTTCTCCTGCCTTCCTCAGTCGAGGAGCGTGAGGTTGCCGTCCACCATCTCCGCGCGAACCCGCGATCCGTCGTGCTTCACGATCTCCCCGCGCGCGCGCGCGAGCCCGCCTTCGAAGACACCCTCGAAACGCTCGCCGTCCAGGAACCAGAAGACGCCCTGGCCCTGCGGCCGTCCCAGCCGCACCTCGCCCTCGTACTTCATCCCCGACGCATAGAAGTACGTGCCCCTTCCGGTGAGCGCGCCTGCCGCGAGGTCGCCCTCGTAGCGGTCGCCGTTGGAGAAGTAGTTGACGCCTTTGCCCTGGGGCTTGTCATTGACGAACGGAGCCTCGACGCGATCGCCGTTCTTGGAAAAGTAGCGGCCGCGGCCTTGCATGTGGCCCTGGTCCATCTCGCCTTCGTAGCGATCGCCGTTCGCGAAGCGGTAGACGCCCATGCCGTGCGGCTTGCCGCCCGCGAACGAACCCTCGAAGACGTCGCCGTTGTTCGACGCCAGGCTGCCGCGGCCGACGATCACGCCCTGCTGCACCTCGCCTTCGTAGATGTCGCCGTTGGCGAAGTCGTAGCGGCCGCGGCCGTCGGGAAGGTCGCGCGTGAACCGTCCCCGGTAGCGATCGCCGTTTTCCCAGACGTACGTCCCCTCCCCTTGCTTGAGGCCCTCGCTGAAATCGCCTTCGTAGCGGAACGACTTCGAGACGTACTCGCCCTTTCCGTGGAAGCTCGTGCCGCGCGTCGCGCCGCGGTAGACGGAGCCGTCCGCGTAGGTGAATTCGCGGATCCCGGGAGCGATATCGCGTCCCACGGTCGCCTCCAGCTTTGCTGCGTCGCCCGCGGGAAGTACCGGCGCGGCGGGAGGCGCCGCCGGAGTTGACGCCGCCGGCGGCGGGGATGCCACCGTGCGCGCCACCGACGCCACCACGGCAGGCCTTTCCGCGCCCTTCTCGGCAATCCTCTCGGGAGGCTTGGCCGCAGGCTGCGCGGCCACATCGGCGCGCGCTGCGGTCGGGGGCTCGGGCGGCGGGAGGCGCACGGCCGGCGGGGGCTCCGCCGCGGCGACGCGCCCCGGCCTCACCAGCGCCTCGAGCCGGTTCCTCGCGAGCGGAGCGAAGTTGCCGTTCGGGTACTTGTCGAGATAGGCGCGGATGTCCTCGGGGCGCGCCGATTCGCGCACGCTCACCCAGAATTCGCGCTCGATCTGCAACGTCATGTCGGCGCTGGGCCCCGCCCCCGCCACCACTGCCGTTTCCGCGGGGCGCGCCCCCCCGCTCGTCGCGAACGAGAAGTCGCCCTTGAGCGAGGAGGAGTCCCAAGGCGTCTGCAGCTTGCGGGTCTCGCGCTCGACCCCTTCGCGAACGCGCTTGAACATGATCTCGATCGGCGTGTCGGGGACCTTGATGTTCTGCAGGATATGCTTGGTATAGATCCCGTTGCGCCCGAAGCCGTCCGCAGCGACCGCTCCCGGCGACGTCGCATAGGCGATCAGCGTGCCCGAGGGAGAGCCCATTTGCGCGAGGCCGGTGCTCGTCAGCTTGAAGCTCGAGGCGAAAGGGTTGTCGCGGCAGGCGTCGAGAATGATGAAGTTGAACCGGGTGCGCGCGCGATCCATGCGGTCGAAGATCTGGCCGATCTCCACCGAGAAGAAGGTGATGTCCTCCTCGGAGCCCATCGCGGCGTCGATCGGGACGAGGTAGTTGCGCTCCTTGAACTGCATCGCATGGCCCGCGTAGAAGAAGAGCGCCACGCTTGCGCCTTCGATCGCCGTTCCGAATTCGCGGATGGCGTCGATCATGTCCTTGCGGGAGGCGTTCTCGCGCATGATCACGAGAAAGCCGAGATCCTTCAGCGCATCGCCCAGGTCTCGTGCGTCGTTCACCGCATTGCGCAACGGCGAGGCGCTGTACGCGTTGTTTCCGATGAGGAGCGCTACGCGCTCGGCTGCCGGCACGCATGGGGACACCGCGCATGCAATCGCCGCCATGACCGCCATCGCCCAGCGAATCGTCGGAGAAGTCATCCCGGCCGACATGACCCTTCATTCAGAAGGGAATTATCGCTCAAAGGCGGCCCGCTGCGCAGCATTGCCGCAAGAGGACGGAAGCCGCGGCGGGGCAAGGGACCCCCGGGTTGGCGCGGCCCCCGGAGCTCCGCCGGGCCTGGTGGCGGTCCGCCGGAAGGTCGTCGCCGGGCCGAGCCACGCGAGTCCTGGGCCCAAAGCGGGCTGGGCGCCCCCGTTCCCGCGTTCCATTCCGCTCGCACGGCCCTTCGCGGCGGCTCCCCGGGCGTCCAAACGGGTTCGCGAAGCGACGTTCGCCGCACCCGGCGCCGACGGTCGTCAACCGCGTTGATGGAGCTCGATCACGTTGCGATCGGGATCGCGGACGAATATCCCCTGCGCCCCGGGCCCGAACCGGACGGGGCCGCCGCTCAGAGGGAACCCGGCAGCCTCGAGCCGCGCCTTCGCCGCCATGATGTCAGGGCACAGCAGGGCGACGTGGGTGATTCCCGGGTGCTTCTCGGGCACATCCATGAGGACGTTCGGCTCGTTCGCATTGGGTGCGTTGAGCACCAGGTTGAGCTCCAACCCCGAACGGTGCTCGAGAATCGCGACGGGCTCCGGACCCATCGGCCCAGCCGTCTTCCGGAAGCCGAGCAATGCGTAGAACGCCACCGAGCGCTCGAGATCGTGCACGCGAACGCCGATGTGGGCGAGCCCCGAGATGGGGATGGGAGCAGGGTTCGTCTCACGTTCCGTCAAGTGGCCTCCGCGCGAACAGGTACATGCAATGGGCGGGCGACCCGCGACCGTGACACGTACGATCAGGCGGGCGCCGTGATTGTACTTGGCCGGGCAGGCATCAAGGCGGGACCGCGCCGCCACGCAGTTCCTCGCGCTCCAGCTCTTCGACGAGTTGCCGCAATCGCTCGTAATGGGTGCCGGCCCAGTAGACTTTGGCGCATTCCTCGCATTGCGCGAACGTTTCGCAATGCGCGCGCACCCGCGGCGGCAGCCGGTCGACGACAGCGTCCTTCGCGACCGGCAGCAGTTTGCCGTTGCAGAGCAGGCAGCGCGTAAACGGGCGCATGCTGCCGCGGAGATCGAACACGCGGACGATCTCGTCGAGCTGCCGGCGCGGCGCAGTCGTGCGGACCCAGTAGCCATGTGTCACCGCAGCGTGCTTGAGCAGGCCCCGGTCGCGCGTGAGAATGATCCGTGATTCGGCGAGCGAGAGCCTGATGATTGCGTTGTCGCCGTGGTCGTTGCGGTATGCGGCGTCGAACCCCAGGAGCCGGAGCCAGCGGGCGAGCTTTCCGAGATGCACGTCGAGCACGAACCGCATCTGCCTCAGCGGAAGCGCCCGCAGCCGCGTGACCGGGCCGATGTCGAGGCGCTCGAACACCGGGTATACCGCGACACGCTCGCCGCCGGCGAGCCGCCGCGTGAAGTCCACCGACTCGCCGTCGACCAGCACCAGGTCGACTTCGGTATGCGGCACGCCGATTGCCTCGATCGCGTCCTTGACCGAGGGCGTGCCACTGAATGCGTAACTGAACGCGACCTTGCGCAGCGCGGGCGGGAGGAAGTCGTTCAGTTCCTCGTAGAAACGGAACTCCGCCCGCGGCTGCATTGCGTCGTCGACAGTGCGCATCGTGGCCCGCTCGGCCGGCATACCTGTTCCCGAAGCAGCGAGGTACGCTGGCATTTCCGGATGCCGTTCGCGACGAGATGCATCGATCCCGGCCCGTCCGATTCTACTCGGACAGTGGCGCCGTTGCGGCCGAACGCACGCCCGCACGCACGCCGGAGATCCGGTCCCGAATCTTCGTCCCGCGGGCTCCCGGTGCTTCCCGTTTCCCGACGTGGTCACATTGCAATCGACGAGGCTTAGGTGCAACATTCTCCCGGTGCACTGGTCCGCAGAGTTTGGCCCGCGCCACAACGTCAACATCGGCCGGACGCGCGATTCGACGAAGTTGAGAGTCCCTCCCGGGTGTCGCTTCACCTTCATCGCCAAGGAATCGAATTGCACCGCTGCTACAACATCAAGGAGGAGACAACCATGCGCAGCAACAGGATTTCCCTTCTGCTAATGCTCTCGGTGGCATTGGCAGCCTCGGTCGCCTTTGCCCAGGAACCGTTGAAGATCGGCGCGCCGCAGCCGATGACCGGCCCCGACGCGCCGTTCGGCGACAAGTTCAAGAAGGCGTATTCGCTGGCGGTCGACGAGATCAACGCCAAGGGCGGCGTGAACGGCCGCAAGCTGGAGGTGATCATCGTCGACCACCAGGCCAAGAACCCGCTCGCGGCGACGGTCGCCGAGAAGCTGATCACGCAGGACAAGGTGCTGATACTCACGGGCGGCCGCGCGTCGGGGCAGGCGATCGAGGTCGCGTCGATCGCGCAGCGCCTGAAGACGCCCTATCTCGTCGACCATCCTTCCGCGGACGCCATCACGGCAAAGGGATTCGAATGGGTATTCCGCCAGAACCCGACCGGCTCGATCTATCCGGAAGCCTTCCAGAAGTTCATCAGCGAGGTCCCGGGCGCAATGCCCAAGTCCGTGGCGGTGGTGTACGACAATTCGCTGTTCGGCAAGACCATCGGCAATGCGGTGATGACGTTCCTCAAGTCGAAGAACGTGCCGATCGTCAACGACGAGGCCTATCCCGTCAACACGCTCGACTTCAAGCCGATCATGACGAAGGTGAAGGCGAACAACCCGGACATGCTGCTGCTGATCGCGGTGGCCACCACCGACGCCGTCCTGATGACGCGCCACGCCAAGGAGATCGGCATCAATGCGCGCGCCTTTGTGGGCTTCGGCGGCGGCTTCGGCGTGGAGGACTTCGCCACGCAGCTCGGACCCCTGGCCGAGAACGTGTTCTCCTCCGCCGCGTGGTCTGGCAATCCCAACGATCCGCTGACCAAGGCGTTCTACAAGAACTTCCAGGACAAGTTCGGCATTCACCCGCACGAGCACGAGGTGGAGGGCTATTCGGTCATCTACGTCATTGCCGATGCCATGAAGCGCACCACGCTGACCGGCAATCTCGACACCGACCGCGACGCGCTGCGCCAGGCGCTGCTGGCCACCGACACGCAGACGGCATTCGGGAAGACCAAGTTCGGCAACTGGAAGAGCGTGCTGGGCGAGCAGTACACCAACCAGAACATTTACTCGCGCGAGCATTCGGTGATGGCCCAGTGGCGCGGCGGTCAACTGCTCAACGTCTATCCCAAGGCCAACGCCGAGGTGGAAATCGTCTTCCCGGATCCCGCCAAGCGCTGATCGTCGCCAGATTTCGCCGCGCCCGCGCGCCTCTGCGCGGGCCGGCGGTTTGTCGAGAAGCGACTCGGAGCGGGCGGGCTTGAACCTCGCGCCCTCGTAGAACGCGCTACGGGCGCCGCTTTCGCCGCCGGAGGGGGTGGCCCCACCAAGACAGCGTGGTTCGACTGCAGCGCTTCGTCTTTCAACGAACTGCCAGGGCGTTCTCGCGGATTCGGCATGGAAACCCTGATCCAAAGCATCGTCAGCGGCCTGCTGACCGGCTCGCTGTTCGCCATGATCGCCGTGGGGCTGACCATCGTCTTCGGCGTCATGCGCATCATCAACATGGCGCACGGCGAGATGGTCATGCTCGGCATGTTCGGCGCCTACTGGTCATACGAGAAATGGCACGTCGATCCGTTCGTTGCCGTGCTGATCTGGGTGCCGCTGATGTTCGCCTTCGGCATGGCGGTGCACCGGTACCTGCTGCGCAAGATCGTCCCCGGCGGCGAACTGAACGCGCTGCTCTACACCGCCGGTCTGTCGCTGCTGATCGCCAACCTCGCTCTGTTCCTCTGGACCGGCGACTACCGCAGCATCAACCTCGCCTATGCGGCGGCGCCGATGCGTCCCTTCGGCATCTCGATCTCGAAGCCGCTGGCCATCGCCTTCGTCATGGCCGTCGTCGTGATGACCGCGCTCTACCTGTTCCTGTCGCGCACCGACACCGGCCGCGCGATCCGCGCGACCGCTCAGAATCCCGATGCGGCGGCGTTGATGGGCGTGAACGTCCTGCGCATCGATACGATCACGTTCGGCCTGGGAACCGCACTGGCCGCCGCCGCCGGCGTGCTGCTGGTGCCGTCGCTGTACGTCTACCCGACCGTGGGCGAGATCCTGGTCGTCAAATGCTTCGTGATCGTCGTGCTCGGCGGTCTCGGTTCGGTGCCCGGGGCCGTCGCGGGCGGCCTGCTGCTCGGACTGGTCGAGTCGCTCGGCGCGGTCTATGTCTCGGTGGCCTTCAAGGACACCATCGGTTTCTTCCTGTTCCTGCTGGTGCTCCTGTTCCGCCCGGCGGGCCTGTTCGGCGTCGGGAAATCGTGACGAACCGATTGCTCGCCGTCGCGGTCGCCGCGGCGCTGCTGCTTGCACCGCTGCTCACGGCGAACACCTTCTTCCACCACCTGCTGATCCAGGTGCTGTTCTGGACGCTGCTGGGCGCGTCGTGGAACCTGCTGGGCGGCTTCGCCGGCCAGGTGAGTTTCGGCCACGCCACGTTCGTTGGCATCGGCGCCTACACCACCATGCTGCTCTATCTCGACCTCGGACTGCCGCCGTGGCTGGGGCTGATCATCGGCGGCGCGCTCGCGATGGTGCTGGCGCTGCCGATCGGGCTGATCTGCTTCCGCCTGCGCGGCCCCTATTTCTCTCTGGCCACGCTGGCGGTGGCGGAGATCGTGCGGCTGGTGGTGCTGAATTGGGAAAGCCTGACCGCCGGGCCGATGGGCCTGCAGATCACCACGCTTCCGTCGATGCGGTGGTTCGGCAAGGCCGTCGACTGGGAGAGCAAGCTGCCCTTCTACTACATGGTGGCGATCCTGACCGCATTCGCCATGGGTGTGACCTGGTTCGTGTCGCGCTCGCGCCTCGGCGCGTACCTGCTGGCCATCCGGGAGGACACCGACAGCGCCGAAGCGGCGGGCATCGACACCGTCAGGACCAAGGTGATCGCGCTGGCGCTGTCGGCCTTCATTGCCGGACTGGCCGGCGGCTTCTACGCGCTCTACTTCCGCTACATCGATCCGGACGCCGTGTTCTCCATTTCCATGTCGGTGGAGATGGTGTTCATCGCGGTGGTCGGCGGCATCGCCACCACCGGCGGCCCGATCGTCGGAGCGGTTTTCCTGGTGGTCATCAGCGAGATATTCCGCGATCGCTTCCAGGTGGGCCACCTGATCTTCTACGGCCTGCTCATGATGATCGTGATCCGCTACCTGCCGGAAGGCATCTGGGGCCGCGCTCGCCTGCTCCTGCCGTTGGGCAAGGACGGCCGGGACTGAATCATGCCCTTGCTGCAAGTGGAAGACCTGACCAAGCACTTCGGCGGCCTGCGCGCCGTTACCGCGCTGTCGTTCAGTCTAGAGAAGGGTGAGATCCTCGGTCTGATCGGTCCCAACGGCGCCGGCAAGACCACCGCCTTCAACCTGATGGCCGGATTCATCGCGCCGACGTCGGGCGTGGTGCGGCTCGATGGCGAAGACATCGTCGGCCTGAAACCGCACGCCGTCGTTCGCCGAGGCATCGCCCGAACCTTCCAGATCGTCAAGCCGTTCCGCAAGCTCTCCTGCCTGGAGAACGTGACGCTGGCGACGTTCCTGCACGAAACCAATCGCGCCAAGGCCGAAGCCGAGGCGCTGCGCATCCTCGCCGTCGTCGACATGGCGGACCGGCGCGACCGTCATGCCGCCGACCTGACGCTGGGCGAGCAGAAGCGGCTCGAAATCGCGCGCGCCCTCGGGACGCGACCGAAGATCCTGTTCCTGGACGAACCGATGGGCGGCCTGAACCCGACCGAGCTGGAAAACGCCTGCCTCCTCGTCCAGCGCATCCGCGACGGCGGTGTCACCGTGATCCTGGTCGAGCACCACATGAAGGCAATCATGAAGATCTGCGACCGGGTCGTCGTCCTCAATCATGGCGTCAGGATCGCGGACGGCGCCCCGCAGGACGTCGTCCGCAACCGCGACGTCGTCACCGCCTACCTGGGCGAAGCCAGGGCCTGATGCTGCAGGTCGAACGGCTGCAGGCCTCGTATGGCGGGGTGAAGGCACTGTGGGACGTGAGTTTCACGGTGCCCCGGGGCGAGATCGTCGCGCTGATCGGGGCCAACGGCGCCGGCAAGACCACGACGCTCAAGACCATCTCCGCACTGCTCATACCGGATGCCGGCAGCATCGCGCTCGATGGCGAACCGCTCGCCGGGTGCACGTCGATGGAAATCGTCCGGCGCGGCATCGTGCATGTGCCCGAGGCGCGGCGCCTGTTTCTGGAAATGACCGTGCTGGACAATCTGCTGATGGGCGCCTACTCGACCCCCGTTGCGGGCCGGGAGGCGCGGCTCGAAAAGGTCTACGGCATCTTTCCCGTCGCCAAGGAACGGCAGAAGCAGATGGCGGGCACGCTCTCTGGCGGCGAGCAGCAGATGGTCGCCATCGGCCGCGGTCTGATGGCCGACCCGAAGCTGCTGATGCTCGACGAACCCTCACTCGGCCTGGCGCCGATCCTCGTCGAAGAGATGTTCCGGGTCGTGAAGGAAATCAACGCCACCGGCGTCGCGGTGCTCCTGGTCGAGCAGAATACGCAGCACGCGCTGTCGCTCGCCAACCATGGCTACGTGCTCGAGTCCGGACGAGTCGTGCTGTCGGGGAGCGGCCGGGAACTCCTCGCGAACGAGGCGGTGCGCAAGTCGTATCTGGGACTCTGACAGCGGACACGACGGAGAGCGCAGGATCGCTGCGGGCTTCAATCCTCGACAAGCATTTCCGGCCCTCCTGACCGGCAACACGGGGCCCGAGCTACCCGGGTCTGCGTGGTTCCACGTCCCGACCCACGCGACGCCGGAGCCAGCCAGTCGGCACCTAAGGCTCACCGGCCTCCTGCATCTTCACTGCCATCTGGTCTGCCGACCATTCCTCGTAGCATTCCGGGCCGCAGAAATGCAGCACGTAGTCCTGGTCTTCCGAACTGAGCGCCACGGAATTCGGGATTTCCTTCTGGCAGACCGCGCAGGCCACCAGCTCCATCTCGGCGGGCTTCGGTTTGTCGACCATCTGGGCACCTCCTTTGGCGACGCGAGCAAGGGCCGGACGCCAGTCCCGCGCAATCCGGGCCGGTGAAACAGAACACACCTCCCATGCTACCGATGCTAGGCCGGCCCGGGTTCCGCGTCAACGTGGCGGCGCGCAGATGTCGAGCGTTTCGGGCTGGTCTACAATGCAGGGCTGACAGGGACGCATGTATGCCAATCTACGAATACGCCTGCAACACGTGCGGGCACGAGTTCGAAACGCTCGTCCGCTCCAGTGCCGTTCCGGACTGCCCGAGCTGCCACTCGGCCGACCTCGCGAAGAAGCTTTCCGTCTTTGCCACGGTGGCATCGAACGCGGAAGCGGCGGCCGTCGCCGCCAGTCCGTGCGGCTCGTGCGGTCACCCGGGTGGGCCGGGGTCGTGCGCGCGGAACTGAGGCAGGCGCGACTCGTTCCTCAGAGCGGATTTCGGCGGCAACCATCGCTGCCGCGGCGGTGTCCCGCCCAACGCGCCTCCCGGCCCATCACGGTCGTGCAACGAGAGATGAATCCAGGCCGCCCTTCGACCGGTTCCGGCCGGAGGCCGCCCGTTGCCATCCGCGTTTCGGCCACGGCTCGCCCACGCCCCGGGAGCATGCGATGTTAGCGCAGCGACGCGCGAAATGGGTTCGTTGGTCACGCACCATGCGAATGGCGGAACAGCAACGAGTCGCCTACGTCCTGACGCACCCCGGCGCCTTTGCCGTCGCGACGCTGAAGAGCTTTCGTGCCAATCAGGGGCTGCTCCTGGCAGGCGCGGTCGCCTACTACGCTCTGCTGTCGATCGTGCCGCTGCTGATCCTGACGGTCATCGCGCTCTCGCATGTCATCGATCAGGCGGCGCTGCTGCGGACCCTCGGGCACTACCTGGAGTGGCTGGTCCCCGGGCAGTCCGCGCTGATCGCCGAGGAGCTCGGCAACTTTCTCGATCATCGCAGCGTGGTGAGCTGGGTGCTGTTGGCGACGATGCTGTTCTTCAGCACGCTGGCATTCACGGTCCTCGAGAATGCGATGTGCGTGATCTTCCATCATCGCGTCGTGAACCGCAGGCGCCATTTTCTCGTCTCGGTGGTGATTCCGTATTGCTACATCCTCTCGCTCGGGCTCGGGCTGCTGCTGGTGACCCTTGCTGCCGGCAGCTTGCAGGCCATGGGCCAGGAACAGGTCGAGATTCTCGGGCGCACCTGGTCGCTGGGCGGCGTATCAGGCGTGCTGCTGTATCTGATCGGCGTCGCCGGCGAGATCTTCGTGCTGACCTCCGTGTACATGGTGATGCCGGTCGGGCGACTGTCGCTGTCGCACGCGCTCGTCGGCGGCGTCACTGCGGCCCTGCTGTGGGAGCTGACGCGCCATGCGCTGGTCTGGTACTTCGCCACCCTGTCCCAGATCGGCATGGTCTACGGCTCGCTGACAACCGCGATCGTGGTCCTGCTGAGCCTCGAACTCGCCTCGACGTTGCTGCTTCTGGGCGCTCAGGTGATCGCGCAATACGAGCGGGTCGGAACAGCATCTTTCCTCGCAGAACCGAAGCCGATGCACTTCGATGTGCCCTGACTTGCGGCAGGCGGGGAATCGACGTTCCGCCGGCGATGCCGACGGTCGGAACGCCGACCGGGCAGCCCATGGTCCGGACATCGCGGACAGCCGCCGGACAGAGGGCACGGTACTGGGCGTGGCGCGCCAGTTTCTCGCCGAGCTGCATGGCGGCATACCGCGGAACCGCCCGCTCACGCTGGACAGTGTGCTCGAGCGGGATCTGGGACTGGACAGCCTGAGCCGGGTGGAACTGGGAGTGCGCGTCGAACGGGCCCTCGGAGCCAGCCTGCCGGAGCAGGCGCTGGTCAGCGCGGTGACGCTGCGCGACCTGCTCGGGGCGCTGCAGCATGCACCGGGGACGCGTGCAACTGCACTGCCGGCGTCCGTGCCGATGAGCTGGGCCGAGCCGGCGCAGGCCGCTCCGGTCGATGCCGCAACCCTCGTCGACGCGCTCGACTGGCATGTGCGCGTGCACCCGGAACGCGTGCAGATCGTCTTTCTCGGCGAGAGCGGCGAAGTCCGCATCACCTATGGGGACCTCCAACGGGAGGCGGACGCCGTCGCCGCCGGGCTCCAGGGACAGGGTCTGGAGCCGGGCCGGACCGTGGCGATCATGCTGCCGACCGGCCCGGAATATTTCCACACGTATTTCGGAATCCTTCGGGCCGGCGGCATCCCGGTGCCGATCTATCCACCGGCCCGCCTGTCCCAGATCGAGGAGCACGTGCGCCGCCACGCCGGCATCCTTTCCAACGCCGAGGCGTCGATCCTCGTCACGGTGCCCGAGGCGCGCAGCGTGGCGCGGCTGCTGGAGGCCCGGGTAGCCGGGCTGCGCCTGGTCGTGACCGTGCCCGAGCTGAGCGCAGGGGCACGCGAGCGCCAGCCGGTGCGGCTCGGACGCGATGACATCGCCTTCCTCCAGTACACGTCCGGCAGCACCGGCGATCCCAAGGGGGTGGTCCTGACGCACGCCAACCTGCTGGCCAACATCCGCGCAATCGGCGAAAGCGTCGATTTGAGCCCGGACGACGTGGTCGTGAGCTGGCTGCCGCTCTATCACGACATGGGGTTGATCAGTACGTGGCTCGCCAGCCTCTACTTCGCCATCCCGTTCGTGGTGATGTCCCCCCTGGACTTCCTGGCGCGGCCGGAACGCTGGCTGAAAACGATCCAGAACTACCGGGGCACGATCTCGGCGGCGCCGAACTTCGCCTACGAGCTTTGCGTGAAGCGCATCGACGACGCGCAGATCGAGGGGGTGGATCTGCGCACGTGGCGCCTCGCGGCCAACGGCGCCGAGCCGGTGATGCCGGAGACGATGCGCCGCTTCACCGAGCGCTTCGCGCGCTACGGCTTCCGTGCCGAGGCGATGACGCCGGTGTACGGGCTTGCGGAATGCACGGTCGGCCTGCTCTGCCCGCCACTGGGTCGCGGGCCGCGGATCGACCGCGTGCGGCGCCAGCCCTTAAGCCTCGCGGGCCGGGCCGAACCGGCCGCGGCCGGCGACGACAGCGCATTGCGTTTCGTTTCCTGCGGCGTGCCGCTGCACGGGCACGAAGTGCGCATCGTCGATGCACTCGGCCGGGAGGTCGGCGAGCGTGTCGAGGGACGGCTGGAATTCCGGGGCCCGTCGGCAACCAGCGGCTACTACCGCAATCCGGAGCAGACGAAGCGCCTGTTCGCCGGCGATTGGCTCAACTCGGGCGACCGCGCGTACATGGCCGGCGGAGAGATCTACCTCACCGGTCGCGTCAAGGACATCATCATCCGCGGCGGGCGCAACCTCTATCCGCACGAGATCGAAGATGCGGTCGGCTCGGTGGCTGGAGTGCGCCGGGGGTGCGTCGCCGTATTCGGGAGCCCCGACCCGGACACCGGCACCGAGCGTCTGGTCGTGCTCGCCGAAGCGAGAGAGACCGGCGTCCCGGAGCAGGACGCGCTGCGCGCGCGGATCGTGGAGGCCACGGTGGCGGTACTGGGCGAACCGCCCGACGAGGTTGTGCTGGCGCCGCCCCGCACGGTGCTCAAGACCTCCAGCGGCAAGATCCGCCGCGCGGCCTGCCGTGAGCTGTTCGAGGCCGGGCGCGTGGGCGAGCGGGGGCACGCAGCGTGGTGGCAGGTGACCCGCCTCGTCGCCGGCTCGCTCCTGCCGCGGGTGCGGCGCGCTGCGATGGCGGCCGTCCGACTGCTCTACGGGCTCTACGCCTGGCTGATATTCGCGCTGCTCGTCCCGCCGACGTGGCTCCTCACCGCGCTTGCGCCGGGGCCTGCCGCAGCATGGCGCGTGAACCGGCGGGCGGCGCGCGTCATCCTGAGGCTCGCGGGCGTGCCGCTGACCGTGAGCGGCCTCGAAAATCTGCCGCACGGGCCCTGCGTCCTGGTGGTGAACCATGCCAGCTGGCTCGACGGCATCGCCCTGTTCGCGGCACTTCCGGCCCATTTCAGCTTCGTCGCCAAGCGCGAATTCCTGAAACGGTCGCTGGCACGCATCTACCTGCAGGGACTTCGCGCGCAGTTCGTGGAACGATTCGACGCCCGGCAGAGCATCGAGGACGCACGACGGCTCGCGAACGTCGCGAAGGCGGGCACGTCGCTGGCGTTCTTTCCCGAGGGCACGTTCGGGCGACTGCCGGCGCTCGCGCCATTCCGGTTGGGGGCCTTTGCGGCGGCGGTGTCGGCGCAGGTTGCGGTTCTGCCGGTGGCTATCCGCGGTACTCGCGCGCTGCTGCGCGACGGGCAACTGCTGCCGCGGCGTGGTGCCCTCACGGTCACGATCGGCAGTCCGCTGCCCCCGCCGGCGCAAGAGCCGGACGCGTTCGCGGCAGCCGTGGCTTTGCGCGACGCGGCCCGGGCACACATCCTGGCGCATTGCGGCGAGCCGGATTCCAGGACGGGTTGAGCGACGCGGGGATCCTGCGCCGATCACGAGGGGCAAGGTCCGCTGGAACACGTTCCCGGCCCGGGTTTCCGAAGGATCACGCGCACAAGGCGGCGCCGCCCCATATAATCGACAGCTGTCCGGGGCACGTGGCGTGCTGAGCATCCCCGTTGCC
>Ga0209048_10002534_pt1 | contig 18127 bp, 16 predicted proteins | sample FrelakmetCRP12CR_FD_187146 | JGI IMG/M metagenome (GOLD analysis project Ga0209048, IMG submission 187146) | Freshwater lake sediment microbial communities from the University of Notre Dame, USA, for methane emissions studies - CRP12 CR (SPAdes)... | ecosystem: Environmental > Aquatic >... | reverse complement strand
CGTAGACCATCACCCGCTCGCGGACGCCGCGGCCGTACGCGTAGGCGAGCGCGGCGGCGGTCGGCTCGTTCAGGATCCTCTCCACGTGGAGGCCGGCGAGCCCCCCGGCGCGCCGGACCGCCTCGCGCTGGCGTTCGCTGTAGAACGCGGGAACCGTGATCACGGCCCGGTTCACCGGCTCGCCCAGGTGCGCCTGCGCGACCTCCTTCACTTCCTTGAGGATGAGGGCCTGCACCTGCTCCATGGAGAGCGTCGCCGGGCCGAGGCGGACGGCGCACAGGCCGTCCTCGCCGCTCACCACCTGGTAGCTGAACTTGCCGAGCATCCCCTGGACGGTGGGCGAGTCGAAGGTCCGGCCCACGAGCCGCTTCGCGCCGAAGACGGTCTGGTGGGGGTTGAAGAGGAGCTGCCCCTTCGCGTTCTGGCCCACCACGATGCGGTTGCGCTGGTTGAGCGCCACCATCGACGGCACCACGTTGTAGCCCTCGCGCGAGGGGATCACGTAGGGCTTGCCGTTTCGGACCACGGCGGCGCAGGAGTTCGACGTGCCGAGGTCGATGCCGATGACCGCGCGCGACCTCTTCTCCTCGAGCGCGGGCTCGGCGGGGAGACCGAGCTCGATGCGCATCGGGCCCCGCTCGACCTGCTCCACGCGGCGCGGCGCGCCGAACTCGGCCAGCGCAGGGCCGGCTGCGGGAGCGGCCTCCGGGGCTGCCGCCGGTGCCAGGGGCGCCTCCGGGACGGCCGGGGGTACGGCGGACGGGGGGGGCGGTGGCTCACCCGCCGGCTCCCGACCTGGAGCCTGGGCCGCAGGGCCCGCCGGGCTGGCCGGCGCGGCTTCCGGAGCGAGCCCGCGCTGCTCCCGACGGGTGACCATGCGCTCGATCACGTGGCGGGAAGCGTCGTCGAGGACGAGGAACTGGATCCCCATGCCGGGGGCTACCGGGGGGCGAGCGGTCGGGTTCTCCTCGGACACCCAGCGAACCACGCCCCGAGCCCGCACCACCGTTTCTCCGGTGGAAAGCCTGAGCTCGAGGTCGACCTGGGTGCCGACCTGCTTCGGGTCGCGGGTGCGGATGAAGACGCCCCCGCGCGAGATGTTCGTGGCAAAGCGCTGCACGAACTCGTCGACCGAGCCGTACGAGAGCTTGACGCGCAGGCCTATCGGGGTGCGCGGCTCGCGCTTGGAATCCACCTTTCGATTATCCGGGCCAGACATGCCGAGGGGCAAGCTCGCGGCGGGGGAAACGCCGTGCCGCAAACGCGGGATTGGGCGGAAAGGTGGGCCGGTGTCGGGCGTTTCGTCTGCCTTGACCCCATCGCCTCGACTCTGTATATCGCGGCATGCTCAACCGCGAAGACCTCCGAGAGGCGCTCACCTTCGACGACGTCCTGCTTCTCCCCGCGGAAAGCGACGTCCTCCCGAAGCAGGTCGACGTCGCGACGCGCCTCACCCGGAACATCCACCTGCACGTCCCCATCGTCTCGGCCGCCATGGACACGGTGACCGAGGCCCAGATGGCCATCGCCATGGCCGCCGAGGGGGGGATCGGGTTCATCCACAAGAACATGTCGGTGGAGCGCCAGGCGCTCGAGGTCACCAAGGTGAAGAAGTACGAGTCGGCGATGGTCACCGAGCCGGTGACCATCGGACCGGAGGCGAAGCTGGCGGCGGCCGTGGCGCTCATGCGGGAATACGGGATCAGCGGGATCCCGGTGACGCGCGGCGGCCGCCTGGTCGGCATCCTCACCAACCGCGACCTGCGCTTCGAGCGGAACCTGGAGCAGACCGTCGAGCAGGTGATGACGACCAAGCTCGTCACCGCCCGCGAGGGGGTCACCATCGAGGAGGCGAAGGAGCTCCTGCACCGCCACCGCATCGAGAAGCTGCCGGTCGTGAACGAGCAGTTCGAGCTCCGCGGACTCATCACCATCAAGGACATCGAGAAGATCCAGAAGCACCCCAACGCGGCGAAGGACAAGCTCGGCCGGCTCCTGTGCGGGGCGGCGGTGGGCGTTGGTCCGGACCGCGAGGCTCGCATCGCCGCGCTCCTCAAGGCGGGCGCGGACGTGATCGCCGTCGACACCGCCCACGGACACTCGCGCGGCGTGCTCGACGCGGTGCGCGACACCAAGACCCAGTTCAAGAACATCGAGCTCGTGGCCGGCAACGTGGCGACCGCCGACGCGTGCGAGGCCCTTTGCCGGGCGGGAGTGGACGCGGTCAAGGTCGGCGTGGGTCCGGGGTCGATCTGCACCACCCGCGTCGTGGCCGGCGTCGGCGTTCCCCAGGTCACGGCGGTCGACGAGTGCGCCCGCGCGGCCGACCGTCACGGGGTTCCCGTCATCTCCGACGGGGGCGTGAAGTACTCCGGTGACGTGGTGAAGGCCCTGGCGGCGGGGGCCGCCAGCGTGATGATCGGCTCCTTGCTCGCGGGCACGGAGGAGGCGCCCGGCGAGGTGATCCTCTACCAGGGGCGCAGCTACAAGAGCTACCGCGGGATGGGCTCCATCAGCGCCATGAAGGACGGCTCGAAGGACCGCTACTTCCAGGCCGAGGTGGCCGACGCGGAGAAGCTCGTGCCGGAGGGCATCGAGGGCAGGGTGCCCTACAAGGGCCCGGTGGCGATGAACGTGTTCCAGCTCGTTGGCGGATTGAAGAGCGGCATGGGCTACCTCGGGTCGCGCACCATCTCGGAGCTGCGCCAGAAGGCCAGGTTCATCCGCATCACCTCCGCAGGCCTGAAGGAGAGCCACGCCCACGACGTCATCATCGTCCAGGAGGCGCCCAACTACCGCGTCGAGTAGCTCGCGCGCCCACGCCATGGACATCCACAGCGAGAAGATCCTCATCCTGGATTTCGGATCGCAGTACACCCAGCTCATCGCGAGACGGTTGCGGGAGCTCGGGGTCTACTGCGAGATCCAGCCGTGCACGATGAAGGCCGACGCCATCCTGGCATGGAAGCCGAGGGGGATCGTGCTCTCGGGCGGCCCCGCGAGCGTGCTCGCGGAGGGCAGCCCGTTCCCCGATCGAACCGTGTGGACGCTGGGCGTGCCGGTGCTCGGCATCTGCTACGGGCTCCAGCTCATCGGGCACGAGCTCGGCGGCAAGGTGGACAAGGCGGCACACCGGGAGTTCGGCCCGGCGAGCATCGACGTGAAGGGAAGCTCGGAGATCTTCCGCGGGATGCCGTCGAAGCTCGACGTGTGGATGAGCCACGGGGACCGCGTGGAGTCGCTGCCGCCCGGGTTCGAGCCGGTGGCGTCGACCGGGAGCTCTCCCTACGCGGCGGTGGAGGACCGGCGGCGCCGCATCTACGGAGTCCAGTTCCACCCCGAGGTCGTCCATACGCCCAGGGGGAGCGAGCTGCTCCGGAACTTCGCGCTCGGCGTGTGCGGCCTGTCCGGATCCTGGTCGATGCGGGCCTACGCCGACGTCGCGGTGGAGGCGATCCGCGAGCAGGTGAAGGGCGGGAGCGCCATCTGTGCCCTCTCCGGCGGGGTCGACTCGGCCGTGGCGGCTCTCCTCGTCCACCGGGCCATCGGGAACCGGCTGCGCTGCATCTTCGTGGACAACGGCGTCCTGCGCGCCGGCGAGCGGGAGCAGGTGGAGAAGGTCTTCGGTCAGATGTTCCACCTCCCGCTCGTGACCGTGGACGCGCGCTACCGATTCCTCGCGAAGCTCGCCGGCGTCACCGATCCCGAGCAGAAGAGGAAGATCATCGGGCGGGAGTTCATCGCCGTCTTCGAGGAGGAGGTCGAGCGCCTGGCGGCGGACGGCGGGCGGGCGGAGTTCCTGGTGCAGGGAACCCTCTACCCGGACGTGATCGAGAGCGTCTCGTTCAGGGGGCCCTCGGCGACGATCAAGAGCCACCACAACGTCGGGGGCCTGCCCGAGGTGATGAAGCTCGACCTCGTCGAGCCCTTGCGGGAGCTCTTCAAGGACGAGGTGCGGCGCCTGGGTGCCGAGCTCGGGCTGCCCAGGGACGCGGTGCAGCGGCAGCCCTTTCCCGGGCCCGGCCTCGCCATTCGCGTTCTCGGGGAGGTCACCGAGGAGCGGCTCGAGATCCTTCGCAGGGCGGACGCCATCGTCCAGGACGAGGTCCGCAGGGCAGGCCTCTACGAGAAGCTCTGGCAGTCCTTCGCGGTGCTGCTCCCGGTGCGCAGCGTGGGAGTGATGGGCGACGAGCGTACCTACGAAGCCACCTGCGCCATCCGCGCCGTGGAGTCGACGGACGGGATGACGGGCGACTGGTCGCGGCTTCCCTACGACCTGCTGGCGCGACTCTCGTCGCGGATCATCAACGAGGTGCGCGGCATCAACCGCGTCGTCTACGACGTCTCGTCGAAGCCTCCTGCCACCATCGAGTGGGAGTGAGGGGTGGCTGTAGCCTCGAAATCTCGGTTTTAAGAACCGATATTTCAAGTTAGTATAAAAGGGCGATCGAGCGCATCGCGAGCAACTCCAAGCTCGATGTCACGCGTTTCGACCTTGAGGATCCGGCGGCAGTCGCCCGCCTGGCCGATCCCATGCTGGCGCTGGGTGGGCTCCGCGGCTTGGTGATACTCGATGAGGTGCAGAACCGCCCGGAACTGTTCCCGAGCCTAAGGGTCCTTGCGGACCGGCGTCCAGTGCGAGCGCGGTTCCTCGTGTTGGGGAGCGCCTCGCCGCAGCTACTGCGCCAGAGTTCCGAATCGCTGGCCGGCCGCATTGCCTACCATCTCCTTCCGGGGTTGGGCCTTGCAGAGGTACCGGACAAACAGTGGAACAGGCTGTGGCTGCGGGGCGGATTCCCGCGCGCTTTCCTGGTTCGCTCCGAAGCTGAATGTTTCGAGTGGTTGGAGCAGTTCCTGCGTACGTTTCTGGAGCGTGAGCTGCCGCAATTCGGCATCTCCGCAGGTGCTCAGGCCATGCGCCGCTTCTGGTCCATGCTCGCGCACGGTCATGGGCAGTTGTGGAATGCCTCGGAGATCGGGCGCTCCATGGGTCTCTCGGACACTACGGTGCGGAGTTACCTGGACAAGATGGCGGATGCGTACGTGATGCGCCAGCTGCAACCGTGGCACGAGAACCTCGGTAAGCGTCAGGTCAAGTCGCCGAAGATCTATGTGCGCGATACCGGCCTGCTGCATGCGCTGCTCGACATCTGCACCGGGCGCCAGCTGGAAATGCATCCCAAGGTAGGTGCCTCCTGGGAGGGTTTCGTCATCGACCAGGTCATCCAGGCGCTGGATGCCGCGCCGCACGAGTGCTTTTTCTGGCGCACCCATGCCGGTGCGGAGCTGGACCTGCTGGTGGTGCGCGGCGCGCGGCGGATTGGCTTCGAGGTGAAACGGACATCGGCGCCCGCACTCACGCCATCGATGCGATCGGCCATGACGGACCTGAAGCTCAGCCAGCTGTACGTGGTGCACGCGGGGGAGGTGACTTTCCCGTTAGCGAAGAAGGTGCAGGCGGTCGCGTTCGCGGACCTCTTGAGGGAGGTCGGGGTACTGAAATCGTAGGGTGGGCAATGCCCACCCTACTACCTGCCAATCAACTGCAGGAGGATTCGCAATGTTCAAGCTTCGAGTGACGATGGCCGCCGTTCTGGCCGTCGCTGGCGTGTTCGGCTGGCTGTCCGCCTCCGGCCCAATGGGCGAACTGCTCGCCCAGCCTCCCTGAGGCCAACAAGCGAAACCGAAAACGGCGACGGGCATTCCACCGGAAATCACGACTCCAGCAAGCGCCACGGAAATTCCGGCGGACCGGGTTATCTACGTGCCGTCGACCGTCTCGGAACCTGCCCGGCAGTTGCTGCAGCTTGCTCAGACAGCGCAGCTCTGGAAATTGCAGGTCCCGGCGCCCGGCGACCTCGAAGGCTGAAAGAAGCTCATGGCCGCGCAGGAAGCCGCCGCGGAACCGGGCGTCCTGAAGGCAATCGAGCGCAACGAGGTCACCGTCAGTTCGATCAAACTGGGCGGCGTGCCGGTGCTCGACGTGAAGCCCAAGGGGTGGAGGGACAACGGCAAGGTCATCGTATTCACGCATGGCGGCGCCTACACCTCATAGGATCCGCGCAGACCCAAAATGACGGCAAAGATCCTGTGCGGCAGCGCCGAGCTCTTTAGCGGGTCAATAGGTTAGAACGCGCGTTGATGATCGAGTGGGAATAGCGGCGCGGCAGGCGTCGTTGACGGTGCGTCAAACGCCCATCCGCGCAGCTGCGGCCCGGTGTAGGGCGGGGTAGGGCGCGCTCCGCCGGACGCCGACCTCTTCCGTCGACTCAGTCTTCGCCGCGGTGCGGAGTCGGGGCTATCATCGACGCATCCGGAGGCTGCAATGAGGCTCGGCCGCACCCTGTCCCTTTTCGTCATCGTCGTCGCGGCGATCGCCGTGGTCGGCGGATGCCAGAGCTACAACTTCAACCCGGTGGGCTCGTGCGTGATCCAGCCCGGGGCGACCGAGCTCAAGCTCGCCGACGTGACCACGGCGGACATCCTCTTCGTCGTCGACGACTCGGGCTCCATGGACTCCAAGCAGCAGGCCCTCGCCGACAACTTCGACCTGTTCATCAACGACCTCAACCAGGCGAACCTCGACCGCGTCGCCAAGGGGCTGAAGCCTTTCGACTTCCACATCGCCGTCACCACCTCGTCGATCTTCGCCGCCGACCCGAAATCGAGCCAGTGCCTCTCGAACGGCGGGAAGACCCAGTGCTGCACGGTGGGCACCTGCACGCCGGTGGCGGTCGACAGCTGCACGCCCGGCGGGACCTGCGGGGCCGGCAACAGCGGAAGGTGCACCTTCTCGCTCGACACGGCGACGAACCCGGCGAGCTTCGGGTTCCAGTGCTGCACGACGACGGCGAACTGCGTCGACGCGAGCTGCTTCCCTGGAGACTTCTGCCCCTCCTACACGACGACCTACACCTCCTTCAACGGATGCACCCAGGGGGTCGCCACCCTGAACGGGGCTTACCCCTCGGGCGATCTCGTCTCCTACCAGAACAACCCCAAGGTGCTTCACTTCACGAAGGACCTGTACGAGCCGACCATCAACACCGCCGCCATCAACGCGCTCGTGGCCCAGTTCAAGCAGAACATCAAGGTTGGCAGCTGCGGGTCGGGCGAGGAGCAGCACCTCCAGGCGGGCCGCCTCGCGCTTCAGAAGGTGCTCGCCGGCAATTACGGCTCCGATTTTCCCCACCAGGGCTCGAAGCTCCTCGTCATGTGGGTCGGAGACGAGGACGACTGCTCGAGCAGCACGGATCCGTCGGGGTCCATCGTGCTCGCCCACGGGTCCCGCACCGGAGGCGACGAGTGCGTCGCCGACAAGTACCTGCCCGCCGGCAGCAAGATCCCCCACCGCGCGTTCCCGGTGAGCGACTTCGATTCCTTCTTCACCGGTCTCCTCGCCCCGCTCGGATCCCCGCCCTCCGCGCAGCACCCGTGGGTGAGCCTGGGCACCGCCTTCGTCGTCGCCTCCAACAAGTGTACCCAGGCGAATTCGCCCACCCCCTACGCGCCGGCCGACAGCACCTATCTCCAGTCTCCGGCCGCCTGCACCAACCCGCCGCAGTACGCCTGCAGCGTGGCCTACGCCGGTGGCGTGCGCTTCCTCGAGCTCGCCGAGTCCCTGAGGGCCGAGAAGTACGACGTCATCGAGGGTTCGGTCTGCGAGCAGTTCGGTCCGGTCCTCGTCGCGCTCGCCGACCTGGTGAAGGCGCCGAGCGCCCTGCACCTGCCGAGCGTCCCGGCGTCGAACCAGATCGCGCTCGTTCGCATCCTCGACTCCACCGGGCACCAGCGGAAGGTGTGCACGCAGTCTCCTCCGGCCGCGACCAGCACGGCCGGCTGGTGGTTCGTCGACTGCAAGGACAACAGCAACCCGCCGGCAGTGGCATCCGGGGCGACGAGCTGCGTCTACATCAACCACGAGAGCACGACCAAGGACTGCGAGGCGGAGCCGGGCGAGTCCTATTCCGCCGAGTACCTGGGCCAGGTCCCGCCGGGCGGGTGCGACCCGAAAGCCGCGAACGCCTCCCAGATCTGCGCCGAGGCGCTCGGCGACCCGCAGCCCCTGGTGAACAAGGGCCGGTACCAGTGCTACCTGCCGACGGGCAGCGCCGTCGGCACCTGCGTCTGCACCGGTGGCTAGGCCGCGCCGACCTGCGCCGATGGTAGGGCACGCCATGCGTCGCATGGCCGCGCTCGCAGCTCTCGTCGCCGCCGGGTGTGGGAAGGCCCCGCCCAACGCGGTGAAGGCCTGCCAGAGCCTTGCGGTGGCCGAGGACCGCACCGACATCCTCTTCGTCGTCGACGACTCCGGGTCGATGTACGACAAGCAGCAGGACCTGGCGCAGAACTTCGGGGCCTTCATCGCCCGGCTGGCGGCCTCCCCGGCGCGAAACGCCTTCCAGATCGGCATCACCACCACCTCGGTGGACCGTTACGACCTGGGCAAGTTCACGGCGACCTTCGCCCCGACCGGTGCCTGCCCCTCGCCGCCGGCGCTCGGGCAGCCGTACCCGCGAGGTGCCCTGGTGTCCTGCTCGGGCCCCGACGTGCCGGAGGAGCGGATCCAGAGCACGACCGCACCGCCGCGGATCCTGTCGGCGGACTCGCAGACCCTGGTCGCGGACTTCACCCGCAACGTGGCGGTGGGGATCTGCGGCTCGGGGAGGGAGCAGGGGCTCGAGGCCGCCCGTCTGGCGCTCTCCGGGCCCGCGCTCTCGGGGGCGAACGCGGGCTTCCTCCGGAGCGGGGCGCGCCTCGTCGTCGTCATCGTCTCCGACGACGACGACTGCTCGGACCCCGAGAACACCGGCAAGGGCGAGGAGCCGCCCGACTGCACGTCCTACCCGGTCCAGGGATACCTGGACTTCTTCGCCCAGCCCATCGGCGGAGAGGTGAAGGACCTCTTCGTGGCGGGGATCATCGCCGTCGACCCGAGCACGCTCGCCCCCTCGGCATGCCTCGAGCCGGGGACCGGCGCGCAGGCCGAGCACCCCGCCTTCCGCTACAAGGCGTTCATCGACGCGCTGGGAACGCGCGGGCTCGTCGACAGCGTCTGCAACGCGAGCTTCGAGAAGACCCTCCTGGCCGTCGCAACGCAGATCTCGCAGGAGGTCCCGCTCGCCGGGGCGCCGGCGGACCCGAGACTGCTCGCGGTATCGGTGCTGCACGCCGACGGAAGCCGGACCGACTGCTCGGTGAAGGAGCAGGGGGCGCCCGGGGCCGCTGACGTGGCGTACCTGCCTCCCTCGGGTAACCGCCCTCCGTCGCTGGTCTTCGGTGGGGTCTGCGCGCTGCAGGTCGGCGACCGGCTCGACGTCAAGCTCCTCTGCGTGGGTTGACGGACCCCGATGGTCCACGTTGGGTGACGCCCCCAGGCAGCCGCTTGCCGCGGGCGCGCAAATAGAGCAAATAGGAGTACATGCGAACACAGAGAGTAGCCACCCGGCTGGGGCTGTGCGCCGCTGCCCTTTGCGCGGTCGTCGAGCCGGCATGGGCGGGGCAGACGGCGCCGCCGGCAGGAGCCGCCCCGCAGGCGGCCCCGGTCCCAGGGGCCGGGCCCCAGGACGTCGCCGCGTTCCTCGCCGGCGTCGACGCCGCGTGGCCGAACCGGGACGAGCCCGGGCGGATGGACCCCATCCTGGCCGACCTGAAGAAGGCGGAGGCGCTCGCTCCGGACGACTACGAGGTCCTCTGGCGGATCGCGCGCTGGTACTACTGGATGGCCGACGCTCCGGGCATCCCCGACGAGGAGAAGGCGCGCCTCGGGAAGACCACCTGGGACTACGGCGACAAGGCCACGAAGGCCAACCCGAACAGGGTGGAGGGCTGGTTCTACGCGTCCACCGGGGTCGGCATGTACTCCATCGGCATCAGCATCGTGAAGGCCCTGCTCGACGGCATGGAGAGCAAGTACCTGGACCGGCTGAAGAAGGCTCAGGGCATCGACCCCTCCTACTACGGCTACGGAGCCGAGGTCGCTTGGGGCCGCTACTACTACGAGCTTCCCTGGCCGAAGTACGATGCCGAGAAGAGCGAGCAGGCGCTGCGCCAGGCGCTGAAGCTCTACCCGAAGAACCTGAGGGCGAAGGTCTTCCTCGCCGAGCTCTACCTCAAGGAAGACCACCCCAAGGAGGCGACGAAGCTCCTCGAGGCCGTTCTGGCCGCCACTCCGGGAGCCTACGACGCCCCGGAGGAGCGGCGAGTGCAAGGGATGGCTCGACAGTTGCTGGCAAAGGCGAAAGGCTGATCGCGCGGAGGGGGCTTCCATGATCGCAGACCAAGCTCAGAACCTGCTGGAGATGTTCGAGGCGCAGGCGGCCGATCAGGGCGACAAGGCCGCCATGATGTTCAAGCGGGACGGCCGCTGGCAGGAGATGTCCTGGAAGGAAGCCGCCCAGCGCGCCCGCGACGTGTCCGACGGTCTGGCGTCCATCGGCGTGAAGCCGGGCGACCGCGTGTCCATCATGGCGGACACCTGCGCGGAGTGGATCATCGCCGACCTGGGCATCATGGGGGCCGGGGCCATCACCGTCCCCATCTACCAGTCGAATCCGGCGCACGAGGTCCAGTACATCCTGGACGACGCCGGCGTTTCCTGGATCTTCGTGGATCACGATCACCAGGCGACGAAGATGCGGGAGATCCGCGGCCAGCTCGACCGGCTGAACGGCGTCATCCGCTTCTTCGGGGCCCCGATGTCGGAGGGAGAGAGGGCCATCTCGGAGCTGGAGGGCGCGGGGGCGGCGTACCGGAGGACTCACCCCGACGCCCACGCAGCCCGGCTGGCTGCGATCGGGCATGACGCCCCGGCCTCCTACCTCTACACCTCCGGGACGACGGGGAATCCGAAGGGCGTGATCCTCACGCAGGGCAACTGGACCTACGAGGCCGCTGCCGTCGCGGAGCTCAAGATCGTCATGCCCGACGATCTGGTGCTCATGTTCCTTCCGATGGCCCACTCGTTCGCGAAGGTCATCGAGGCGGTGTGGTTCGAGGTGGGCTGCACGGTCGCCTTCGTCGAGTCGCTCGACAAGATCGTCGAGAACGCCGGAGAGGTCCGGCCAACCGTGATGCCGTCCGTCCCGCGCATCTTCGAGAAGGCCTTCAACGCCGTGGTGGCGAAGGGGCTCGAGACGCCCGGCGTGAAGGGCTGGATCTTCGGTCTGGCGCTGAACGGGTTCGACGCGTGGTCCGACGGGCTCGACAAGGGCGTGGAGGTGCGGACCTTCGGATTCCGCTTGGGGGAGAGGCTCGTCTTCCCGAAGCTGCGGGCAGTGCTGAAGGAGCGCTTCGGAGGGCGCATGCGGCTCTTCGTCTCCGGCGGCGCGCCGCTCTCGAACAAGGTCGAGCGCTTCTTCGCACTGCTCGGCTTCACGGTGCTCGAGGGCTGGGGGCTCACGGAGACCTCGGCGGCCACCTGCGTGAACCGGATCGGCAAGAACAAGACCGACACGGTCGGCCCGCCGGTCCCGGGGACCGAGATCCGGATCGCGGAGGACGGGGAGCTCCTGGTGAAGGGCGGCGGGGTGATGAAGGGCTACTACAACAAGCCCGAGGCGACGGCGGAGGTGCTGAGGGACGGCTGGCTCTACACAGGGGACATCGGGGAGGTCGACGCGGACGGCTACGTCAAGATCACCGACCGGAAGAAGGACCTCATCAAGACCTCCGGAGGCAAGTACGTCGCACCCCAGAACCTGGAGAACGAGCTCAAGAACGACCCCCTCATCTCCCAGGCGGTGGTTCACGGCGACCAGAGGAAGTTCTGCTCCGCCCTCATCACGCTGACCGTCGATGCCGCCCGCAAGTGGGCGCAGGAGAACGGCGTGCCCGACGAGGAGCCCCTGCACACGAGTCCCAAGGTCAGGCTCCGCATCCAGCACGCCGTCGACGCGGTGAACGCGAAGCAGGCGAGCTACGCCACCATCAAGAGGTTCGCCATCCTCGAGAAGGATTTCACGCAGGAGAGCGGCGAGCTCACCCCGACCCTGAAGGTGAAGAGGAAGGTGGTGTCCGCCCGCTACAAGAAGCTCCTCGACAGCTTCTACGACGACTAGGAACGTCCGTCCGGACCGGGCGCGAAGCGCGCTTGACACGGTGCGTCCCGGCGGCTAATTGGTCACCGATTCCCGAGTCAACCGAGGAGGACGGCGACCGATGGCAGCCCAGAGCATCCAGGACGTTTTCGAGCGGCACATGCCCGAGAAGCTGAAGGCCAAGCCGGACGTCGTCCAGAAGATCAACGCCGTCTACCAGTTCAACATCAGCGGGCCGAGCGGCGGGCTGTGGTCGGTCGACTGCACCCAGCCAGGCGGGCTCGTCAGTTCCGGGACGGCCGCGAACGCCCGGTGCACCGTCACCGCCAAGGACGACGACTTCCTCAACATCGTGAACGGGAAGATGAACCCGCAGATGGCCTTCATGTCCGGAAAGCTGAAGATCCAGGGCGACATGGGCATGGCCATGAAGCTCCAGCAGATCCTCTGACCGAGTTCCCCGGGGAGGGCAGCGTGAGCGACCTCCCGCTCGCAGGTGTTCGCGTCCTCGATCTGTCGAGGCTTCTGCCTGGGCCGTACGCCACGCTCGTCCTCGCCGACCTCGGCGCGGACGTCGTGAAGGTCGAGGACCCCCGCGGCGGCGACCCGTTGCGCTGGGTGCCGCCGCTCGTCGGCGAGCAATCGGGCTCCTTCCACGCGCTGAACCGCAACAAGCGGTCCATCGCCATCGACCTGCGGAACCCGGAAGGCGTCGCGACGATGCGGCGGCTCGTCCGGGGCGCCGACGTCCTGGTGGAGACGTTTCGCCCGGGAGTCATGGACCGGCTCGGCGTCGGCTGGGACGCGCTCTCGAGCGAGAACCGGCGGCTCGTCCTCTGCTCCATCAGCGGCTACGGCCAGGATGGGCCGTACCGTGACCGGGCAGGGCACGACATCGACTACGTCGCGGTCGCGGGCGTCCTCGCACTGAACGGCCCCCCGGATCGACCGGTTCCGCTCGGCGTCCAGGTGGCGGACGTCGCCGGAGGGTCGTGGCCAGCGGTGGCCGGGATCCTGGCGGCGCTCCTGCGGCGGGCGGCGACCGGCCGCGGGGCCCACATCGACGTGGCCATGGCCGAGGGCGCGCTCGCGATGCTCGCCCTCCAGAAGGGCGTGGCCGACGCCCGCGGTGCGCCGCTGCGACGTGCGGGAGAGGTGCTGAACGGCGGCTCGGCCTTCTACGGCGTGTACCGGACCGGCGACGGCCGCTTCGTGGCTCTCGGCGCGCTCGAGCCCAAGTTCTTCCGGAACTTCTGCGAGGCGGTGCACCGTCCGGAGCTGGTCGAGGCCCAGTTCGACGAGGGAGGGCTGGGTCCGCGGGCCGAGCTCGAGGCCATCTTCGCGTCCCGGACCCGTGACGAATGGGCGGACTTCGCGGCCAGGAACGACGTGTGCCTCATGCCGGTGCTCGAGGGCGACGAGCCCCGGAACGATCCTCAGTTCGCTCGCCGCGGGACCTTCGTCGCCATCGACACGCCGTGGGAGGGTCGCGCGGTCGAGAGCCTCGCCTCGCCGGTGCGGCTGGTGGGCGTCGACGCCCCGCGGCGCCCGGCGCCGGCGCTCGGCGCCGACACCGAGGCGGTGCTCGCGGAGGCGGGCTTCTCGCCGTCCGAGGTCGCGTCGCTCCGGAAGTGCGGCGCGCTCGGCTGAGCGGCAGCGGCCCGACCGGGTTGCCTTGACAGTCCCAGGCGGGCCGGATAGCTCTCCAACACGGTGCGTCTCGCGCTTGCCATCCTCGCCTCGGTGTTGCTCGTCGTCGGGCTCGTCGCCCCGCACCACCACGACGGGCGGCTCGGCGAGCACAGCTGCGCCGCCTGCCTGGCAGGGGCGGCCTCGGTTGCTCGCGACGAGACGCCTTCGGTTGACCGCGCCGAGTTCCCGGGCGAGCTCCTCCAGCTCGCTCCGGGGATGCAGCCGGTCGGCGGCGTCCCGCTCGGCGCCGTCCCCGGGCAGTCCCCTCCTCACGCCTGAACCGCCGCCGTTCCCGTTTCCGGAAACGCTGTGGCGCGCCTAGGCGCGCGGAGGCCCATACCACATGCTTCAGCTCGTCGTGTTCTCGCTACTCGCGTCGCAGGCCGGCGCCGGGGCGCCGGCCTCCCCCCAGCCGCCCCCGACATCGGCAGAGGAGAGGAAGCAGCTCGAGGAACAGATCGGGAAGGAGCTCGGGACGCAAGCCCAACCGATCCCGGGCGTCACGAATCTACCCGGGCCGGCGCCGGTCGCCGCGACCGCCGACACGTCCAAGGGCGGGAGCCCTTTCGGCCGTCTCCTCCAGCTGCCGGACTTCTCGGCCATCGTGGACGGCGCACTCGGCTACACCAACCTCTCGCCGACGCAGCAGGGCCTGACGGCGGACCCGTTGCCCCAGAAGCTCGTGCAGCCGCTCCTCCAGGAGGTCGAGCTCGCCGTCCAGGCGACCATCGACCCCTACGCGCGCGGCGACATCTTCATCACCTTCTCGCTCGACAGCGTCGAGGTCGAGGAGGCATTCCTGACGAGCCTCTCCCTTCCCTGGGGGCTGCAGGTGAAGGCCGGGAAGTTCTATAGCCCGTTCGGAAGGCTGAACCAGCTCCACCGGCACCAGTGGGTGTTCGTGAACCAGCCGCTCTCCCAGCAGCGGCTCGTCGCGAGCGACGGGCTGAACGGGCCCGGCGTCGACCTGGCCTGGCTGGCTCCGCTCCCCTGGTTCTTCGAGGTCCACCTCGCCTATCAGGACACCTTGCCCGGCTTCGAGTCCCCGAGCGATCGCCAGCTCACCGGCGTCGGGCGGCTGATTCAGTACTTCGACCTCGCGGATTGGGCCACGCTCGGAGTGGGGCTGTCGTGGGCCAACTTCCGGGCGCCGCTCGCGACCGACTGGAAGAACCTGGGCGGAGGGGACGTGTTCGTGAAGTTCCGCGATCCGGCGAGCCGGGGATACGTGACGGTGCAGGGCGAGGTCTTCGCCCGCCAGCGCGCCGCCCAGACCTTCAGCCAAGCGACCTGGGGAGGCTACGGGCAGGTGGTCTGGCGGCTCGACCGGGAATGGGAGGTGAGCGCTCGGTACGACGGTGCGCCGTTCGAGACCGTCATCCCGGCCGGGACGGCGCCGCTCCCGCCCGGCACGCAGTCGAGCTACTCCCTGCTCGGAACCTTCTACGCGAGCGAGTTCCTGCGCGTCCGCCTCCAGCCATCGTGGCAGCAAATCCCCGGCGGCGTGAACGGCTTCCAGGTGTTCGCAAACTTCGAGTTCAGCGTCGGCGTCCACGGCGCCCACCCCTTCTAGACATGCCCGAGCGAACGATGAATCGGACAGCCACTCGAATCGTCTCCATGCCGATGCCGCTCGCGCTCGCAGCGTTCCTCTTCGCCACGCTCCTGCCCACCCGGGCCTCGGCGATCCTGCAGGTGGTCACGACCACCGAGGGGCTCGCGGCACTCGCCCGGGAAGTGGGAGGGGATCGGGTCAAGGTCGAGTCCCTCTCCCGCGGCATCCAGGACCCGCACTTCGTCGATCCCAACCCCACGCTGGCCGTGAAGCTGCGCAACGCCGACCTGCTCGTCGACATGGGGCTCGAGCTCGAGGTCGGGTGGCTGCCGCCCCTCGTGAACCAGTCCCGCAATCCCGACATCCAGGTGAGCGGTGGCCGGCGCCTCATCGCGTCGAACGCCGTCGACGTCATGGACATGCCGACGGGACCGGTGGACCGCTCCCAGGGCGACATCCACCCGTCCGGCAACCCCCACTTCCTCTCCGACCCGCGGCGGGCAGAGCGGATTGCCGCGGCCATCGCCGCAAAGCTCGCGCAGCTCGACCCCGCCGGGGCGGCCTACTACCAGGGCCGGCTCGCGGATTTCGACCGGAGGCTCGCGGCCGCCATGACGCGATGGCGGTCGGAGCTCGCCCCGGCGCAGGGGGCCAAGGTGGTCACCCACCACAACTCGCTGCGCTATCTCCTCGACTTCGGCGGAGTGTCCGCGGCGGGATACCTCGAGCCGAAGCCCGGCATCACGCCTCCCCCCTCGCACCTCGCCGACCTGATCGGGGTCGTGAAGTCGAACGGCGTGAAGGTGATCCTCGTCGAGAACTACTACGATCGAAAAGCCGCAGACCTCGTCGCGCGCCTCTCCGGGGCGAGGGTGGAGGCCATCCCCGGCGACGTGGGCGGGTCGAAGGACGCCGCCGACTACTTCTCCTACGTGGACGCGCTTGTGAAGGCGCTCGCCCAGGCGAAGGGATGAGGTTGCCGGCGTCCATCCCAGCGGGGCGAATTCCATCCGCGCCGCGGCCGCCGCGTGCTAAGCAGGCGCGAATGGCGCCGCTCATCCGGCTCGACAACGTCACCATCGGATACGGGCGGGTGGCTCTCCTTTCCGGGGTGAGCCTCTCGGTCGAGCCAGACGACTTCCTCGCGATCGTCGGGCCCAACGGCGGCGGAAAGACGACGCTGCTCCGGGCATTGCTCGGCACGCTCCAGCCGCTCTCCGGACGCCGCGAGCAGCCGGGGCCGCTCACCGTAGGGTACGTGCCACAGCGGGACCACGTGGACGTCCTCTGGCCGCTCACCACCGGGGACGTCGTGGCCATGGGGCGCATTCCGGCGCGGGGCGCGGGACGGCGGCTGCTTCCCGAGGACGAGCGGTGCGCCCGGGCCGCACTGGATCGCGCCGGGCTCGGGGAGCTGTGGGAGCGCCCCTTCCGGGACCTTTCGGGCGGCCAGCGGCAGCGCACGCTCATCGCGCGCGCCCTCGCCGCCGAGCCCCAGCTCCTCGCGCTCGACGAGCCGACGAACGGGATGGACCCGGCGGCGGAGCTCTCCGCGATGGACCTGCTCCGCGAGCTCCACGGGTCGGGCCAGATCGCGGTCGTGATGATCTCGCACCGGCTCGAGGCCGTCGCGAACTACGCCAAGAGGCTTGCGTTCGTGGACAAGGAGCAGGCGCTCTGGCGCGTGGGCCCGCTCCCCGAGATGCTGCGCCCGGAGGAGCTCTCGCGCCTCTATGGACGAGAGGTGCTGGTCCGCGAAGAGGGCGGCCGTCGGTTCGTCTACCCCGTGGGTGGAGGGTCGCCGTGAGCGCCTTCACCGACTTCTGGGACGCGCAGCTCATCTGGCGCGACCCGCTCCTGGCGTCCGTCATCTCGGGCGGGCTCCTCGGCTTCCTGGGAGTGTACGTCGTGCTGCGGCGCATCGTCTTCGTCTCCGCGGCCCTCACCCAGCTCTCGACCCTGGGCATCATCGTCGCGCTGCTCGTGGAGGAGCGGCTCGGCGTCGAGGTGGAGCACGCGGGCGTGCAATTGCTCGTCGCGCTCGCCTTCTCGGCCGGCGGGGCGCTCCTGCTCGGGACGCTCGGGACCGGAAGGCGACTCCCCGCCGAGGCCGGCGTGGGCATGACATATGTCCTTGCGGGAGCGCTCGTGATCCTCGGCGCGAACAAGCTCATCCACGTGGCCCACGACCTCAACTCGCTCATCTTCGGCAATGCGGTCGCCGTACCCGTTCAGGACGTCGTCATCCTCGCGGTTGCGGCCGTCGTCGTGGGGCTTGTCCACACCGTGTTCCGCAAAGAGGTCGTCTTCGTATCCTTCGACCGGGAGACGGCGGAGGCGATGGGGATGAACGCCAGCCTGTGGAGCGGGGTGCTCTACTTCACGATCGGGCTCGCGATCCCGGTCGCGGCACGAGTGGTGGGAGCGCTGCCCGTCTTCGCCTTCCTGACGGTCCCCGCGGCCGCGGCGCTCACGGCCTCCAGCAGGCTCAAGACGGCCTTCGCGATCTCCACGGTCCTAGGTGCCATCGCCGCGGGGGCAGGTTACCTGGCGTCGTGGACGCTGCAGGTCCCGACCGGCGCGACCATGGTTACCGCAGCGGGGCTCCTCTTTGTGGGAGCCGTGCTCGTGCGGGTCGTTCGGGAATGAGAGGACAGCAAGGGGATGCCGCGGAAAAGCCCTTGACCGGAGGGGACTTGGGGACTACAACACGCTTCCTCACAAATTGCCGCGGGGTGGAGCAGCCAGGTAGCTCGTCGGGCTCATAACCCGAAGGTCCCAGGTTCAAATCCTGGCCCCGCAACCAAAATCCTCAAGCCCTCTCGGTGGTTACCGAGGGGGC